>Ga0209489_100041_pt1 | contig 164341 bp, 89 predicted proteins | sample SiratrowhiteBW_FD_187527 | JGI IMG/M metagenome (GOLD analysis project Ga0209489, IMG submission 187527) | Root nodule microbial communities of legume samples collected from California, USA - Siratro white BW (SPAdes) (version 2) | ecosystem: Host-associated > Plants > Roots > Nodule | place...
ATAATATAATAAAAATAATATTAAATATATAGTAAAAAATAATATTAAAATAAAAAATTATATATTTAATTAACTTATATAATTAAAATATTTAATGATATAATTAATAATAATAATAATATAAATGTAAGATAATAAAAATAAATATAATTATTTATAATAATATTAATTTAGTATATATAATAATAATATTTTGTAAATTTAGTATAAAAAAAATTAATAAAACTATTAAAATTAACTAAATTAAAAATATATTATTTTAAAGTTAAGAGTAAAAATGTAATTATAAAATTTTATTTATTAAAAATAATTTAAAATGAATATCTATCACTTCATTTATAAACTTTCACAAACATCTCCATCAAATTCTTCTAAATCTTATCGTTTATCCATTAATCCAAACAATCTTTCCATCTAAACACAATCCACATCCTTAACCAATTACCATCTAAACACAATTCACACCCTTAACCAAAAAAAAGCCTACAAAATCCATGCAAAGTGCCAAGCATATATACCATTATTTATTTTGTTCAATTTGCATAATCACCAATCCTAATTACAGTCACAAGGAAGACAAGTAATACATTTAAACAAGTATATCACTCGAAAAACAAACACACGTGCAAATTAAAGAACTATTCACAAACTGTGCAACATTACTTTGAATTTGCGATATTTTTTAGATTATCATTAAAATTGAAGCACGTATTCAGAACTTGTGTGACGTGAGTTTCAGTTGTGTGGCTTGATCTCCTTCTGGTGTTTACCTGGCATGAGGAATAAATTCCGTATTCAGATTCAAGGTCAGCCTTGGATCTGTTGAACGGCTACCTCTATATTTTGTTCGAGCTACTTCCATTGATAAAGACTCCTTCAGTTCAATAACTATCACGCTTGTGGCAGGCCTTCTCTTCATATTTGGAGACACACATGCTGTTGCTATTTCCACTGCTTTCCAAACTGAATTGGTATCATAATCTCCTTCTAGCCTTGAGTCAACAATGCCTTTGATATCCCCTTTCACAACCAAGGATCTAACCCATTCACTTATGTGAATATTTTCAGCACCCCTCATTATCACTGCTTGATTTGTTATTATCTCCAAAAGAACAACACCAAAACTATAAACATCACTCTTCTCTGTCAATCTATTTGTTATGAAGTACCTACATGCCAAAAATCAAATGTAACTCAGTTTATTTTCTGTCAGAATATCTTGAATAGGAACAGGACAAGATAATTGAAGTACTCACTCAGGGTCCAGATAACCAGGAGTACCGGCAACAGCAGTTGAAACGTGAGTTCCCCCTTCAGTTGGGATGATTTTGGAAAGACCAAAATCAGCTAACTTTGCTTGGAAGTGTTCATTCAACAAGATGTTTGTAGATTTTATATCTCTGTGGATTATAGGCGGCTTGCAACCATTTTGCAGATACTCCAAACCTGAGATTAGATTCAAGGCAAACATATTGGGAGGGGAAAAGGGGACTTCACAAAACTGTCAAAGCACATAATTTGAAGTTTACTTTCTGACCTAAGGCTGCATCCACTGCTATACGAAGTCTTTCTTCCCAGGTGAAGAATTTTGCTTTGTTGTGTTTACCTGCAAAAACAAAGTTACATAACTTTTTCTCTGCGTTGTTTTCTGTTAACTTATGACTCAATACACTTGTCTCCTAAGGAAATATTCATATTAATGGTTTCAGAATACAAAACTAGTTTAGGAATTTATTTGCACAATTTTATATGGAAACTAACCAGAGAGATGTTCTTGTAAGTTTCCATTAGCCATGTACTCGTATATGAGACCCTTATTGGTTTCTTCATTACAATAACCAACAAGGGAGGTTAAATTTTTGTGATGAACTCGCATTAGAAGATTAACCTGTATGTAAAAATCTCAACCACGTTTAACCATACATTTTTATTTGAGATAAAAATCAAAGTGTAAAGTTATAGAGAAACTTGCCTCTGCCTGAAATTGTTGAAAACCCTGGACAGACGATGAGGAAAGCATTTTCACTGCAACTGGAGTGTCATCGATATGGCCCAGATAAACAGTTCCAAATCCTCCTTTACCGAGAGTTGTCTTGAAATTGTTGGTGATTTTAAGGACATCGGAGTAGGAATAAATTTGTTTTCTGAATGGAAGTAACAAAACATCTTGTTTTGTGCATTGTGTTGAGATCTCACTTTGATTTTTTTCTACTATCAAAGCTGTTAAATATCACACAAGAGTTTGGAAAACTAACATGTTACGACTGAATCTGTTTGACAATTTATCAATAAAAAATTGATTGTAGAATCACCTTTAGATTTTCTCCTTTTAAGCGTCCATAATATAGCTGCCACGACAACAAGAAGGATCACAACCCCACTAACTGATGCTACTAAGGGTGTAACAACAACGTTCTTTTTCTTTTCCTGCTCGTTGCATTGACCAGATTGACAGAGATATGGATTTTGGTCCACACTAGCATGGAAAACACACAAGGTTTATGTTTTAACTGTCAGTAAACCTTACAAGTCATCGATAATTTCAATTGATACTTCAATTATTTTGCTTGTGCCAAGATATTCAGTGGGTCAACTACTGCCTAAGGAAAAGCATAGGTCAACATGAGAGTTCGAAAACTAACTTAAAACTGATTCGGATTCAGTTCATCTCGTTGTGATAGGTCGTGGGAATGAAGGTGGGGTTTAATTTGGAGTAATCTAAGATCCGTTAAATTAAAAATAAAATATAAATGGTAAGTGTAAAAGATAACAAAGAAATATTGGACATGGGTGGGTAAAGAAGATTTATGTACAAAGTAAATCAAAACCGATTGATAATCATGACCATAAATAATGATGTTATGAATTTGAGAATTTTCAATAACATCCTTACCTAAGGGACAGAGAACCTTCCTTAGATTTTTCAACAAGTGCTGCGGGAATTAAACCAGATAGGTTATTCTTCTCCAAGTTTCTGCGAAAACAGGGAAACTGTAATATCCTTTTCTATTTTCTGATATAGAGGAATCAAAAAGTTGTTCCAGTAACTGGCGAAGTGAAAAAGGAACTATGAAGCAACTTACAATATCTTTAAGTGTGGTAATTGAGACAGAAAATCAGGAATTTCACCGTTTAAGCTATTGTTTGATAAATCCCTGAAAACAAAAACATGCCTCCTTTTAAATAAGTCTAAATTTTAACACGCGTAACAAAAGACAACAATTGACATGTACGTACACAGCAGAAATAATAAAAAGATGTTAGGAGTTTAGTTTATATCTGTTAAAATAATTTACACTATGAACCAGTGAACAACAATCAATACTGAGATATAGCTCATGATTTATGAATTTTTTTTACTCTGATCGTGTATATATTATTTACTCGTAAAATACATAGGTTTTTTCTAGTCTCAACGTTTATTGGATCAGGTTATAAAAAAAACTCACAGCTTCTCCAACATGCTGAGGTTTGAAATTGAAGGGTCTATTTTTCCTGACAACCCACTTGAAGATAAATCCCTGTTTTGCAGATCCAACAGTTATATGCGATATCATCTCAGATATATAAAACAACTATAGTATTAATTTGAGAAGCGTAACATACAAAGTTGTGATTCTTGGAGACTCGTTTTTGGTATAACTACAGTTCAAACCATCCCACATGTAATCCACAGGGGCACATGGATCACCTTGCCAACCTCTTGTCACCCCATAAATTGATTTGATGGTTGTAATGGCATCATCTTTGTTTTTTCAATGCAAAAAAGAATAAAGGGTAGTTAAAACCATATACACAGTAGGGTAATCCAAATAAACGGTGAAGGGTACTTAAGAACATTATTAAGATCATATTTTGGTGGCATACCATCTGCTTCCAATGTCTCTGGTTGCGGGAAATGTATTACTTTGTAAATTTCAAGGGCATTGATGATGGGAGGAAGGGTTGAGTTTTTGGTCCTCTCCAGGGAATATTTAATTTCTTTCCCACTGATAGTTGACGAGGTATATAAAGTGTCGACGGCCACGTACCGCGGAGAAAAATTTGAAACCCTTAATTCACCGTTCCTCGTGATGTTGAATTGTCTTGTCTGATTCCTGGTTAAACCCTGAATCTCCATGAAGTGCATGTACACATAGAATTGCTCAGTTTCTTCTTCCGGCACCCAGTTTATTTCCAAAGGAGCACTAACATTTGCCGGTGCAAGTGCTGTGCTCATCACAATAGCTGGCGGTTTGTATACGCTCTGGGTTATATTATCAGCAGAAATCGAAACACTTAACTGTGTCCAATTACTGGTGATGTTGCCATATCTCCAGTAACGATCAAAAACATCGTCCTTGTACCTGAGAGAAAACAAAATTAGTCCAATATAATCAATGAATCAATCTTGTAATGAAAAAGTTTAATCCAAAAGTAGAGTTCACCTGTAGCCGGTGGTGGAACCTACATCATACCGGAGGTAAGTTTCCAATGATCCAGATTCAGCGACATAAATATCATATGGCAAAGTTCTGAATTCTATGGATGATATAAATGGTGTTCCATGGCCTGTGTCAACCAGACAGATCCGTACATAATCTTGTGAAGGTACATGTATGATCTCCTTGGCCAGGTCAATTGATCCATTGTTCATGTTCACCGTACCCCACCGGTTAGCCCCGAGATGAATATCAAACTTTGGAATCTTATTCAGCCCATCATAATTTCCGTACAAATAATTTGTCCGGATAAGATACTTAGAGTCTCTTGTGACGCTTATTTTGTAGCAGTTCCTTTTTCCTTGGGGGAAGCTTCTGACAGTCCACATCTGTCGCTGAAACTTACTTTTGAGTCCAGATTCTATTGGCTTACTCACACCACTATTTATTAAATTTGCATCTGAAGTATAATTTATGCCAGTTATGGACTCAGTATAGCTCACATCTGCAGGAGCTCCACAGTCTATGCTGATGAATCCTGAAACATAAAAATGTAAACATATTTGCATGGGACATGAGGCTTATGCTAATTTGTTTATGAAATAATGGTGCAATGAAGTTGAAGCTTTAATTTGGTATGAAACCTGATTGGTCCTGAGCTTGAATCAGAGCGGTAAGAAGAAGACCTCCAACAAAACCAACAAGGAAAAACCTCAGCGTTCCCATTTCTTATCACCTTCTGCTTTCTGCCTTTGAATTTCCGACTTATTTATACCACAGAAGGACTTGTGTTTTGGCCAGGTGGTCAATGTCAACGTGAAGGTCATTTTGAATTTCTTTAAATTTTTATCCCTTTCCATTATTACTTGCATCCAGTGCTGTAGGATCATCCACTCTATTACTTTGAAATTTCTGTAGTGTTCATCACTTGTCTCTCATGCACTTGCGTGAGCATCAATAAAATTGTACAACATTGTACGGTTCAATCAATCAATATATATTGTAAATGGAATAAACTAATCAAATCATAAGAAGATGCTAATGCAATTTTAAATGTCAATTTGAAGATATCTTTGATAAAAAAAATGAGTTTAGTCAATTAGAAGACATACAAAGTCAATCTTGATTTATTTTTTAGGCCCCCAGTCATATTCTTTTAAGGTGAGACCAAGTCATTATTTATTTTTATATATGTTAGCTCTTTGACAAAAATCACACTAAGTAATAAAATTGGATAGGTTTAACAAGATATTTTGTCATAAAATTGGATAGGTTTGAGTATAGTTTTCCTAGAAATATGTGTCTCTTTAGTTAATATGGATTCTTACTAATTTGGACTCAAGATTTAAATTTATACCAATTTAAAAAACAGAGGTAATTCTAAACTAAAAGTATTCAAAGCTACTAAACTTAAAATTATATTATTTATTAGATTTCATCAACTCAACTCAATAAGGTTGTTTTCTAACCAATATATTTGTATTTTTACATGAGATTTGTATAAAGGGTAAATGTTTATAATGATCAAGAGATATAAAATTACGTCTAAAATTATATTCCTAAATTGTTCAATCTTAATGATCAAGTTCTAAAGCATCTTTTAATGTTTATAAATAACCCAAGATATATAATCCAACTATGCAACATAAAACATCAAAGAAAAAACACAAACATATATAACATTTATATTGTAAAAGAAAAACTACACATATAACATATTCATTAGATTGATAAGTGTTAATTTTGGATATATTTTGATAAAATTTGATTATTTTTGTTTTAATTGTTGTTTGAAATAGCAATTATTTTAAGTTAAGAATTTTTGAATCCAAATATAGGTTCTTGAGTTTTGAGATGAATGAAATCATTTAATCCTATTTGTTGTGTAAATTTGAGATTGTTAAGAATGAAAAAAATAAAAAATTAAAAGATATATTAAAAAATAAGCACTGAAAAAAGAAGTTAAAGACTTGTTCAAGCAAAAATAAACAAGAATGTCTCGCTTGAGTAAGAATCATTCAGAGGCAGAGTAACATTACATTACAGTGACGAGCTTGCTAAGGCAGAATAACATTATGTTACAGTGATGAGCTCGCTAAGATAAGAAGGACTCACTCTGACGAGACGGACTCACTCAAACAAAAATTTTACTAGAGCGAAAAAACTTTTATCAAGTATTTCTTTAGCTTAAACAAAACCTGGCCGACTTAATAAAAAGATCTAAAGAGTTTAGTTTATATCTGGTAAAATAATTCACACTATCAACCAGTCAATAATCAATACTGCAATATATATAGCTCATGATTTATGATTTTTTTTTTTTACTCTGATCGTGTATATAGTATTTACTCGTGAAATACATAGGTTTTTTCTAACCTCAACGTTTATTTCTAGCCTCAACGTTTATTGGATCAGGTGAAAAAAAAAAAAAAAAAAAACTCACAACTTCTCCAACATGCTGAGGTTTGAAGTTGAAGGGTCTATCTTTCCTGACAACCCACTTGAAGATAAATCCCTGTTTTGCAGATCCAACAGTTGTATGCGATATCATCTCAGATCTATAAAACTACTATTTATAGTATTAATTTGAGAAGCATGACTTACAAAGTTTTGATTCTTGAGCCTTTTTTTTTGCTATTACTACAATTCAAACCATCACACAAATAATCTACAGGGGGCACATGCAAAAAAGAGTAAAGGGTAGTTAAGATCTGTACACATTAGGGTAATTCAAGTAAATGGTAAAGGGTAGGTAAGAATAATATTAAGATCATATATTTGTGGGTTTCTTTCTCATTTTGATGTACCTTCTAATTTTAATTTTTAAAATGAGTAGAAAAAAAATTATTTACTAAAATGGGTAAATTCTGACAGCTAGATCGACATAATTTTAAACTGGTCAAAATAAAAATGAGATGCTGGCGATTTTAATTAATGACATTAATTAAAATCATTTCTCTCTCTGCAATCATTTTTTAATTTTTTGATAAAGTTTAAAAATTAACAAAATAACTAATAATAATAATTATATAATAATAATTAACAAACTATAACATGAATATTAAGAGATACAAATTTATTTTAAATTAAAATAAAATAACATAATAATAATAATAATAAGAATAATTTTAATTAAATTCATATGAATTTAATTTAAATAATAATAATAAGAATAATTTTATACAAATTTAATTTAAAAAATATTTATTATTATTGAATTAATTAAAAAATTATTTGTTAATTATTATTATATAATGATGATTATTATTTTATTAATTGTTAAACCTAACAATCATAATATCAAATAATTAAAAAATGATTAGAGAAAAAAATGATTTTAATTAATGTCATTAATTAAAATTGTCAATATCACTTTTATTTTGATCAGTTTGAAATTATGTCTGTCTAGTTGTTAAAATTTGTCCATTTTAGTAAATAATTTTTTTTCTACTTATTTTAGATATTAAAATTGAAAAGTATACAAAAAAAAAAAAAAAAAAAAAAAAAAAAAAGCCTATTTCTGTGGCATAGCATCTCCTTTGAATGTTCTGATTGCGGGAAATCTATTGCTCGGTAAATTTCAAGAGCATTGAAGATGGGAGGCAAGGTTGAGTTTTCGGTCTTTTCAAGAGAATATATAAAGTGGTGACAAGCAGATTCCTCGGAGAAAACTTTGAATACCTCTGTTTACCATTTTCCACGATGTTGAATTCCCTTGTCTGATTCCTCGCTAACTCTTGTCTGAGAATAATCTACGATGTTTATTACCAATGGAGCACTAGCATTTGGTGGTGTAACTGCAGTGCTCATCACAATCACTGGCCTTTTGTATACGTTCTGGTCTAAAGCATCTCAGAGAAAACAAAATTAGTTTAATATAATCAATCAATCAATCTTGTAATGAATAAGTTTAGTCCAAAAGTAGGTGTAGCCGATGTTTGAACCCATGTATATATTTGCATGGAAGGCTTCAGCTAATTTGTTTACGAAATAATGGTGCAACTTTTTTTTTTTTTTTTTTTTTTTTTTTTTTTTTTTTTTTTTTTATCAAGCAACAACAGAAATAATGGTGCAATGAAGTTTGCAATCCTCCATCAAATCAGTATGAGTGTTATTATTATGAGATACAACCATGAGATATGTTCAATAAAATATGTATGTCCTTCGTGTTGAGGAGAAATCAGTAAAAGTGTTATTATGATATGCAAGCATGTGATCTTTGAATATATTTATGGTCACAAGTTCATATTCAATCTTTCGCAATTTCTTTTGATATGTTCAATATTCGGTTTGACCAAGTAATAAATAAACAGATAAATGCTACTTGTTTCAAATTATTCTTAAATTTTCAAAAATCATGCTTTTAAATATAAAATTTACAGAACGAAATTCTGACTTTTATATTGTCCTATAGAGATTCTCAGTTTTTTGTTTTTATAGGTACATTGTATTAGCTAATTTTTTTCTAACAATTTTAATTCTCAATTCATTTATTTTTATTTGTATACTTGATCTTTTTAATCATCAATCAATAGGAATTTATTCTCAATATGAATATGTCCAAATTGAATTTTAAAAAACTCTAAAGGGAATCGTTAATAATAAAAAGTAATGTTATATAGTAATTTAAGTTTTTTTTTATCATAAACTTATTATTTTATTTTATTAAACAATATGTATTATGATTTTATTATATTATAATTCATATATTACAAATATTTATCTTTTTATAAATTTTAGTTGCATAAAAATATATATATTTATCATTCCGATGTCCAAAAATATTAGTTTATATCAAATCACGTCTTTTTAAAATAAAAATTGTCAATATGAGCTTTTGAAAAAAAAATTGTAATCGGCCCATAGGAGTGTTTGTAATACGGTTTGAAGAAAATGTGAGATAAGAAAATAGATAATAGTTTATGTATATCAAATTATATATTATATTTTTTAAAAATTCGATCATTTCATGTATAAGGGTGTTTGTGTTAGAAATTGGTTCAACCTTTGATAATAATAAAAAGTCATCTGAACTGAATATATAAATAATATGTAATTTGGTTTGATTTAATTTAACATGTAATATCAAATTTGGATTTATTGTTTTTTCAAGTTTATTTTTATATCAATTTTAATTTTATTTAATTTGACAAATGAACAAAATAAACTTGGACAATTAGTAGCTATCTCTACAAAAAAGAAAGAAAATTGACTAAAACTGATTAAGTTATCATAAAGTTTTTGGAAATAACATTTATATAATTTAAAATCTCTCATAAATACAGTGTTTATTAATTAGCGGAAGAAATGCTATAATTACACAATTTAACCTGATTAAAATTTTCAACAAGATTATTTATGACGAAGAAAACGTTGACATCACTCATTGCAAAAAAATAAATTAAAAAAAGCTAGATAAATGAAATCAAATAATAAAAATCGAGATAAAAAATTATTAATTAAACCTAAATCATATAATAATTAAAATATGAACTTAATCTAAATCACTTAGCTAGTTACAAATCCTCCATAGAAAGAGCACAACAAGAAATAATAAGAGATAGTGTCCTCTTAGAAAAAATAAAAAAGACGTTTCGAAAAAGACTGGAGGTTCCCATTGTCCACAAAATAAAATAATTAATTGACATTATTATAAAAGAAAAATCATTACTTAATTACTTTTCAAAATTTTTTTATATTTCTATAGTTTTTTTTTTAATTCTGAATAATTTATTTTTAAATTAAAAGTTGTTGACGAGTTTCCGATAATTAGGGTTTAGTTGTTAATAAACCTTAATATGTTGTTTGATTTTGTTAAACTTTGTAGATGTATTTAAAAATTTGGATGCAGAATAGGTTTCTTGATTTATTTGACTCAAAGAATTCTTCTAATTTAATAGAAAATAATTAGTGTTAGAAATGTTCTTAAAATATTAGCATCATTACTGAATTAAAAAAAATGGTTAATTATGAACCAAAAATATATTTTCTCTCTAAACATTTGCATTCCCTTAAATTATTAAGATTAATTAAAAAATAATAAGGCATGTACTCCGCAGTCACGAGTGAAACGACGCGTTTAGAAGCGTGAAGAAGAAAGAGTGCTGAGTTTCCGTGGTCTTCTTCCCTGACTCCTTTAGGTTTTCCAGAATTTCTAGCAATTTATTTACCGTTACATTCCTCCATTTTTTCGTGATCTCGCGAAATCAAATCACTGTCTTCAGCCTCCCGAGATTCGGTACGATATTTGTTTTCTCTTTATACTATCTACGGAAATGAATTTGTTAATTCGTTCGTCTATGGATGATAGGCAACATCTTGTTTGGAAAATTTATTGAACATTTGATTATTTCGTGTTTATGATTAATTAGTTTATTATTCAGTAGCTAGCAACTCGGGATAACCATGTTTTTGCCTACCCAATTTTCTTTGAATCTTGTTATTCTGGGAATAGAGTTAATTAGTGACGTGAAAACACTATTTTTGATGTTAAATGTGATTTTCTAGTTTGAATCGTTTAGATTGACACAAATAGTATTTTGTTCTAGAAGGTGAAACTGAAACCTAATAATATTGTTGCTCTCTGTATCATCATTGTATTATTGTCCAGGTAGTTATTCAGGAGGTTCATGTGTGAATGAAATGAGTTTTAATTCATTGTTTTCATTTGGGTTCAATGAATAATTTAATGTTTATATAAAGGGAGTGTACCCTGAGAAGATGAAATCTGATAATGATAACCGTAATGCTTGAAGATGGAATAAAACCACAAAACAAATGACTTCTTTAAAAGAATTTGGCCTGATTCTGATTTGCATTTTTCTGACAGTGATTCTTGCAAAAGTGATATTGCAATACGGGATATTTCATTGCAACCAACTACTCAAGCAACTGTAATGGGTATAATCAAGAGTACCTTCTGTTTCATGGCAGGGACGGCATTTGGGGTTTACTTGAATCAGAATTATCAAATTCCAAACCTGAAGAAGCTAGCAGACACTGCCTTGTTACAGGCAAAGCAAATTGAGGAAAAATATCGCAAGTCTAAGAAGAAGGGCGGTGATGATGATTAAACATGATTAGAATCACAATCTTCCCACACTGAATTAGGTTCTGGTTTTGTATTTTTTGATGGGTTTTGTCCTGCATATGATAGATAGGATCAGGTACCTTATTAACTAGAGTACATAGAATACACAAATTGGTGGAAGATCAGGAAGTGTTTCATGCATTTACAAACATATCCAATTTTCATGTTTTGATTCCTGTATCTTTTGTGTTCCAAAATTTGATTCAAAATTTTGAAGTTGATGAAGTGTTTGAGTTATAATCTAATTCGTGAGTATTGAATAATGTTAGCACCAAGAGAGAAATTTGTTTGATGGTAATCGGAATTGTATGGGCCGGGAGTGTTATAATGACAATTAAAATTATTATTTTCTTCTGACGTTCTTCCTAAGAGATTTGATTTGAATTTGTTCTTTTAAGGTTTAGGTAGTGTTTAATGTGGTGTGGAAAAGTGAAGTTGCTTGATGGCGTAACACTGAGATAAAGAAAAAAAAAAAAAAAACTCAAAGCACGTCAAATTATTCAGTGTTTTTCCTTTAAATTTTACATTTTCCAACTGAACATTAATATTGGAAGGGAACATAACTAAAATGCCACTAGTATCTGGCTGTAGTGGCATGTGGACCTAGAGGGTTAATTATCAAGTATTATAAATATTAATATATACTTGAATATTGCATACAGAAGGATTGATCAAGTGCTTGTACTAAATTTTGATTACCATTGCATACATGTCTGCATAAAGTGAGTTTTTAAACGTTTTGTTTGAAAGATCATTTGAAGTTAAGTGAAAATACCATCTTACATTCCATTTTCTGTGATAAGCTGGTTGAACTTAAAAAAGACCAACCATATTGCAAAAAGTGAATTTATAACAGCAACAATGTAGAACCAAATATGTCATATATAGTCTATATAGTTAGTTGTTCAAATATAGTTTAATAATTCGATAAAGCAAAAGTTCTCTAAAGCCAAGACAGTTCCATCAACTAAAAACTTCAATCAAATTCATGTACTTCGCAGTTTGCAAGTACTAATGCCCTCATATGTATGTTAAAAATGGAAGTTAAGAGCCAAAAAAAGATATCAGTGTTTAGTGCCAATCGTAGTTCACGACCTGCAAAATCCATTCGTATGATTCATTCCAAATAAATGACAAAACATTCTCTTGCTTAATAGCTTTCTTATAGAGTTTATGGATGAATATTTTGCATTAGTTTTAGTGTAGAGTAACTATCCTTCTCATATAAAACAAATATTTTTACTAAGTATGCTAAGTAGCTTATTTACTATTACAGTGCTTCTGAATTCTGTGAACTCTAATTACTAACTCTGGCTTTGATGCATATTGCAGCAACTTATATTTTTTAGTTCTGCATAAATATGCAGAAGCTAGGTAATAAAAAGAAGGTTAGGCATTTTTATCTACAAATTATGTTCTTACCAAAATTTCTGAAAACTCATTTACCAATTAGCTCAAGATTAATAACTTTAATCATTTTTTTGTTGGTTGGTTTGCACTAGAAGGCACTGGTGTACTTTAAAACTAAGTTCATAATTCACACATTGCTGTATGACAACTTAAATAACTGTACAGGCTAATTCTTTCAGACATTACCCCAATATTGCAATGACATACAATAACTCCTTTCAATGTCACATTGACTAATTATATCACAGTAATGATGAGGTGATTGATTGTATAGTGAGAGTGCTAGAGTTACTGATGCAAAACGATTGTTTGTTTATTCTTACTTCTAGCATTTCAAATGTATGTAGAACTGAGAAATCAACTTGTTTCACCGAGCTAAGAATGAATTAAAACTGAGCAGCTGACGAGTCCTTCTTCTGTGTACAACTACAAATTTCCCACGAATGAGAATGAGATGCCCTCAATACGAAATTCTTTTAAGTTTAGAATTTTCTATATGTATCTTTCAAAATGATCCTCGGAACTCCTTCTCAAACTTTATTGTGTTTAGAAAAACCAAAGGTCGATGCACTTACTAAGGAATTCTTGGGTTGGAAATCTAATGTAATATAATCCTTGATTAATAAACAACTCTTAAAAAGACTATCTTACAAACTATATATCTTATTAAAATATGAAACTGCATACAACTAAAAACAACACCAATGGTAAATAATTATACATTGAAAATCATTCCTGATCATTTATTTATTTTTCTTCTATTTGCACACTCCATTTCACTCACCCATCAATTCTAACAATGTTCATCTTCAAACAACCTTAATTCGTACGTTACAATATGACTTTAGTCATCTTACTTTTAGGCAACCTTTTACCTGGCCTGGGGAAGAGATTCTATATTCAGATTAACTGAATCAGTTGTATGAGTACTTCTATCTTTAGTTCGAGCCAATTCCGTTGCTAAAGACTCCTTCAGTTCAGTCACTACCACACTTATGATTGGCCTTCTGTTGGGATTTGGAGATACACATGCCATTGCTATTTCCACTACTTTCCAAACTGAGTTACTATCAAACTCTCCTTTTAACCTTGAGTCAACAATGGCATTTATATCACCCTTCGCAATCAAGGACCTAACCCATACACTTATGTGAGTTTTTTCTTCATTCTTCGCTATCACTGGTTGACCAGTGATTATCTCTAAAAGCACAACGCCAAAGCTATAAACGTCGCTCTTCTCTGTCAATCGATTGGTTAGGTAGTATCTGTAAGACAGAATGTAACTCAATTTATTTTCTGTCAGAAATTTGTAAACATTCAGATAGAATTACTATGTTTTCCAAGAAAATAGTGGACAGTATAGTTGATGGACTCACTCAGGGTCTAGATAACCAGGAGTACCAGCAATAACAGTTGACACATGAGTTCCCCCATCTGTTAGGATAACTTTGGATAGACCAAAATCAGATAATTTTGCTTGGAGGTGTTCATTCAACAAGATGTTTGTAGATTTTACATCTCTGTGGAATATTGGTGGCTTACAACCATTTTGCAGATACTCCAATCCTGAGGCCAAAAGTATATTAATAGAAGAAATGAATAATTAAGAAAATAATATCAGTGGTGTACTTTTTTACCAGAGGCTGCATCCACTGCTATACGAAGTCTCTTTTCCCAGCTGAAGAAATTTCTTCTGCTTCGTTTACCTGCATGATCAAGTTCTATAACTTTCTGTACATATTTGTGGTTCACTAAAGGTTAGTCATATGACTTGTACAATTTTCCAATAAGGAAATATCCATATCCACGGTTTCAGAAAACAAAACTAGTTTGGAAATTTATTGCACAGATTTTAAACAAGAAATTAGTTTTTTTTTGTGAGCTAACCAGAGAGATGTTCCTGTAAGTTTCCATTAGCCATGTACTCGTATACGAGACCCTTATCGGTTCCTTCATTACAATAGCCAACAAGGGAGGTCAAATTTTTGTGATGAACTCTCATAAGAAGTTTAACCTGTAAATCAAAATCTCGACAATGTTTTAACCTTGTATATTTATTGCTGCGCTCAGGAAGTGTAATGTGATTAAAAAGCGTACCTCTGCTTGAAATTGTTGATAACCATGAACAGAAGACGGGGAAAGCATTTTCACCGCAACTGGAGTGTCTTCGACATAGCCCAGATAAACTGTTCCAAATCCTCCCTTACCAACAATTGTAGTGAATTTGTCGGTGATTTGAATGATATCAGAGTATGAATATATTTGTTTTTGGAATTGCAGTGATGAATCATTTTGGTCAGTGTATTGCGGTGATATCTCACTTTGATCCTTTTCTACCATCACAGCTGTTGAATGTCATAGACCAGTTTTTTAAAAACTAACAGGATATGGTTGAATTCGATTCGCAAATTATCAAAAAAAATTATAAATCTTAATAACTGTAGCATCACCTTTTGATTTTCTTCTTTTAGCGGTCCACAATATAGCAGCCACTACTACCAGAAGGATCAAAACCCCGCCAACTGATGCTACTATGGGTGTAACAATGCTATTGTTTTCCTTGTTGTTGCATTGATCAGCTTCACATAGATCTGGATTTTGGTCCACACTGCCATAAATTCACAGTAGGTCTATATTTCAACTCCCAGTAAGTGGTACAAGTCACAAAAATTTTCTATAGATACTTCAATTCGTGTTCCTTGTGCCGAGATATTCAATAGATCAACAACTGCCTATGAAAAGGCATAGGTGGCACCACACCCTTATTTAACATGTATACTAAAAAGAGTTCCAGATATAGGTCATAGTTGTGAAAGTCTCTCTACACAGAGGAAGGTGGGGTATAATTTGGTGTAATGCATGATCTGATGATGAAATACATAGCAGTTATGTTGTGATAGATGACTACAGATGTAGGGGTAAAGATGATTTATTTAAAAGCCATTTTAAATTTGAGAATTCTCAATAAGATGTATACCGTAGTGAGAGGGAACCTCTTTTAAGTGCTGGTGGAATTAAACCAGAGAGGTTATTCTTCTCCAAGTTTCTGCAAAGAATAGAAAATACAATATAATTTCTATATTTTGATACAGATGATCACAGGAACAACCAATGAAGGAACTTACAATATCTTCAAGTGCTGGAGTTGAGACAGAAAATCAGGAATTTCACCGTTTAAGCTATTGTTTGATAAATCCCTGCAAACCAAATAACTTCCTTTTGATGAGTATGTTCAAATCTTGACACATGTACTGTAAGACTTCTTAGCATATAAGTACATGTATGAAAGAATAAAAGGATATAGAATATGTTTTCTTTTTTGGTTTCATGATTCATTGGACCAGGTGAAATAGAGAAACTCACAACTCCTCCAGCATGGTGAGATTTGAAATTGAAGGGTCAATCTTTCCGTACAATCCACTTGAAGATAAATTCCTGTTTTTCATAACCAAAGAGTGATGTACAAATATACTTTTTTTTTTTTTCATCTAACTACATTTGACTTTGTTATCAACTTCGGTTTCTAACTTGCCAATAATCAAATCACGTGTTCACTTTCTAATTTCCTTAAACTCATCTATAACTTGTTTTTAGAGAGAAAAAGAGTAAATTGACCGGTGAGTTGAAGAAGATTGAAGAAAGAAAATGCAAATTGATCAAGTTATCTGGACAAAAGTTAGAAGACAGACTAAATAGAACCAAAAAATTTTAATATAGACTCAATTAAGAATAATCAAATTTTTAATAACTTAAACTTAACTAAACCAATAAAAAAATTATCAATCTATAATTTTATATTGTTATGATTATTTATTTCATATTTAGTTAAAATCTGAACCATAATAATAAAATAGTCAACTAATTCATATTATATTATGTTTTGAAAAATATTTATTGCAAGATAACAAATAATGTTATATTATGATTTATGTAAAAGGAACTTTTAATTTACCGATTCGTTTTGAAAAATTATAATTAAATAAAAAATTATTGAACAATATAAAATCTAGTAATAATTATGTAACATGTGAGAACAAGGACTTACAAAGTCGTGATTCTTGAAGACTCATTTCCGTGATAAGAACAATTGAGACCATCCCACAGATAGGCTAAAGGGGCGCATGGATCACCTTGCCAATCTCTTCTCAGCACATAAACTGACTTTATGGTACTAATCGCATCAACTATATATGTTTCAAATCATAACAAGAAACTTGTAAAATGTACTTATTATGATCGTGTACAATAGCGTAAACAAAAGAAATGGATCTAGTTTCGTGGCTTACCATCTCCTTGAAATGTTTCTGGTTTCTGTAAGTCTATTACTCTGTAAATTTCAATGGCATTGATGATGGGAGGCAGGGTTGAATTTTCTGTCCTCTCCAGTGAATACGTAATCACTTTTCCCCTGATGGCTGAAGTGGTATATACAGTATTGACACTCAGGTACCGTGGAGAAAAATTTTGAAACGACCCAGATTCACCGTTCCCCCTGATGTTGAATTCTCTTGTCTGATTCGTGCTTAACACTTGGATCTCCGTGAAGTGCATGTAAACGTAGAATTGCTCACTTTCATCATCTGGCTCCCAGCTTATTACTAACGGAGCACTACCATTTGCTGGTGTAACTGCGGTGCTCATGATAATAGCTCCCGGTTGGTAACCGTTCTGCCCTAGAGAATCATCAGGAATCGAAGCATTCAGCTGTGTCCAATCTTCCTTGAAGTCACAGGTAAACCAGTAACGATCATAAACATCAGACCAGTACCTGTGAGAAAATCAGAAATGTACAATAGAAGCAATCAATCTTTTAGTACAGAAAAAGATTTAATCCATAAGTATGATTTCACCTGTAGCCTCTGTTAGAACCCAAATCGCACCGCTGGTAACGTTCCAGTGATCCCGATTCAGTGACGTATGCATCATTTTTCAAAGTCCTGAATTCTATGGCTGTTATAAATGGTGTACCATTTCCTGTGTTAACCAGACAGATTTGTACAAAATTCAGTGGAGGTACATGTATGATCTCCCTGGATTGGTCAATGGATGCATTGTATATAGTCACTGTGTCCCAGAGGTTAGGTCCCAGAAGAAGCTCAAACTGTGGTAACATGTTTCGGCCATCGTAATTTCCATACAGAAAAACAGTGCGGATGAGATACTTAGAGCCTCTTGTGACGCCTATTTTGTAGCAGTTCCTTTTTCCTTCCGGGAAGCTTCTCAGCCTCCACAGTTGTCGTTGACTGTGGCTGCTGATCTCTTCAGATGCTATTGTCCCTCTCACACCAGTGTTTATGAAATTTTCATCTGAAACATAATTTATGGCTAATGATGGCTCAGTATAGTTCACACCTGCTTGAGCTCCGCAATCTATGCTGATGAATCCTAAAACATAAACATGCAAAATATGCATGGCACTTGAGACTTCAGCTAATTAACTTTTATAAAACAATAATGATCTAATGAAAATTTATGTTTTAATTTGTTATGAAACCTGGTTGGCCCTTAGCTTGAATCAGAATCACAAGAACTAGAGCTCCTACAAAAGTGACTCGGAAAGTCGATGACATTCCCATTTTTCATCACCTTTTGCTTTCTGGCTTTGAAGTAGACTATGATATGACACATATTTTTGAGCTTGCCTTGCTGTTTTGAGTTGTACTGCAAAAGTCGACTTGGTCAATGTCAACGAGGAGCTAAGTCTAAACAGTTTTTGTACTTGTTTAATTGTTTGTCCCTTTCCATTTCAGTCTAACTATTCATTCTTCCTTTGCAGCTACCGCAGCAGAGATATCCACTTGCTCACTTAGAATTTCCTGTCATATTCATCACTTGTCACTCGTGCACTTGCATCATAAAAATAATACTGCATTCACTGGTCAACCACTATAAATGAAAACAAAAAATGAACTAAAAACATCACAATGATGTTTCTTAACAAATATTAATTGAGTTAACGATAAAATGCTTATGTTAATATGATGTGTATGCTAGAAAAATGGAAGGCTTTTGAAATCCAGACTTTGTTGCAGGATGAATTCCCTCTACTTCCCTGATCCAACAGTGCATGCTGGCCAATTGCTGACACAACACAAACATTGTGAATATAAGATTTCAGTATCATGAAGTAAAATTTAAAAGTGTCTGATCAGTCCCTTTAGCAAAATATCTTTGAAAAAAAGAGGTGTGGTAAAAAGACAGAATAGTAGAGCAAGATATCTCCACGATTGGAAGTTTTGCATTTCTTAATTTTTTCAGTCCCTTTCAATTTTAGTCTAATTATTATTTCTTCCTTCAAGCTACAATACTAAGGAACATCCACTTGCTTACTTAGAATTTCCTGTCATATTCATCAGTTGTCACTCATGCACCACCATCATAAAAGTAATACTACTTTCACTGGTCAAGCAATGTTAATTGCAATTAAAACTATAATGGATGAATCTTAACAGATTTGTGGTCCTAAATATCTCACACACTAACCAAAAATACTTAATAAAATTATCTCCATCATAAAACTTCTTTGATAGAAACAAAATAGCATAACAGAAACATTTTAAGAATATTATTAGAAATATGCTTAAAAATAATAATTAATATATTGAAAAATCAAATCCACACTTATATTAAAAAGGGGCGTATTAAATCGACAAGAATATGGTAGGAAGATGGAAGCCTTTAGAAATTTTATGCTGGTCAATAGCTTTTTGGAAATTCTTACTTTGCTTTGGTGAAGCTAAATTCTACCTAAACTCAAATTATAAGAAAAATGAAACTCGTCTTTTCATTTTCGTATCAACTTACAATCTAAAAGTGTGCGTGCACTGATATAAATAAAAGAAAAAACTGATCGCTCATGAGTTCTTAAGAATGTCTTCTACTTTTACAATATTTCTGGCTACACTATGATTTTGCAGGTTATTTTGTTTTTATTTCATTCTATTGATTTTTAGATTAAAAAAAGAGGTAAAAAGTTTCCATGTTAAGTAATTATAATTTGCGCACATCTTAACTAACCTGTGTTCCCGTCTGGTTATTTATATATAATAAAACTACATATGTGCAGCAATGTCATTGTTTTTGGAAATGAGCAAATACAACATTTGATACAATAGTTTGTATAATCATAACGTGTAGATGAGTGTAGAAGAAATAAACCACGATTGTTGTTGAATCAGCTGTTAAACACATAACATTTCAATTTTTCTATACAATGTCAAACATGTATATGTGGTAAGATTTACATTAAATATAATAAATTAGTTACTTCTTAACCAAAGAATAGGATCCAATTAGATAATGTGTTGACTATGAATAGTTGAATCATTGTTAGAGTTGAATATTTAATGAAAACAATTATCAACTAGACTGGACTTATATTTTAATGGAGTAATATTAGTGTATATCAGTAACATAGTCAACTTGATAAAATTCCGCTTATTATCAGCTTTAAGGATTGGTTGAAAGCGATATAATTAACAACCTAATAAAACTAAATAATATTTATGATGTGTAAAAGGGAATTATCTAAGATGTCCGAAAATCAGCAGGAAAACTGATTTTGAAAGCTCTGACCGATAAACTTGATATTGTATCACGGTATTCTTGGTTGGAATAAGTATAAATCAATCTCTTAGAATAATAATGGATCATGTCTATAAATAAACAAAATTAATATTCTAGTGTTAAGACTATACTGTGCAGTGGAAAAGGTCATGGGATTATAACAACTAGCTTTTCTTCAATATGAATATACGTTGACACATATGAAAGAAAAAAACATTAAGACCTTGTCTAAGAGTGAAATATATAACAATTAAACATGAGCTATAACATTTACAACAAATTCGAAATATATATACACATAAATGTCATCTCATTAGGCTGCTTTCAAACTCTTACTAGGTGATTTTTGCTGTAAAAAAAGAATACAAAATTGTTAAAAAAAAGGTGATTCAGTTTTAGAAATTGTAAGCAATGAAAGTAGAATAGAATTAGAGAAATATAAAGGAAAGAAAATAAATTTTACACTAACATTGTAATGGAAACAGGTGTAGCAGTTATAGAACAGCAAATGAAAGACCCTAGTGACCAAGTTGTTAAGTAAGGTCACTTCCTCTTATTACATTATTTTATTCGTTTTATATTTTACCTATTGGATAATATCTTAGTTTTCTGTGTTAATCTATTGGATAGGTAGTACCTGCAAGACAAATCATGTAACCTTTTTATTTGCTGCCACTGCCAGAGTTTGTGGTCATAGTTCAAATATCCACGTATAATATAAACTATCACTGCAATTGAAGTATTTACTCGGGGTCTAGATAACCAGGAGTACCAGCAACAACAGTGGACACATGAGTTCCCCCATCAATTGGGATGATTTTGGATAGACCAAAATCAGATGATTTTGCTTGGAACTTTTCATCCAACAGGATATTTGTAGATTTTATGTCTCTATGGATTATAGGAGGGTTGGAACCAGTTTGAAGATACTCCAATCCTGATATTAGATTTTTTGCAAATGTTTTGAGAGGGAAAAAGGGAGTTCACAAAACACATAATTTGAAGTTTACTTCATCACTTAGGGCTGCATCCACTGCTATACGAAGTCTGTCTTCCCAGCTCAGGAATTTTGATGTGCTGTGTTTACATGCAGAAAACAAGTTCTGTAACTTTCTATACTTGTTCATTTTAATTGACAAATTTTCATATCCAGCGTTTCAGAATATAAAACTACTTTCTCAATTGATCTACACAATTTTTTAACAAGAAATTAATTTCACTGTGGGACTGACCAGACAGATGTCTTGTAAGTCTCCGTTAGCCATGTACTCATATAAGAGACCCTTATAATCTCCGTCATTACAATAACTAACAAGGGAGGTGAGATTTGCATGATGAACCCTCACTAGAATTTTAATCTGGAAATCAAAACCAACCAAATTTAACCATATATTGTTATTTTTCACCTGATAAACCTGTTGAATGATTACAAATAACTTACTTCTGCTTGAAATTGTCGATAACTGAAGATGGAGAAAGCAGTTTCACTGCCACGGGAGTGTCATCAATATAACCCAGATAAACTGGTTCTAACAACATCAAAGTATGAATATATTTGTTTCTTGAGTTGATGTAATGAATCATCCTGTTCTGTGCATTCGGGTGCCATCTCACGTTGATCTACGGTCAAAGTTGTTCAACAGTTTTGACGGTCGCGTATGTTTTGGTTTGGAAGATTTGAGCCAGTGCATCTTTTGTTTTTTGAAAGCCACCGCTTTGTAGTATATCAGTTTACTGAACTTGGTCTGCATGGTCTGGTCCAGAGGGTGGGTTAGTATGGTTGTCTTGGATATTTTGTTAACATACCCAGCTTTTTGCGTTCCGATTATTGTGTCGTGAAATTTTGTACATGGGTTGGATCACCTCTTTGGTGTCCCTATTTAATTCTATTAAAAATCAATGATTCAATGTTCTAGACCAACTTTAGGATATATGAATTATAGTGATATTATCAGCAACTATACTCACATGGACTTTTATTATCAGCAAAATAGTAACTAAATATGAGATACAAAGTAGATTGTTATCATTCCACATATAAAGATAGATTGTTTTATAAATTTAATCCAAGAAAAATTGACAATAACACTGGTTTTCGATTCCATTATTCAGTCCTCATTGTATATTTTTATACTAATATGCAGCATTCTACATTACTGCTATCACCACTCCTGAACAACACAGCTTCAGAAAACTGATCAAAGTAAATCACCTAATAACCAATTTCTTGTACAACATCGCATTCCCTTGTTACAACGTTATTATATTCTTCTTATCTTGAGTAAGCTTTTACCTAGCCAATGGCATGAATTCGGTGTCTACCTCCACGCTGACCGGTGCAACTGAATACCTAGGATCAGCAGCATTATTATGCTGTGTTCTAGCTAATTCGGTCGCTAAAGTCTCCTGTAGTTCAATCACCACCACACTCATCATTGGCCTTTCGTTGGGATTTGGAGAAACACAAGCCATTGCTATTTCTACCGCTTTCCATGCGGAGTTAACGTCAAAATTTCCTTCTAACCTTGAGTCAACTATGGCCCTGATATCCCCTTTCGATATCATGGCGCTAACTCGTTCACTTATGTGACCCTTTTCTTGGTTCCCTGCCATTACTGGTTGATTTGTGATTATTTCCAAAAGAACAACTCCAAAGCTATAAACATCACTTTTCTGTGTTAATCTATTAGAAGAGTGGTAGCTGCAAGAGAAGTCATGAACGCCTAATTATTTACTCTGCGAATTTTGTGGTGATAACTCAAATATTCACCTAGAAAATCTCACTATATTTTCCTAGAAAATGATGGAAAGGGCAATAGTTAAAGTACTTACTGAGGGTCTAGATAACCAAGAGTACCAGCAACAATAGTTGACACATGAGATCCCCCGTCGTCTGGGACAACTTTGGATAGACCGAAATCAGATAATTTCGCGTGGAAGTGTTCATCCAACAAGATGTTTGTAGATTTTACATCTCTGTGGATTATAGGAGGCTTGCAACCATTTTGCAGATATTCCAACCCTGATGTTAGATTCATAATTACGGCAAAAGTGTTAAGAAGGTAAAAGGGAGTTAACAAAAATTCATAATTTGAATTTTACTTTCTAACCTAAGGCTGCATCCACTGCTACACGAAGTCTGTCGTTCCAGCTCAAGAATGGTGATTCGTTGTGTTTACCTACAGGAACACTTTCTGTAACTTTCTATACATGTTCGTTTTTGTCCAGTAGAAGTTAGTCATACGACTCATACAGTATTTAAAATTCCATATCCAGAGTTTCAGAAATGAAATCTAACTTGGAAATTGATTTAACAAATTTTAACAAGAAAATAATTTTATTTGGAACCAACCTGAGAGATGTTCTCGTAAGTTCCCTTTAGCCATGTACTCATATATGAGACCCTTGTGGGCTCCCTCGTTACAATAACCAACAAGGGATGTCAAATTTTTGTGATGAACTCTGATTAGAACTTTAACCTGGATATCAAAATCACGACCATGTTAAACCATATAGGTATGGTACCAAGCTCAGAAAGAAACCTAGAGTAAATTGATTAATAACCTACCTCAGCTTGAAATTGTTGATAACCATGAACTGCTGATGGGCAAAGCATTTTGACTGCAACTGGAGTTTCATCGATAAAGCCCAGGTAAACTGTTCCAAATCCTCCTTTACCAATAATTCTATTGAAATTGTTAGTGATTTGAAGGACATCATAGTATGAATACATTTGACTTTTGCGTTGCAGGAACGATTCACCCTTTTCTATGGATTTCTGTGAAATCTCACTCTGATGATTTACTGCCACCGAATCTGTAAATTTTTCAACAATATTTTGAAAATTAATGTTAAAAATAACTTTTTGGTAAATTGTTAATAGAAAATACGAACTTTTCTTAATTACTTCAGCATTACCTTTCGATTTTTTCCTTTTAAGGATCCAGAATATTGCAACCGCTATTAGAAGAATTAAAACCCCACTAATTGATGCTACTATGGGTGTAACAGTGTTTTTCTTTTTCTTCTTGTTGCACTGACCAGATTCACAAAGATATGGATTTTGACCCACACTAGCATGGAAATCACAGAAAAATTATGTTTCAAGTCTCAGTAAACCTCACAAGTAATCCATAATTTAAATATATACTTCAATTTATTTTGGTTGTGCTCAGAAATTTGGTGGACCATTTATAAATGAATCTCAAATACTGCCTTAAATAAGTAATTAATAATCATCAGCATCATAAATAACCATATTATGAATTTGAGACTTTTTAGTTAGAATCATACCTTAGTGAGAGGGAACCTTCGTGTGATTTTTCAATAAGTGCAGAGGGAATTGAACCGGAGAGGTCATTCTTCTCTAAGTTTCTAAAAAATATATCGTTTTTTATTATCTGATGCAGAGGATCACCTATATAGTGTTCAAATGAATGTATAACTTACAAGATCTTCAAGTATTGCAAATGAATCAGAAAATCAGGAACTTCACCATTTAAGCTATTGTTAGATAAATCCCTGGAAAACAAAAGCTCCGTTAATCTTGACACATGTGCCGAAAGTCAAAATGATATCTTACAGATAAGTGCATAGAATAATTAATAAAAAGATTTAAGACAAGAGATATTTCTGGTCTCATCTATTTTTGGATCGGGTGAAATAAAAGAAAAACAGAAGAACTCACAGCTTCTCCAGCATGGTGAGATTTGAGATTGAAGGGTCTATCTTTCCCGACAATCCACTTGAAGATAAATTCCTGTTTAGCTCAATGAACAGTTAAATACGATATGATCTCAGTTTTATAGAGCAATAATAATAAGTTGGGAAGCAAGACATACAAAGTTGTGATTCTTGGGACCTCATTGTCGCCATAAGTACAATTCAGACCATCCCACAAGTAGGCTGGAGGGGCGCATGGATCACCTTGCCAATCTCTTTTCACTCCATAAACTGACTTGATGCTTGTAATGGCATCAACTTTTTTTCAAATGCGAAAGTGGGTAGAAGGTACTTAAGTTCATGTTCAAGCGTAAACCAAATAAATGGATTTAAAAAATGAAAAATACCATCTGCTTGGAATGTTTGTGGTTTCTGTAAGTCTGTTACTCTGTAAATTTCAATGGCACTGATGATGGGTGGCAAGGTTGAATTCTCGGTCCTCTCTAGGGAAAAGTTAATTTGTTTCCCGCTGATGGCTGAAGTGGAGTATATAGTTTCAACGTGCAGGTACCGCGGAGAACAATTTCGAAACCATAATTCACCGTTACTCATGATGTTGAATTGTCTTGTCTGATTCCTGGTTAACACCTGAATCTCCATGAAGTGCATGTACACATAGAATTTCTCAGTTTCATCATCTGCATCCCAGCTTATTACCAACGGAGCAGTATCATTTGCTGGTGTAACTGCGGTGCTCATGATAATAGCTCCCGGTTGGTAATCGTTCTGATCTAAAGAATCATGAAGAGTCGAAGCACTTAGCTTTGTCCAATCTTCCTTGAAGTAGGTAAACCAGAAACGATCATAAACATCAGCCCAGTACCTGTGAGAAAATCAGAATAAATCCAGCAATCAATCAATCAATCAATCTTATAAGGCAGCAGATTTAATTAATAAGCATGATTTCACCTGTAGGATCTGTTTGAACCCAAATCGTAACGCATGTGATTGTGAAGTTTCAGTGATCCAAATGGAGTGACGTATGTATCATTTTTCAAAGTCCTGAATTCTATAGCTGTTATAAATGGTGTACCATTGCCTGTGTCAACCAGACAGATTTGTACATAATCTTGTGAAGGTACATGTATGATCTCATTGGATTGGTCGATGGAAGCATAGTATATACTCACTCTGTCCCACATGTTAGCTCCCAGAAGAAGATCAAATTCTGGTGGCATATTTCGGCCATCATAATTTCCATACAGAAAAACAGTGCGGATGAGATACTTAGAGCCTCTTGTGACGCTTATTTTGTAGCAGTTCCTTTTTCCTTCCGGGAAGCTTCTCTGCCTCCGCAGTTGTCGTTCAATTGGTTCGGTGATATCTTCATATGCTATTGTCCCTTTCTCACCACTATTTATGAAATTTGCATCCGAAACGTAATTTACGCCATACTGTGTATAGTTCACACCTGCTGGAGCTCCGCAATCTATGCTGATGAATCCTGAAACATAAAATTGCATATATTACTGTTCAAGTTGCTACAAATTTCTAGAAATTACTATGCCGATATGATTCTCTAAAATCAAAGTTATTAGAAAGCTCAAGATAGTATTAAAAAAAAAAAAAAAAACATTTGATAAATTGGATGATTCCAATAAAAAGGTCACTGTCATTGCACTTGTTTGAGAAATCAAGGTAATTTGCTCTCTTTCTCCAGGTCATATATATTGCTGCATGGCACTCTATCCTATCCTTATCTGTTATCTTTTGGTATATGAGAAGTTTAGTTCAAGAAGATATGACATATTCAAAATTTAGTCTTTAAAACAATTTATTCAGATTTATGAGAGAAACAAACTACAAATTAGCTTTTAAATATTCTAGTTTGATGATAAAAAACTTTTGAATTAGTATCAAATTGGTCTTTAAAATTATATTTTAATGATAAAATGGTTTTATAAGACTTAACAACATGATAGAATTGAGTCCTTTCCTATATTTAGAAACTAAATCAGTTTTTGTAAGAATAAAACTAGCAACATCTCACCAATTCAAAGACCGAATTAATTATTTGTATATCACTTTTGTTTTTCTTCTAAAGTTCACTTATTAACATCAATCATCCATCAGCACTAAAATTCAATTTTTATCTTTCCACAATCTAACAATTATTAATTATTTTATCTCATTTAAAAATTTAAACATGTATCATGTAAAATATAATCATAACGACTAACATTGGCCAACTTTGCTAGTTATCACTCAGAAATACGAAATAACATAGTGTAATTTTACATAATGAACAATCCCCATGCACCTCTGCAACATAATATGCAGAGTATAATTCCATCTATCACATAAACCAATCCACAGAACAATACACCATAGGACCTATAGTGTTGAATTTAATAATTTCTCAGACTTTAGTTTCAACATAAAGAAAGCATGAGATGAGAGAAAAAGATGGAAATGAAACAAAATTGGTCATTTTAATTGATAGAAAAGAGAGTTAAAGAAAAAACATGACTTCCAAAAAACTTTTCCATATTGTTGAGTCTGGAAACTTTGATACAAGACTGTATAATGTCCATTAGGCAGCTTTCTTGAATGTTTATTTTGTTGTTGTAGTTGAACATGTTTATCGTATAATTTACAATGTAATTTCATTTTCAGTTACAAAATAATAATAATACTAATAATAATATATTAATACTTATAATAGTAGAAATAAGACCTGTAAGACTTAACAGGCGATAATAGATTATTTTCCTATTCTACAAGAATTTTATATCTTTATAAATTATTTTCTCTATATTCTTTCTAGTAATTTAAGTTGAAAGTCATTTGTTGTACTAATAGAACATATACCTAGGGAGCCAAATGGAAGCTGATGATTGGATTCTTGGTCTGACTGAGTTTTTTTTTTTTTTTTTTTTTTTCAATTAATTTTTTTTTTTTTTTTTTTTTTTTTTACACTTAAATTCTTTCTCATTCTTGGGTTTCAAAGATATTTCAATCCGTATACAAAACATATAACCTTTTATCCTAACCATCAGAATAAGAAAAACCATGGTTTACAGTTCCATCAGAATACAAAAACCATTTTTTATCTCTTTTGTCTCTCTTCTTTTCTATTATTTTACCACAGCATAAGACTTCAGTTAAATTGAAGTAAATAATGATATAATGACGTTCTTCGACAAAATAAATGGTTCATGTTTTGGTTTAACGAACCTGGTTGAGCATGAGCTTGAATAAGTAGAACAGCTAAGAAAACAACGTAGAGAACCATGTTTTGTCTTCGACTTAGACGACCCAGTCAACGTGTCAGCGTGGAGGTAATTACAGACACTTTTTAGCTTTAAATTCTCTTTTTGTGTTTAAGTCTGCAATCTGCATCATCAAAATAATAGTACTGAATTCACCCATCAATCAAGCTAAATTGAAATAAAAAAATATATATTTTTATTACCAAAGTGTAATTTATTTAAAAAAAAAAAAAAAAAAAAAAAAAAAAAAAAAAAAAAAAAAAAAAAAAAAAAAAAAACATAAAAAAAAAAAAAAAAAAAAAAAAAAAAAAAAAAAAAGCTAGCATAAAAGACTGAATATTAGCACAAAAATATATGCTACAAAACGAGACAGAAACATATGCAGTCAAAAAATAGCAGCACCAACAGAATCAACTTCCTACACTTGGAGAAATATATACAAAAGAGACCAATAATAAACATCTCGAATTTTAATTTTGTTGTAATTTATCTTAGATTTTGTTATTATTTAAATAAAGACCAAAAATTTTAATACTATCCTAATTAATCTTTTAAAAAAATCACTTTTCGTAATTGATTTTTTCTAACACATTTGAGTTAAATCATTTAAATTAAACGTTAATAATTTATTTATTTTTCTTCTTCTTTTTCGTGACAATCATTCTTATATATTAAATAAAAAATGGAAAAGTAAAGAAAAAAAACTAAAATATCTATACATTATGTTTATTAAATTTATTATTTTTTAATTTTTTAAAATCATTATACATACATATAATATCAAAATCTATAAATTTTTATTATAATTATTTTTAAATCATATTAATTATATTTTTAATTGATGATAGTGGAAATTATACTCTTACACTTCACAGTCATTAAATTTAATGAACACTATATTGTTCATTGAACAATTATATTAATGTGTGTGAAATTTTCTGTTGACTGATTATAAGAAAAATAAGGACAGGTTTGATTCTATAAATCATGTCGATATATTCTGAAAACGACGTCACACCAAATAATTTTTTTTTTTTGTAAAAAAAATGTAAAGAAATCACCATTTATTTATTTTATTTTATTCACTTTTAGATTTTATTATACACTAAAAACAATTGTAACAAACAAAACAAAAACATTAATAAAACATTAGCGTTTAATAAACGATTTAACTCGATTCTATCACAAAAAAAATATTTATATAAGTTAATAAGTTTAGAGGATTAATTAGAATAAAATAAAAAACTTAAGTGTATATTTACAAAAACAATAAAGTTTAAGATCAACTTACGATTGAATTAAAGTTTAAGAGCTTTATTTGTAAAGAAGATAACAATTTGAAAATTATTTAAAATAATGTTACAGTTTAAAATGTTTATTTACAAAACCAAAAAAAATAAAGTTTAGGAAGTTAAATATTCACTTTCCTATATTAGAAAGATAGATGATGAAATTAATGTTAAGTAAATGTTCGGGAGAACAGATATCTCTAAAAAAGGTGAAGTTATATATTCTTTTTTGTACTTTACCTTGTATTATGATAATCGCATAGACAAATATAGAAACACGTTATAAGATTAAAATCAAAACAAATTATACTTATCTATTTTAAAAAAATAGATTCATCCATAATATATATATATATATATATATATATATATATATAGCATATTTAAAAATTTAAGTTTGTATTTAATTAAAATAATTATCAAACTCAACATAATATTCTTATTCGTAAAATCTCTTAAAATTTATATGAGAATTAAATTTTAATCAGTTGAGAGTGTAAAGTTATTTTTGTAATTACAATATAATAAAGTTATTTGTCATGCACTAATCATATAAAACAGAATTGTAATTTGAGTTTTCCCGTTTAAAACGCCTATTAATCTGAATATTATGCCTAGACCATGAAAATAAAATATTATAAAAGAAAAATGCATGAAAGAAAGAGGGATGCTTAACACATGCATGCAGGTTTAGAGTCCAAACCCTCTGTTCAAACGAATAAGCAGGAAATGAAACAGGAGACAAAATTTGGATCATAACTAGTTTTATATGTTGTTATGTTACAGTTAATGAGTGAGGATCATGACCAGAGCATGAAAAATAAAAATCTAGAGATGCAGATTTGGCCAACAACAAATTTGCAAGTGTAACTTAACAGAAAATGAAGAAGAAGGAAGACAGAAAGAGAAAATATCCTACCTACCAATGCAATGATATGATCTGAATTTCTGCTGCTGCAAGGGTACTAGGTTCACCTTAGCTTTCCCTGCTCCATGGATCCATCAAAGCAATTTAGCATAATATATTGTAACAGTTTGTCGCTTATACAAGAAACAGACGTTGACTATTATGGACTGACTAGGTCAGAAAGATTTCGATTGCGCCGGGACAAAACAGAAAACAACCATGACTGTGACTCCGTGGAATTGTGGTTGCACATTAGCTTCGTTTCCACCCCTCACGCAAGTTAATGGTAGCATGCATTGACCTAATAACCTTATAATGCTCCAAAACCATTTAACACTCTCATTCCATCCAGGGTTTGTGCCGTTCAGCAGAAGCAGAACCCCGTGATTGAATATTTCAGCAGAAGCCGAGGTGGAAAATGTTATTAGTTTCTACAAACTTTTTCCTAAATATTGACCGATTTATAAACTAATTTCTTAAAAAATCATATTACCTCTCAAAATTTTATTTTTAATCTGAATATAAACTAATTTTAGCTTTTTTCAAAAACATTATTTCACTCTTTTCTTCGTATTTTCTTCTTATAAACAATACTTTAAAAAAGTTGGTAAAAAAAACTCATACTATACTAACGTGATACAATTAAGAAGACAATGTTTGAGGAAGAGAAAAGAAAAGGTTCGTATAAAATTAGATTACACAGGCTAATTTGTAAAAAAGACAACGTTTTAATTATTTATTTAATTGAATACCTGAGAGTAATGCCGCAGGTTAATAATTTTTTATTTTTTATAATATTACTTTCAATTAAGAGAAATTACTTAAAAATTAAAATAAGAAGTCTACAAAATAAGAAGTCTATTATTATTTCAAATTATCATCTCTAACATCATGAATTGCTTTAATTCAGTATTGTTATATAGTTTTGGTATTTTTCAGCATAATATATATTTGTCCATTCTATTTTTATTCATGCCAAAAATTAATTTTAGTCCTCTTTCCCAATTTTGATCTCATATTGTTTCCAAACTAAGTTGAACGTTGACGTGCTTTACTTTCTTTAATTTCCTCCACTACTACACCAATTCATATTTTGGTATATGGTCTTTATAAAGTTATCTCCAATATCCGTATTTAGATTATAAAATATCTTGTCTTTAAAAAGTTCTCTCCGATCTCCATATTTAGATTATAAAATATACTTTCAGAATCCTTTATTTTCAGTTGCATATTTCTATTTTTACTTTATTGGGAGCAGCTCATTAAAAGATTGTATTTTCTTTTATGTCTAGACTTATTACAACTTTTGGATTGAATATGTGAGACCACTTTAGCCAAGTTATATCTCTTTCAAATCTCAACTTCATCATTTGTATTCTTACAAGAATTCAGTAGATAGTTTGACCGTGGTAAAATTCTAATCTGTCTCCTACCGGTAACTGATCCAGTTGTTGTTCGAGATAAATTACAAGCTCGTGATGCAATACTTCAACAATTAAAGTTGAATTTGTATAAGGCTCAACAATACATGAGACAGCAGGCTAATAAAAGCGACAAAACATTAAGTTTGATGTTCTGGTCCTAGTAAAATTACAACCGTATACAACATTTTGTTATTGCCTTAAGGAACATCCAGAAGCATATTTTGGTTTTCTATTGAAGTGTTGGACAAAATTGGAGAAGTTGCTTATAAGCTGAAACTGCCTACCACTGCCAGAACATAGAACATCCAGTGTTCCTTGTGTCTTTACTAAAGGCATTTAAAGGAACTCCTTCACAGGCTTATTTGCCCCTGCCACTTTCTACTACTGAAAATGGTCCTTCTATTCAGCCATTGCCAGTTTTGGAGTCAATCATTATGAGACATTCTTATCCTGTTCCGCAAGTCCTAATTCAATGGGACTCTTTAGATGTTGCTGCTGCCACGTGGGAAGATGTAGATGAGATAAAAGATTCTTTTCTAGAATTCAACGTTGAGGACAGGGTTCTTTGTAATGGAGGAAGTATTGTAATGTGTAAGAAAAATGAGAGCGTAAAAAATGTTAAGCTGGAGGTAGCTTTGCACCAAAAGATCACATGCACAGGGCAACTGAAAAGCATGAGACGTAAGAGAGATAATGGATTTCTATTATGTGTGTGGTATGATTCTTCTACTTTCTTCTCTGTTCCTCTCTCCCTCTCTCTAGTTTCCGTTTCTTCTCTGTCAGAAATATTTTCTGTTACTGAATCACATTCTATGATTCAGGCCGAATCAACTTGATCGTGGATGTTAATATGAAATTTTCTCTTTTACTACACTGAGACATTGAATTTTTTGTGAATTCCTTTATGATCATATCATACTTGTAAACAACCACGTTATACAATCATTTATACTAGTGTGTTCTTCAATTTATCAAAGTATTTAAGGAAAAAGAAAAATAATAATAACACTGGTTTTTTCCACATCCATTATGTGGTCCTCAACAGCATAGAATCAAACAAGTGACTGAATGAAGCAATTATACAAATATCTCTGCGAAAAGGTAGGAAGAGAGTAAAAGTTCTTGTGTGCGTTGGCTTATTCATTTCATTAACTCTTTCCCATCATCGAGAAGACTTTATCAAGTTATTTTACCTAGCGTGAGGAATAAGTTGGGTGCTCAGATTCACATTGACCGGTTCAACTGAATTTGCACCACTGTTATGTTCTGTTCGAGCTAATTCGGTTGCTAAAGTCTCCTTTAGTTCAGACACTATCACACTCATAATTGGCCTTTCATTGGGACTTAGAGAAACACAAGCCATTGCTATTTCCACGGCTTTCCAGGCTGAGTTAATGTCAAAATCTTCTTCTAAATTTGAGTCAACAATGGCCTTGATATCCCCTAATGCAACCAGGGAACTAACCCATTCAATTATGTGAGTCCTTTCTTCTTTCCTTGCTATTACTTGCTGACCTGTGATTATTTCCAAAAGAACCACTCCAAAGCTATAAACATCACTTTTCTCTGTTAATCTATTGGATGTTAATAGCTGCAATGCAAGACAAATCATGAAACCCAATATATTTTCAGCCAGTGTATGTGGTGATATCTCAAAATCTCAGAAATTAATATTCAAGTTCTTACTCAGGGTCCAGGTAACCAGGAGTACCAGCGACAACAGTTGTCACATGTGATCCCTCATCAACTGGGATAATTTTGGATAGACCAAAATCAGATAATTTCGCTTGGAATTGTTCATTCAACAAGATGTTTGAAGATTTTACGTCTCTGTGTATTATAGGTGGCTTGCAACCATTTTGCAGATACTCCAATCCTATATTAGATTTATGGAAAACACATTACGAGAGTAAAAGGGAAGTTAACAAAACTGTCAAAACGCATAATCTGAAGTTTACTTTCTTACCTAAGGCTGCGTCCACTGCTATACGCAGTCTGTCTTGCCAGCTCAACAATTTTGATTTACTGTGTTTACCTGCAAGAACAAGTTCAGTAACTTTCTACACGTGCTGATCTTTTTTGTTTAACTAGAAGTCAGTCATACGATTCGTACAGTTGAGCAATACGAAAATTTCCATATCCAGAATTTTGGAATACAAAACTAACTAGGAAATTGATTTGCACAAATTTTTAACAAGAACTTCATTTTATTTGGGAACTAACCAGAGAGATGTTCCAGTAAGTTTCCATTAGCCATGTACTCATATATGAGACTCGTATTGCTTCCTTCATTACAATAACCAATAAGGGAAGTCAGATTTTTATGATGAACTCTCGTTAGAAGCTTAACCTGAAAATCAAAAGCACAACCATGTGTAGCCATATATACTTATTACTCAGCTCAAAATCCAAGTGCAAAGCGATTAATAACTTACCTCTGTTTGAAATTGTTCATAACCACGAAATGATGAAGCGGAAAGCATTTTGACAGCAACTGGAGTGTCATAAATATAGCCCAGATAAACTGTTCCAAATCCTCCTTTACCAACAATTGTATTGAAACTGTTGGTAATTTTACAGACATCAGAGTATGAATATATTTGTTTTTTAAACTCCTGTAACGAATCATCTTGTTGTGTGTACTGCTGGGAGATCTCACTTTGATCCTTTTCTTCCATCGAAGCTGTTAGATATTGTACAATAATTTGGAAACTGACAGTTAAAATTGAATTCGTTTGGCAAATTATCAAAAAAATTACGAATTATTTATCATTGTAGCATCACCTTTTGATTTTCTCCTCTTAAGGATCCACAATATAGCTGCCACGGCCACCAGAAGGGTCAAAACCCCGCAGATTGATGCTACCAAGGTTATAACAATGTTATTTCTGCTCCCGATGCATTGACCATGTTCACAGACATATGGATTTTGACCCAAACTGCATGGAAATCACAGAAGATTTATGTTCAAAGTTTAAGCAACCTTGCAAGTAGAGTGAAAATTAATCATGTCAAATATGGCTCTGATAAATCGTTGTTTGATCACCCTTGAAAACATAATGTCTAATTTTAATCTATTACTTGACCAAGTGTTTTTTAAAGGTCGGATTTGATTCATATAAAAGTTTGGTTTGATCAATGAGCGCGTTTAAAAGTTTATTTTATTTAAGACTTCCAAAAGATTATTGAGTTTATTATATTATTTACTACAGTAGTTCAATTTTCATAAAGGTGGTTATGAGGAAAATGTGTCCATTGGTAAGAAAAAGAAGCACTTGATGATGGTTGGAGATGGCATCCACAAGACAATTATTACAAGTAATCCCAGTGTTGTTGATGGCTGGACAACCTTCAAGTAGGCAACTTTTGTTTTGTATCAGAAGAAGAATAGGAAAAAATATAAAAATATTCCAATTTTTTCGGATATTTGGATATTGAGATCATGCGTAGCTCTAAAAGGGTGGGAGTGGATAAGTGTCAATTTTGAATGTTTTTATATATAAGAAAACTTGAGTTACTGTGAGTTTAAATGTTCTTTAAAATAATGATTACTTCCAATTTAAAAGTTTTTGAATCTAAATTTAGATGTTAAGTACTAAGTTAAAAGAAATTATTTTAACTTAATCATTGTGAAATTTCAGTTATAAAATAATGAAGAAAATAAGAGATTGGAAAATGCATGAAAAAAGAAAATAAAAAGTTTAAAATAAAAAAAAGAAGCCTAAGGGAAAAGTCATTTAACCTAGGCCCAAGAATTTAAAAGGGTGATTTTAGGTTTTTTTGAAAGGAGACCTAAACAAACAAGAGCAGGACGAAAGCAATTCTTTAATTCTTTTTCTTCTCTGAAAATCTTCCTTTCTTTAGGTTATAATGACTACCATGAGTAGCTAATTCTTCATAGTTGGGATTGAATGTAATCTTTTGAACTCATTCATATTTTGATGATTTTTATATATAATATTCAGTTTATACTCCATTAGTATTTTTATCTTGCTCTTAATGCTAGATTTTATCTTGTCAATAAAGTCTTGATTTTGATTCTTGAATTTAATTGGAAGTATTTTTAAGTTTCTGATCTAGATGAAAATACTCAATATATTAGAATATTAGAAATAGGTTTCGATGTATTAATTGCGTACAACATTTGTTCTTAATGTTGGGTGATTTACTCAATATATTGGAATACTAGAGATAAGTTTCGATGTATTCATTGCGTACAACATCTGTTCTTAATACTGGGTGATTTACTAAATAGCTGAGGGATCAGTGTTTAGGAAATTACCCTTACGAATTTCATTTTAGAGGAATCAATGTAAATGATTTTTTATATGTGCATCAATTGTGAGTAGTTACGGATATATGTTTTTATCAAATCCAAAATATGAATGAGGGGGAGATAGATGAAGTTCAACCTAGAGTCTTCTAGATCTTTTAAACCCCTTTTTGATAATTGTTATTTAGTTGTCCTTTTATGTTTATTGAATTAAATCATTATCAAATCATCTTGAAAATCATAATTGCTTATTGAGTAGTGAAAATTGAGATTTATAAACAAAGTTCTTATACGTGGGTTCGACATTCATATACTTTTGACTCAGATAGACTTAAAAAATATATATAAATCTCTTTCAAACACGTCCTAAATGCTGCCTAAAATATAATGAATTAATAATCGTCGTTACCTATAAGCAACCATGTTATGAATGAGTAGTTTTAGTAAGATTCATATACCTGAGGGTGAGAGAACCTTCCTTAGATTTTTCAACAAGTGGCGAGGGAATTGAACCGGAGAGATTATTCTTCTCCAAGTTTCTGCCAAAACACGGAAATACGAATAAACAATCGTTTTGTCTTTTCTGGTACGGTGGATGACATAGTAGTTTCAGACTTCAAGTAATTGACCAAGTAACTTACAAGATCTTCAAGTGTTGTAATTGAGACAGAAAATCAGGAATCTCATCGTTTAAGCTATTATTAGATAAATCCCTACAAAACAAATAATTTAGCCTTTTTAAGTATATGTTTAAGTCTTGACTCATATGGCAAAAGATATGTCGATTCTTCACATAATAAGCGCAAAAGAAAGAACAAAAGGATTTAAAACCAGCGATATTTCTAGTCTCATCTATTGTTGGATCAGGCGAAAAAAAAAACTCACAGCTTCTCCAACATTGTGAGCTTTGAGATTAATGGGTCTATCTTTCCTGACAACCCACTTGAAGATAAATTCCTGTTTTCTCAATGAACAGTTAAATACGATATCATCTCCGTTTAATAAAGCTATAATAATAAGTTGGGAAGCAAGACTTACAAAGTTGTGATTCTTGGGACCTCATCGTCGCCACAAGTACAATTCAGACCATCCCACATGTAGGCTGGAGGGGCGCATGGATCACCTTGCCAATCTCTTTTCACTCCATAAACTGACTTGATGCTTGTAATCGCATCAACCTTTTTTCAAATCCAAAAGAGGGTAGAAGGTAGTTAAGCTCATGTACAACCAAATAAATGGATTTCAAAAATGAAAAGTACCATCTGCTTCGAATGTCTCTGGTTGCGGGAAATGTATTACTTTGTAAATTTCAAGGGCATTGATGATGGGAGGAAGGGTTGAGTTTTTGGTCCTTTCCAGGGAATATTTAATTTCTTTCCCACTGATAGCTGACGAGGTATATAAAGTGTCGACGGCCACGTACCGCGGAGAAAAATTTGAAACCCTTAATTCACCGTTCCTCGTGATGTTGAATTGTCTTGTCTGATTCCTGGTTAAACCCTGAATCTCCATGAAGTGCATGTACACATAGAATAGGTCAGTTTCATCTTCTGGCACCCAGCTTATTACCAACGGAGCACTATCATTTGCTGGTGTAACTGCGGTGCTCATGATATTAGCTCCCAGTTCGTAAAAGCTCTGATTTAAAGAATCAGGAGGAATCGAAGCACTTAGCTGTGTCCAATTTTCGTTGAAGTGGATATACCAGAAACGATCATAAACATCAGCGGAGTACCTGTGAGAAAATCAGAATAAATCCAATCAATCAATCAATCAATCTTATAAGGCAACAGGTTTAATTCATAACTTTGATTTCACCTGTAGTAATTGTTTGAACCCAAATCGAAACGCATGTAATTGTGAAGTTCCAGTGATCCGAATTGAGTATCATAAATATGATCATTCAAAGTTCTGAATTCTATGGCTGATATAAATGGTGTTCCATGGCCTGTGTCAACAAGACAGATTTGTACATAATCTTGTGAAGGTACATGTATGATCTCATTGGTTTGGGGAGTGGATGCATTGGATAGAATGACTGTATGCCACCAGTTAGCCCCGAGATGAGTATCAAATTGTGGTGTCTGATTCAGCCCATCATAATTTCCGTACAAATAAATAGTCCGGATAAGATACTTAGACTCTATTGTGATGTTTATTTTGTAGCAGTTCCTTTTTCCTTCGGGGAAGCTTCTCACAGTCCACATCTGTCGCTGAAACTCACTTTTGAGACCAGATTCTATTGGCATACTCACACCACTATTTATTAAATTTGAATCTGAAATATAATTTATGCCCGTTATGGACTCAGTGTATCTCACATGATTTCCACAGTCTATGCTGATGAATCCTGAAACATAAAAATATGCTTGTGAATAATGGGAATTGAGACTTCAGCTAAAATTTTGCTAAATCCATGATATAATGAAGTTCTTAATATTAGACACACAAAAAAATATATAATGAAGTTCATGTTTTCCTTCATCAAACCTGCTTGGTTCTGAGCTTGAATAAGTAAACCACATAGAAAAGCAATGAAGAAAGTCACCCACACTCTGTACGGTGACAGATAGACGAGCCCCATATTTTGAAACTTTTACCTGAGAAAGAATCGTGGTTAGCTTATAGAGAAGGCGTTTTATTACCTGAGGGAAATTTGTTCATAATTAAAAAAATTACATAATGACATATTAAATTGTAAAACAATTTAATTTATTGAAACAAAAAAAAAAACGAAACAAGGCCGAGGGAGTGCTTAAAAAACAATGAGTATCATTTATTGAGTTTACCTATATAATGGACGGTAAAGGTTTAATGCCCTACTTTCAGTTTGACCTTTGCATAAAATTGCCCTTAAGTTTTTATTTTTTTAATTTCACTCCAAAATTTTCAAAAATGGACCCATAACTAATTTACGAGACCGATAAAATTTAATTAAGCCTAATTAATCAAAATATACTAACTTGGTGTTTCTTGGCTGTTATAAAAAAAATACTAACTTGGTGTTTACCTATAACTAATTTAATTAACTCTCCTTTTTAAACGATAATTTATTCAACTCTTAAGACTCTAACTAGCTTAATTTATTTTTATAATATTTATTATTTCATCTAATAAAGTAATTTAACCTGTATTCAAAATTTTATAAACTATCATCGTGGTATGTTGTAACAACAACTTTAAAAGTTATAATTTTTTTATATGGTTAATGACCATGTATAAAAATTATATATATATATATATATATATTAACATACTGATCACTGTAAACCAGAAGAACTAGATTAGTGAATCTTATTCTCAACATGTAACTTTTTTGGGTCTCATCTTACTGAAAGAAGCAGTTAAGATTGGATATGTGTCAAGGTTAATTAGGTGATAAATTAGGTTAGCTACGTAAAACTCTCACGTACTTTCAGTTTAATGACAGTATTTTGATGTTCCATTTTTAAACTTTAGTTTTAGGAACAGTTAAAAAAAAGTGAAGATTATGACTAGACCATAATAAAAAGATACCAGAAAAGAAACATAAAAGAGATGGGACGAACAACATGCATGCATGCAGGTATAAACCCAATATTTAAGAAAAAGAAAAGGCACAGAAAAAGAAACCAATATCCTAGCTACCACTGCAGAAACATATATATCTGAAGTTGTAAATAAAAACGAGGCTACAGTATCTTTAGAGTAAACACACCGTGTAATTGCTTTAGGAAGCTGTTTCTCTGCAGCTACTATGATATCCCTCAAAAGTACGTGTTTTTGGTGGATGAATGGAGATGAAGAGTGGTTTAATATTCTTATGATGAAAAGTATTTGACAATGCAAGAGTTGTCCTTTACAGTAGAACACAACTTGGAATATGTTGCACTGGTATAGAAGCCATACAAGAAGACGATGACCATTGACTTACTACATCACTCAAACACAACAAAAACTAACCTTTCTTTCTTCCCTTCTTTTCTTCCAACCTCCACAACCACATCTTCCCTTATAGTTATTATTGGAAAAAAAAAAAAAAAAGATACTGTAACTTACCAATGAGAAAAAAATAAAAAAGAGATTCTAATAATATATTACTTTTTGTTTGTAGAAGATGACGTTGGTTCGTGCATGGAGCATGGTTATTTTTGGCTTACAAAGAATAAGCATATTCAGAATAAGATAAGATTCTTGGGTTTAAATTTTACTGAAAGAGGAATCTTAGCCTAAATTTTTATGTCAAGGCTGCGAATTAGAAACAAATAAAAATAAAAGGGTGAGTTTCAATCGTTTTGAAAGGATTTTGTTAATTGGCTAAATGAAACATTAAAATAAAGAAAGAGTTTAATGACAAATTTGAATTTTCATTAATGATTGCATTTCAAAAAAAAAAGTAGTCTGAAAATTCCCTCATTTTATGCTTTCCATTTTACATATAAACTCATAATGATAATTAATCATGTTATTTGTTCTTTTTTTTGTCACGATACACATAATTTGGTACGCTAATTAAGGTTTATATTAAAATTATATTATACTTTCCATCAATTTATTAAATGTAAATGCTTGAAGGATAAACATTAATTATCGCTAATTAAATGTGCAGTAATATAAATCTTCTACACCTTTATCAACGCCTAAATGTGCAGTAAATCTACAGAGGTACACGTGTAGCAAGTCACAAACTAATTAATTCAAATTTTACAAACTTTCTAAATTGTTCTATATTTAAATAGAAGCAAAGATGAAGGGGTCGTCCTTTTAAAATAGAAAGAAGTAATAATTGACTTAAAATTTTAAAATATTCCATATAATTCAAAAATAAAGAGATTAAAAATATCAATTTAAACAGATATTTTTTATTTTCTTTTTGCATATTGTCTCACACGGAAATGTACGACCACATGACTTGAAGTGGACGCACAACAAACTGTTGAAAATTTATCATTTAAAGTTATTTTTTTCTATATGTATGTTTCCAATTAATTAGATGCTGGGCTTCTCACCAATGGATTCTGATTTTTATAGAAACTCTTATTTACTAATCATATTTATTTATTATAATAATAGATAATTGTATTACCAATTCAGAACATAAAGAGATGTTTGATTTAAAAGATTTCATTCTTAGCAAAACCTACTATACAAAATAGCAAATTATGAGTAAGTTAAAAAAATCATAAATTATTGTAGTTACCTTTTAGAAATCTATAAATATTCTTTCCTAAGAAAATAATATATATATTGGATAATAATCTAGAAAAAGCATGAGAACAAACTAATAAATCGTAATTCAATTAATCATGACTAAATACCCTCAATTTAAGGTAATAATTAATGACAAACACAAATTCTGTCCTCTAGCTTATAGAGTTTTGAATTTATTGTTTTTTAATGAAATCTAATGACTTTACAAACTTGAATAAAATTATTTTTTATAAAATATAATTGTAATTTATATACTACAAAAAATATTTCCAACTAAATCTTAAATTTATTATAAGTTTATATCTCTACGTGTTAGAAGACTTTCTGTAAGTTTGATTCTGATCAAGATATTTTACTTTGTATTTCTTATTATATCTCGTTATGAACACAATATCGGAATTCCCTTTACTTATTAGAATATTTCATAGTGTAAAACGATATCAGAAATATTTTGATTGTATTCTCTAATTAAAATTAAAATTTCATTTTAATAATTTAATGTGAAATTCCTATAAGATATACATTTTGTTAAAGTTCTTAAAATGATAATTTTATTATTTACAATATTTTTATTTAACTCAAAAAAAATATTTTATTTCTTTAAAAGATGTTTGTAATTTCTATAAAAAATTATTAATTATAATTTTAATGTCATTATTTTCTCAAGAATTAGTGAAGTAAAATTCTAACTTTAATTGAAAAAAAAAGTATAAAATATGCATAAAATTTCATCTAAAATTTTCCCTAAATATATATATATATATATATATATATATATATATATATATATATATATATATATATATATAATTATCATTAGCCCAGTGTGAATGCAAATTTGATACTCATTTATAGTTGTCCACATCTTGTATTAAGTCATTGGTCCTACTTGGCAATGACATCTCACAATTGCAGTCTCTATAATCTGCATTTTTTAGAATAAACTTGTTTGAAAACCAATCAATATTACTGAACTGCATATTATGGATAAGTTCTGAGTTACCTTCATGAAAACAAATAGTACCAAGTGGCATGGCATGGCATGAGTAATAAATTGGGCTCAGAACAAACGAACATATTAATTCATCATTCTAAGTTATTTCCCTTTACACATCTATATCCACAGTTTCAGGCTTAGTTTCTCTTACAGAAATTTTTTTGTTCACTCGTTTATTACTTTTGTACCAATTTAATCAAAATGCTATTCTTACAATAGTGACAACAAAGTTTCAACGACCTTATAAAATGTGCCTCCATCTCGCTTATTAGGCTTTTTTCCTTATATTTTTTTACATTAATGCTCAAAATAGAAAAAAAAATATTTATCAAAATGGGCAAATTCTATTAAGTAGATAGAATTTCAAATTAATGAACCCTTTTACCTAGGCATCATTTTAGGCTAGTCAAATATAAATCACATGATGCCGATTTTAATTAAAAACATTAATTAAATTGTTTCTCTCTCTTCAATCATCTTTTAATTAGTTGACATTTGTTACATTTAATAAGTAACAAAAAATTAATAATAATTAACAAAAAAAATTAAGACATACCAATTTATTTTAAATTAAAACAAAATAATAATAATAATAATAAGAATAAGAATAATTTTAATTAAATTCATATGAATTTAATTTAAATAATAATAATAATAATTATTGAAACAATAATTATAATTAAATTCATACAAATTATATTAAATTAATAATAGTAATATTTAGGGATAATAATGATAATAATAATATAATAATTATTTTCTAAGAAATAATAATAATAATGTTCTGACAAATCTGATTAAAATAATAACAATAATAATTATTATTATAATAATAATAATATAATAAATTTTATAAATAAAGAAAATAATATTTAATAATATAATATTAACTATTAAGTGACAATAAGTGGATCAAGTTGCAGATCACTATCATTAACTTATCATGAAGACAAAATGAACAAACACTCTAACTATTACAGTATATTATTAGAATATTACTATCATTATTATTATTATTATTATTTCTTAGGAAATAATTATTATATTATTATTATCATTATTATCCCTAAATATTATTATTATTATTTTAATTTATTTGTATGAATTTAATTATAATTATTGTTTCAATAATTATATTATCATTTAAATTAAATTTGTTTGAATTTAATTAAAATTATTATTATTATTTAAATTAAATTCATATGAATTTAATTAAAATTATTCTTTTTATTATTATTATCATTATATTATTTTTTTAATTTAAAATAAATTGTATGCTTTAATTTTTTTTTTGTTACCATTTTGTTAATTATTATTATTATTAATTTTTTTTGTTAATTGTTAATAAACATAGTGTTAAATAATTAAAAGATTATTGTAGAGAGAGAAATCATTTTAATTAAGATCTTTAATTGAATTCGCCAACATGTATCTTATAGTTGACCAGCATAAAATCATGCTTAGGTGAAAGAGTTCATTAATTTGAAACCCTATCTAACTGACAAAATTTGTCTATTGGTAAATAATTTTTTTTTGTGCATTTTAAGCATTAATGTGAAAAACTACACTAAAATAGAAAAAAAAAAAACCCTCTTATTATTAGTGCGAAAATCATTACATTCACACGGATGAAAATAAAACTTCTTTTATACATTGTTTACTCCATGATAGAATGTAGAGTATTCATCAGTTTTTATCAATAATTAAATTTTTTTCTAAGGATAAAGATGGATTTATTTTAGATTTCCTATACTTGTTTCAATTTTTAGAAAGGGAAGATTTTAGATAGAAGACAAATATGGGGAAAATCTTCATTAATAAAAATAAAAGTTACTCATAATTAATAGGACAATTTTTCTCATTACTTACTCAACTTAATTGTTTTTATATAATATAGGATTCTAATTTGCACTTAAACTCCAACTCATTTTTTATTCTAACTTACACTTAAATTCCAACTCAACTCCAACTCATATTTGGACGGAAGAAGGAAAAAATTTTAAAATATTTTAATTGTAATACTAAAATATCCGTTTCGATATTTTAATTTTTTGAGGATAAAAATTAAATTAACCTTCTAAATTTATAAGCTGTGTTGGTGAAAACTTGGTGAGATTCAACTATAATTTTTTCATACATCAAACTTCAATATAAAATCTTATTTTTAGGCGATCGATCTGAGCCAACAAGTCGGCTCTTTACAGCTTTTTGCAATTATCATGCAAAGGAAGTATCATATTTTCGGATTATTAATGTTTATAAATTAAATCTAGGCTATATAGGTTTTCTTTTATTATTTCAATTCCTTGCCAATATTTTCAACCCAATTCAATTTTCTTAATGAGTTAACATATTTTCTTCCATCAAGTAACAACGTGTAATACTACGTGACATTTGTATTTCACGTCACGTGTCACTCTTGTTAATAAATTAACTTTGACTAATAATATTCATGATTCATTACTATTAATTTGAAGAAAAGAAATATGTTGATTTATTTTTTCAAAATAATATGATTAAATTAAGAACATAGTAAGATGAAATTAAAAAAAAATCATTATAATATCGAAAATCATATTTAAAAAAAAAAATAACTATTGTTTACTAGGATCTTTTTTTGTTTTTCATTCATGTGTTCTTTATGATCACCTTTGATGTAATGTATTAAAGATCATTAATTGATTAAACATGACTAAATTATGATATATAAATAAATATAAATATTATTATATAAGTTAATTCTATATAATTGAGTTTGATTTAAAGTGTAGTTTTTACACTGATTATTGAGTTTATAAATGTCCATCACAACCCTTAAATTAAACTTAAATTTCTGGGACAATTTCACAACTAGAGAGTAGCTTCGGTTCAACTATTCACTGTTTTTTTTCAACCTTTTACCTCATGTTATCTTTCTTATTTTGTTTTTTGACAGAAAGACATTCTGTTACCCTTTTTCTATAAAATGATATGTATTCTCAGTATGTAACTGCATAACCCTTTCTTGACTGTTTTCTAGTATCTCAGCATCTCATAGTCACCAATGCACAAGGCATCTCGTGAAACATTATTTTGGTGACTAAACAAAATTTTGTAAACACTTTTTCCCCACCAAACTAGTAACTTCTAACGTTGATCCTAAACTGTATCGGGTCCACGGACTTAATGCACTTCAAAGTTTAAACATCAACATGCCTGGTATGATAAATATCTTCCTAGGTAGACTGGTATGATTATAAATTCCCCAACCACTCCATAGGAATTTATACACTAAATGCCTTATTGTTTTCATTCTAATCACAAAACACATCCACTGTCTGATAATATCTGCTTATAGCAATTATCAAATAGTGATCTCTTTCTGAAATTTCATGGATGGCAAATGGAGATGCCATTGTGCCTGGAGCCTCACTTTATGGTGTGTGCTTGCATATACCATTTCAGAATTTTCTGGAAAGTCCGTAGTTCAGGCCACACAGAAGAACTCTATGCATCACAAACAAGGAAGAAGGAAACTAGATGATGTCGGTGGTGAGGATTTTCTTCTACTGCTCTGAGCTTGTGTAAAATTGTCCGGAAAGTTGTATGTACTTACTAAATACTAAATGAAAAAAAAAAAAAAGGTTAAAGAAAAGTACTAAATTTTTTATTATTATATCCATAAATTCTTCTGATATCAGTTTGTGTTAATTCTAGGTTCTATTTGCATTGACTGTGGGATAGCAGAAGAAGTTACCTACACTGATGAGAAAACTCAGATTCGTTACATTTCAGATGCAAAGTACATCAGCACTGGAACAAGCAAAAACATATCCCTCAAGCTCACTTCTGAAATACCCCAAAGAATTTTCACTACTGTGAGAAGCTTCCCTGAGGAGAAAAGGAACTGCTACACACTACGACATCCAGAAGGCAGAAATACTATTTACTTGATAAGAGCTTCGTTTATGTATGGAAACTACGATGACTTGAATAAGCTGCCACAATTTGATCTCTATGTTGGGGTTAATTTTTGGGACACTGTGATGTTTGACAATGCCACTCATGTTGTAATCAAGGAGATTTTACATGTGCCGTCCTTGGATGAAATATATATTTGTTTATTGAATACTGATATGGGAACTCCTTTTATATCAGCACTGGAAGAGAGGCACTTTGATCATACCAGTTATAGAACAAACTCTGAACTCTTATCCCTATATAGACGTTTTGACATTGGGTCAATAACCGATGAAATAGTGAGGTAAGTTAGTTACTAATTAGTTACATATGCAAGCATTTTCACAGATGTTAAACAAGTTTAATACAAGTCATATAAGAATTGAATTTAGCTTTCGGAGTTTAGCTTTTAATGATGTCTAATAACATGTAGGTTTGAAGAAGATGTTTATGATCGAATATGGTATCCTTACAACTTACCAGATTCTACACCACTCAGTACTTCCTTCACCATTGACTCCTTGAACCATACTGCTTATCACCTTCCACCAGCAGTAATGAAAACTGCTGTGAAACCAACAAATGAAAATGGTTCCCTGGAATTTGAATTTGACACCGGGCATCCTACTTCAGATTCATATGTTTACATGCACTTTGCTGAAATCGAAGAGCTTAAGGAAAACGAAAGCAGGGTATTCGACATTACACTGAATGGACAAATTTTCTCTGAATCTGTGACTCCCAAGTATTTGCTATCAACTACGATAGAAAGTAAACAGGCCATTAGGGGAAGTAAGCTCAAGTTCTCTATGCACAAGAAACCAAATTCCACCCATCCTCCCATTCTAAATGCGATAGAGATTTATGTTGTTAAAGAATTCTTGCATTCACCTACAGATCAAGAAGATGGTTAGTTGTTCCTTGTCCTCTCTTTGATTTCCTTTTGTTTTTTGTTGTAATAGTTATAACTGTTAGAAAGGTAGTAAAAGTATAAATCACATTACAAGTTAGAAAAGTTCGTTAACGAAAATAACAGACATTGACATTATACGCTTGTGAGAATTATAGTTAAGGCTATCAACTCCATCAAATCAGATTACAAGTTGATGTTGTCGTTGGGTAAATCTTGGCAAGGAGACCCTTGTGCACCGAAATACTCTTGGAATGGTATAAACTGCAGCAATAATGGATATAAATCACCCACAATAACTGCATTGTAAGTCCTATTTTCCAAAATTCAAATTTGCATTGATTCAGGGCAGACTAAAGTTTGTTATTTGAACTGCATGCAGAAACCTAGCCTCAAGTGGATTAGAGGGCCCGATAGTTGATTCTTTTTTGGAACTCAAATTCTTAGAATTCTTGTAAGTGTTAATTTGGCAACAGATTGAGTAAATTCTGTTCCTTCCCAAAAAAGGGTTGGAAAATACTACATTTCTTCCCTGAAGTTGTACTCAGCGTTTAACATGGATTCCTTAAACAACAATTATTAGTCTACCATAATTTTAGTTTAACATAAAAACAATGTTTTGTTTTTCAGGGATTTATCAAACAATAGCTTAACAGGACCACTACCTGATTTTTCAAAGCTGCAACACTTAAAAACTCTGTAAGTAATAGAGATTTCAGTATCTGATATTTGTCGGCGGAAATCAAAAAAGTCATCTGACATATGCTATCTTAGCAGCAATTTATTAAGGAACAGACTCTCTGGTGGAATTCCTCCACTCCTTTTGAAAAGATTAAAGAATCATTCCCTTATGTTGAGGTTTGTTTTGATTTTAAATCAAGATGTTAATAATTTTCTCATTGACCTAAGCTTCAAAGACGTGGACCTACTTTTTTTTGTAACTTCTTTATTTTACTTTCCTTCTTCAATCTCTTGAAACAAAATTTTTATGACCATAGTGTGGATCCGAATCTCTGCCCGAACAAAAAGAATATTGTCCCACTTGTGGCAGGCATTCTTTCAGCAGTACTCTTTTTCATTGTATTGGGTATTTTGCTGACTATCTTTTGGAGGAGATGCAACAGAAAACCAGGTCTGAAAAATAGATATAATTGTCTTACTTTGAAGCTAAACTGAGGGTCTCACAATCATTGACTTCAAAATGCATTAAACTCCTTTTATCCAAAGACCAAACTAAAATTTTGCACTTCAAATGACAAAGAAATAATGTATTTAAATAAAAACGAAAGAAGTTGCATATTTAAATTACAGTATATAATAAAAATGACTTTCTGATAATCATAAATTTTGATTACTTTGTTTAGCCTCAAAGCAAGCTGTGAGATCAAACGAAGAAGTTGTGCTAAAGACAAATAAAAATCAGTTCTCGTACTCTCAGATAATGACTATAACCAATAACTTCGACAAAACAATTGGGAAGGGAGGGTGTGGAATTGTTTATCTTGGTCACTTACAAGATGGCACACAAGCTGCTGTCAAAATGCTCTTGTCTAAATCTCCTGAAGGATCTCAGCAGTTTCAGACTGAGGCATGCTTCTCACAATAGAAATTTAAGATGGCATATTTTGAATTTAAAGAAATGTTATATCTAAGATGGAATGCTTCCACGTATTTGCAGGCTCAACTCTTGATGCGTGTGCATCATAAGAACTTAGCTTCCTTTCTTGGATACTGTAATGAAGTTGGACGCACAGCCATCATTTACGAATACATGATTAATGGTAACTTGGAGGAGTATCTTTCAGGTATATTAATTTATTCTCCCGTTCATTTCATGCTTGCATTGCACAGTTACTTGATCAATGACTATATCCAAGTAAACAAAAAACTATACTCTATTTTGAGTCTGAGTAGATGCTAGGAGAGAACCACTGAGTTGGAGACAGAGGATTCAGATAGCAGTTGATGCTGCTCAAGGTTAATGGTGTCACAGACTGTTTTGATTTGTCCATTCCTCACTTTGCTGTTATTAAAGGATACTGAATTACTGTATTGGAACCTACACTTCTAGGTATTGAGTACTTGCATCACGGCTGCAAGCCACCAATAGTCCACAGAGACATAAAGACTGCAAACATTTTACTGAATGAGAAAATGCAAGCAAAAGTAGCTGATTTTGGTTTCTCAAAACTTTTCTCATCTGAAAATGAAAGTCATGTATCAACTGTAGTTATTGGCACGGTTGGATATCTTGATCCAGAGTAAGTTTTGTCAAACAAACATGGTGCCGTTTCTTTTATTTACAAGAAGGTTTTAAGTTGCACATATCTTTTTCAACCTATTTGAGTTTCCTTTTACAGATACTACACATCCAGCAGGCTGACTGAAAAAAGTGACGTTTATAGTTTTGGCATTGTGCTTTTGGAGCTAATTACTGGGCAGCCAGCTATAATAAAAGGTCACCAGAACACTCACATCGTGCAATGGGTTAACCACTCTCTTGAAAGGGGAGATATACAACAAATTGTTGATACAAAGATGCACGGAGATTTTGACTTTGGTTCTATGTGGAAGGCCTTGGAGGCAGCAGTGGCTTGTGTGCCTTCAATCTCTATCCAAAGGCCATCAATGAGTCACATTGTCGCTGAACTGAAAGAGTCCTTAAAAATGGAAGCAACTCGAGAACAAGAAGGCATCAACTCGATTGAAATGGATGTTGTTGATCTTGAAGCTCATTGTGGCCCAGATGCAAGATAGTGATCAAGAATGTCTTTTCTAGTTCTTTTTTTCCCATTAATTTTACTATTTTCAGTTTCTAATTTTTTGTCAACCTCCAACTATTGTAGTCTTGTGGATTTACAAGAGAATAAATCCATTATCCATCTAAAGCAAAAGCATACGTACTGCTTAGCAAGAGAGACAAATCTGTGTAACGTATCTATAGGCACAAAAGAGGTGTTAAAAATGTAGTATGATTGGATGTGATCTATAAACTTTTTTTCTTTGGTGAAAGATTGAAAAATCATTCTATATTGGTTGTGAATCGAAATTAAATCCGAAAATGAAAAAAATTGGAACTTGAATTATCCATTTTATTCACCAAAAAGAAAAAACACCGCCAATTCATCAATGGGAAAAACTCCAACTCTCCAATCTCGTGATCAAGATTATTATGCTGCCTCCTAAGCACAAAATTTCAACAACTTCTCTCACCGACCACCTTAGTAAATAAAAGAAACAATGTAAACAGATACGAGAAGGGAGTTTGTGACTAGAAAGCAAAATCACGTGTGAGGTTAAAACGTATGGTCTCAAAAAACAGGACACTATCGAAGGATGTCACCAGTCCATGTGTTCTCATTTAATAGCCATGCTCAACTTCAATCCTCCTCCATTAGTAGGGTGATAAAGGGTCATTTCAGTTGCCATATTAGTTCGACACTTCAACTTATAAATATAATACATGCACTGTAGAAAGCCACAAGAAGGTTATTATTAGCCATACAAAGATGAATGTCAATAGCACAAAACTTCTTGTACTCTTTGCATTTGTCTTCTTGGCATGGGGTAATGCACAAAATACCCTTGTGCCAGCAATCATAACATTTGGTGACTCAGCCGTGGATGTTGGGAATAATGATTATTTGCCTACCATTTTCAAGGCAAACTACCTTCCTTATGGAAGGGACTTTGTCAACCATCAACCCACTGGGAGGTTCTGCAATGGGAAACTAGCCACTGATATTACTGGTGAGGAAATAAATTTAAACTTGGAACTCACTCGGCTTGGTTAGAAATAATGTTTCAATGTTGTTGAAATAACGTTTCCTTTTGCAGCTGAAACACTGGGTTTTAAGAGTTTTGCACCTGCATATCTTAGCCCTCAGGCTTCAGGGAAGAATCTCCTTATTGGAGCAAACTTTGCCTCAGCAGCCTCTGGTTATGATGGAAAGGCTGCTATTTTGAATGTAAGTTGGGAATGAATAGCGTGAAGCACACACTCAAGCAAACTCACATATCTTTGAAAAGTTATGTTTGCTAATATTATTTTTTGCAGCATGCGATTCCATTGTCTCTACAGTTAAAATATTACAAGGAATATCAAGGCAAGCTGGCCAAGGTTGCTGGCAGTAAAAAAGCATCGTCTATTATTAAGGATGCGCTGTACATATTGAGTGCTGGCAGTAGTGATTTTGTGCAAAACTATTACGTCAATCCTTTGATCAACAAAGCCTTCACTCCTGATCAATATTCTACATACCTTGTGGGTGCATTTTCAAGCTTTGTTAAGGTATTTTAATTTGTCACTTTTACTCAGCAAGCTATGGCTAGTAACTAGAAAAATGAGTAATGATCTTACCAAAGCAGAAAAAGACTTTTAAAGGTGCTTTGTTTTGAACATAGGACTTGTATAAATTGGGAGCTAGGAAAGTTGGAGTGACTTCACTCCCACCTCTAGGTTGCCTACCTGCTGCAAGAACTTTGTTTGGTTTCCACGAGAATGGTTGTGTCTCGAGGATCAACAATGATGCCCAAGGATTTAACAAGAAAATCAATTCAGCTGCAGCAAATCTCCAAAAGCAACTTCCTGGTCTTAAGATTGTTGTCTTCGATATTTTCAAACCTCTTTATGACCTTGTTCAGTCCCCTTCAAAATTTGGTAACCAATACTTAATTTTGACTAGAATACAATCACACATGACTTTGATCTCTTGGTGTAAAAGGATGCTACTTATTCTTCTATACTGTCTTTTGATATTCAATAGGTTTTGCGGAGGCAAGGAAAGGTTGCTGTGGTACTGGAATAGTAGAGACAACATCTTTATTGTGCAATCCAAAATCACCAGGAACTTGTTCTAATGCAACCCAATATGTGTTTTGGGATAGCGTCCATCCTTCACAAGCTGCTAACCAAGTTCTAGCCGATGCATTGATTGCACAAGGCATAGCCCTTATCACTTAAGGGTTCGTGATGGAAAAGTTTATTATTTCTCGATTCCGGAGGAGCCCGGTAGCATTGTAGTAGTATTTAATAAAATCTTAAGAAATTTCATAAGACTCGTCATGGAAATAATGCATGTACCACTGCTTATATTTATTTGTTCTTTTTTATCTTTGTTTCCAAAATTTAATCATGGTCATTGTAAAAATCAAGCAACTTCATATTTGAGATGAAATTATTGCTGCCGCTATGCTTTCCACTTTGCATTCATAAGCACATACCCAAAGGAATCACCTAAAAAATGAGAATACAGATACATAATGTAGGTACAAGTCAGAACACGATGGACATAATCAGTCAACCGAAATTTTAAATTTTTCTGATGACAATGATATCACCGGCTACAACATGTACGGCCAGATTTGATGTCAGGATATGTTGCTATTAATTAATGCTAACAACTAGTTATGATGTTACGCAAAGCCACGTGCAGATGAAGCAAATGTTAACAATTTGAGCAATGATATATTATATCAAAACAGAGTTACCAAATCCATGACAAATTACGCGGCTCACGATTCTCCCTTTGCAAATTCAACCAATTTTAAATGGTGTTAGCTGGATAAGCATGTCACCCATGTAAGCCATGACATTGCACCGCGTCCCACCTCATACACCAATCATGAATAAAAAGAAATTGTGACGAATATCATTTTCCAAGTTTAAAAATGCTGTACTGTGGTAATCAGAACTAAGAAACTATTTATGAACCATGCCAATGATTGAAATTGCATTTTTATTTAATACACAGACGGTGTCTGAATGAACTATACCTAACGGCTAATTTACATTGACTGCTACACTGTATATATACTTCTAATGCATGATTGATAATAAGTTACAAAAATACTAACTACATGATGCTGATCTACTTCGTCTTTGATGTCTACCACTCTCGCTAGAGTCTTTTAAAGCTTCTGCGTATTTCTCCAAATTATTTTTTTCCAAGCCTAAGGAATCTGAGAAGGAACCTCTTTCACGTGCAATGAATTTCTTTGAGCTTCCCATGAAGGAGCTATCTGAATTTCTCCTATTTACTTCTTTCTGAGTACTCGTCAACCTAGAGAAATCAAGGGAAGTTCTAGATGTGACAATGGGAGTTGCAAACTCACTCCTGAGACCCTCAATTCCAGATGAAGTACTTTGCTGTGGAGGATTGCTATCTTGATGACCATATTTTTCTTGTGATGAAACATGACAATGGTGATGACTACTATCTTTACCTTGTATCAGTTGTCTAAGCTTGCTTAAAAGCTTGGTCTGGCTTGTGGTGTTAGTTTTGGCAGCAAATGAATTATCAGAAAAATCATCACACTCTCCAAACTCAGTGAGAGAAGAAGCCTGCGAGGAGGACCATTGATCTATATCAAAGTCCATAATGTTCCCTGGTCCATCAGCATTTGCGTATTCAAGTATAAGCTGCTTGGCCTTCCTCTCAGACGTGGGGCTTAAGCTTTTGCTTAAGTCCTTTGCAACCGTTTTACCTGGTGGGGCTTCATAATTTCTTAGTTCATATCGTAAGCAAGCATTTATCCACCGCATATATACTAGTTCTTCAAGATCTGAACATCGATCAGAATGCAGTTGCTCAATTTCCTTCATCAAGCGCACATTTTCTTGTTTAAGACACTCACTTTCCTGCTTCACAGCATCTACCTGCATCCCAAAAGCACAAGGTAAAAATTAGGGTCTAACAAGTAGTGACTGAAGGAAAGGTGTTGTTGATTATAAGCTCTGTACCTCTGGGTCTTCCAGAACTACATTAGCAAGGATTTGGGTAGAATCCAATCTTCGAACCAAGTGAGAATTTTCTATCTGCAATCTTAAATTAGATTTCCTCAACTCTTCTGCTTCGGACTCAAGATCCTTTAGCTTTTGCAGCTTTATTTGAATGTCCTGATCACAAGCAGCTTCTTTGCATTGTTGGTCTTGCAATCTGGAAACTTTCTGTTGAAGACTTATGATCTGCTCCCTATTCTGTTCAGCTTCATACCTAATTTTCTCATTAAGCAATTTGATTTGCGCTTTTGCACTCTCAAGCTCAGCCAGCACTTTTGCATGATCAGCAACCTGTTCCTTTAGTCTCCAATTCTCAGACTGTAAGGTCTTAACCTTCAGATTGAACATCTTTACCTCCACAGTACTAGCTTTCAATCTATTTTGGAGCTCCGTCACTGCTGTTTCTTGTTCTCTAAGACCACAGTACTCGAGCAGTTGAACCTCAAGACTTTGTTCCCTGTCTTGAAGCATTCTAATCATGTTCCTGAGTTGAGTTACCTCTTGCTCGTAGTCATCCTTCTCATGATCTGCATATACTTTTAACCACGGTGCTTCCATATCTTTTTTTAAAGAATTTCTGACGACCGTGGCTCCAGAGTCTAAGACCTTAAGAAGATCATTGAATTCAGGTAGGAGGAACTCATCTTCATCACCATTTTGTGCACTGTCAGGAGAGAGAGCAAGAGGAGAATTGCCAGTTATCACCCTGTCGGTGCAAGCTTCTTCCTGCAATAAAAGGAAATTTAATAACCCTGTTTTACTTTTTTAAGTTTCCTGAAAAGAAAAAAAAGTGGCAGACTTTATGTAATGTTTATGATTAGTTATGTTAATTGGTAGTTGCATGCAAAAGTATCTTACATAGAAATATTTTTTTTTTCCTCAAAAGTATCTTAGATACCGCACTATAATACGGAAGGTTTCAATGTTAGAATTCAGTTGGCCGACCAAAATTTTCTTAACTCCTTACTTTACTTTATGCCTTGTTCAAACTATATCAGTCCATTAACCTAACTAATTAGTGACTACGGATACCTAACACACTACTAATTTACTAAAAGATTTACACTTTTTAAATAGTTTTTTTTTTTTTTTCGGAAACCCTCTCGATATTTAGAAGCTACATAAATTCCAACCCTCGGTATTGATAGTAATGAATCAATAAAATCCTAATTAAAATGACAGCTTTAAAAAATCAGAAAACTACTATTTCTCTCTGTGACAGAGTACATAATTGTACCCCCAAAAGCAACTTACAGAACACAGAAAATTTCCTGCTGAAATGGTGTTGCAAGTACTTAATGCTGCCCCTGTACCTCCTCCTAAATTAACTTCACTCTCGTGACCTGAGAAAGATATAAAAATGAAAAAAGACACTTATATCCATCATTCAAGGAAACAAAGGGGAAAGAGAGAGCTGAAATATTGGTATGAGGAAAAAACCAACCGAAAGAACCCCCCTTGCGTGACTGGGAGGGCTTGATTCTTCTGATTCTGAAGCGTGAGTAGAGAAATCCAGCAAATGAAAGAGCCAAAGCCAAACCAAATTTAAGCAGAACAGGCTCCACACCCTTTTCCTGTCTGATCACCATCGTCACAACTAATCTAATTTCCCTTTGAGCCCTGAAGAGAGACAAAGATCTCATAACTTTCCCTTGATCATCATCATCATCCTCATCCATCTCAAACCCACGAAAAAAGCACAAGATTCATTTGTGGTTTATGCCTACAAACACAACAAAGTCATAGATAAACAAAGTCCACAATCCATATATTTACTAGGAAAATCATACACGTGACCAGAAACCATTCACACACGAATCAAAATAAAATCAAATAACGCGAGGCTTAATAGTAACTTGATGGTTAGATTGATTCCACGCAAGGAATAGTAAAAAACAATAAATAAATAGTCTGAAAGTCAAAATAAAACTAAAAGTCTGAAAGGAAGGAAGTATGAACAAGTAAAAAACTCAATTCAAATTAAGAAAGAAACAAAAAACGAGTAAATGAAGATGAATACCAAATGGCCAACACAAGTTAACATGAGAAGGCAACAACTCAGGTGAGTGGAGAAACATCTGTGAATTGAATTTGGAGGCTTACTTAAATGTTGTTGACGTTGTCTTTTGGCAAATAGCTTGGGTTGCGTGTGAGGTTGTCCCTGTCATGGCCAAAACAGCAATTGGGCACAATCGAATTTTTTAAAAATTAAGTCTTTATTGTTTATACCAACAAACTTTGGCCATTGATTCTTGTCGAGTAGACTAATGGTGAAGGCGACGTGGAAGGTGGGCCGTGTCAGCGAGAGAAACAGAGTTGAAATTAAAGAAATTGGAATTATGATATGAAGAGAAAGAAAAGAATAAAGAAGAAGATTGGATTCGATCCATTCTGGTTCTGACGGGTTAACAGCGAAACCATTACTAATTAGAAAGAGAAACTGCAATAAAATATTATGGTTATGGAAGAAGAAATGGTAGAATATATTTGTGTAAATATTTTTATTTTTTTTATTTAGAATTTAAAATATTATTTAACTTTTGGCTGTAAAAAAATAGTTTGATCCTTGTTATTTTATTTTAATCCTTATAATTTATCTATTTATTTTTATTAGATATTCTCTCTCAATATTCATCTAAATGAATAAAATATTATAGAAACCATTGCAAATACATACTCTTAAGTGTACGTGTCTACCTCTTTTATGATGATAAAAATTTAAACGTTATAAAATTATTAAAATAAAAAATCTTGGTAAAATTTATATTGAAAACATATAAAATCAATAAGTTACAAAATGTATATGATAAAAAAAGCAGCTAAAAGAATCATTATTATTAATGGTTTGATAATTTTTCACAAATAATTAAATTAAGTAGATGAGTTATATTTACAAGAGCAAAGCAGTTAATATAATTTTCAGATAGCAGTTAGAAAGAGAATAAATATCTTATTAATAAAAAAATAAACACTTAGATATTACTAATAGTCGTGGATAAATAATATATATATTAAAAAGACTTAACAAAATAGTAAGAACTAAAGCTGAAATTGGAGATTAGTTGCACAAGTCTTGTGTTAAAGCTATGAAACCTATACCAATTTACAAATTTGTACAGAAAAAAAAAATGTGAAATAAGAAGGAAAAATGTATGGAAATGAGGAAAAAAGAAGTTACACCCATACCAAAAGTTATTCACACTAATGACAAAGAATACAGTGCAGGATACTATAAACTGTGAAACATAAATCAATATAAACTTTACATAAAACGGTCCATAATAATCACGACAGTATTTTGACCATATCTCATAATGTAAATTTATTCCTTTATAAAAATGAAAAGTTTATTTGAATAAATGTAAATTTAAGTCATCCATTGATGTCATAAAGGTAGTAGTGGATGTCAGAAAACGTTGTATAATGTCTGAAGATCCATGTTGGTGAATAATTTGAAAATACTGGTAAACATCACAGTAAACTCCTGGTGTACACTTGTTTTTGGAGGGAATGATATAAAAGACTCCACCTTTCTCCTCTGTTCCAGTCTTGCATAAACCCCACAAGACAAATAAGGGTTTATGCAGCAACAGCAACCATGACCAACCTTCTTAGAACCATTATCATTGCCCGCAAGCTCCACCTTCGCTACCCCAAATGCATTTTCCAACCTCTTCTTTCTCACTACTCCGCAACTGTGGATTCCTCCGAAGTCGACCACACACACAAACCAAGAGACGAAACCCCCACCACCAGTTGGAGCAGGTATGGAAGCATCTACGCCAGCCCAGTTGTGCAGCACAACGATCACAACGACGGAGATGAAAACCCTAGCGGGATGAGGGGAAATGACGTAGCAGTGGTGAAGAAAAAGGGGAAGGTGAAAGCTCAGTGGGTGTGCTCCGATTGTGGGCACACGACCGGGAAGTGGTGGGGGACATGCCCCGAATGCGAAGTAACTGGCACAATGCAAGAGTTTCATGAGAGCAAATTAACTGACAAGCCCAGAGGGGGTTTATCCATTACCGAGGACGCAGTGGGCTCGTGGCTCCCACGACGACCCGAAGAGTTGCTTCCCGTCAAATTGGAAGAGGTGAAACGTGGATTCAGTCACGATAAATGGAGAATTCCTTTGTAAGTTTTTTCCTTTTCTTCTAAGTTTAAAGTTTGTGTATTTGGATTCTGCTTGTTTTGGATCATGTGGTAATTGCTGATAAGGCTTTCCTCTCAACTGGTTTAAGTTTTTTTTTTTTTTTTTTTTGTTGGAGGGGGCTGTTTGGAGAAAGGAAAAATAAATAATGTGAGGGTTTGCGAGGATTTAGCAATGTACTCTGATTTGCCGTTTTCTCAAATGGTAAACTGTGATCGATTTCAGGTCTGGTTTCCTTGGAAATGAAGTTTCTACAGTGCTTGGTGGAGGTCTTGTACCAGGTTCTGTCCAATTTTTCTTGTGATATGATGGATTTGTCTGTTCAAAGATATTGGTGCATTTCTTAAGATTGCGTGTACACATGAGTGTGTTTAAATAATAAAATGTAATTATGCATTATGTGCTAAAATTATATTAACATGTCACTTCACAACTTCAATTCATCTTCTATGACTGTGAGAATTAATTAATACCAATATTGCCTACATTGATATTTTTCTCCTTAAATATGCTTGTTCGTTTTGTGGGTTAGATTAGTTCAAAGAAGTTACTGCCTTTGGTTATTGATCTCAATGAATGAATCTTCATCTAAATATTATTTTTTTTCTTTCTTCCTCTAAGATCTCAATTGGATTTTCAAAAGAATGCCTCCAGTTGATTGTCGGATGATAATATAATTTTCAATTCAAGTTTTGTTGATGCTCCTGCAAGAAGTAAATTTGGTTATCCAGGGCTAACTTTATCTTTAACAATGGTTTTGAAGGTTCTTTAACTTTAGTCGGTGGTGATCCTGGTATTGGGAAAAGTACTCTGTTGTTGCAGGTACAGATAAATTTGGATGGTAAATTGGATATAAAGTTTCATGATCAACTTTCTAAAACAATCTCGTCAACTGTCGTTAATGTCTGGTTTATTTCTGATGTTGATTTGGAAGATTTCAGCAATGATAGCAAATGAATGCAGTGATGGTGAAACACTTCCAGTTGTATATGTCTCTGGTGAAGAGGTTTGCTTTTATTGAGCCTCTTAATAGTTTTAAGGTTAAATATGATAGTCCTTGCAAATATGCTCTTTTTATGGTCTTCCAGAAAAGGATTGTCTTCTTTTGGTCCTTCATTTGTGGAAATGTGTCGATTGTAATCTCTATTTCAATAACCATAAGTAGATGGTTTTTGTGAAGGAAAAAGTCTGCACCTGATACAATTACAAAAAAAAAGAGGACTAAAACAAAGCAATTATTTTTTGAGGAACTCAAGGCAAGCACTTCTATATTTATAGGGACCAACATGGACTATTTCTACATTTATCAATAAGCTTATAAATATATGTGTATTTTAAATTTAATTGGAGTTTTTATAAACATGTTTTAGTTTTACACACATAGCTCCACACCGCAGATAATTTGTCCAATCTTGCTTTATACCAAATGTACAGAACGTTTATATTTATTCTATACTGTCAGAACATTTGCACATGTCTCTGATAACTCCGGTATAACAGAATACGTTTAAAATATGAATACTGTTGTAATTTTTTTTTGTTTTGATTGCTTATATTGAGGGTTCAGAACACAACCATTGCGTGAGGGCTTAAGGAGAATTCCATAAAATAAATGTGTACTTATATTTTTACTCTTGTTTGAAATACTTCTTGTTCAAGGCTTATAAAAGAAAATGCTGAATAAAGATGTCGAAAATTTAAAATACTGGATATTGATAATAAATTGATCTACAGAAAATCTGCCATGTCTTCTTTTGAATACTGTTGACATTTACCTGCTGGCCTTAATCCTTTTTTTATTAATTTTGGATGGTTGATCCTGATTTCACTGCTGTTGAAGATGGATAGTTCAGCTTTTGATTTTCTTTGGGGTCTTTGATACTTTGTTTTAATTTTACAAGCATTTGTTCTCTGTTTTGTTACAGAGCCTCAAGCAAATTTGTGCTAGAGCCGATCGCCTTGGGATTAAGTCAAATATTTATTTATATTCAAGTACCGATATTGAGGTACATTGTCGTGAATTTTGCTGATTAGGTTTTATTCTAGTGCTTTCTTCGTACATGAGTTTTGATGTCCCAACACTGTCAAGGAATCTGTTTCACGTAAAATGTTATTCTTAATGGGCTATGGTGGTACAGTGTGTAATGAAGCCTCAATACTAGTCCTCTTCCTTTGTTTTACTTCATAGTTATCAATAATGCACTTTTTCTGCACAGAATAGCCATAGTCTGCTGCAAAGTTTTAATACCAGTGCATCTTTTTAGTAGGGGTTGTAGCTCCAGTGATACTAAAGTGATCATAAACTTATTTTTTGCCCTCAAAGTTTGGGGGGATTGAATGTTCAAAATGACTTTTGTTTACTTGCATGTTTTGCTTAAAACCTCTGACCTCGGATTGTTAACTGTGAATATGTTGCAAATTTTGACTAGTATTATTTTAGCATTTATATGTATATGATATAAGTTATTTAATCTACATATAAAGAGTCATTCCAATGTGTATTGTAGCACTAAACTTTTATGGGTTTGACTGTTATTGTTATCTACTACTGATAAATGTGTTTTACTTTTGCTCTTTGGTGGTAGGACATATTGAGGAAAACTCATAGTCTATCTCCTTGTGCTCTAGTGGTTGATTCAATACAAACTGTTTACCTGAACACAGTTATAGGAAGTATTGGAGGGGTTACGCAGGTATTGAATATACCATGTTAACTTTACATTTTTCTTGTATGTTTTAACTATGTTAGGTGGAGTGCATTTAAGTTTTGTTGTTCATTTCTCTTCTGTGTACAGTACGTTGTAAGTTTATTAGCTGTCAGCTGTTTCCAGCTTATCAGGTTAGCTACTGCCAATTATATTTGTTTCACATTCATTGCGTCCTCTAAATACTGATCTCTGTTTTAGAGAATCACAATTTAGTATCAAATTTCAAACTAACAACCACAAAATCCAGCACATTTGTAAGTTGGTAAATAGCTGGGTTTCTTAGACATGTCAAGGATTTGACTCCTAACCATGTCTATGGAGATGATTTTATTGGGACAGAATCCACTTTGATTATCTATACATCCAAAAGAATTAATGTCAGACTATCTATTGGGGGATATTCTCCGTGCTGACCAAAAAAATTCAGATTATCAGTTTTTCTCTCAAACTCTGATCCTTAGAATTCTCTTATGTTGCACTATGCACACCCATTTATATTCTAGAGGAGTGCTAGGACCACACCCTCTTTCTTATTGGTTAGAAATTATTGACAACTTCAAGATCAGGAGAGAGTATTATTAAATAAGAAGGGGGACCCGCAGTTTTGGAGATTTCTAACAATTTCTAACTAATAGGAGAGGATGTGTACAAAAGAGTTTATTTGTAGTGCTCTTTCTTATTCTATTAAAATGATATGTCATATGTTGTTTGAAATGTTTTTGGGTATTTAATTAACTTTTGTCCATACCAGCTTCATCTTCTTAGTATTTAATCATTGTCAATTAAAGGATTTTCTTTAAAAGGTCAAAGTCATGATTGATTAATTCTGTTTAATTTATTTAATTGGTTTTTTGGTCATTGGGATGCATGGTGTCCCACTTCTATGGTACATCAGACATGACTTTTTGGTGTGTGACAGGTGAAGGAATGTACTGCAGCTTTGATGCGATTTGCTAAAACAACTAACATATCAGTTATTTTGGTGAGCCTAACTATCAATCTTGTGAATTATATATCAATGGAAAATCGATCTATTATCGCACTACCATGTTTTGCATCATAATTGGTGAATTGTTCGAGTGTTTGATGTACTAAGTAGCATCTCTTGCAATAATTTACATTGGAAAAAATTTCGTGACAATAAATAGAAAATGCAACTTCGTAGGATAATGATAGGCTACTACGTGAATCCGCCTATTTAGTTTTCTTATACATTAATTACTTAGATCAATTTCCAACACTATTGTACCCTACAATATTAATGACTTAGAAGAACAGTACATTAATTACTTAATACAGGAAATTAGTAGAAAATAAAATATAATCAATACAAATCAGATTAATACACCCCTCACATATAAGATATTTTCCATAAATAGGAGATACTTTTCAACAGTTTAATCCCCTTACTCAGCCAAGACCACAATTTACAGATGCTGTTATGGTAAAATTGGAAATGTTTTACAGTTTTTGTGATCCCACAAGGTAAAAAGTCACATGATTGTGCTGAAATGGCAGTTAAACTAATTGGCGTTGTTTGTATGGATTTCATTTGTAATTTATCTTTGGGACTGTCTCTTATTGTGGCCATTGAACTGTTAGCATTTGTGATTCGATTTTTTACTTCTCTCTTTTGCGTTGTGTTTCAGATTGGACATGTGACCAAATCTGGAGAGATAGCAGGACCTCGTGTCTTGGAACATATTGTTGATGTTGTTTTGTATATGGAAGTTGGTACCTTATTACACCATTATTTCTTTGGACAGTAGTTACTTAGTATAGCTGATTTGTGCCCATCATTATGGTTTCAATTTTCATCTGCTTGCATTTAATTCTTTTTGGGCTTCTTTCACTATTTTTTGAGAACATTACTACAGTGTCTTGCCTGTAAAGCACTATATAATGGGCATGGAAAAGTATGAACATTTTGCCTCGGGGTATGTATTCGAGTTTTGCATTCTGCCAAAACAGTTATCCTAAAAGGGTGGGCTACATTTGGAGCGGGGACAAATGTGGGTTGCCCAATAATAACTTCACCTCACACCTAGGAATTGTCTAGAATGTAGAGAAATATAGCTGGTCCAATACTGGATTTAGGTGGCCTAATAATGGATTTAGGATAATTCTATAGTGGGCATATTTTTAGTCAATGTAGGATCTCAACACGATCCCTCACAATATGGAATTTTGTTATTTGATTTCTTTTACTGAAACGATTTTATTTGTAATAATGAGTAAAAAGGAGAATAAAGTATAGTGGGACAAGAGTTACATTGCCAATAAATTGTTTATTCCTTTCTAAAATTTGTTATGGTCACAAAACGCATATTTCTTATTTCTTTTTGCCTGAATAATTGCTATTTATTTTACAATATTACATTTCAACTAAATGTGTAATTTTATGTGTAACTTTTTTTCTGCATATTACTTGTTGAATCAGCAGGTTTCATTTCAGTTTTCCCCGTGCTAATTTTTCATATTAATGCTCAGGGTGAGAAGTACTCTCCTTATCGAATGCTTCGGGCTGTGAAAAATCGCTTTGGTTCCACTGATGAGGTATGTTATTGCCTATTACATTTAAGATGTCTTCCTTGGTTGTAATTATTTTGTTTCTATTAATACTTCTGAAGAACCATGTTATCAGTACGCTTAATGTGAATATCATGAACAGTGTGTACTACTAGCATTGATTTCTTGCATTTTACGTTTGGACCATGTCATTTATTTCTTGCTTTTTTCTTATGTTCTATTTCTATCGTTAGTATTTTTCTGTGATTCTTACTTTTGAGAGTGTGTACCTTATTTGATATATCTAGTACTGAGTTTAAATTCTTCAAGCACCGAGGCATGCATATGAACTTCTGGGTGAAGGACTGAGACTATTTATTATGGTAACATGTTGACATTTCATCGCTTAATCTAGCTAAATTTAGAAGCTACTTTGTGTGTTATTATGTAAATTTCATAATGGCATTTGGTCATCTATCTTTTATTACCTTCTAACGACTTGAGAAAATTGATGTTCTATCTGTGTTAATTTTTATTTATATGATCAGCTTGCAGTTCTTGAGATGTCACAATCAGGACTCCAAGTTGTTTCAAATGCCAGTGAAATGTTTCTCACTCAACAACACTCTGATTCAAATGTTTTAGCTGGACTTGCTATTGCTGTAATAATGGATGGTACTAGAACTTTTTTAGTTGAAATTCAGGTAATTTTCTTAATGTCCTTGAATCAAAAAGCTCTAAGTCCATTGTGTATTTTCTTCTATATCCTATATCTTGAGAAACTTCACCATTGTCCTTGTCATTAATTGTGGATATGTTTAAGTAATTGCGAGCAGTGATGCATAAAATGTGATTGGCTCCGTTGTTAGCTGATAAATACAATGGTAGTGGCTTCTAGATTTAGGATTATGAATAGATAGGTGGTGAAGAAGCCTAACTATCCTTACTTATCATCTAGAGATTTTTTGTTAGGCCATCTCCATTGCAAGGGTCATTTGAGATCTTAATTTATTTTTTGTGGGTTCTACTGTGCCACATCACTTTTAAGATTTTTTTACGACTTTTATTCCTATACAAGAGTCTTATAAGACTCACTCTAATTAATGTTTTATTTTGTTATTGACAGAAATATATCTTTCCAAGAAAGAAATATATTATTTTATTTTGATGACTTGGGATCTTAAATTTATGTTATGTCAATATACTCCAAGGAGGAGGTCTTAAACTTTTGAATTATGATTCTGAGTATGACTATAGCAATGGAAATGCCCGTAGAAGTAATTGTGTGAATTCCTCAAAGCTCGTCACATTATTTTAATCATGTGTATGTGATAGATATTAAGAATACACCTTAATTTTCATCATTGTGCATTGTGCTCATCGTTATTATTTATACTCTAATATCCTTTTAGAAAACTGGTGGATTGATTTCAAATTTACTCTTCAGGCACTTTGCCTTACACATTGCCCAGTTTCGAGTTCACAATCCAATGGGATCCAGCCAAACAAAGCTAATATTATTAAATGTGTAAGCCACTTTTGATAATTTATTTACAATATTTCATAATCTTCCCGTGTAGTAATTTATTTCTCCTTTATTTTAAAGGGAAAATGAATGAAAGGGATGCTTGATGGGGATATTGGTTCTCTTGTTTCAAATATATCCTGCCGGAATGAAATTTGTTAAATTGTGCATTGATTATTGCGCTGTTCCATGAACTGTAGGTACTTATAAAGCAAGCAGGTCTTAATCTCCAAGATAATGTAAGCTGGTTTATAAATATGTTATATCCTCTCTTAGGATTTTTTCTTATATTTTAATTTTCTTTCTTATTTAATTAAGATCTTTATAATCGTATGAATATCTAATTAGAATAAGATTTAACCAGTTTATGTATTACTAAGCAAACTTTAAAGGGAGTGTTAGAAATATAAGAAATATCTAAAGATATTATCTTAGAATGAGTATCTTAGGATTTATTCTTCTCATATTTTGATTTTTTCTGTATGTCATTAGCATCTTTATAATTGTGGTAACATCTGATGTGAATCATATTAATTAGAATATGATTTATAGGCATATCAAATCATGTACTCATTGTCATCAACTTATATAAAATGTACTCTGTTGTGTTTACATACCCAGTTCAGCATCTCTTGCATCTATGTGTCTCTCTTTCAACAAATATAATGAAAATAAAGATGCGGAAATAAACAGAGGTGCTGGTGTTAAGTATGGGGAACCAACAAACATTAACCATTTTAGTGAGAGTATGTGGGAAACTGATGTGATGAACTATTCCACATTTAGCAAACTATGTTCCTGTGGATTGAATTTCCTCACTGCCACTAGTTTGTACGGCCTTGAGTTTGATGTTGAATTGCACTTCAGTTAGCTCCTTAAAGTAAGAGGGAACAATATAAGCATCTAGTTTAAGGATATGTATTTGGTGTAAGCATCAAGGCATTCATGTTCGTAAAGGTGGCCACAATATTAAGTGGCAGGTGTTGTTCCCCACAAGTAACAGTAATGAAGCTCAAAAGATGCGGTGTACACTTTTGTGGGTTCATGGGAGGGGTCTATGCGCTTTACCTAGACAACTTGACAAAAATTAGCCATGATTTTTTATTAGGGACAACAATATTACATAGTGAGAGAGACACTTCTAAGGCTTCATTACAAGGATTTTAAAATCTACAATGCCACATAGTATATAGTGTATACACTGTTGCTGAAGGATTATTTCACATGATGTTTAGATCCAGAATCAAGATACAATGAGCTGAGCAATAGCAGCTGAGTAATCAAATTAGCATTACTTAGCACTCCAACCTCGTGTTCTAAGATAATATCGCTAAAGTCAATCGTGACATTCGATGTATAGTTTGCTTTGAAGCTTGAATTTTGTCCATCAAAGGTGTCTTTGGTGGGTTAAGAGAAGGGGTGTACACAAACTTAATTATTGTATCTGAAGCATTTTTCGCATTAGGGTTTGATGTTTTGGTCACGATTTTGTCATTAGAAAACGTCTCGATGTGTTAGAATAAGATATCTAGTCAAAGGCTAAGCAGTAGTAAGAGTGGTTTGAAACCTTCCTATTTGTCCTCATAAATGAGGCCAATGTTCCAAAATCAGATATTATCATTTGGGCCAATTGTCACATCTAAGGTATTATCCTCAATGACTTTGTTATGGTTTTTTCCTCAAAATGCGTCTCAATAAGTTATGAGAGGAGGGTATATATAAGTTATCCTTGACTTTGACTCTTAAAAACGATGAATGTTGTATGTTGAAATAGTTAGATAGGCATGATCCTGTTGGTGTGATGATGAACATGGGTCAGCTCCCTAATGCCAGGAGAAGGAAAGGGAGATAATGTATTTGTTTAGGCCAGTACCTGGGTTTGTTCATTGAGAAGGCCCAATCCAATTTGAGTGTGACTACACATATGACAACCACAAATGCCCGAGGGACTGTTGGGCTAAGATGAAGTCGGGTGTGACCCAATGATATAATGCTGGTAGCAAACACCTATGTCAGGTTCTTTTTTTGTGGCAAATCTGGTAATGAACTTAGGAGTGGCCAGCGAAACATTCCCCTGGAATGTGGAGCTTGTGAGTTGTGGTTGTTGAAAGTTGAACACAGGTAACCTCTGATGGTGGTGCTTGAGTGATGTTTCTTGAGATGCCTTATGTGAGAGTGTTCTTACTCTTCTCAATCTTATCCAACTTTAAGAATATCCCAAGGATATTTATCTAATATGTATTTCCTCATCTTTCCACTTGTACAACAGGCCGTGTTTTTGAATGTTGTTAGCGGATTCACAATAACAGAAACTGCTGGAGATCTTGCAATAGCAGCTGCAATTTGCAGCAGGTTCGTGTTCTAATTTATTTTAATGATGTTCATTCTTGTTGGTCTGACTTTGCCCAATGTAATGTGAGGGTTGAGAAGTTAACCATTTTATGCTTCTTGTTTCGATAAACGATTTTAATAATACCAATGTTCAATAAGTTAGCTGGCACTATTGACATGAATTTCTTCTTTTTTTTGCAGTACAATATTGTAGAATTTGGTAGAATTTATTTGTTATCATTATTGTCTTTTTTTCTTGTTTCCAGTTTCTTGGAGTTCCCTATTCCAGAGGGGACTGCTTTCATTGGTGAAATTGGCCTTAGTGGAGAGCTTCGCATGGTAAGTAAGCACATTTAATGTTTTAATTCTGCTACTCACAACTATGATATTCAGCAATCAATTTAAGAGTTTTCAATAGCGTAGCAATGTGTTGATTATTATATAGAAGGATTTGCAGATGTTAAATTTGCTTTGGATTTCAGTCTACAGAAGTCTTTTGTTGTAAAATTTTCAGATCAGTTGCCTGCGAGATTTTATGTGTTTTGAATTAAGTGGCATTTTCAGTTTTCTACATAGTTAGGAAAATGGTGCAAAGGATTGTATTGTTGAACTCTGTTGTGGAGTGTATTTTTGAATTAACTGGTCGGTTTTTAGTTCAGATGAACAATAATTTATGATATGGCTAGGTTAAGCATTTTTGTCCAAAATACGCATTTGAAGTTGTGATAGGACTATGGACCTAAATTGTTACTAATTACTATAGTTGGCCCAAAATGGTATAGGAGGGAATAACTTGTGTGAAGCATCTACAGAGTGAGAGTCGGTTAGAAGAGAGAGAAGACACGTGTGCTTAGTTCTAGGTTGTCTTTATTAATAAATTTATTTATCTTGCTTAAAAAATGAGAAAACTAATGTGATCGGATCTGTCTATAAAGGGTGATGTGGTTTCCTTCGGTCTTTTGAAAAACGATTTGTTTAGTAGTAAATTCTAAGACATCCTTTCCATTTGAAAACAACACTTTTTGTTTTCTAAGAAAAGCTCATTTACTTAGATTGCTTGTTTATTCTATCAATGGTTTAGCCTGGTGATTTATTTGTTTAATTAATGATACAGGTTCCTAGAATTGATAAAAGGGTTAACACATTGGCAAAGCTGGGTTACAGAATTTGTGTAGTACCAAAGCAAGCTGAAAAGCTTTTGGAAACCGAAGGTCTAGAGAAAATGAAAGTTATAGGCTGTAAGGATCTCAAAGAGGTTATTAACGCTGTATTTAGTAGAGATAATAATTAAGTGATGCCAGAGATAATAATTAAGTGATGCCGGTGGTATTATGCAGATCTCACTTTCTTTTGATATCTAAGTTGTTATTAAAAAGTCTGTAAATACCTAAGTTGTTATTCAAAAGTCTGTAAATACCGCAAAAGATGTATTGATTTGGTTTTTTCCCACCTCAATTATCTAATTTGAACTTATGCTAATTCAATTGGATCATTTAACATACGTTGTATCTGCGCTCTGTATACGGCCTGTTTAGTCTGCTATTTCTGGATGATTCTGTCCGTCTGAGGTTTGGTGTTCTGTTCTTTCCTCTCTCACTGCTGTGATATCTTTTGGATTCAAGAAGCTAGGCTGATGGGTGGAAGATAGTAACCTTGCCCACATCCTATCAGTTATCACAACCCTCTTCTCTCCCTCGTTTATCAGCTGCACGTACAAAAACAGCTTTCTGTTTAAGATAAGCTAGTAATATAGTGCAAGAATAGCATCTTTACAAAACCAAAAAAAGGTGTTCAATTTTACAGGTTCATTCAAGATAAAAGGAGAATTCAGGCAGGACCAGCAGCCTAACTGCCAAGTAGTTTGTTCCTTGTGGCAGGTATGAAAGGAACCAAGCAACTGGCATAGCAAATAGATTTGGTAGAGTGGCAAGAACTTACATGAAATGGAATGTAACAATTTCTGCCATTAACTGGACCCACGGTGAAGCCTGTGTATCCTGCCATTGCACCATGAACTGCACTTTGGGCAAGGAGGGTGCAGTATACATTATCAGATGCATTACTTGGTATAGCACGGATCATGTAAGTAGGATCTGCGAGACAAACTTTTTATTGGTCACATTTTTGTTCTTTAGTAAATATACTGTTAAAAGAAGAGAGCTTACCAATGTACTTCAGATTAATAGGCATTTTTTGACATTTTGCAAAGTGATCCTACAAAAAATGAATATTTAAATGTAAAAACATAAATGGAAAATTAAGTAAACGCAATGTTTAATGAGTTTCCAGAGAATTCACAATTGGATGCGCTGCGTAAGCAAGTTCGACTATTGATGTTGCTGTGATTCTTAACACCGAACAATTTTTCTAACAGTTGAAATAACTTCATTGAAGTATGTTGTTACTTTGAAATTTTTCAATGAGCTCTACGTTTAATCACATTACTTACTGTTTTTGGTGAACTTTCGAGTTACCAACTTCAAAACTGCCCACTTTAAAAAGCTTAGGGTAACTATTCAAGAAAATTTAGACATTTAATAAATAAGCATATTTTTTACCTTAATTTTCTGGGATAACCACAGACCAACATCTGGGAGTAATTTGTCGGCAGAAGCCTCCTGCTTATTAACAATGGACGGGTTGCCAGAAAGAAGCTCCTGACCTGCGCCTTCAGCAATTACTATAACCATGTGGCCTTGCTCCTTCAGTCTTCTCTCAATGAACTCCAACAGTCCTCCTGGACCATCCATATAAAAGGGCGATTCTGGAATCAGGCAGCAGTCCACATCTCGGCTGGCAAGAGTTGCATACATGGCTATAAATCCTGCATGAAATGTCAATATTTGGTGACTGTAACAAACAACTAATTCAAGACAGGGCGAGATATAAGAATGACAAGAACAATATTTCTTCCTGTTTTGATCAGCAACAACTTTCATGATTTATATGGTAAATAATCAATAATTCAACACGATAGATCTCTTGAGGGAAACTCTTTGGAGGATGTTATGAAAGAAAAAACTAAGTCTCAAGGTCAGCATTTAATAGATGATTAGTAGTAGTAAGAATACTTAAAGGCACTGGACAAACTTAACATAATTACTTGAATTCCAGAAGATGTGCTAGAAATGAGAAAGGGCCAATATTCAGAAACAATATGAGGAGATCAATAAATAACCCAAATGTATGTCAAACTATAAGAGATTAAAGATGTCCATGTGTTTGTAAAATGGTTAGAGACACTAACCAATTTTCTGGAATGAAAATGACCCTAGATGATACTAATGTAGCCACAAAAAGGAAAAATAAGAGAATTTTGACAAGGATTTGTGGAGTACAATCAAGCATCATAGTTGCATATTAGTCCATTCTATGATCTTCAATACTTCAATGATACCATTAAGCTAAAGTTGTATACTGTCAAAGAAATGAACGAAGCTTACCACTGTAACGGCCCATTAATTTTACAACACCAATACCATTCTCTGCGCTTTCTGCTTCCACGTGAGCAGAACTGATAGCTCGTTGTGCCTCTTCGACAGCAGTGTCGAAGCCAATTGACTTATCAATAACCTGATTCAAATACAGAATAACACTAAATAGATGATTCTTTAAACTCAAATCCATTTTTCCTTTTCATCAAAAAGGCATAAAAGTATAGCAATTTTCACATGTACAATTTGCAATTAAAGTATCATTACTGGGATATCATTGTCAATGGTTTTTGGAATTCCAACTACTGCAACTTTCAAGCCACGCCTTCTAACTTCCTGCATGAATAACTAAATCTCATGACTACAAATTTAAAGTGGAAATTATTATACCCCAAAAACTTTCAAAGCATATGCCATCACCAAATTAGTTTGTGAATTAATTACCTCAAAAATCATAGCTGCTTCATACTGAGTTCCATATCCTCCAAGTATATAAACCTGATTAATGCCCCGGTCCTCAATGCTATCAACAATCTTTGAGGTGTCATGTCCACCATATGATGTCCCAAGGATTGTTCCACCACGTTTGTGGATATCGTTCACAACCTTTGGTGTTAAAGGAACTGTATTTCGTGAATAAAACCCTGGATATCCTCCCTACATGTAACCAAACACTAGATTTACACTTTAATCACACACATCCTCACTAGAAACTACTCAATTCCTGCCAAAATGGCAAATAAAGCTCCTAATCTGTTACAGTTATAAGTACAGACACATACTTCAGTGATGTTATAATTGGTCCATAAATGATACCTCTATCCCCAGAACTTTGTGCACTCTATACATATGATATAAGCCGCATACTATTTCTCTTATAACTGTATTTAGACCAGGACAAAGTCCACCGCAAGTGACAATACAAGCGTACACTTCCTCTGAATCAAAATATACCTGTTAAACATTCAAATACCGTTATTTTCCCATGCATTACATTGGTGAAATCAAGGTCTTACTTTTGATAAAAAAAAAAAAGGTAAACCTTCTGAGCTGGCCCAGCTCGCCGAAAATGGGTCCCTCTTGGACTATTTTTGTGTACAACTATCTGCACGATGAAACCAATTCTGAAACACCGCAACAATGGTAGAAACAGAAACCCATCTACTAAAAGGTGAAAATTCAAACCTGTTGCGCAACTGTATCATCCACATTCACATAATATTGTCTGTGGAATAAAAAATTATCCAACTTAGTCATCAGGAACATTCCAACAGTGACTACACAACACAGTAAATCAACACCAGAAAGAATATATAAAAAGTTTACTACAGATTGGCTTACGCAACAACTGAATAGGAAGGATTGTCTTGTAACGGATCTGGATAAGTCTGCATGATTAAAAAAAGGAATCATATGCTAAGAATCAAACAGAGTAAACAGTCCATAGTCTTGATCAGAAGTCACCCAATTTGTTGACTTTTATAATAATTATCTAAAAAATCATATCTAGTATGATCTCTAACTGATTCAAGATATAATTTTTTTTCATAATAACTATTAAAAATCATACCTAACAGATATTGACTGACAGTGTAAGTTAAACTCATAATTTAAACACACCCACTCAAACCAGAAATTAAGTTCTTTTAGTTGCGGATGAACAGAGGGAGAAGTAAGAGCCTTACGGGGAGGTTAGGGATGTAATCAGATAGATGAGGAACATCTTCAAGTACGAACCCAGAAGCTGCTGTGGTGGAATCCAGCATGGTGTTGTCAGATTCTGTACGATACCTCAATTGAATTTGCAAGGTTTTCGTGGAACTCGAATGTTTCACCTACAGACCTGAAATCCTAGGAAATATCAAACCAAATACTATGTATGTATGTATGTACCATGAAACATAGGTAATGGCACAACTAAAAACCAAATAGTTATTCACGAAAAAGTTTTTGATTTGTCATGAAATATATGAAGTACAACTGGATGGCATTTTCTATAGAGAAAACAAGAAACTGAAACCAACAGGCGTGGACGGACTTTACGTTAGAGCCAACTGATTCTGCAGAGATGAAGTCTTTGTCTGAGAGCATGCGTGATGAGATCATACTCATACTATAGTGTTTGCTTTAATTTCTATTTGATTTTTTTTTTTCTTTCAGGACCACCAATTTTGTTTTATCTTTTTCTGGAAAAATGCTTGATACTGTTTGTGAGCTTATTCTCCAATTTGCATGAAGCACACCCACCAGAGAGTGTTCACCTTTATTTGAGATGAAAGGGCACCGTAGAATGATCATGGGCCAATAATTTATGCAATAAATAAACGTAACCAAGTTTTGGCTGCTGTTTTCTTAACCACAAATTAAGTCACCAGCTGTCATGGCTCTTCAATAAAAATTAAGATTATTTATTTTATTTCTCATAGTTTTGTGATACACATCATAAAAGCATAGAATAAGAGAAAAAAAGTAGCTATAAGAGTCAAATGCAAAGATTGAATTTTGTTCCACTGATCTGTGTTAATTGAAAGCATTCAATTTGGACCATCCTAGACCGTCCCCTAGTCACCTTTACCAAATTCGATTGCTTCATTTCATTTCGTTAGTTAGCTTTGTCCTTTACTTTTTCATGTTATTTTATTCTATTGAATTAAAATTCAATTATTGTAAGTTTTTTATATATATTAATGCATACAATACTTTTAACTTTAGTATGTTGTAATATATGTTTATTTATTTTTATGTTGTCTTTTAAATTTAATATATTACTTAAGAGATTTAAATTTAAAATTATAGGAATCTTAAAAAACTATATATTATAATTTTAAACTTGACTTTTAAACTTATTTATAAAAAGGGGTTGCGCAAGCTAGCATGTTAGTAGCCTGTGGATTGCGTCATGACAATTTGAAGTAAATTACCAAACTCCACCTCCTTTCTCGTCCATATTTCTTTTTTACCACTATTATGAAAAGTAATTCTACTTAAATCATTTAATAAATGTCGAAATTGGAATAAAATTAACCTTTCGCACGTCACTTTATTAAACTTGTTTTTAATTTGGAAAAGCCAATACTATCATACTCAACTTCCTCCTTTCACAAAATAATTATCTATAAAACTTGGAAGTTGAGAATTTCATTTTTTTTTCCATCAAATTTCCAATTACATTATCTATTTCCATAGTATATATACATATAACAGTGACAATGTTGACTCTACTTTTTCTTTTAAATATTGAAAACTAACAATGTTAAAGAAGTAGACAATTCAATAGTTAACAACAAATTTTCTAGTGTCGACTTTCCTAAATTAATAAAAAAATCAATTTTAATAAATAAAATTTTTCAGTGTGAATTTTCTTCTAGATTAGCTTTTTAAGGCCCATTTACTCTATTTTGGTAAAGTTATTTTTTATTGTTGTTGCGCTATTTAGGTGAAATTTCTTACTATCTACGTTAGGATGGTAAACTTAAACTAAACAGAGACACATAATTGGATAGCCTCGTCGTTTTTCTTTATAAAACCAATAAAAAGAAGTTATTTCTGGTTTTTTACTTTAACTATACCCCATTTTAACTTACAGCCATTTCTTCAATACAATAAAATTTAAATATATTTTAAAACCGATAAAAGGAATATGATTTGAATGTGTTTAATTTTTCAGAAATGTAAAATTATTAATTTTAATATTTATGAATTTTAGTTTTGATTTTTATAAACTGTTTTTCTTTAGGTCTAATTCTCAAAAATCTCAAATTGCTACTTTTAATCAAAAGTTCACTTTAAGATAGACAAATAATATTTCTTTTAGAAATTTATAAATATTTTTTTAAAATTGTCATATTTTAACATTATACCAAACATTAGGAATCTTATATGGGATGGTCGTGAAATCTTATATGACACTATAATATCCTTTATTTTTATTATGTTTGTAATTTTCTTTTTTCTGGCTATATCAGTACGTATTCAAACAAAGCGTAAAAGTTGTGCATGGCACAAGCACTTGTATTAACATCCTCATTCAAAAGCCTCTTTTTCGCTTCTCTTCATCAGACTCAGATTCATTATAGTAAATTGCAGCCACCTTTGTTGTCTGAACTCTCAAGGGATTCATTTTTTTCTTCATGTATAGAGCTGCAGCTTCACGTCTCACCCTTCCCAAGGTCATTATCACCAACCTCTCTTTCGCATTTTTCTTTAGATCTCAACGTTGTTTATTAAAAAACAAATCTTTTTCTTTTTTGAAACCACCCAGAAAATAAATTTTCCGTTTTGATTGGTTTTGTGGGAAGAAACATTTCATTTTTTTTTTTATTTTACGTTGTGAGAAATGCTTCTTTGCTGCATTTTAATCCTGTGTGAGAATCCCACGTAACCGGTTTTGATGACTCTATGTTTGTTTTGAGATGACATAATCCACTGCATGTTAGGTGTTTGTTTCATGTTTCAAATCAGCATTTTCCTGTCGGAAAATGCGTATTATATGATTCATTGTGGTTCTTTTCTAGAGACTCGTTGGTTGGAACTCAGTTGTGTGATTAAAACATGTGAGTAGGGAAATGGGAGAACCGTGGGAGCCTCTGGATTTGCTTCAAGAGGTTTATTCAGCTGGCTTACTGGGGAATCTTCCAGTTCTCTTCCTCCTCTGGACACCCCACTTACAGGGTTTCCCCCGCCATCTTCACTGCCAGATTATGTCGAACCAGGAAAGACCAAGATCACAACTCTATCCAATGGTCTAAAGATAGCATCAGAAACCTCACCAGTATGTGAAAATGTTTATAGCTTTCTATACGTTGACATGTTTAATGATGGTGTTGACACTTTTACTAATATAGTATAAATGATGTGTATGTTTTGGTTGTCAATCAGAACCCTGCTGCCTCAATAGGGTTATATGTTAACTGTGGTTCCCTCTATGAGACGCCATTGTTAAGCGGCGCATCTCACCTGCTCGAGAAAATGGCCTTCAAGAGCACGACAAACCGAAGCCACTTTCGTGTTGTGAGGGAAGTGGAAGCAGTGGGTGGTAATGTAGGAGCCTCAGCCTCTCGGGATCAAATGGGCTATACTTTTGATGCTCTGAAAACTTATGTTCCACAAATGATTGAATTGCTGGTTGACTGTGTAAGGAATCCAGCCTTCTTGGATTGGGAGGTCAACGAAGAGGTATATTTGCTTTGTTTATGAATCTCTTCTTTGAAAAACTGGTTTTAACAGTCCCTTTTATTAATATAGTTATAAAATCTTTAAAGTTATATTTTTTTATATTTATTATTATTATATTAATAAAAGAAGTTGTTAAATGTTGTGTTTTGGAAAAAGGGCTATTAATGCATAAATATCCCAAACAATTTCTTATTCTTTCTTTCTTAGCATCTACTAAATCATATGCACAGAACAAGGTTTAATATTTCTTGCTACTACTTATTTATAAGGACCAGATATTTTGGTTTGTGGAATTTTCAAAATTTCAGTTCTCTTGTTAGTAAAGTATTTTGCATACATTTCTTTTTCCTTGTGTGTAATAAGCAAAGACATTGTGGGGAAATCTTCCCCTCTTTCACTTTAGTTTCTGTCACACACATATATATCAGTTATTTCTGGTCTTCTTAAATAATCTGTTGGTACAGCTTCGAAAGGTGAAAGCAGAGATAGGAGAGCTATCAAACAATCCCCAGCGCCTACTTATGGAGGCAGTTCACTCTGCTGGTTATTCCGGAGCATTGGCTATGCCACTTTTGGCTACTGAATCAGCACTGAACAGATTAAATGGCTCCATGTTAGAGGAATTTGTTGCCGTAAGCTCTGTTATCATTCTCGATACTTCATGAAAGCTACTGGCATTAATTGTTCAAAGCTAAAATTTCTGACAATGTATTTGAATATCTGAATGTCATTGGATGTGGAAAATTAGGAGAATTTTACTGCACCTAGAATGGTACTTGCAGCATCTGGGGTTGAGCATGAAGAACTTCTATCCGTTGCTGAACCACTTCTCTCTGATCTACCAAGTGTTCCACATTCCGGAGAACCAAGTTCTACATATATTGGGGGTGATTTTCGTCAACAAGGTGAATCAGGGGTGTGTATTAATTTGATTCTAGACCACTTGCATTTGCACATGTTTCTCCTTTTACCATTTGTCCTTCCAAATGCTGTATATTATTACTTATTTCCTGAAAAATTGTCACAAGGGCAGGGTGCACATGTAGCTATTGCCTTTGAAGTGCCTGGTGGCTGGAAAAAAGAGAAAGAAGCAATTGTTTTGACCGTTCTACAGGTACTCGTTTTGTATGAGTCATTATGATTTCAAGAGATCTCGTGTCTATATATTTGCATATTTTCTTTTGTTGGCCATCATGCACAAGAAAAGGAGGAAAGAAGGAGTTGAATGGAAGTAACATTTCTTAGTACTGCAGATGCTTATGGGAGGAGGTGGGTCATTCTCAGCTGGGGGACCTGGCAAGGGAATGCACTCAAGGCTATGTAAGTTTAAACTATATATCAGTGATTTGATTTACCTTTGCCACTATGATCTTGAATTTTTCAAGTTTTCCCGTTTGAGTAGAGTTTTCTCTCTTTTTTTTTCTTTTATTTCTATATGAAGTCAAGTTCACTATTTTCTGTTCACATATCAGTAGATCATCTCTGAAGCTTTTAACTTGTTCTTTTATACAATGGAATCCAGATCTTCGTGTCTTGAATGAACATCAACAGATTCAATGTTTTTCTGCATTCAACAGTCTCTTCAACAATACAGGGTTATTTGGCATATATGCAACCACAGTAAGGCACAATCTTTTCTAAACATAGATGTGATGCCTCTTTTTACTGTTTTTTCTGAATTTTTTTATTCATTGAATGGCTGGGTTAGTGTGTCTACAAAAAATAAGTCTCCTTCTATAGTCTATTTCTAACACAGCTCAAGATATTTAAAATGTACTTCTACGTTGAAGTTGTCTTGAACATTGATCCGGAAATAAAATATATCGTAGAATTCCGCATGGTATCAATGACCCTCCAATCCCTTCCTCATCCAATTTGTCATAAGTGCACACACTAGTTTTCCTATCGACTACTTTATTTTCCTCCTTCTTTTAAGCTCTTTGGAATTTTCGACAGTGTACTTTTCATAGTATGAATTTTTGAGCTCTTTTTCATGTGTCAATATAGAGCTCTGATTTTGTGGAAAATGCTGTGGACCTAGCAGCCAGAGAATTAATAGCACTCGCATCACCAGGACAAGGTTTAATCTGTCTGCCTTGCTTTTTGTCTCCTTTTGTTAATCCTGATATCTGCCAAATTAAATATGGGCTTCCCACAATGGCAGTTTCACAGGTACAGCTTGACCGTGCCAAGGAATCCACCAAGTCTGCAGTACTAATGAATTTAGAATCCAGAGTATGCTCTCTCTCACTCTCTCTACTTCAACTTGTAGTTTCAATGATGTGGAATTTCTTTCATTTAATCCTCCCTCACCACTGGAATTAAGAATATTCTGACTCTCTTGCATCACTGCTTCCTTCTATATCATCTATCATGGATTTCTCTACACGCTTTGTCACAAATAGAAAGGAGAATTGTGTTGGTCTTATTTCAAGCAGTTGTCATTTGCTTAATACTCGTTGCTTTTGCAGATGATTGCATCAGAGGATATAGGAAGGCAGATATTGACTTACGGAGAAAGGTAAAAAATCAATCAGAGGCCTATTTTTACCCCCCTCCTGCTACTTTAAAGTGAGAAGTATCACATAAATCATTGGCATAATTTGTAATATGAGTATTTGTGAGGTGACCTTTTTCAGGAAGCCAGTGGAGCATTTCTTAAAGGCAGTAGATTCAATCACTTTGGATGATATCTCTAAATTTTCTCAGAAGATTATTTCCTCACCTCTCACTATGGCATCCTATGGGGATGGTAATCTTGGATTAATTAATAATTTAATTGAAGCATTAGGTTTGGTTACTGATAATGCTGTTGCTATGTGCTTGTCTTGCAGTTATGAATGTCCCCAGTTATGAATCCGTTAGCAGCAAGTTCCATGCAAAATGAAATGGCTTTTCATCCTCAACAATCCTAAATAAACCAGGGAGATTTTTTGTGCGGATTTGAGATTAACCTTTTCTGTTTTGGTTTGAGTATTCTTACCCATTGAAATATAGGTCTATGATCTCACGGCATTTTCCTTTTTTTCTTCCCAAGAATTTCATTTTCTGTATTTCTTTTATTAATATTTTTCAGGAATAACTGATTTGGTTTCTACTTCTGCAAGAAAAATGCTTTATCTGACATCTTTTAAGAAAAAAAAAAGTTATTTCTATTTACTTGCCAATTTAAAAATTTAAAATAATATCAAAGATGATTTTCTTAATTATTTCCAAAAAAAAAAAGTGAAACTAAAATATGTTACAATAGAAAAGAGAGAACTAGAAGATATATTAAGAAATTAGTGATACTTTAAATAAAAGAAAGGAGATTAATCACTTTTTTATTGTATATGTTATAAATTTAAAATGATAAATAAATAAATGACGCTTAAGACCATTAATTATTGTTTTTAACTCAATTTTAAAAGATTTTTATATTTACTTTCCAAACAAAAGAAATTATTTATTTGGTTTAGTTTTAAAACACACAATTCTGTTTTTTCCGGCAGTGATATATTCATGATTATTATTAATATTGTTTTATTGCTATTTTGATGGTTATTATAGTTGTTATTGTCGTCACTAATATTACCATTAATGTTATTAGCATGGTCACTGATTTAGTATTATCACCTTCATACAAATATAACTTCAAATTAATTTTAATAAGATAGAAAATTTAATCTAATTTATTTTGTAATTAAAAATAAATAAATAAACTAATTTCTAAAATAGAAATCCATTCTAAACTAAAAGTTGGCTGTAAAATTTATTTTTTTTAACTTGCATCAAAAAATCATCCAGAACGTTTCTAAGTAATGGGTAAAAAACATTCATTTTAAGTTTCTACGAGGGTTTCATCAATGTTAGGGGTAATCTTGAAGAAAAAGTTAAGACATTTAATATTATGAATTAAAATAATTCTTTTAGTTCAATAAGCATTGTGGAATACATTGATTTTAAGTGTTTGTAAGAGTTTCCGTAATTTTGAGAAAAAAGAAAATAAATTTAAAATATATTATCAGTGAAATATGTCCATAGAAATAACCTATTGGAAAGCATTTCAAATATAATTTTTAAAATATATTATCATAAAAACGATCAATTTGTCACACATAGTAAATCAAACGAGACGTGAAGGCCACTAACGTTCCAACATGTCATCCATCATCACCATATACATTACATAGGCAAAATGAAACATCATAATAATTCCTCCCTTCATATTCTCCTTCTATCTATTTGTTTATTTATTTTACATTACAAACAGCACTAACCCATAACCCTAGCGGCTATATGGGCCGGAAAATGAAGTTTGGGCCTGAGTCGAAGCCCAGTAAGTGTTGATGTTCTGAACGACTTTAGGTTAGGGTTTGATAGTTTCCCTATATATACGCACGTCTTGCAAATTCTCTGCATTAGATTCTTTTGTTTAACCCTTAGAAGAAGATATTTTGTGTTTTATGGTATCTAAAGAGCAGGGATAGTGTGTATCGGTGTTGTGCTGTGTTCAATGCACTCTTCCGAAAGAGTTCCCTGCAACATGCTTCTGAGAGAATGGGCAGTTGTGTTTCATCTTCTATTGAAAATCACAACAATCATTTTCCCTACATTTTCTTCCCATCTCTTCCCCTTTTTGTGTTTTTCTTTTTCATAGTTTTCAATCTTTTCATTTCATTTTACTCAAAATCAATTCTTATTCTGTTTTTATTTTGTTGATCTTTCTTTCATTTTTAAATTGAAATCACCAAACCAAAGCAAAATCTAAAGCAGTTTTCAGATATTGTTCTTACTGTTACTTTTCTAGTTGGTATTATGACCTAATACTCAATACATCAGGTTTGCCCTTGAAAATATAGCAGGCATTTCAATAGAAAAATAAATAAATAAAATTAATTGGGTTTATGTATTTTTACAATTTCTTTATATGAGAAGTAAAATTTGTTTCTGAAAATTACTATATTATTGAATAAAAATGTTTTATAATGTAATAGTATAAAAATTAAAATTTATTTATATGTGAATGTTAATACTCGGAATTACAATCTTTTCAAATCAAGAAAATCAAATTAACAATGTCCCAATATTCAAAATTGAAACCATAATAGTTGTTTAAGTTAAATAGTGATTATTATCAATCACTATAAAGTTCGTGAGCTAATTTAATCGGTTTTAAACTATTCAACTATTGAAAAGATTACCAATTAAGGGATCCATCGCCAGGGTGTAAAACCCTAAATCCATCACCAGGTGTAAAATTCTAAGCTCTAAAATCCTAAATCCATCACTAGGAATCCTAAATCCATCACTATGTAAACCTGATTTTGTTTGTAGAAATTATTCGTAATACTTTTTTTAATCCACAGTTTATTAATTAAAAGTTATCTGAAATTAAAAGATAAAGGAACCCTGTCATATGAAGATAAATTAAAGATAAAAGGTATTAGTATATTTTATTGGACAAAATAAAAGAAAATAAATTTAAAATATATTTAATGTTGTCAAATAAATTAAATGGCCAAGTCTTATAAAAATATTAAAGGAAGTAAATTAATAATATTAGCTAGACCTGATTTTGTTCGAAGAAATTATTATTAGCACTTTTTTTAATATACAGTTTATTAATTAAAAGTTAAGTGAAATTAAAAGAAAAAGCAAACCTGTATTCTCATATAAAGACATTAAAAAATGGTTGTTTTGGCTAATTTAATCGGTTTTAAACTAATCAGGTATTAAAAGATGAAGTAAACATGTATTCTCATATAGAGCCAAAATAAAAAAATTGTTTGGCCCATGCAGGTCTCGAACCTGCGACCTTCGCGTTATTAGCACGACGCTCTAACCAACTGAGCTAATAGGCCAGTTATTGCAAGAATGCAAAAGTAAAATAAATACTAGTTTCTCTTTTTATTTATTTATTTTAAATGACCTAACAATACAGTGAAACTTGTGCTGAAAATGAGGTTTTTTAAGAACTACTAACACATTTTCAAAACAAATAACAATTTTAGTTACATTGAATCTTAATCTAACGTATTCTTTCTAATATTTTAATTGATTAAAATAAAAAATAATCATATACAAAATTCAAAACCAGGCTATAATGGATGATTTTCAAAAATTTAAGACTAGAACCACGTAAAAAATAAATTAAAAGAGGATAGAATGATAATTAAATTTTATTTTTAAAAAATTCAGTTAATTTATCTTGAATAAGTTTGAATTATACTCTGCATTGCTCAAATTCAACTCAATGTCTTATATTTAAGAAAATATTTCATTTCAAGAATCATGTATTAATTATTATAATATTGATAATAAGATTTGTTAATTGAATAGATGATATATCATATCATATAATTTTAATGTATACTATTTATTTTGAAACGTGTACAATGAAATTGTTTCAATTTTAATTTCATATTTCTTTGACTCTTACATTTTAAAATACACAATCTTAAAATTAAATGTATCATCCATCATTTGGCAAATGAAAATCGAATCCGAAGAAAGAGTCATATCAAGTAAAATATATATATTCAAAAAAATGTGTCATGATCACTAACTTCCAAAAGCACAATAAATTTGGGTCATGATCAATAAATTTGCGTCATGATCACAAGATGAAGGTTTACACCTTCATTTTTCCAGTGCAGTAGCAATGTATCACTGATCATGGTCTCTCTTTTGTTCTTATGTGAGTGTCTTTCTTGAACTGCTCAAATATAACAGAAACAACTAAGAAATTAAAATCTGATGATTTTAACTTTATTTAAACTGTGATCAAACTAAACCAGGTTCTTTAATCTTTAACAGGAACAATGGCTTGTTACAAGAAAAAGAAAAAGTGTGTTAAGGAAAACACACTCTGTTACTAGCATCAGCAAAACAAATTTAAAAGTAATCACTTCACTTCACTTCACTTCATTGTTCTCTTTATTATTCATCTGGATTCTCCTAGTGAAATGCCACGCCTAAAGAACCTTGTCAAAGAAATAGTAATCTTGAGTTTTTGGGTTGGAAGACCAGTGTTTTCCAACACCACTAACACTATTTCTTGCTGCCATAATTTCATTGATCGAAAGCCTTTTTCTTAGTTCAGGTCTTTGCTTTGGAGCACTGTGAGACCTTAGTTTGGCCTTAGAAGAATGAGTGTTGGCCATGTAGTTGGGAAAATTGGAGCAAGGCCTAAAGGTGTCGCCACAAACACTCCTCAGTGGAGTAGCTGGTATCATGCATTTTGGCAAACGAGGGGTGTTGTGTGCTGTGGAGAATTTGCTACCTTCATCAAGGTTGAAGAACCATTCAAACTCTTCAGGGTGCTGCCTTTCATGAAGTGAGATCCTACGTTGAACTGCACATGGAAATTCTTCTCCACATTCAGACATTGCAGAGTTAATGCTCCTTGATCTTGAATGTGCCATGCGAGTGTCAAGCTCAACAACTTTTGACCTCTCATCAAATCCCTTCAAGTGCATTTTTGAGTATAAGGGTGCCCTTCTGTTGTGACATTGATAATTTCTTGTTTCATCAAACTGTTGCTGCTACAAGAGAAGAAAAAGTTAAAATATGACTAATGTTGAAGGAAAGAGAGAACTTTTACCACATTGTAAATATGACTAATTTCATAAAAAAAATGTTTTAAGAAAAAGATTGAAATTTTACCACATATTTTCTGGAAGGAGATTGTGGATGAAATCTATTCTCCTTGTCCATGGAACGACGAGCTCGAACTGATCGAGCAACAGCTTGAGATCTTATCATTGCTTGAACACTGTGAAGAGTTGCAGCAACCCTTTTGCGAACTAGATACCCTCTAACAAGAGCCTGTATCTTAACCAATCCTTTGAGTGCTCTAAGAGCTTTTCGCGCCTGAATTCAACACAGTATTACAAGTTGAATCAAATAGCATACCAAGAATTAGAGAGTGCGAACTAGTTAAAGTTATTTGGAGAGAAATGACAGAAGACATTGTTGGCTACAGCCTACACCCATGAATGAAAAAATCACTGTTTCATAGAAGAGAGTATGATGGAACAAGAATGCAATTCGGCAAACATGTGTAAACTAAGAACAAAAAAATGCAGAACTAAAACCAATTAATTTCCTTGGAAGACAAAGTAGTAACTTACCAAATAACCTCTGAAAAAGGATTGAATTGACACAGCAGCCAAGCCCTCCTTGCTTCCAATTAGCAAGGTTTCTCTGTGATACCTTCTTGATCTTACAACTGTCACATCAGTGGTCTGTTTGATCTTCGCACCCTCTTTTTTGGCAACATAGAATCTGTGCCTAGTATGATCAATGGACGACGGTGTAATGTGACTCTCTCCATCCTTCCCTGGTTGTTTCTTTTCCCTCTTGTCTGGAGCCAGTGAACCCGAATGGCCACAGTACTCTCTCTCTTTCTTCATTCCCAGCAGCCCCTTCAACCATCTAGTAGCTTTGCCCATGATTTCCCTCTGAGTGAAACAATCTGGAGCGTGAAACAATGTCAAATTTAAACTCAAATATGAACCAAGTCAAGAAATTTTTTCCCTGGGTGTATAGAGAAGGAGATTGTTATGTAAGTGAACAAGTGTAGTAAGGAAATGAATACAAGTGGTGCTCGATGCAATGTGACACCAGGAAATGGTGCAATTTTAAGTTTAAAAATAGTGATCTACAAAAGGGTGGAATTCAGTGCAAGGAAACGTCTAAAAATCTATCAGAATGTATGACACAGGTTGCAAACAGAGAAGTGATGAGAAAAGAACAAGTTTTGGAAGGAAGGAAGAAAGGAATAGATTAATAATACTATATCATATTAACAACCATCAAAGCTTTTTAAATGGAATGATAACTATGTATATTGTTTTGAAGACAAACCTCTGACACAAATGAAGATGAGAGACAAGAATTAGAGACGAAGAAAGAAAGGTTAAATTCCATACAAAAAAGTAATAATAATCACTGGAAAAAGCTTAACAAGGTCTTGAATTCAAAAGAGAGAAAGAGTGTCTAATTCCCTCTTTCAGTCACTCACTCACTCCAATAATGGTCTCTGTTAACCTACAAAAGACACTGTCAATTAATTCTGAGTTTTCCACTGCTTGTATTTTCCTACCACTGAAAAGGTTCTAGCTCTTTTCTTCTCTCTCTCAATTACTGCAGCAACGTGTAGTACTAAAGATAAAAGATACCAACTGACAAACTCATGATGGTTTCTGGTTCAAACCCTTCAACGCTGGGTTACCCTCTTTTGCTGTACTAAACATCAGCATAGCCATTAAAAGGGTACTTATATCATCTTTTTGGTCCCAGGTAATGGGTCAAAATGGGTTTGTGATTTCAGTTTCTTTCTTGGAATGGAAAAAAGATCTTTCAGTTCCATGCAGTATCTTTCAACAGTGATTGCAGAAAACTTTCTTGCAGATCATTCAACTTACATCCTTACCTTCCCTGCTGAAGTTTCTTCTGCTACAAAATCTGAAACTACACTTGAGTGAAAAGGGTATTTCTAAAAGGAGTGAGGAATGGAGGTGTCAATGGAATTTTCATAACCAATGCAATCAATTCTAGATTTTTTTTCCCTTCACATTTCCAAAGCTTTTTGGTTTTGACTCTCTTGGGGTAAACAAAATTAACAGCCCCTTATTAATCACATTTGATTTGGGTTGTTGGATTTTGATTACAATTTTTTCTTTTCTTTTTCAAATATTTAATCAATATCCTGGTGTTTTGATATCATTGTCCGATTTTATGGGGAGGTTTTGATACTGTTGCTTGATTTTTTTACTGAAGATTTGTGTTATTTTTATATATATTATTGTGAGTTCCATTGCGATATCTTATTTTAAATATAGATTTTAAAAAATAGAAAAATATAAAAGTATGAATTGTGTAATGTCTTGTTTAGGAATGAAACAAAATTCACCCTCCTCCTGCATATTTGTGCATGGAATCCCCAACTAATCTGTTTGTTAATTGAGATTAAGAATAATTTAGAATTTGATTTTATTGATATATACATCTTTATTTAATTTAAACTTGTGGAACGTTTTTTAGAAAAAAAATAAACTTCTATTGTATAATTTATTGAATTTTGATATAATAAAAAGAATAGTTTTATTTAATATTAATATTTTAATGTCTAATTTTTTGTTATAAGCATACAAAATATCTTTTTAAATTGTTATTCAATAGGTAACACCAAGGAGATATATGTTTTTTAATGACTGAATAATAAGGAGTTATTAGTTCTGTTGGGTTCTTTAATTTAATAGAAACATAAATACTTTATATAATGTGATGAATAGACTCACTATCTTTCTCTTTTTTGGTAATGATCTCATCATTCTAGAGGTAATTTATTCCATTTAAGATAAAGAAACTCTCATGCCTTTAAATGATAAATTGTATTAAAATGTAACATTTATGTATTAGGTTATCTTATTTATATATTTGTATTGGGACTCTCTTAGTTATTATATGTTATCTTGTACTAATTTTGACAATAAAGTCAGTTAATTTAAGACTAGTTTTATTGTTTAACTATGTTGTCTTTATATATATATATTTTTTAATGTCTTTGGTAGTGTTTTTAAGATTATTTTAGTTAATTTTATCGTTATCAATTAGTCATCTAAAGGTTTGACTTTAATAATATAATATATAGTCTCAGTTAGTTATATACAGTACAGTAACTCTTCAGACTTGAGAACTTTATTTTATAGTTTTATTTTAAAATAATTATAATTTTGTTCATATCATTATAGTTTAATCAAAATATATGTTTGATTATCTACTCACTTGTTGTAATATTAAATTTTATATAATTAAGTTATTTTTATAAATATTGTTATATTTAGTTTTTAATATAATAATAAAAAATTATAACTATAAAAACTTGAATTTAGTTAGTTTTATCTGAAGTAATTGATATAATTAAAAATGTCTATATTTAATAATTATTACATGTGTTTATTATAAGAAAATTAAGATTAACATGTCATTAGTATTGAACAGAACATTCTATTCTTTACTTTTTCTTTATAAATTTAAAATAATTATCGAGTATTTCATGATTAATTGCAATAGTTTTTTTATTATACTAAAATTATTATTAACTACAAATTCCATAAAAAATAAGAAAGTTTAGATAGGCATAATATATTCACCATGAATTACTAATAAATTTTTAAACCCTTTCTAGATTCACACCACAACAAAAATAATTAAAAAAACTAATGATTCAAAAAAGAAAAAGAAACCCTTAAACTAATGTTGACAGGTAATAATAACTAACTATGAATCAATCCTTCTAAGAAAATCATCATAATTTAAGATAAGCTCAAGCATGCCCTTCAAATGAAATCATATTATTTTATATTAGCACCTATTAAGATAACCTTTCAATTTGACTCTTTCCTCTATTCATTATTCACACTCTCCAAAATGTCCCCACAGATGTCATTGGTTAGGTTAGTTGAGTTTTGTCAGAAGTGAAAGTACCTTGTGGTTGGGTTCAGTTGAGAACAAAGACCATCTATGTTTTATGTACCCCAACAAAAAAGTCAAAAAATTTGTGTATATTTTTTTAATACACTATTTATAAAAGTTTATTAATTCGATAAATATGTTTATAGATTTCAAAACTTTAATTGAAAAAATAGATTAAATACTTTTTTGAAAATAATTTAATTTTAGAAGATTATTTGTAAATTACTTCTAAAAATTGAAATGATGACTTTCAAAAACATTTTTCTTAAACATGATACAAGGAAGGACAATATAATTAATAACAAAAAGTTGTGTCATCTATGAGAAGGTACAGGTAAGACATTCTCAATCCCTCTTGAAACTGTTATAACATTCAGAACTGCTCTTAATTCATCTTTAAATCTTAAGTTACCCCTAATTTTGCAAGTTAAATTTAGGTGCATAGTTGTATATCAAGTTTACATATCATCTTTCTTATAATTAATTAAATTATTTGCTTTCCATTAACCAATTGTCTTCTAGCTTGAAATATCACACACACATAAATGCTTTGATGTACCATTCTAATGAGTTCATTGTCTTTGATTGAGATGTGAGTTGCTCAGTTTTCTATCAACCATCTATGGTTAACTTTATGGTTTAGTTTTGCACAAAAGAAATGTCTCTTGCTCTTTATTTAGTTAAGATTACAAGTACTTAAAAAATTTAAAAATGTAAGATAATTTTGCTTGAACATGATAGTGTTTCATCCTGCTAAACTTTCCTGAAGTGAACAAAAATTATTTTATAATATCTGTTTTTAGATTTTTATTTAGTTTTTCTTAGCCTCCCTCCCTTTTGAGGAGTGAGAGTTAGATGTTCTAGGAACAAGTTGCGTGTGCAATTGGGATAGTTCTATTGTTTGGCAAGAATTTACAAGAGGTATCAATTCCAACCAATTTTATGGTTGGAACATAAAAAGTAATCTCTTTCTGAATTTTTAAAATTTTATAGAGTAAATTTTTCAAATAATTTGTAATTATTTTAAATTTTAGTTAGGCCTAGGCAAGCCAATTAAATGGCCTGAAACTTTGTAATATTAATCTTAATTTTGAAAATTTAAAACTGTTATAAATCATATTCTTAAATCTGTTATAAACCCCATCACTAAATTATATACATTTTAAAGAAAAATTGAATATACAAAGATATTTTAATTTATGAAATTCATCCTATATAATTTTAGCCTAAATTATAATTACTAAAGTTTCATGAAATTATATAAATACTTCTATTTTTTATCTATACATTACACCGACCATGTAAGTTTTTGGAATTTTGGTCTAGTTTATGTTCTCCCGACTGAGAATTTTGGTCCATCTCAGACAGTCCAAATCCAAGTTGTCCTGTTATATTATAAACCCCTCCAATTTATAACTTTGTTTATCTCTAGAATATCCATAAATATGTATTAAAATTTAACCTACCTATTCGATAAATATCTAACTAACCATCTAAATATGAGTTTGAAGATATATTTATCTATGAGATTAGTTTTAAAATTTTTTAATAGATTATTATCGTACCATTAGTCGATAAACCCATAATACGGTTAACAGGCCCATATTATTCGATCCATTTTTTAAAATGATTAAGATTATTCTTTCACATTCCTTTTATATTGAAAACAATTTATATGATCTACAGTAAAAAAAACGCTAAAACTATTTTTATTGTATGATTATGAAATAAAAAAATAAATTATTTTTATAACTATTTTTTAAATATTTTATTGTAATTTAGTTTTTTTAATAATGATTTTTTTATTGTAATAATAGTTATATATATATATATATATATATATATATATATATATAAATAGTTGAACTAATTTTTTATTATAGTAATGTCTGATTCCACTATTGATCTATTGATAAAGTAACCAGTGTTTTGAAATTGAGAGTGGGAGAAAGATAATAACTAAGTACTTGAGTAAAGAAAATATTAAAAAAAATACAGTCATAATTATTTTTATTTGATTGGAAAGAAAATAAAAAGGAACAAAAATTGACTTTTATAAATAAAAAATTTTATGAAAATCACTTTGTTTCACTACAAGGTTTTGATAGGTGTAGAATGAGCCGATGAACCAACTTGTCTTGTCATATGTGGGGACTCACCAAAGGAAAAGAATAAAAAGTTGGGTAAAAGTTTGTTTAATTATCCACTTAATTTATGAGCTAAATAGATTTTGAGTTAAATTGGATTAGCTTATTTAATTCGTATAAATAATAATTGTTTCTGCTGTTAATACGGTGATATGATTAGTTTTTACGAATGTATAGTATAGGAAGACTTTGTTATGTTTACAGAATTTTGACTGTTTTATGGTTTTGAATGATATATGTACTTAACTAGTTGGAGTGAGTCGAGTTTAGTTGGATTTGGTATGTGTGTAAGAGTTGAATTAAAGTTTTTGAGGTCTTACAGAGCAATAAATGAAGGACTTGTGAAGGTTTTGGTGATTTGAGTAGATCTCATGCTTTCTGAAGCAACTGTGGTTTTAGGGTGTACTTTGTTTCAGTATCTATACATTACATAAGTGGGTCAGCGATGATGCAGTTGGCACATTAGCAGAAGCTAGGTCCACAAACAACAGCGTCCTCGTTTTAGGTACTATAGAACAAATACATGTTCAACCTACGTACATGTTCAACCTCATTTTCCTTTTCTTTCTTGGGAAATGCTAACCGTTTCTTCTCTTGCTTTCTTAAATTGTGTCAATGGATCTTGTACAAGTGCAACCATTTTGTAATATGAAAATCTTATAAAATAATGACTGCAGGTAGCAATGTAGAGTGGGGAAACATTTGCTCGTCTTACCTTCTATTAACTGAGTATATATGTTCTTGCTTGCTTTAGATACAGAGAGTTTGAATTTGAACCCGGAAAACAGGTGAGTTTATATTGCTTCAAAGTTCCATTGGTTAATTAGATAATTTTTTTACCTGAAATCTTATGTTCAATCATACACGTGATGATCTCTGGTGTGCATTTGCGACTGATTTCTTCAAAGACTAGTATGCAAAAATGGCTACTTGTTTATTCCACCAGAATTGAAAGTTGCATCCACATTAAGGTAGACTATACTATTAGGATTTTTATTGGCCACTCTGTAGTATAGAATTAATACCAATTGATCACGACCTTTGGTTGGAAATATTTTGGAGGCATTATGCTTTTGGGACAAATAGTTCCTGGGAATCTTAAAATAAAAAAAGTGCCTCAATTTAAGGTATAATACATTATTGTAGCTTTATCACCAATTAGATGTGATCTCTAAGGCTTTTTAATAACTCCAGCACAGTGAAGTTTTTGAGTACTGTTTCTGTTTCTGAATGAACTTCTACTTAGAGCTCTGCCTTTCAGTGTTGTTTTGAATTTGTGATTCATTATGAGTCTAAATGCCATGTAAACCTACTATACCTTTCTGGGCATTTCAACAGTGGATATCTGATACCCTGCTAGGAAGTAAGCAAGCTGGTTGTTAAGGTGTGCAATATTGTTGTTGCTAAGTGACGTTATGCTCCTCATTCTGCTGCTGCCATCTTGGGTATATATCCTGAAAAAAAATTGGAAAAAGACAACGGTGATAGTCAAATGCACATGATAGCCATGGATGGTGGATTTTGAGCATTATACCAAGTATGGGAAGTTCTTATAGAAGATCAGTGAGTGGAGGAGGTGTTTCTGAATTCATTGTCATTTTTTTATGAAGGTTAAAAAAAGTTACTGCTATTGAATACTCTAATAACGATTCAGGAATTGATGATGCTCCTCTTGGTGCCTCTTGTTCCTTGTACCTTGATGGTCAATAACGTTTTAGGTAAAGCAATCTAATTAGTTCTTGACATATTTCCTTGGCCAATTCATAAAAAATTGTTTAAATCAAACAGGGGTGAATCTTCTCTGATATATAATCAAACAGAAAGTTATAGTAATTGTTGGATCTAAGCATGTGTTTGTGATGAATAAGAGTGGGACTAAAGGTAATTTTTCCGTTAGCTTGATTCGAATCACGAGAAAGTGAAGCAAGAAGTGGCTTCTCGTGTAGAATAGAAAAGTTGCCTACAGTACACTTCATTCCAATGAGGCAACACAAAAGTGGATTAGTTGCTCTCCACTATGCTTTTCAAAAACACAAGAGTACGAAAATACTATTACCGGTCAATTTAAGGCAGAAAAGTTTCAGATTAGAAGAAACACTTACATACAGTACTTGAAATTGTAGGACGGGTAGACTGCAACAGAAACTCATCAGATGTAAAATATTTATGACACATAACTTCTCATTAGGTTTTAGAGTCTGATCTTAGTAATCTAATCCAAAACTTGCTATCCACAAGCTTCCCCTTGGATTTTTGTGTTTGTTTGCCTCTACATGCTGGTTCTGCAGTGGCCTGGTCCACAACCGAAAAAAAGTGGTATGGTGAGACCTCCAAGAAACTATGTAACACTACCTAATTTCTCTGTTGTCTGTTTTGTTTAGAATAAATAACATAGTATTATCATTTTCTCTGAAAATGCATTACTTATTATATTTTTTAGTGGGCTTTTACTTTTATGGTTTCTTGTTTCCTATTCATAATTGTCTTAATCCTATGAGATGTAATCAATTTAAGTAAATACTATCACCTTTTAATCCAGTTAATGGTAGTCACTTGTTGTTATGATTTTATGGACGAGAATAACAAAATTTAGATTCCACTATGGTTTTTATATAAATTTGACGAAAGAATGTTGTTTCTGAAACTACTAACAAAAATATATCAACGAAGACTAGTTGATTAAACCTCTTTCATGCAAATGTTTAAAATATAAAGCAGTGTTAATATCATTGTGAGTGTTACTACTAGAGATGAGCAACAGCATGCGATTTGATAGGGCAAAAGGAATATGATAAACCAAGTTAACCTGAGTGCTTTTTCTTGAGGTATACTGATCCCATTTCGGCCTTCTGATGCCATTAGGAATTAACCACTTCTGATGTTTCCTTCCAAGGCATGCAATTTCAGGGATTGTGAGGTTGTTTTTGCTTGAAGTGGTCCACTATCGTTGAAAGTGAAAACTACCACTTGTTTTTTTTTTTTTTTTTTCCTGTTTTTCCCCCACATATCTTAACATCCCATTATTTCGATAATGGTTATGCTCTTTCATTTCTTGCAACTTAGAGAAATTATGATGGTTACGTTTCTTAAAGATGGTGGCATGGACACAAGTAGTGATGAATGGCAGTGGTTAGTACGACACGAATTGCGTTAAAGAAGACGAAGGTATGGACATAAGTAGTGATGAGTGGTAGTGGTTAGTACGACAAAAATTGCATGGAAACAACAATGAAATCATTTCATTTTGAAAAACAAAATAACACTGAAATAATTCAGATCATCTTATAGTATTTTGGCCTTTAATATTTACTATATATAATTTCAGATGTAGATAGAACTTAATAATTATGTTATTGAAATAGTGGAAGCTTTTAAAAACTTTATTATATTTCGGTGCGGAAGTTAAAGCATGTTCTTGAAGCTCATAGTTTAATCATTTGAAACCCGCTAAATTTAACTAATCAGTACTCCATAATCCCCACGCGCGTGTGCCTGTTGTTTTGTTACAGGTTCTTTTCACGGCTTCTGCTTTCACTGCTTATTTCGTAAACATTTTTTCTTCATTATAAGATTCTACACAAGTTACAAAAGGAAGAAACTGCTATCTTGCATCTTTCTTTTTCAAAAATAAAATCAGAAAATATATACAAAGGCGAGATAGCATAGTAGTATATTATAGTCGGTGCTGTGTTTTTCCAAACCTATTTGTTCTTTAGTCCATTCATGAATACATATATTCTTTTTTGGTTGTTAAATTGTGGTGATAGTGACAAAAGGATGCATAAAAAGGAATAGGAGCTTGACATAGTAATTGTATTTTGACTAAAAAGGGCACCCATTGGCCAATAGAATACTTATTATTATTACTATTTTATATATATATATTGGGGAAGGTGCCCCAAATGGTTGCGGTCTCTCGAGTACTGCTTTGTTTTTTATTTGTCCACGGAGAAATCAAACCCTAGTTGACGAGTTTCAAAACCTTGACCCACTTGTAGAAAATGGGATGATACACATGGATCAATAATAATTATTGCAAGAAATGTGATACCCTAATAGAATGTTCGTGAAAATTTTAAAAAGGGGCTAGCTTTCATAATATATAATATATCATAATTTCGTAACTTCGCCAATCATGATCTGGGTATAAAAGAACGTGAATAACTGAATATTTTCGTGCAGGGTCCAGAGCATGATCGATCGTGTTATGTACCCTTTAAAGGAGGATCCTGCAGGCCTTGAGTGCCTCCATAATAGTCTGAAACTCTGATACCAAAAAATATAAAATTGAAAATGAAAATGAAAGGAATCCCACTCACACCTGCATGATTACATCTTTGGCTAACAACAGAAGGTTTGGGTCAAAGAACAAAAGTTACTAATGGGTGATCCATTATCATTATCATTCATACATACATACACAAATATAAATATATATATATATATATATATATATATATATATATATAAAATTAATTACTAGACTTTATTTTCCCTCACTGATCTAAAAGCCTATTCTCACTATATATATATCTGTGATGGTTTTGGAGCCTGTTGTAGCTAAAACTATCCGCCTAATACGGTGGATCTAACTGCAGAGATGGGAGAACAGAAGCTGAAGGTGAAAGTGATGACACCATGATTTCTCTTGTTCATGCTGTCGTCTAGTCTACACGTACGGCACACAGGCTCAAGCCAGGCAAGTTACTGATGAAGCCTATATAGATATTAATACTTAATTATTACCTATTAATTTTTGTTCCACTAGCTAGATGTGGAACTAGATGTGGTTGCTGTTTTTTGTTTTTTTTTTTTCTCTAGCTAGTTATTATTTGTCTTCGAAACAATATGTTACATAGATAGAATACGAGCAGAAGGATATTGAAGTCTATGCTGAATAGGTAGAGGGTAGCTAGCTACTAATTAGGGATGGAATCAGCTGTATAATTTTTTCGTTTCTTTTCCTTCCTTGCTTTGCCCCTTTTCTGGTGCAGCATCTGTTTGTCCTTTTATCAATTTTCGGTTCCGTCAACATAAACAGCATATTTCTTTCTTTATTATGGGATTAATGTTTGTTTAATTAAGTGATTCTTGTGAAGGGATCTATGTGAGATCCTACCTCCTACATGCTTAATCAATTCCTTGTTTATTTTGTCTAAAATATAAGGATTTGGGACATAGGAGAGAGATTAACCTCAGAACCATATTCTGTTGGTTGGTGAGATCTTAATAATTTTAGTTAGCATTTTCGCTAATAATGATCAGAATACTAAGATAGTATCTGTAACTGAAGGATTGCCAAGGTTTTCTTCATAATCAAAGTTCTTTGGCAATCAAATAACTCACTGTTTGTACTAGTACTGCTTTATGGTGTAAAAAGCTAGAAGCTAGGATGTGAATTGCAGTGTTGAAGTTGAACAGAAGATGCTAAAAATTTCTAAGTTGAACGGTTATGCATCTCTCAAACATAAGTCGGAATGTACGAGTTGATTTTATGAAAATGAAGTTAATTAAACTCTGCATGAAACAAAGATTGAAGAACATTCCTGAGTGTGACTTAGCCACAGTGCGTGTCTGCAGGAGGTAATATTTATATATATATAAAAGAAATTCATAATTGACTTGAAAGTTTATCTAGCAAAGTTAGTCACTAATGACAGTTTGATCCGACAACATAATTCCAGCACCCCATAAAAAGCAGAAGACATTATTTGCATTTAGATTTAGATGGCTTCTGGATGAACTGCACGTGTAGTCAGAAAAAAAGACTAATAAAGAAGTGAGTTTTATTCTTTCTTATTTAATATATATTATTTCCTAAAGAAGGTTGACTGCATATTGATCTAAATAAACCAATTATATAATGGTTGTAATAGTAAATGATAATGAATGAGTATTAAAAAATATTATGTGTTCTATAAGTTTAATATCATTGGAAAACAGTTTTTATTATATTTACTAATATAAGAAAATTAAAATACATATTTTGAACAATGGGAGTTTTACCCTTTTTCACTATTTTTCAGGAAAAAGTGGTGGAAAACCTTTATTCTTTATTAAAAATTATTATTATTATTATTTCTTTAATTGTATAATTTTTAAAAAATATTCTCCATTTCTTTGCCTACATTTATCTTATCTTTATTAACATACTCGAGTTTCTTACAAATTGTTTCTTTCAACTTATTCTCTTTTATCTACTTTAAATCAAATTTTAGTAAAATATTTGTTGTCTATAACTTATGTAGAGATAGGAATTAAAATACTAGTAATAATGATTTTGAAACTTCGAAATACGAAATGAAGTTTTAAAAACATATTATTATTGCATTGAAAATTTGATTAAAGATTTAATTTCATTTTTTAAATTTTCAAAATTTATACTAGAAGTTAGAAACTAGTTGTTGATAAAAAAAAAATGCATGGAAGTTCATTTTAATTTAAAATAAACCAAAAACACAAACTTTGTCTATTAAAGATTTTGTAAATATTAAGACTAGAAGAATAGTGTAATTTAAAGAATTTTCAAGAAGAAAAGAACACAGTCTTTTTGAAAGAATAAGACCAACTCATTTGATTTCTTTCCTTTCTGTCGCTAATACACGTGCGATTCATTAAAAAGATTTTCCCCCTCTTTTGTGTAACTAGCCTTTGTTTTCATGCAGTAATCACATATTGAATCAATTTTTGCTCAAATTTTACGCCACTAATTATATGGTTTTTCTTTATATCTCAATTGGCGATATTATATTACAGTTAATTAACTCCTGATCAACTTGCTAGTTCACGTACTTAATGCAATATTACAAGTGACAAGTTATAATTGAGTTTATTTAAAGGTAAAAGTAACTTTACTGCAAGCAAGTTTGTCACTCTTTTTTTTTTTTTAACATTATATTAATCCTCAGATTCAATAACTAAAAACGATTCCCTTGTTAACATGTTTTTATTGTATATTCAAAGGGGTAGCCAAAATTTAAATCCTTTACCATTAAGGGATGTAAGTATGAGTTGGAAAGAAAATAAAATATATATTCATATAGAGATAAATAAAATAATGTTAAAATACTCCAGGAAAAAAAAAAACTCTCGTAGAAAATAATACTACTTAATTTCTGTTAAGTTCTTAATTATATAATTGCTCAAAATAATAATATTTCTATCAGTTGGTTGATAACACTAGTTGTTTGATTTACTTACAATAACCTCTACAAAAAGAAAATACGAAGGTAAAAAATTAGTTATCTTTATAACTTAAAATCACTTGTGTATTTTAATTTACATGGCTTTTTCATTTAATTTCTCCCAAAGGTGAGTTGTAAAAAAAATTTAACGTATACAAATTTTACTTTCACATTTGCATATCTTAAAAAGTATTTCTTGTAAAACTTATTCAGACAATGAATTAAGTGTTCGTTAAGTGCTTATAATATAAAAAAACTATTCATAAGTTGTTTCTATAAACAAATAAGAAAGAAAACTAAACAATTATTGTAAGTTGTAACTTATAAGATTACTAAAGTCATATTTTCATTAGTTATTTTGCTTTTTTATGTTCTTCTTTATATTGAAATTGAAATTTTGACTAACTAATGACTTATATACAAAAGAAGAGAACTGACGTACTGACCTTTCAAATGATTTTTTTATTATACAAATTACTATCATAGAACTTTCATTTTAATTAAAAATAACACTAAAGAAATCAATTAAATTTTATAAATTAAATTTATTACTAGAAAATATTTTCGACTAAATTATATTTGTTACTAATAGTTTAAAATTCACATTTGTGAAAGGAAATTGCAATAACATTTTTTTAATTATCGCATATAATCCTTAACGCTCTTCAAGATAATTTTTCTAATAGTTATTTATTCTTCAATAAGAATTATATTTAGGGTATTGACACCATCATTGACTTTTATATATAATAGTAAACATAAATAATCATTTACAGACGCGATAACAATTAAAGTTGGTTAATTGTGTTTAGTTTATAAAACAAAATAAACTGTTTTAATTTTTAATTGTTTTGTTTTATGATATGTAATTGATGACACATTTTCAAGCTATACATGTATCCTATTAGGATATTTATTTATTTTATTTATTTCATTATAAACTATAAACCAAAATCAACTAAAATGATATACTAATTATAATATCTGAATAACTATTTTATATTATGTTATGCAAAGATAGTATTCCACATAAAAATATAACCATAATAAATATACTTGGTTATAAAAAGAATATTTGTTATTACCTAAAAGAAGAAAAATTATAAGGACAAAATTTGGTTCTTAAATTAGATTATCACAATATATTGTAATGTTTTTTTGTTTATACCAAGATCACCAACAAAAGCTTTAAATTATAATTTTTCTTTCACTATTTTTGTAACTACCATACATACATGCTATCTCTCTGGAGTTGGCATGACAACAATGGACTATAAAGTTATACACTAACTAATAACACTACCTATACTCTAATTAAGTGTGAAAATATAATGTGCCAATAACATTCCACAATCAATATTACCAACATAAAAAAAAAAAATTAGAGAATTCAATAACATATCTACCATGTATTCTTCTTCCATACACTAAACTTATTTGTTGAACTCTTCAAGTACTTGAGAATCACTTTACCGCTTGCCAATAAATCTTTTCTAAATTAGGAATGAATCTTTTCTAAATTAGGCATATAACAACAAACAACATGCACTATATGTGCAGTGACAATTGTGCAGTTATATTAAAATTTGTGCATAAGGTGCATTTATTGATTTTGCATTTAACATTTGATAAGCATAATTTACTCGTAATTAGAAATATTAATTATAATTTTTCTTCTAATCAATAATAAATCTACTATTTTAATTAAGATTCATTAGTTGAGTTTATTTAAGTATTAATTGTTATTTATAATAATATTGTATTTTTAGTTGTAGTAGCCACTCTAAAGGTTACATGCACTAGGTGATTAAACTCTTTAGTAATTACATAGAGCAAAGGATCTAGTGGTTGCATAGAGTAAACTAATCATCTATCAAAACTCGAGTGAAGAAAGCACATTAACAAAATAAAGTGTAATGAAGACGAAGATGTACAAAAAGTCTGAATCGAATAATATAAATTAGATGATTTGATAGTGGTTTGATAGTCTGTCTAAAGAAAACGTCTATAATTACGAGTGAGCTTAATCAAGCAAAAAGTTTAATGTGCAATGTATTTTCTACAGAAACTAAATATGAATGAAGAATTAGAAAATAAAATCTGTAATATTTCATAACCAAAATTGGAAGCAAATCATTTATAAAAGTACGAAGAAGATAGAATTTTTAACAAAACTAGAAACAAAATTCTAAGAATTCTATAAAGTTAAATATTAAGAATACGTGAACAATGTCTAAAATAAAATATAATTACGAGATCCTTGAAAAAAAAAAAAACCTATAAAAAAATAACACGAAAAAAAGAAGCAATGTATGGAAACATGTTCAAAAAATAAAGCATAATAGTTTCTTTAGTTTTCTTATTCTATTTGTTGTACTTTTTTTATTTTTCCTAGCTAAACTCTTTTAGATTGATTGATCTTTTTATAGTTTCAACACTAAATTTTGAGATTTTTTTATAATAAAATTTTGTTCTTAAATTTTCTATAATAATTTATGTTTTATTAAATGTTTGTTTAATTTTAATTAATTTTTAATTAGATTTTTTTTGTTAGTTAGTTAGTTCTAATGAATCTTTTCTTCACTTAGTACTACAGAAAGAAGATAAACTATTCTACTCATAAGATTATGTTGAAACTGACTGGTTAACATTTATTTAATTAAATTAGACTCTATATGAAAATTAAAAGAATAATAATTTGAAGATAATTAATGACAAACTAACTGTTGAATAAACTTAAAAGTTAACACGTCCTCTTTATTGTATTTAGTTGGTTGTTAAGATATACTTACTGCAAGTCTTAGTCAAGTAGATCAATTACAAATTGAAAATTATACTTGAGAAAGCAAATGGAAAAAAAAAAAAAATAGCCGTTTTTCACTCTCTTTTTTCATTGGTTTCAATTGTTTTTATTGTATCAGTTTGATTTTGAACCCTCATAAAATATATTGTTGTTTTTTCAGAAAGTTGCATTTATTATTTGTGGGCATGGACATTCACCATATACAGACTCAATGTCAGATATCTTCATCAGTGTTATAATGGCCACGATTAAAGAAATTATATGGCCAATTCTGAACCAGTAAAAGAGGTTGATCAACCTCTTAGCTTAAACCTATGTTTGAATCCAACCGTGAAAAGACAAGATGGAAAGAAAGGTTTGAAGAATGGAAAAATAAATTATTAAAAAATATAAAAGATAAGACAGTCTTGAAGGTAACGAGATTGATAACGAAAGTAACATATCATCGATACTAATTTAAACTTAATTCAACGATTTAAAAGAGTAATAAATATAATTTGTTTATTAATTATTAATATTTTACTAAGATATGTTTTCATATTATCTCACATCGGAAACTGTGACCCCTGTAGCCTGTTTGTAATTGGCATTAACTCGAAATCAATTGCACTTTTGGAACCATCCTATCTTTGTGTGTGAATTAGGCTGTTAACCCATTTACGTATAAGAGTGTTCCATTAATGCAGAAGATGGACTAATTCTAATTAAAACGGTAATGGTATAGAAATAGGTTTCTGGGTCTTATAAGTTGGGCCAGGAATTATCCAATTCAAAGAAAGAAACAAAGGATGTTTGTGTTTGTTTTGGGTGTGATAATTGGTTTGACCAAAAGCACAAAAGGTGTGGTAATTGGGTTTTGGCAAGTTTATAAAGATGAAGGGTCAACCCCTAGATTTCACCAACTCCGGTTAGGGACAACACACACGCACATAAGCACTTAAGTCACGCAAAGTTAAAGAATGTAGCTGTCTATTTGTCCCCTTTAGAGGATAAGCTTAGCCACACCCTCGCATAACACTAAACCTACTCTCATTTTTAGTCACCCAGCCATCCAAGTTAGGCACCTCCCAACGACACTGACCATTGATTGATTCTTCCCCAAACATGCAATGCTCTTTGACCATCTCTTTTTGGCATCACTATTTCCTAGTATTGCTTCCTACACTATCATTAATTCTTTCATCTAACATCCTTTGCCTACTCCACTGTTCACACACACACACACACACCATTCTTCATTCTACTAACCAATGCATCATAATTTCAATTTAGAAATTGTATAAAAATGGTAATGATACTTCTTCCAAAAATAGCTTTTTATGTGCCTCAAGCTTCTAACTAACAACTATTTGAATTAGATTTAACCCGGCCCATTTCTGTTAAAATTTAATAAAAAACTTAATGCTACAATTAATGTAATTTGATAAACTAATTTCCACTTTGTATTAAGAATAATAACATTTTCCAAATCTCGAAATTTAGCTTCCGAAATAGTAATATCTAAGCACATTTGAGACTAACCACAAAAAGCTCCTGCCATTGCTAGAGAGATGAAAAGGTGGAATTTCAAACATAAGAAAAAATGATTCTGATGTGTTAAAAATAAGAAAGTGTGTTATGAAAATGATGGTGCTCCGCATGAACAAGAAGCAGATTGAACTTTGTTTCAGGTTTTTTTATCTGAAGTACAGATTTTTCTAAATGTTGGTTAAAAAAACATTTGTACAGGTTTGCCAAATTTGGATCCTTAACATGACGATTTGAAATTGTTAAGACATTGAGAAACCCCAGTTACAAAAGGGACTTCAAAATACAAACCATAAACAAGTTAATGGTTACTCAACAGTACATCATTCAACATTCGTACACATATCATCGCTGAAGTTTCCCTTCCCTATTTATACAATCCATAAACATTTCAAATCTTCATCCAAAATTAAAAAGATATATGCAACACATTACTTAGTTGTAATGTACGCAAGTAGCTTCATGATCTTCACCAGACAAAAAAACCAAAACATAGGAGTCTTCAAGTTTCAGCAGGGAAACAAAATCTCAAACTGCTGCTCATTTCATTGCTGACTCAAGTGATATCTTCTCTTGCTTACTGCCTACTGAAACAACATGCACGTCTTCAATTTTCAATCACAACAGTAACAAAGAGAGGGAAGTGAAAAAGAAGATAAAAAACTCACGTGTAAAGGCAGAAAGCTCTGAACTCTTCAACACTCGTAGCCTCTTCACTGTTGATACAAACATGCTGCCAAGCATATGCACACATTAAAGAAAAACATAGAATAAAATTATCTTTGGTACCAATCACTAAATCAATTAAAAAACATTAAAGAGAAACATAGAATAAAATTATCTTTGGTACCAATCACTAAATCAATAAAAAAACATCAAAGGGAAAAGCTAATTGCGCCATTTAATTTATAATTTATTTGTATTTCCAATAGGAGACAGCGGTACAGGTGTTATCATGTGAAACAACAAACATGCCATGGCATGTATTGTTTCGGATTTATTCACAACTATGGGCTAAAAGGGTGTTTGATATAAATATATAGTAATTGTTAACCACAGGGAATCTAACTAAAGATCTATTACAGTTTTGAGATCAAAATGCAAATCCTCACAATTATAATAGTGAATTAAATAATGGTGCACAAGATTGATAGTGATAATAAGATGCTTACTGCCATGGCACATCCCCAACAAGCATCCTGTCTCCTTCATTATCCTCATAAACAAGAGTATACTCTCCACTCCCATCCAATAAGCCCGTGATTGCTTTCTCTTCCTCCTGCTTGTTGTTAACTCCACCAGCAGAGGAATCTCTTTGAGCTGAACAGCAGTAGGAAAAGACAAAAATCAGATAACTTCACCAAGTTTCCTTCTTGACAATAAGGGATTGAAGAAAAGCGTGGAAAAACAAAATTTGAAAGCGAGTTTGTCTAAAGGGCCATTCAGAAACTATATTAAATAAATTGTTTGGTGAATCAGATTGACCGTAAGCATTAAATGTTGAATTAATGGAGCCAACCCCCAAGTGCATACAAGTCTTAAATTTAAAAAAATTGCTTGTTTTCACTACTGGTTGGGTAGCAATCAATTAATAGTAAACAAGAAAAATTCCACACGAGGAAGATTTATATCATGTAAAAAAGAGAATTAAAAACTGTGATTTAGTTGACCACATGTGCAGAACCTTGAATTATTGTCACAGAATTACCAGCAAGAAGACCTCTGAAAAGCTCGTCCACAGCAGAAGAGAGATTTTCGTAGCTGTCGTAAGCATTGAGGTCCACTTTTCTCCCTATTGGAACTCCATCCATGTTGATCTTGACAAACAAACCTTTACCACCATAGTTGTCAACAGGTTTTTTACCAGCAACCTTGTTATGATGCTGCTCAGGCTGTGACTCAGTCGGTGGCTTAGAAGAGCTGCTGCTTGCAAGGTTCTTCCTGAAGGAACGAATTGGGGGCCACCCCACCACTGGAGCGGGAGCAGTTCTGTTTGCGGAGGGTCCACAAGGAAAATGTCAAATTAGGCATGAAAGTGAACAGTGAAACTGGTATGAACGAGGCTAAAAGTTAAAAAACAAAAGGATGAGGTGGGGCTAAAGACCTCACACTAGTTACCACACTACCACAACCCTGTCATCACTCATCAAATTCACAATTACTTAATGCTTAAAAATAGGCTTTCCCCACGAGGGGCGAAAGAAATTAAAGAGAGGGAAATAGAGACAGGGTCAGATGTTCACATGCCAATGTCAAACCTCAAGAAAGATAAGGAAGGCGCATAATAAATGACAGATAGCACCAAAAAACCGATGTGGACATATCTGGGAGAACATGGCAAGGAAGTATAGCAGAACAAATACGGCTAGTACAGAGTACAGGGAGATCAAAGCTTAAAAATTGTCCCTTCCCATTTTTTTCTTTGGATGAGGATAACCATATAAATGGTAATTAATGATGGAAAACTCAATAGTTATTTCTTTCACTTAAACGTGCAACAAGGGATGTGAAACACCAGATCTATCACATGGTAACAAGTAGAAAGAAGGGTCGCAGAGTGTAGTTTGCATGGACCACACCAAAAAATATATGAAACAACGTGACTCTGGGATTGAATATCCTCTGTCGAAAAGTAACAAAACATGGATACAAGAAAGAAAAGGTAGAGTACCTTTTCTGAGAGGTGTTGGGCTGGGACACAGCTGTATTTGCAGAAGAGGGAGAGAACACTTTGCCATCACCCCCACCGCAACCATTCTGCAACTCTACCACCTTTTGTGAAGCATCTTTTGATGGGAACTGAAGAAACGGTGAAGAGGGTTTGTTGTTACCCTGGTGGTGGTAGTTTGGCCATGGAGAGGCCTTGCTTTGGAACCCATTGTTGGGGCTGAGCATTGCATGAGACATGTTGGAAGGGAAGCAGCCAAGAGAGAGAAGAGACTCTTCTCTTTCTGCGTTGCTGTTCTTCATTTTACCACCGAGAGACCAGTCCTCACCAGGTGGACCTAGCCTCAGTTCAAGCTTTCTCTCCTCTGAGGACTTTCCTTCGTTTCTGTTCATCTGCCACTCTCTCTCGTTTGGGATCAAATCTAACAGCTGAGGAGATAACTCGATTCTTGACCTTTCATCCATCGCTAGTTCACACCACGCTCAAAAGGAAGATTCCACCTTGCTCAAACACTACTCACCAGATATATATATGCAAAACTGTTTCATGCAACCACAGATAAAACACAGGTCACAGACAAAAACACAAGAGACTGAAAACAACTGTCTTGTTTTATATAACAGATGAAAAAATGGAGAGGTGAGATTCTTACAGGTCTAACCACAGCTTAAATCAGCTAAATACCACATCTTGGAGTTGTGAAAAAAAAAGACAGCTTCTTGGTAGGCAAACTTATTTGGTGTGTGAGAAACTCTGAGCCGAAAGACAGAAGGACCTACAATGTAACCTTAAAAGGTTTTGGGCACTGCAAAACGGTGGATAGGTTAAGGTAGCAGTAGGAGGAACACAAGTATTATCACAGCTCAATGGAAACCCCACCAAGAGAAAGGGAGGGAGAAAAAAAAACACTCGAAAAGCAAAGGTGGAGGGAGCTATAATAGCACGGGATTGCAATCTACCTTTGCTTTAAGTCTTTTATTTGCACGCTTAGTGGGTTCTCCTGCTCTCTATATCTATCTCTCTCTATGTCTTAGGTGTGTGTTTTTCCTCTTTTTAAGGAGAGAGGAAGGTTATTTGAGAGGAGGCAAAAAAAAAAAAAAAAAAAAAGAGACAGAGGGTGATAAAAACCAGAGAGATTCCCCTTGGCCAACCAACCAAGAACACAAAACAGGAACGGAATTAGAGCACAATGCACGCAACCTGAAGTCTCATAAAATAACGTTAGGTTGTTTAGCACAGGAAGTAAAGCATGCTGTGCTGGTATTGTGTTGTGTTGCGCTGACCCCTCCTAAAGATACTCATTCTACCTTTCACAAACACTCCCCCTATACCCTTATAGCTCCTATTCCTATTCCTATTCCTTTGAACTTCATAGCACATATCCCCAAACACCCCCCTCCCTTTATTAGTTCTGTGCGAGAAAATGACTTGCAATATAGTTTAAGATTATGTTAAACCTTTTTTTTTTTTTCACCCTTTTGGATCTGAGTCAAGGCGAATTAGTTCATTTAAGCACTTGAAACAAAAGTGTTAGCCTTTAAGTAATGATGGTAATAATGCTGGTTTTAGAAGATAATTGGTTAATTAAAGATTGACTGGGGTGGATAAGATTTGTGAGATGAAAAATAAAAACACAAGCTTGAGGGCTAAACTAAAATAAAAAGAATTGAAAGGGGGTGGGTGCTTTTGAGATGTCAGGAAATTGATGGATGGGATAGCAAAGCTTGCTTTTTTGTTTTTATTTTGGAGGGAGAGGATTTGCATGATCCATGTTTGCAGGGCTTCTGCAATAAAAACATGCAGATCCCATGATCTTGTCTCCTCTGTTCTGCACTCCCTCTCTTTCACTCTCTCTCTCTTCACATATCCCCATATGATGATCATTTCAGAATTGTGAATGAATGCGATTCCCTGTGCTGCTATTCAACCCTCACTCCTACGCATCACCCTCTTCTTGCCGTTCGATTTGTGTCTATTGCCATAGGGATTTGTTCTGTCTATGCTTAATCTGACAAAAAGTTTAGTTTGTGTTCCTTTTTCTTTTCATTTTTTCATGATAAATAATGCTGGAAATAAAAAAGAGAACAAAACTCTGTCTCAAGTCTGCACTTAACAGCTCAAAGGAGAACTACTTTTGTTGCTTTTCCTTTTTGTTTAATGATAAAGGAATTATTTACAAATGTATTTGAATATGAAGTTAAAATGAGAGTTACTTTTTAATAGATTTTGAACGTGATGTTTATGTTCAACTTCTATTGTTGTTACTATACACACGCAAAATATAGTTATTAAGACATATATTGACACGATTTTCTAGTAACAACTAAGATGTGTATTACATTATGAACCAAACACATGCATTGTTTTTACATTTTAAAATATGATCATTTACATTTTAACGAGATTCGAAACAAATTAGAGGTAAAAAAAACAACTTTACTATATTAGTAAAGTATTTGATCTCTGAAATGCTTCCAAAAGGATGTAACATTTTAAATGTTAAAAAAAGGTCGTTTTTATTTATTTTCTACATTAGCAAAAACATACAAAATAGTTTAACTTTCATGAACGATCAATGCGAAAATATATATTATTAACTATTTGAAAATTATCTTTTTATGCAAATTTCAAATTAATCATGAAAAACAAAAGTTAACCAACTTAACGTGATAAACTGTAGTTAGGTATTAATTAAAAAATATTACGGATATATGCTATATATGTGTGTTTGAAATTGTCAATACATACACACATATTATATATATACATATGTATATATATATAGGTTACAACGTGGTCTAATGTAATGCACTCCGTACAGCATTACATGAAAAACATAGAATTTTAATGAAGTTGCGTTATCGTTAAAAATGATTTAAAGTCTTAACTATTACATCATCTTTAAAAAATTGATTCTGAAAAGACGTATTTTCGCAATGCATGATGCCTTTTACATACATAAAATATTGATATGTCTCCCGAGACAGTTTTCGATGCAGTTCTTTTTTGGGGTTGTAATATAATATTAAAAAGTTGCGTACGTGTTTGATCTCCTTGGCTTCATCTTCCTCAACCATGCTCATAAGATGAAGACATTTATTTTTTGAAAAAAGAGTCTTTATGCAGAGTGCAGTGGACACAGCAATGTTGTGTGTGGCCTTGTTGTTGGTGTTGTATATATGTGAAGCCTTTGTTTCCCTTTCCGTTTCAGGTTGAGACATTTGTCAAAGTGTGGATGCATGAGGCATAGGCGTTCACGTGTGCTTCCTTCTACAACAAATCTGTGTCAAGCTCATAGCCATTTACGTCAGAATCTTATTCTCATTACCAAGGTTACAAGACAACTTGGTGATGGCCATAATAACTCATTCAAATGCACCCTTTTTCTTCTATACAGCACATTAGAACTGTCTTTTATTCACGGGCTACAACTGCTAATTCATTACCTATATATGAGTTATGCATATTTTCGATAAATAGTATCACAAATTGACTAAGAACAAACTATGTGACTTTACGTACTAAAATTGCTGAGTTTCAAACTAAATTTCCACTGATATCTACAATAATCCAACTTGCCAACATTTTTGGGACATTCTTAAGTAAACATAATGTCTAAATAAGGTTAATGAAAGAACCTCTGGCGTATGAAAATTTAAACTTGTTCTTTTTCATTTTGAACTTGGTGTACTTTATCATATTTTCATTAACTACTGTTATTGAGATAACACGCAGTTTCTTTAGTGTAAATGGATATTACAAGGAAGATTAAACAATAATTCAAGCTCGAAAAATACAAAATGATTCAATTATTTGAAAAGGATGCTGTGCCTCAATTATTTGCCTTCTTTCTTCTTTGGTGGTTGTATAACAGCCACGGTTTAAGTTAAAATAAACTATAATTTGGCCAAATTTTCTTCCACCTTATCTTCAGCCAACCGTGCATTTTTTTAATTGCATCTGTATGTGCAAAATTATGATTTGATAGTCCTTACAGCAGATTAGATTTTTGTTCAAAACAAAATATTTAACAATTTGTTTTTTAGTGAGTTTGTTATTCCTTTTATTAATAATGTATGAGTATAGCTACATAGATCCTAATTTATATGACTAACATGTTTAATAAGACTTATGTTAAAAAAAAAAAAAGTGTTCTATTCTACTTTCAGGTTTTTTCTTTTTTTTTTTCAATTCACAATGTGAAATTTTCAAAAGAAAGTAAACCCAACCTTAATAAAGTAGCCGTATATAAGAAACTGTACTAAATTTCACGATATATGTTAAATAATATTCATGTTGCCATTCCCATCTTAATTTCACTATATATATTATCTTAAAGCATATCATATTAGTTTAAACTTAAACAAAAATTTATGAGATTTTAAAATTAAAGTTTTAAAACACATATTTTAAAGAATATCAATAAAGGAAATTTATAAAATATTGGTATATAAACAAAATAAAAATAGTATAATTTTATTAAAAACATAATAAATCTGAGTATCGTTTAATATAATTTTGGAGGCAAGTGTGAATTTTCATATATTTTTTTCTGATGTAATGACAAATTATAGTAATGAGTTTTATGTTTGTGTAGACGTAACATAATGACATATGAATTCTTATCTGCTAAAAATGATCGAAGTTTCATTTCCTTATTTATTTAACTAATCATGCCTTAAGCTAAAACAGATCTATGTAGATGTCAGTCATGATTTAAAGTGGATAGGTTACTAAGAGGTGTTAAATTGGATTGAAACATAAAAAATTATAACTTAAAACCAATCTGATTCATTTAATCTGTAAATTAAACTAGTTTGTACCATGATATAATAGTGGGATAGCATATTGTCACAATAAGGGTTTCATTTACTGAATTTAATATAAGAAAATGCCACATGAACAATTGAACATATTGGTTCATATGTTTTAACTCAGCGCCTGGTACAATTCGTAATATAATTGGGTTATACTTTGTTTGAATATGGGATTAATGATTTCTTAAATGTTCGAACCTTTCATATATGTCTTTTCATATTTATAAATGACAAAAATACGGGTAAAGTTTTAGATAAAATAATGTAATTTTTATAATATTTTTCCATTTTCTAATAAGATACTTAGGTGATCCAATATGAATGAGTCCTTCTTAATTGAATTGATTTGATCTGGGTATTGCAAAAAATTATGGAAAAAAAAAACTCGATAAAAGCTGATTAGTTTAAATTTTCGTTTACTCTTAGAACCAAATCCACCAATCAACATGAGTGACAATAGTAATGTCTTTGTTGGAATGAATTATCACCACTTCTATTCTCACAAAGAGCAGATTTTTATCATTAAATAAATAATATTTGAATCTAATCTATTGTAATATAAAATGAAAATGTTATAAAACAAATGATAAGATTAAAAATCTCATGTTTTTTTGGTACAGGTGGAATCTGGAATCTTCAGGATGCATGCGGCTCAATCTGGTGTTGCGCGGACCACAGGATCAAGTGTCACAATCCCTCCGACATGAGAAGCAGAAGGAACGAGGAACCGTTGATTTCGGAGAAACGGATGGCGATGGTGAGATGTCGTCCCAAAATGTCCCATCAAATTCGTACTGGTAATGATGCTTTGCTGTGTCCGTTGGATGAGAGAGAATTAGTTCAGACTCGGTGGATGCAGTCTTATCATGCGACTCACTCTCATCACATAACTTGAGCCGTCAGATCTCACTCATTCTTCTTTTCAGGGTGAATGAATGAATAACAGATCATTTGAGCCTATTTTTTCTTTAATAATTTAATTCACACATCACATAAATAAATATTATTTTTGTACAATTTAAATAAATATTTTTAAATATATAAATTATACCATGATTATTTTAAATTACGATAAACAATTTATAACGCTATTTATAATTGTTATCTAACACTGACTTGAGTCCTTTGTAAAAGAGATTATGTGAGGATGTTGTGTTTTTGGTTAATTTGTTTTGGACAATCCTTTTCAGTCCTTTAATTTGTGAAGAACCAGATTCATGCAAACATATGAGTTAAGAATGCATTCCTGAATTGATTAAGAATAAATGGATGAGAGTGGGCCACCCAAGTGTGATCATGGGACAACAACAACTTAGGGTTTGAAGACAACAAAAAAAGGTAAAATAAGTGTAAAGATGAGATTGCTTCATTTGTTTGTGTCACATGGTACATGTTGTAAATTCCTCCTAAACCCTGCTATGGGGTCAATTCTATTCAATGCCAACCATTGATCGTGTCCATTAGACAAGGTATCTATTCTACTTCAACATCTACTGCAAAACAAAAAAGAAGCACGAAAAGGAGAAACTCAGATTAGGTCCGAATAAAAACCCAACAATAACTTCACTTGGGATCAATAAATATAATGATGTAGGAACCAGATGGAGCATGAGATGAATTTGAATTATTTATTTACCGTGTAACTGCACTGTTTCTGATATCACACGCTGCGACTGAAAAATCTAATTGAAGTTTTATCTGGAAAAACAAACGCATCTTTATTTAGAAAAGGGGAAGGGAATCTGACAAGAAGTGTTTGATTGAAGAAAAAGGGTAGAAAAAGTTAGCAGTGAGTGAGCTAGCTCATATATCAAAACCATCTTTTGGACCTCTGATGTCTTGTAGTTGTCCACACAACGCGGCTTTCAATCTCGCTTTCATTACCTTTGCCACTTTACTTTGCTAGGTGGCTCGTTAATACCTGCTTGCTTCTGTGAAGTTTCACATTGTTTTTTCAGAATAATTCACCATTTTTTTATTTTATCAAAATAAAGTTTAAGGAGAAAACAGTGATGGAAATAGTAAACTCAAAAACAAAAAATGAATGTAAGTGGTTGGAATAAGTTGTAAGATGTTTGGTTTTGCATGCGTGTGTGCAGTAAGAGGCTGCATTCGGTGTATATGGACTGTGAGTTTGAGCATAATGTGTTATATTTTGTGCCACGTTTTGTAACAAGAAAATGGCTTCACACTGCAAAACCATATAAGTTTGATACATATCCTCAAGTTGTGCTTGTGGCGTGGAGACCCCACCCTACCCATTCCTTTTATCTAGTATTATATTACCATCATTGATAAGATCACACTTATGATCCCCACTATTGCTAGTTTTTCCTACCTTCGACTCATTCCCCCTTTTTTTTGGGCTTTTCATTTTCTCTTTCTTAGTGTTATTCTCCCTTTCATTGATTGCACCCATCACCCTGTCTTTTTGATACTTCTTAGTGTAGTGACCTTTTTTGTTTGCTTTTATGTGAATAATTGCCTCATGCGCCGCTATAGTACCAAGAATATATGTGTGTGCATCATAATTAATGGGATCCACCTTTACACTATGGTTCTTCTCTTTGCTCTTTCTTCCTTACAAGAAAAACACCTTTCATCACATAGATATATTAAATTGAAATCAGTTTTATTTCTAGCTTTCAAAGCCTTGGTAACTCCAATAGGTGATGGCTGAGTTAGTGTACATGTATGAATCTTTTGTGAGTCAAGGTTCGTGGCTTGAAAATTGCTTTCCGTCCCAAAAGATCATCTTCCACAATGGAAGACCAAAAATTGGTCTTCTCCCAAATCAATTACTTTTTACCACGTATGATTGCCATTAAAGTGGATTATGTCTAGCTAAACGTGTTTTGGTTCTAGATTAAGTCAATTTTGGATGAAGAAAACAAAGATTCTCTCTCTTCCATGTACATACATCCTTAACTTTTGCTTGAAAAATAATAAAAGAATTGGTCATGTCATGATTCTGATTGTGTCACTCCGATTAATCTTCTAATCATAATTTTACATGTAATAAAATGGACTCAAGATCCCAAAGATCTCCCCTTTACGCTGCGAGGATCAGAGTTATTTCGGTCGCACGTTTATTTCTAATTGTAGTTCATAGGTCGTTGGTCCATTACTTCTAATATTATCTAAACAAACAAACACAACATTCATGAGCGACAACTATGTTTTTTCCCTTTACAATAAGGATTACAACGAAATCAAATCACATGAGGAGGAGATATCTTCGATTAGTAGAAACTACTGTTAAACTTGTACCAAATGAGTTTTTAAAATATAAAAATCAATTTATGCACAAATTAATTTGTAATACCTTTTTTAAATTTTTAATTTAAGTTTACGAAAAATATTTCATAAGTTAATTTTTAATTCACATAAACGAAAATTATCTTAGTCGACATATATTGAAGGGAAAAAGAATATGTAAGAAAAAAAAAACTTAAAAATTCATACTAACATTTCTTGCAAAATAACTCTTGCTTAACCTAAACAATAAAATAGACTTAATAACTTAGGCTAGGAAATAAGCATGATCCACTTAATATGAAGGAAATCTTTCTCAACCAGAAAATAATGTTGATATTAGAATACTTAAATCTTGGTCAAATCAACAATACCTCAATCCAATCAAAATCTAATTGAAAAAAATAATAAGAAAACAATGTAAATTTGAGAATAAAAATTTTTGAAATTATTTTTTTTAAGTAGAATTTGAGTTGATCTAATTTTAACTAATCTAATTACTTTTATAAAATTCTATAATTTTAATTTATTTTAAAATTCTTTATCAAAACAATATATTTTCTCCTAACATATTTTAAATTATTTATGAAAATTGATTATTCTCTTAAAATTATTTATCTAAACACACTATTAAATTATTTGCATTGAGAGAAGAGTAAAATAAAAGAAAAGAAAAAGGAAAAGATAAGATTTGAAAAAATATATTAAATATTAAAAGCAAACCGTAATTTATCTATTTTATTTTTTTTATAAAATTGTATAAGAAATAGTAAAATGGAGTATTTTTCGATTTCTTATTCAAACATTTTAAAATTAAAAAACATAAATAAGGCATTATCTTTGTAATTTAAAGTAAAGAAATGAAAATAGCTCTAACTTTTTTATCTATTTATTATTTGGTTGGATAAAAAGAATTAGAACGGAAACAGTTTTTGTAATTTTTTTTATCATTACGTAGTATTTGAATAGAAAGACGTTCTTATCGTTTTGTAAAATAATACATGACATAATATTTTTTTAACAAGTCAAGTTCTAAAAATAAATAAACATTTCTAACGCCTGAATTGTACTTTTTCTTAATTATTGTTTAATTATTATTAGGATACACTGATCGTATAAATTGTCAATATTGTCACATGATAAATATGACAATTTTTTTGGTCTATTAGTTAACTTTAAGCCCAACCTTTAAAACCTTTTCTTTTATTTCAGAGTTACTATCCAAAAACCTAAATTTTAAGTAAGGTTATCATTTTATTGGGTTATGTCAATGATGACAACTAATCAATTTGATTTTGTTGATCGGTTCCTCCAGCTACAAATTTGAACCAAAAGAACTATAATTGATTTTGTTTCTAAATTTATTTTTTTCAACTTGATGATATGATTAAATTTTTTTTTAACTTTTACAGTAGTACAATTTTTTTTTAGTACTCAAACCTATTTCATTTAACTGAAAAAAATCTTACATTTTTTCAACTAATTAATCCAATCTAAAGCTCTTTTTTTTTCAGCAATAAAATGTGAATAAATATATACATAAACATAAAGATTCAGGTGATTCCTGGCGAAACTAGATACACATAAAGGCCATCATAGCCATGTTATATTTTGTACCATGGGATTTTGCAGACCTAGCAAAGGTAACAAAATGAGTTATGTAAAAGTTTGCTTCTCTACTTATCAATTTATTCATTCTCTTAATAGATTAAGCAAAGAAGATGATCTCATGTATCAATTCATCCTCCATATAAATTCTTCATTTTAAACTTCATTCAATGTTATTTTGTCTCATACACATTATAGCAATTATACTTCAACAAGATATACCATCATGCCTTCCTTAATTTAGATTTAATGTCATGGTCATGTTGTCACAAATACTAGAGAATCAAGTTTCCTAAAGGTCTTCTAAATCTTATCCACCTTAGTGCATTTGAACAAGACATGAGACAAAAATTCATGGGTCTCCATACACAAAATATACCAAATTGCCTTAAAACATAACATTCCTTCTCCTTGTAGGAAGTTTTTTCTATAAATATAACAAACTAAAAAAATCTCTAAATGTAAAAGCCAAAACTGATTTTAACCTTAAACGACATAAACATCACACATCACTGTCTCCAGGTATTATGATTCTTGAATAAGTAATGGTTAAATCAATACGAAAATGGATAATCAAACAGAACCTTCCTGTTTTAGAAACCAATCCTCGTATAAACTTTGGTATAAAATGTTAGTATTGTAATTAATTTTGTAGAGTTGATTCGTACGTAACCATTTAAAAAACAAAGACATGCAAAAAGATTACAACTTTCATACATTTATCTCTTAATCTTTTAGCTCGTTGCAGTACTATATATGTGATATGATTTTCGATCTTCGTAGTACTTAACGTTTGTGAATCAAAATCGAGGACACTCTCTTCCTTTGCAATGCCCTTTTTTCAAAACATTGACAAAATTCAAAAGTATAATATTTTATGTACAGATACATTGAATAAATCATCAGGGTCATAAAAATGAGACTGCCCAAAGGGGACCATTAGATGATAGGTAATATACATATATACATTTTTTGAAAATTTGTATGCATATTTTTGTGTCCTAAAGCAGTTGAAAGGGTTTTTGTGTTTTGTATTTTGTGATATGAAGGCATCAATCCTTTAGGAGTAAGGGTACTTATGCTGAGAATGATTGCAATGAAACATTATGCGCCACTTTGATTTATGGAGCATAAAAGGCTAAAGTTATTCTCATTTGAGGGCAAATCGTATATATAGGGAAGCAAAGCTTGAAAGAATGAAGAAAGAGCATAACAATTCTACTACTACTGTCTAGAATCGTACTTGGTCAGCAATGCAAAAAGATGATTCAAACTTATAAGTCTTCAAGTTTATCTGATTCTGCATAACTTGCACATGCGTGTGACACTGTGAGTGTATCTATTAAATTTGCTTTAAGAGAGGAAAAAGCACACAAAATAAAAAACATTGTTATCTTATGTACTTTGTTCTTCAGGAAAAGAAACACACTTCGTCTTTACATTTTTTTTATGTGAATATATGCAAATTAACATATGTTGGCACCCCACTTAAAATTGATTAGCTTTTTTTCCTGCAATGGCCGTATCAGCTACTTCTTCAAAAGATTCTGCCTAGCTACAAATTCTATGGATTTTTTCGCCATAATCAAATGCTTCCCTTTTTACTTTTCCAGAATGAAACGATTCTGTTTTCTCGAGAAGGAAATTATTTTGAACTGATTCTCTCTTTTTACCCTTTTACATCAGTTCAACAGTGAAAGATTAAGACTCTTTATTTATAAGTTCTATTATTTTGGTATTAACCAGTTTATTTATGACATTGTCTATAATTATTGGAATGTTAAACAAAAACGATGGCACATAGATTTTCTTGCCCTGTTTAATCTTTATCATCACTGTTCTTTTATTCTTATTTTGGAAATAGAAAAACTTACATACAGAAAAACACATAGTAGCTTTTGTCTGTGATGAAGGCGAATATATCCACTTTTTCCATTCCGCTTTTTTGAACTGTTTTATTCCTTAAAACTAATATTTTACATAATTATAATACTTTAACTGCATATAAAAAATATATCTAAAATTCAATTTCAATATACATACTTTTTTTTTATATTTTGAAACGTGTAAGACAATTTTATAAATTATTTTCATAAATATAAAAAAAAATAAAAGGGACGTATACATTGAGAAAAAAGAGGTTGCAGAAAGAAGCCCGTTACCGTGAAATAAACGTTTTCTCTACGACTACATTTATCATTAGATTTTTTTTTTTTAATTAGGGTCTAATCTAAAGCCCATTAAAGTTTCGTAAGCCTTTTCCTTTTGGGTCTCACCACACAAAAAGAGTACAAAAACCAAAAGACACATAAAGAAAGGTACCAACATTAGATTAGAGTGTTGTTACACTTTTTTTTTTAATAAACTCTAACACACTTTTTAATGTATTTTTTTTATTATTAATTAAAACTTATAAAAACAACTGCAAAATTATCAGCGGGGTTCATTAATTAAAACGCGATTAGGCACGTATAATTCACAACATAAACTTAAGAAGGATGCGTTGATTAGAATAGTGGTTTGAATATGCGTTGTTTTTGCATTTTGACTTGATTAATGCATGATCTAAGGTGTATTAGAATGCCTCACACCATTTTTAAGTTTTAGAAGGAAGAAATAACTGTTTTTTTTTAATTATAAACATATAGTTCAAAATTATAATTATTGAAACAATAATAAACAAATGGATAATTTAAAGAATACATTTAAAAAAAATAGTCAAGTAAAAAGCGTAATACCTAAACTTCAAAGCAAAATAGGCCATCCCATCATACTTGAAATTGCATTCTTCTCATTTTCATAATAATGTTTTAGTCAAGGTCAGGGATAGAAGGAAATATTAAACTTGTTCGTATATTAATTTTCAAATTGATCAAATTAGTTGAAAACTACAAAATGAATAAAAGGTATTTAGTAACTAGTTCCTTAATTAGTTTAAAGTTGTAAAATAATAAACAAATACATATTGAAAAAAAAATCTCAATATCAGATAATTAGTTTAAATTTTTAATTTTATATTATACTTAAAACTCAGAAATTAAAAACATGGTCATTTTTTTTGTTCTATTCAAATGAAACCTCTGAAGTTTGTGTCTACTCGAATAATGAAGAAAAACATTTCAAGGAAATTGAAGATGTTACTCCCCAACCCAGTTACCGTGGCAATTAGATTTTGAAATCGAGCACACGCAAAACCCTCAAAGGAACATGCACAGATTTTCGGCGCTTTTCTTCAGAAAACATGGTTTCGCTCCCTTTCTATCGAGAAAATCATTGGTAATCACACCCGAAGACACCTTCTACCATTTTTTCTGCACTACCTCTGAGGTAAGTTCTTCTCAAACCTCTTCACAGTTACCCACACATTGCAATTCTAAAAGCTCAACACTTGACAGCACCGCCAACAATGACTTAACAAACCAATTTGGCCTCATTCGCCTGCAAGAGCTTTCAATAAACCACGCAAACGATCAAAGCCATGACGAGTTTGCTTCTGATGTGGAGAAGGTTTATAGAATATTGCGAAAGTACCATTCTAGGGTTCCCAAATTGGAGCTTGCTCTCAGAGAATCTGGAGTTGTTGTGAGGCCTGGATTGACTGAGCGTGTGTTGAATCGATGTGGTGATGCCGGGAATTTGGCGTATAGGTTCTATTCGTGGGCCTCTAAGCAATCTGGTCATCGATATGATCAGGATGCTTACAAGGCAATGATTAAGATTTTGGGTAGGATGCGGCAGTTTGGTGCTGTGTGGGCACTGATTGAGGAAATGAGGCAGGAGAATCCTGAGTTGATTACGCAGCAAGTGTTTGTTATTTTGATGAGAAGGTTTGCCTCTGCAAGGATGGTTCAGAAGGCGGTTGAACTGTTGGATGAAATGCCCAAGTACGGGTGTGAGCCGGATGAATATGTTTTTGGGTGTTTGTTGGATGCTTTATGCAAGAATGGAAGTGTAAAGGAGGCAGCTTCGCTGTTTGAGGACATGAGGTATCGGTGGAAACCGAGTGTGAAGCATTTTACTTCATTGTTGTATGGTTGGTGTAAGGAAGGGAAGCTTATGGAGGCCAAGCATGTGTTGGTTCAGATGAAGGATGCGGGCATTGAGCCAGATATTGTGGTTTATAACAACTTACTCGGTGGGTATGCTCAGGCTGGGAAAATGGGGGATTCTTATGATCTTTTGAAGGAGATGAGGAGGAAGGGTTGTGAACCAAATGCAACGTCCTACACAGTGTTGATCCAGTCACTTTGTAAACATGAAAGGTTGGAGGAGGCTACGCGGGTATTTGTTGAGATGCAGAGAAGTGGTTGTGAGGCGGATGTTGTCACATATTCCACATTAATTAGTGGATTTTGTAAGTGGGGAAAAATCAAAAGGGGGTATGAGCTTTTGGATGAGATGATACAGCAAGGGCATTACCCAAATCAGGTTATTTATCAGCATATCATGGTGGCCCATGAGAAGAAGGAGGAATTGGAAGAATGTAAGGAACTGGTGAATGAGATGAAGAAGATTGGTTGTCCTCCGGATCTTAGCATCTATAATACTGTCATTAGGTTGGCTTGCAAGTTGGGAGAGGTCAAGGAAGGTGTTAGGCTTTGGAATGAAATGGAATCCAGTGGGCTGAGTCCTGGCATTGACACCTTTGTCATCATGATTAATGGTTTTCTTGAGCAAGGATGCCTAGTTGAAGCCTGTGAGTATTTCAAAGAGATGGTTGGAAGAGGGCTTTTTACTGCTCCTCAATATGGAACCCTGAAGGATCTAATGAATTCTCTTCTAAGAGCTGAGAAGCTTGAAATGGCCAAAGATGCTTGGAACTGTCTCATAGCTTCTAAAGGGTGTCAGCTAAATGTGAGTGCATGGACAATCTGGATTCATGCACTCTTCTCGAAAGGACATGTGAAGGAGGCTTGTTCATTCTGTATAGACATGATGGACAACGATTTAATGCCGCAGCCCGATACTTTTGCAAAACTTATGCGTGGTCTGAGGAAATTATATAACAGACAGTTCGCAGCAGAGATCACGGAGAAGGTAAGGAAAATGGCAGCTGATAGGCAGATCACTTTTAAGATGTATAAACGGAGAGGAGAGAGGGACTTGAAAGAAAAGGAAAAGGAGAAAAGGGATGGGAGGAAGAGGAGGGCTAGACAACGCCAATGGGGTGGAGGCCGTCAGAAATTATAATTTTCACCAGTGAATTTTGACGTAAAATATGTAGGAATTCCAGAGGAGTGTGATTTTTTTCAAGAATTTGGTCAGAAAATTCAATTGAATGGAAATTAAATTATTCTATTTACGTTCAATTCATTAGAGAAGCTGCTTTTTCTCTGATGTATCAATACTCACTGGTCAAAATTCTTACTATCAGATATCAGAATTTGAGAGCTGAAGGAGAGAGGGATGGAAATATAACCTGCTGGCATCCCTCCCCCCTGGCACAGATAGATTAGGCTTGAATGATTTTGATTAAGTAAACTTTACAATCACGGGTAGGTTGGTACCCAGTTTTATGGGATATATCACTCTCATCCAAGAAATCACGTATGTGTAACACATGTGTATGGTGTTGCGTGATCTGGTCAGCCAGTGATTGATGTGTATGAAAATGTGATACTTGTTTGAGAAACCATCATTTACATAATCAGCGACGGGAATTTTTTCTTCCTTTTTTTGTTAAAATTGTTACTGCAACAAGATTATGTTTTGTCTTCATTTTCCATTTCTTCGCTAAGGTGTCTTGTCTATATTTTATATTCTCTTCTTAACAAGTGAAAATAAATTTTATATATTGTATTACTCTTTTCATTTCAGAATTACTTTGCGTAAAGATTTGATTTAGTTATTTTAACTGAAAGGACATTTAAAATTTGTAAATTATCAATAATTTTAGAATAAAGATAAAAGATCAAAACATCAATGAAGGAAGATATTGGATCTTAAATATACTAAATTAGTTATAAATTTCAAGTGTTAATTAATAGTTATTAATGGTATATATTTTCTGAGCTTCAACTGATAGAGTGGGATCCAAGTAATATTTAAAGCAGCAAACACTTTGCATGTGCGACACTGTCCTAGACTCCATTTTATGTCCCTCCCAGAGTGTTTATTCTCTACAGCCATCACTACCATACTCCTATCTTTGCATCCAATCATTCTTCATTTCTTTTCACTCTAATCACCACGCTTCGCTAATCACCACTTCCTATCTGAATGTCCACCTCTCTTCAATACAACTCAGACGCAGCAAATAACTCTTTTGTGTCGGTTGCAGCGAGTCAACAACTAGTTACCGACGCAAGTCTTTCATCATTTAAGACCCAAATGTTTTTGCCCTCTGTTCAAGGAAATAAATCATTAATTGGTCCTATTTTTCTGCAATTAGAAAGTCCTTAACACAATAAATTAATGATTTGAAACTCAAAACAATTGCAGAAGTAAGCAAAACCAACTTGTTTCTTTTTTATATGTAAAAATGTTACTACTATGCCATTAATTTTAGTTGCAAGAAAATATCATCGAGAAAATGTCAAAATGTCCCCATCCAGATAGTGGGTTCTTAAAGCTTTCTTGTTTCGTTGTTTTCAGTTCAAAATAAATGCCGTGCTTACAGTCTCTTCATTACTTTCTTCTTCCATTAACAATGCAGTATACGTTTCCGTAGGTTGTCAAATTTAGCACATGCCCGTTTACCATTTCATCGATCACTGCATTTTATCACGTATCTTGTGATGATATTTCTTTTGAAACTATCTGAATTGTTTCAAATTGTTGAAGAATAAGAACAAAACAGGTTTTTTAAGTTGGAACTTGGAACTGCCAGCCCTCATCAAATATTTATATCTTGCTTCCTAGTTTGAATCTGTACTTAAATGTTCCATTAGCCTTCAAACTTGGATAAACTTTCCTCCTTTATTGTCCTTATTCTTTCATTCTAAACTACTTTCTCTAATCCAAGTTCCACTATTTTCTCTGACCCTCAACTCAAATTTCATTACCATTTATCACAGACTTAAGAAACTTCTATTCTCGTTTGTTTCAAGCGAAGAGATGAATCTTTCAATGAACCACCATTTGAGGTTGTTACTATTACATATAATTCTGTTTCGTCTTTGCTGCACAAGTTCTTATCCCACGCCAGCAAACTGCACCGACACAAGCCGCGTTTGTACTTCTTTCTTGGCCTTCAAGCCTAAACCAAACCAAACCTTGGCTGTGATTCAAAGCATGTTCGACGTGTTGCCCGGTGAGATCACTGTCGAAGACAATGGCTGGGATTATTTATTCATCAGGAAAAACTGTTCTTGTGATGCTGGTATGAAGAAGTTTGTGTCTAACACCACACTCACAGTGAAATCCAATGGAGGGTTTGTGCATGATTTGGTGAAGGAAGCCTATGATGGGCTTGCTCTCTTGCCCAACACGACACATTGGGCAAGAAAAGATCATGGTATCATACCACTGAACTTGTTCTGTAGCTGCTCCAGTGGACTGTGGAACTATTTGATGAGCTATGTCATCAGAGATGGGGATAGTGTGGAATCACTAGCAAGCCGGTTTGGGGTTAGCATGGATAGCATTGAGACAGTGAATGGCATTGACAATCCTGGTAGCTTCACTGTTGGTTCTCTCTATTATATACCTTTGAATTCGGGTTAGCATCTACAATCTTCAACACATTCTAAGCATTCGCACATTCAGCAATTCAGAACACTCACATGAGATTAGTCTACTCATTTTATCTTGGTCAATAACTTAAAAATACACATCCAAGATCTCAGTGGTTTGATCTTCATGCAACGGTTATAATTGTGTTGAATGTGTTAATGCATGAAAATATGACTGCTGTACTAAATCCATTTACTTTTATTGTGTGCTATATTTATGTCTGCATTTGTTTGAAAGGGACGTTTCGTGTCTATTTAGTTTTATTGATGCTTTAATAAGATTAATATTGCTTTGAGTAAGTGAATATTTACTGATTTCATTTTATAACTAACGAGGATTTGGGAAAATGGGCTGCTTCTAGCAATTAATGTTCAATAGCTGGGATTTGGATAGAGGGATTACAGTACTTTCTAGCATTAAAGTTGAACTATTCTTTTGATCACCTCAGCAAATGTAGTTGACTAAATTTTTTAGTCTTGACTGAAATGTTGAATTTTTTAACTGCATTGCAGTTCCTGGTGAGCTTTATCACTTGAAGAATGACACTCCTCCAGTTCCAGTCCCTTCCCCGTCTTTAGATGGATTTTCAGGTATGGATCAACATATAATGGAAGAAAAGAAGAAACCATTTTAGTTTTCCCTCAGAAAGCAAAATCGGTCGTGTCTTTATCTTTGCACAAATAGTAAAAAGTTTTGTTTTTCAAACATATATTATGTTATCCTGTTCTTTAAGTTTATGCTTAACTGTTCTGCTAGTGCCACTAAGCTCTGAAATTCCAAAGGAAACATTATTAAACCAAAAAAAAAAAGTTAAGTACAAAATTCATGTTTAAAGAAGCCTTTTTTAAGTCTTAACTCGCTTCCGTTTTAATTCATAAAACAAGAAAAACGTACGTCCCAATGCACGTTTTTTTTTTTTTTTTCCTCTCTCAAACAAGTCAGTTATTATGCAAACATTGAGTATCTAATTTTCTTTTCCTACAGTTGACCAAATCAACCAGAAGGCTCGTGTACCCCATGAATGGATCGTAGGAGGTTTTGGGGTTGGTCTTGCTCTGATCATATTAAGCATTGTTGTCTGTGTGTCCCTGAGATCACCCAATTGTTTGGTTGAAGCCAGAAATAATGCAAAAAATTCTGCAGGAAAGATCTCTAATAAGTTCTATGTTTTTGGCAATCCAAATTTGTTTTGTGGATGTGGCAAACCTGAGGACCAGAAGCAAACTGATGGTGAATCCAGTAGTCACCAAATAACCGTGACCAAAGCATCGTGTAATCACCCTACTAGTTGGATTGGTCTCTCGAGTATACACTTTTTTTTTTCTCAAGTCTGTCTACACATGTTAATTGACCTCAGATTTGTATTCAATTCTTTTAACTTATACACACACTTACACTCATCTCTATGTGCCAATTTTGGATTAAAATTGCTAATCTCCTTCCATGCTGATTTAATTTTGCACCAATACTATGATTTGCAGTTCAAAATTAGAAGCCATGTGTAACATACTTTATCTTTATTGCAGCTCGAATACCTGACATGTTGGATATGGATAGGCCTGTGCCTTTTTCATATGACGAGATTTTTGCCTCAACCGATGGTTTCTCTGATTCAAATCTACTTGGGCACAGAACATATGGTTCTGTTTACTATGGTCTCCTTCGTGACCAGGTTTGTGGCCGTATACTTTTAATTCTGTTACAGAAAAAAGCAAGTGCTTCACCGGAAGGAAATTATGAGACTACTATTATACTCCTACTGATTTGGCATGCATTTAAATCTTGTAGGAAGTTGCTATTAAAAGAATTACAGCTACTAAAACTAAAGAATTTATGTCAGAGATAAAAGTTCTGTGCAAGGTTCATCATGCTAATCTGGTAATGCCTTATTGTTCGCAATAAATTACATGCTTTGTTTTCAGAACAAATTCCTTGCAGCAATTCAAGAGCTTGAGTTCATTTTCTTGTTAATTTTGTCAAGGTAGAATTGATCGGCTATGCGGCTAGTCGTGATGATTTTTTTCTTATTTATGAATATGTTCAGAAGGGTTCACTCAGCAGCCATTTGCATGATACTCAAAATAAAGGTAAGATCACGCCAGCTGCTAATTTACTGTAAAGCATTTTGGTTTTTACTGTTGAAATACTTGAATAAATTTTCTAGTGGTATAATAAGTAGTACTGATCAAAACTTCCTATTCAACGATGAGGAGGCTTGAATTGGCGTTTGATCATGACAGCCACATTTCCATGTTGTCTTGCCTGAACATAATGAATATATGGTTCAAGACCTTTTTTATTTTGTCTTGCTTATAGGTTATTCATCTCTTTCTTGGATCACAAGGGTCCAGATTGCACTTGATGCTGCCAGGGCCCTTGAATACTTACATGAACATACAAAAACTCGCTACGTTCATCAAGATATCAAGACAAGCAACGTTTTACTTGATGCTTCCTTTAGAGCCAAGGTACTAACAAATTTAGACACCATTGAATTACTTCTAAATGTTTTACATTACAGATTTGCTGATTGCCAGATCTCTATTTCTCCAGATATCAGATTTTGGGATAGCAAAACTAGTTGGTAAAACAAATGAGGTAGAAACCACAGCATCCAAAGTTGTAAATGCATATGGATATCTCGCTCCGGAGTACGTCTACTTTACACAATCACTCCTCTTATATGGAAAGAGAAAAAAAATCATTTTTTATCTATTTATAATATTTTGCAGATACTTTAGCAATGGCCTTGCAACGACCAAAAGTGATGTCTATGCATTTGGTGTTGTTCTTTTTGAGGTTACGTCAGGGAAGGAGGCCATCATTCGAACACAAGGTCTTGAAAAACGATCATTGGCATCTACTGTAAGTTCCCTTATGAGACATTATAGTACAAAAACTATCACTGGCATCTATTAGAATATAGTTAGCTAATCATAGCCGTCAAGTCACTAATATATCTGGTAATGATGGTATGTAGGATATGTTGTGCCTGGTTTGAGGATACTAAATTTACCTACAACAAGCAAACCTTAACTCAAATGCGATGAAAACTAAATAACTTCTTTGCTTTGACTTTTGATGTATTATATGTTTTTTTATTCTAAACTTGACGGCTGTGTTTTCCTGCAACATGTTAAAAATGTCGGTTTTTAATTTATTATACGCCTCTACATTTTCTCCTTGTTTCATTTAACATGCACGTTCGTGAGGTTTATCGTTGCGAATTGTAACTGTTTTCTGAGGCAAAACCTTCATATTTGTTAAATTGCAGATGTTGGCAATTCTTAGGAACTCGCCTGATTCCGTTAGCATGTCAAGCACAAGAAACCTCGTTGATCCTACTATGATGGATCTGTATCCCCATGATTGTGTGCACAAGGTAAGTTGATTTCTCCATTTTCTACTGTTATGTTTATGGTTTTGGGTATTTGGTTTTTCACCCAAGAAGCTTGAAGACTGTACAGCTCACAGCCTAACCAAGAAAATGTTAATTTTTTTTTTCATAGTTTTTCTTGGACTAATGGAAAGAAAAAACAAAAACAATAACTACAACTTTGACGTGACATATCAAGGGATGACATTTTGCATAAGGTTTTACTCTACTGACTCATTGATCTTGGTGTTTTGGTGTGTTGTGTCCGTACATAGATGGCCATGCTGGCAAAGCAATGTGTGGAAGAGGATCCCGTATTACGCCCTGACATGAAGCAAGTTGTGATTTCCCTCTCACAAATACTGCTGTCTTCAGTTGAGTGGGAAGCTACTCTTGCTGGGAACAGCCAGGTATTCAGCGGTCTTGTTCAGGGAAGATAGTCTACACACCAACATCATTTCCGCCCACTACACTATTATCTTCTCCTCTCCCTTTTACAATACAAATACAATAAAATATGAGCTAAGACTTGACATGAAACCGACGGGTCAATTGTATTTTATAGGACAGAGTTTTGGAAGTTAAAATATGTTGTTGAGGAAAGATTTCACTGCGTTCTGATTGTTACCCACATAACTTGCAATTTCATTAATATACATGTGTGTACTCATTAATTACCTGCAATGTTTACCCTTCCCAAGGGCCAGATATGGCAAGGCGTGATGAAATTTCGACATTTTATGGCTGTAACATTTGTCCCAGAATGTTGCTTCGTGTTGAATCCATGCCAGGACAAGCAGTCTTTTTATGCCTGCCAAGCGACATGCTATTTTGTCTCGAGATAATAATAACTGAATTTCCGATTGGACTTGCTTGTTCACTAAATCTAATAAGACATGTCTTTCCACTTCTTGTTTTTAACTTATAATGCATAACATTTCAAGGTTTTGTTATTGAAACTGAAGCGGTTATTGTTTCTAATATGGTAATAGTATACATCTTGATGTTGCTGTACGAAATTACAATACAGACAGAACCGAAGGTAGTAGAAACAATGTGTGTAGCTAGCTGCTACAAAGGCTTACTTGACAAGGGAAGCTAGGACCCTGCGTGGTGGATGGAAAGATCTTCTGGAATGAAGGACGGCCCAATTATCAATCAAGAGAACATCCCCTTTTTGCCAAGGAATGGCCACAGATTCCTCTTCCAGTATCTGCAGACAATCATAGACTATATGAGGAGGTAACGGTTCACCATCCCCAAAGGTGACAGCTTTAACAGGATCATTCCGTTCATCTTCCCACCCTGTGTAAGCAGCAACCATGCTGTTAAACCATATCTTCCGTTGTCTACTCTCATCATATTTCACACCTGGAATTGGACCCATAACCGTCTTCACTCCATCCTCCAACCATTCCAACTTCATACCCAGTTTAGCAGCCCTACAATGCAAACATTCCAAACTCCATCAATTTTATTTTTCTTTTCCATATAAATAAATAAAGAATGAATAATTTACACTGAAATTACACATACACTCTTTTATTTCCTATTCCTACACTTCCCTCCGTGATTGTTTGAAAAATATTATCCTAATTGCCCCAAGTGCTTGAACAACATACGAAACTTCAGTTTACTCATCAATAAAAAGAATCACAAAGCAACCTTTGTTGAGCGATGGTTTTGTCTGTGGTTAAGAAGGTTGATTTCCAGCCACGGCCAATTGGGGAAGAAGGGTTATCGTCTTCCCCCAAGACCCTGATGTACAACAAGCCATGCTTCTCTAGTCTCTCCACGAACTCGGGGTATTTGTCCTTCATCCTTTCATACACGACATGGCTAAGAACAATGGGGGTTTCGCCCCCACTCCCAGGCTCCACTTCGCAGAAGAAAAAAAGTTTGGAAGGAAATTCAGGAACTTGAGCCATTTCGTGGTGGAAAGGGATCTTCTGGTCAGGTGGGGACTCATTGGCGGTGAAGACACGGCCGACGACGTTGGTGCGGGGAGCGGCGCCGCCCACGTAGGGAAGCTCGTCGTAGCCGAACGCTTCGACGACGTCGTTGAAGTGGGAAGCGGTGGAAAGGGGGAAGCCTCTGAAAAGGACAGCACCCGATTGGAGGAGCAGTGATTGGAGGAAGGGTTTGTTGGCTTTGACGGAATCCGTGAGAGGAATTGCATTTGCAGAGGGAGAAACCACCGCAGGGAACGGAACTCCGTTCACGAACTTCTGTCCGGGAACATGGATTTCTAAGAAAGCAGTTCCCATGTTTTCTGTTCTTCTTTTTCTCACTCACCAGCCACGGGGAGAATAACGTTGCACATGCCGTAACCATCTGAACTAGACGGAAAGGGTGACTGTGACCGGGGTTTTGCATTCTGCACCTTCTGAATCTAAACCTGCACCCCCATGATGGTGGAATAACAAAATTATCCTTGAAACAATATATTATAGATTGTACATTTTCAAATATATTTCCTAGATTTGGAATATGAATTGTAGAATATATATAATCTAAAGTAAAATAATATGTTTTAGGTTGTATAATCTAAAATATATTATTACATTTTAAATTGTAAAATATATTACGTTCTGAATTATTTACCTTCTAAATTATAATTGTATAATCTTAAATATATTGTTATTTTCAGAATTATATTATTTACATTTTAAATTATTGTAATTTAGAGAATTGTTGTACAACTTAAAATATATTATTACATTTTAAATTACATATTCTATAATGTTTTTTTTAAATCATAATGTATATACATATACTCAAATATAAGAATGTGAAATCGCAAAATCATACCCGAGTACTTATTCATATACTCAAATTTAGCATCAAGATTATTCATATACACTAAAGTTTTACAAATGAAAAAATATTAAAGTTAAAATGATAAAAGTTGTTACGTGTAAATAGTAAAAATAGTTCTACATTATTAATGGTTATAAATATTATTTATAATAAATTTAAAGTATTATTTATATGTTTACAAATACTTATTTATCAATACTTTTAATAACAATATAATTTATCTTTAAAAATATATTTTATTATAAAATTTTCAGCAACTTAACAAAATAATTATCACATCCATAAAATTTTAAAGTGTGCTGAGTCCCTAGTATCACTGTACTGCCTGAAGAAGCGTCCATCTAAAACCCTACAATACACTGGACTTGCATTTGTGAATTCTAAAACCCTCAATTCTCTTCCATGGCGGAGACCACTCAATTGACTCGTCACATTGAGTCCTATGTGGACACTTCCGCTTCTTCTCCCTCTCTTCAGGTCCATTCCCTTCTCCCTTCTTCTATTTCATTCTCTCCTATTTCAACAATCCACGATAATTGCTTTTGCATGTTACAGGCTGCAAGCTTGAACGCCATTGCATCTCTTGTTAAATCCGATGTCGTACCTCTGGAAGCACTGGTACCTTTCACATGACTCTTTTTCTGTTCGAGCAACGAGTATAAGAGTAGGATTTTTCATGGATTCATGCTTGCTTAATGTGTTTCTGTTTGTCTTGTTTTGTTCTTCTGTTCTGTTTCAAATTCTAGGTTAGAGAGTTGGAAGTGTATCTGACCACAACTGATAACGTTATTCGTGCAAGAGGTGCGTTATTTTTATTTCTTTTTAATTTATTTAAAGCTGACATGTAGGATTGGTTATATATTACAATCTATGTGAAATCATGAACGAGGGAAGTGATCGAAGCGAAATTTTTGATAAATTAGATTTCAGAATAAAACTAGTCTAGTACCTTTGCATAACCAAGGTTGCTTCGATTGCATTCTCTACAGCTTGATTACATGGTGCTGAAATTTTATGCAAATTAACACACACTGTGTGAGCTCTTGTGGCACACCTAAGTGCTCTGTGCTCATGCAATTCTATGAATGGATTATGGGTGTAATTTTAATCCTATATCTTTAGAGGACTATCTAATTATTGATCATCTATTGGGAAAAAAACTTCTTCAGGAATTCTTCTTCTAGCAGAGGTGATCACTCGCATTGAATCAAAACCTCTTGACAGTGCAACTATACATAGCTTGGTTGGGTTCTTCAAGGACAGACTGGTCAGTATAAGTATTTCTTTTGCTACATGAGTTTTTTAAAAGTTTATGGTTTGAAAATTTCCTAAACTCTATCCTCTGTTTATTTCTGCAATTCCTTTTCCATCCATATTTTCATAACATTAGATTGCATTTATGTCCTAATATTGATTGGATAGAGATGATTTCATGTTGGAGATCCTAAGCTTTAAATTATTAAAAGTCTTCTTTGCAGATAATATACTGAGACTGTTTGTCTTTGTTTCCCTTACTGCTTTTGAAAACAAAATTAATACTTGTGATGCATTACATCTAGCTTGATAGTTTTCTCAATTGCCTTAAGTTATGCCTTGATATTTTAAGAAACTTGTGTGCTTCTTGAGCCTTTTTTGGGCTTTGCTGATTGAACATTATTTTTATTTTTTATTTTTTTGCATTTTTTACTTTACAGTTTTGTTGTAATTATTGATTTATGATCTCTCGAACCATATATAATTTTCTCATGATATTTTCTAATAACATAAACAATATAATATTATTTATAATCAGGCAGATTGGAGAGCAGTCCGAGGTGCACTTGTGGGTTGCTTGGCACTGATGAGGAGAAAAAGTGTTTTGGGCATTGTAACTAGTAGCGATGCTACAGCCATTGCTCAGTCTTTTTTCCAATCTATGCAAGTTCAATCTCTAGGACAGTTCGACAGGAAGGTAAATTATTTTTCGGACCAGAAAGCCTATGAATTTATAGCTCTGCTTTACAAGGCTGAATTATCCAAAATGAACTAGGACATTAAATTTAATCTCGTGAAAGAGAATTTCAGAAACAGACCTTTGTTAAATAAAATATCAACTTAGGGTGATTATAAATCGGCTTCAGTTATTGTTTACAAATCAATTAATCTGATTCTGCTTATTGTTTCCTTTATGTTAAGTATTTTTGTATGGAGTTCTTTTGCAATTCTCCACATTTTTTAGTGCATATAAGCGACATTGCTAAGCATCACACCTTTACTTTTCTTGTTTCAATACTGCAGCTGTGTTTTGAACTGCTTGATTGCCTGCTAGAGCACTACTCTGACGTGATTCCTCCACTGGTAGTCCCAGCTTCCCTAAACTTCCATATAAGAATGAGCAAAACTAAATGAAAATAACATTCCTGAATATTTATTTTTCTTCTTGATGGTATTTAATGTTATTTTTAAGCTTCAATGTATGTTAAGACTTCAGATATATGTTTTACATGACACAACCATTTTCCTTTTCTTCGCCCAACACTTTGCCCATTTATACCAAATATAGCCATGAATTTCTTAGGTATAGCTTTAGCTGAAAACAGCATGGTTGTGAAGCAAATATAAGCTGGAGAAGTCTATACTGAACAAGTTGATTAATGCTTTGGTGTCTCATTTTATCACGTGAACACATGACCACACATCATATAAATTGTCTATGCTTGGTAAAACATCTCATCTGTTATCATACAATAATAACTGTTTACCATGATTGAATACCAAGTCATATATTTAATAGAATTCTTGTAATGTCAATCAACTGTTATGTGGAGTGTGTTGGGTCTGGTGCTTAATAAACATTTTTCCTTCAATATCTTGGGAGAACAGAAAAAGAAAAGAATATTGACAAAATCACTTTGTTCTCAAACGTCCCTACAATATTTGAAGGCATAGTTGTCATTCCTGGACGGTGGAGCAGAGCATGCTGACCCCAAAAATAGGATAATGGTTAGGGGGGTGACTGCTATTCTAATATTTTTTTTTTGTATATATTGAATAATTAATATGTAAGTATTTATAATCTGAGAAAAAAAAAACTCAAAATTCATGCATCAATGATCATTTATAGTAAAAACTCACGGTACTTGAACATCTACTGAGTATAAAGTCAAGAAAAACAAATGCAAGGTCTAAATTTTAAAAAGAATTACTGACTGCTAAAAGAATTTAAAAAACAGTAAAACCAAAAGCAACTAGGGAAGTAAAATAACAGTGGGAATGGGAACCAGGGAACGAAAAAAAATAACACTGGTTTTAAACAATCAGAAAGCGAAAATCTAAAAAAAGAGAAAAATGGAAAAGAAAAGAAACAAAGATAAAAGATTGAAAAAATGAGAGTGAGTTGCTGAACAAAGATGATGTCCGGAAAAGTGAGAAGGAGGGGAGAGGATATAGATACAATGTTCGTGAAGAGTGCAAAGTGTTTCACATTGTTGCTGGTTGTTCACTCCCATGTAATATAAAAATTTAATTAAAAACACAAAAAATACCTGCAATACTCTTCCAAAGGCCCAAAAGGTATTTTGGACTTTTCAACTGTTTCTAGTCTACAATAGACGAATTGCCTAGGGCTGTGATTTTCACTACACAACTCATGACGTGAACCTGCACCATGCACTATAGGCATGGTATGAAAACAAACAGCAACCCAACAACTGCAATCTAATGGCTAATGTTACCAAAATTGTAATTTATCTAAACCAGTTTTTACTCAATTATTTAAATTTTTATCAATTAATTGGCCACTTATACATCTTTTTAGGACACAGATGGGCATTTTTTTGTGATCTCTAATACACATTGTTCTTGACTCTTTTGTAGGGAGATGGCCTTATATATGGAATTTGTGAAGCCATAGATGCAGAAAAGGATCCAGAATGTTTAATGCTTGCTTTTCATATTGTTCAGTCTTTGGCACAATTATATCCCGATTCATCTGGTCTATTTGCAAGCTTTGCCAAAGATGTTTTTGATATTTTAGAACCTTACTTTCCCATTCACTTTACACATGTAAGCCTAAACTTTCATGTTTATTTCTCTGTTGGATATCTTTTGTTTGTTCATACTGATTGCTAATTTTCTGTACAGAACTTAAGCATGTGGGTTTGAGATGCTAAGAATTTGATTTATACGAGTGCACCATATGTAGACCTGTTTCACACTTATTTGGCTGTGTCATGTTATATTGATGTTGGGAGACTGTGACAAGACAAGATAGACAATTTCTGTGTAAATGTTCTTTTAGAAATGGACTGGGCCTAACTCATTCCCAAAAGCTAGCTCAATGGGGGAGAACTGCCCAGGTCTCATGAGTATTCTGATCATATTCCTAGTCAATGTGAAACTACGTAACCCGCTCTATGTTCAGGTCCTAACATTTTAAGCATAAAGATTTTAGATTGTATCTATAGTGGTCCACCATCAAAACTGGGAAGGGTCTAATACAATATTTGAAATGGGCTTGGATCAATTTTTTTTTTTTTGAAATGTTAGCTCAATAGGGGAAGGGTTGAAAGTCTTACAAGGAATTTTTTTTCTAATCAATGTGGAATGTATTAACATGTCCATTATCGCTTTGTATTTTATCTGTGATCTTTGTTTCTTTCCCAGCCGACTAATGCAGATACTCATGTGCAAAGAGATGACCTGTCAAGGTCTCTAATGGTATGTAGAACTTTCATTCAGATTTGGCACAGATTTACTTTTATTGGTTGTGTTTTCTTACAATTAGTCATTTAGTCTTTTTATGTGAACCTCCAGGTTTTTGAAATTTGTTACTCCATATTTCATTTCCCTTCCATTTTGTTTAATTCAAAAAACTATTTTCTCTAAAAAGTCTCTGCTTTATACCAAGACTACTAGAAAATTTTTTATTGTTTTCTTTTCTCGTTCTTTCTTTCTGAAGATAGATAACAGTTTTGCTAAAAAGACATCACAAGGCTCTCAGATAACCATCAAAAGTTACTGGGCTTCTAGTTAAATGCTTATTTTATTTTACTCTAGAGAGAAAAATATTCAAGCAAAACCACGAAATCCTCCATACTTGAAATGTACATTTATTAATGAATAATCATACAGCTGGTAGTTAGTTTTTAAGGATATAACAACTTATACTTGTCAACTGTTTTTAGCATTTGGATTTGCATAATGCATTTTTTACTCGTGTTTTATATTAGACTGTGGGGTGTAGTATATTAGAGAGCCATGCTTGGTAGAATAATTTGATCTCTTATTGTTGTCCTATTTAGGAATATCCTTTGTATTCCTGTTCTGTTTCCTTTACGTAATAAAATAAACAAAATACAAAGTTGCTGGAATGCATGCACACACCACTATACACACACAAGGATGCAATTTGAGCTTATCTTTGTCTTGAAACGAAAGAGCATCTGTCTTATTTCTCGGACGCAAATGAAATCTGTTACAGTATTGTATATTTTGCATATAGATACTGGTGAATATATGTTATATACAATATAAGCTAATTATTTTACTTTTCTGCAGTCTGCATTCTCTTCTACACCTCTCTTTGAGCCATTTGTCATTCCTCTGCTTCTTGAGAAACTTTCTTCTTCACTGCATTCAGCAAAGGTTGGTATTAATAGATTACCATTCCATCTTTGATGTTGAATATCTGTGTGATCTCACCTTAGACTTTTTTTTCAACTCATTCGTATTTTTCTGTGTGTTGGTTTTTTTGCATACAGATTGATTCCTTAAAGTATCTTAGAGTGTGCTCTTCCAAGTACGGGGCAGAGAGAATTGCAAAATATGCTACTTCTATTTGGTCTTCAATAAAAGATATCCTATCTACATATTTGGGGGAGCCAGATTTTTCTTTAAATATTACATCTGTAGATGGTATTGGCTTCCCAGAGAATGAATTTGTGATGGAAGCTCTGTCCCTACTTCAGCAGCTTATTGTTCAAAATAGCAGTTTGTTAGTTCGTTTAATAATTGATGATGAGGATGTCAACATTATTTTCAAAACCATTGCCTCTTATGAGATATATGATGATATTCCTGTGCAAGAAAAGAAGAAACTGCATTCTATTGGTCGAATTCTGTGTATAGCTGCCAAGTCTACCGTTACTTCTTGCAATGCTGTGTTTGAAAGTCTTTTCTCCAGAATCATGGATAATTTAGGAGTTTCTGTCAGTAATATTGATACCTCTCGAAATGGTGATATTTCCTCCTCTCAGAGAGTCAAGATTGGATTCCTTTATCTCTGCATTGAACCACTGGCAGGTTTCAGGGAGTTAATTGTCGGGTCTGACAAACCAGCATTGCAGTATGTTATTGAGCATGAGACGTGTTGTACCATGCTTCATAGTTTTTCATCTTCATTATTTAATGCCTTTGGATCAGTCTTGGCAGCAAGTGGTGACAGGTGCCCCCTTGGTCCAGATACATACATTGGAGGTGTGTGCTTTTTAAATGCTTAGCCTTTTTTCCAGAATTTTAATCATATTTTGTTCAATGGTACTCCGAACTAGATTATCTATTATGAGAATGTATCTTGAACATAATGAATTTTTTGGTTAAATGTGTTTGATTTGATCCCTATAAAACAAGTGAATCTGGTTTTAGTCCCGTAAGCATTTTTTCTTTATTCTTTATCCCTCTAAAATAGGAAATCATTATTTTTAGTCTTACAAGGTTTCATCTCTCTAAAGTTTGAAATAATTGTTTTTAATCCCTAATATTCATTTTAGAACAGATCAATTGTGTTTACTTCATACCTTAAAAAGAAATTTTGTAGCCATTCTGTTGACATGACACTACATATGTATTATTGGGTATCACCTGAGAGGATAAGAAATACTTCTAATGGAGAAAATGAACACCAGAACAATCCTATGTTTCTCCTAGTTGGATAGAAGAGCATATGAGTATGATAGAGAGAAGCAGAAGATACTTCCATGCATCATGAACTTTAGTGTATTAATCATTTTTCCTTAAGTACACTTGATTGATTTTATGTAGCTGTACTGTCCAATTGTTCCCTGTTCAAAGAATACATAGGTCATCTGTCCTTTGGCACAAGTGAACCTATATCTAGTGTCACCACTCTCAATCACTTGTTTGGTGTGAATTTCAATGGTTTCCATCTGAAGCAGCCCCATCCTTGAAGTTTCTTGTACATTTATCATGGCTAACAATATTAAATATTACCTGTTTTCTATTCCTCATAATCCATATTGATATATATTGTTGGTAAAGTGCACTCAGAAAGAACAAGGTGCCAATGATCTAATTTATATATTAGTTATTTTGTTTCCTTGATTATCTAGTTTATTCATACGTTGCTATTATATATAGTTCTCTCTTATGTGTAAACGATATATTTGATTCAATGAATTTTTTTACTTCTTTCTCCCTTAGTATGGTATGGTGGTGATTTTTCTGCATTCGTTCCCATAATTTGTTGGTTTTCTCTCGTGGATACCATGGATGAAAACTCTAATGTCTAAACAATGATACACCCTAATGGGTTACAAAGGAAAATGCTTCCCTTCACACAAGTAAACTCTGTCAATACTCACAACATTCCAAAAGTCCCCTTCTGCTAACTCGGTTGGTCTATTTAAAGCTCAACCCATCCCAACAACCAAAACTACTTGCTCCCTTTTTATTTAATTTCCTACTATAATAAACTCTCTCTATTTTATTGCTCTCATTTCCCTTGTATCTAACATAATTCCTTTGCCCATTACAAATCATTTGCTCTTTGACCCATGTTGCATCTAAAACTATTTGGATATCATGTAGTGTGTCTAAGAAATCCTCTTATTTGTTTGATTATGTGTGCTCTGGCACTTGACACCCCTTATTCCATTATGAATTTTATTCTGTTGACAAACTTAATCCGTAATCTAAAACCTTTATCAATCAAAATTTCACTACGCAAGTCTCAAATTTATCATTAAGCAGTATCTTACCCTCTGGATGGAGAGATGTTATGGCTCAAGAGTTCGGAAAATAATGACACTTGGTCTTTACTAGAAGGTAAACACTACATAGGGTGCAGATTGGTTTTCAAGTTGAAATACAATGTTAATGGTTTAGTGGATAGATACAAAGCTCGATTAGTAGCTAAAGGTTACACACAACAACTTGGGTTATGTGAGGAAGTATACATGAATATTCCTCAGGGTTACAAGACAACAATAAAAAGATTAGTTTGCAAGTTAAACAAGTCTATGAACTTGGGCAAGTCTCAATGGTTTTGCAAGTTCTCCTCAATATTACTACAACATGGTTTTACATAGTCTAGGGAAGATTATTTTATGGTCAAATATGGTTCTGATTCCTCATTCATTATTTTGCTGGTTTAATGTAGCCGAACCTAATTCTTCTTGTACAATTAAGTTTGAGTTTCTTGTTCAAACTGAAGATCCTTGGTTCTCTCCAATACTTCCTAAGCTTGGAGACTAGGGTATTGTCCAATACTATTTAGGTAGCAAGCCACCTATGGATCACAGTTTAAAACTTAGCTCCAATGATGGTGACTATTGGTCATCCCTATGTACATAGAAGATTAATTGGAAGACTTGTGTCCTTGACCATTTGCAGGCCAGACATTACCTTTGCACGAAGAATCCATTGACCACACATTTAACTGCAGTCCATCATCGGTTACTACCAATTTCATCTTTCAGCACATGCTTATGCAAACTGGGGTAGTTGTTTAGATACCAAGAAATCATCCACTAACTTTTGTATTTTCGTTGGTGATTGTCTAATTTATCGGGAGTTTGTCAACCAAAGTCCTGTGTCCAAGTCTTCGACAAAATCAAGATATCATGGTCTTATCCTAGTTGCCAACGAAGTGGTTTGGCTGCTGGGATTTCTTTAACATTTTGAAGTTTCAATCGACAAACGACCGTGCTCTTCTGTGATAAGAAATTTGTCATTCTCTTTACTTCTAACCCCTCTCACCATGAGTGGACTAAACATATAGATATTGATTGTCACTTTATTCTTGAGCTAAGCAATTGTCCACTCTCATTGATGTCAAAACCAAGCATCAAATAGTAAATATATTCACAAAATCCCTTCCTGTCACTATCTTCTAGTGTTTCATTGGCAAGTTGGCAATTATAAACATCTATTCTCCAACTTGAGGGGATATTAGAATCAAATATAACTAAATATTATATATAATCAGTTATCTTGACTTTTCACTTTATTAGTGCATTACTATTATTTATAGTTTGCTCTTCTTTGTAAATGATATATTTGATTCAATGAGTTCTTTTATTTCTTTGTCCTTTAATATCAAAATTTAAGTAATTAATTTTCATGCCAGATTCTTATTATTTGTTTTTGGTGCATAATAAAGCGAGATAGCTGATTCTATAGGGAATTGCTAAACTAGAACAATCTTGTTTGCATTTTGTTAATTAGTTTAAATGATTTGTCACAATTCAGAACAAAATTCAGATAATTCAAGTTTGGTATGCATTACAGAAGCAAAGTTATATACTTTACAGGCATTTGCTATATTTTATTATTATACTCACATTACTGATTTCTTTTTGGTTCTTGGCACTGATTTACAGTGAAGGGTTTGCAGATACTTGCTATGTTTCATTCAGATGTTTTTGCAATACAAAAATCAATATTTGAGAATATTTTGAAGAAATTTATGTCCATTATCAATGAAGATTTCAACAAAAAAATATTATGGGAAGCAGCTTTGAAAGCATTGTGTCATGTTGGCTCATTTGTGCAAGAGTTTCACGAGTCCGAAAAAGCAATGAGCTATGGGAGTTTAGTCGTAGAAAAAATTGTGGAATTTCTGTTTCTTGATGATATTATTGTTCCCTTTTCACTCAAAGTGGAAGCATTATCTAATATAGGCATGACTGGAACGAAAAATATGCTAACAAGTCTTCAAGGGATGAGAAAAGCTGTATTTGCCAATCTATCAAAGGTTTGTGTGGCACATCTAACTCCAATACTCTATATTCTTCTTTCATAGAATGTTATTTCACTTTTAGAATGTCCTCAGGTTTATTGTCATTGGGTATTTAAACATTTTTACTCACCTTTTACCCCTTGTAATATTCTGTGGGGTTACGTTCTTGGATGTGATGTAACTTTCTGACATTTTTTCAACTAGGTCCATACAAATTTAAGGTCTTCTGAAATTGCTGTTCAGCTTTTGGAGTGCTATTGTTGCAAATTGCTCCCATGGTATTAAGCTCTTCAGGACATCTATTCACTTTGCTGTGACTATTTGAATTGTGTTCATAAAGATATGAAAATACCTTATATATTGTATTAGAAATAAGGAAGGACAGCCTAATATCTAATTTGTCTTATCAACTGTTTCCAACATAAGCTATTCTGTATTCCGGGAGCAGGGAGGAATTGCACCGGACTGAATTCCTATTAATCTGATACTTTTAATTGAATGTGGGCAGGACCCGTGAAAATGGAGGTTCAGAGGACTTTGCACTGCAATTTGCTGTGGAAATTTGGAGTCAAGCAGGAAATTGCATGGCTTTCAGTACCTCAATTGAGGAAAAGGTTTATATAGCTGTGGCCCACATCTATCTTTTAATTATTTTATGATTGTAGTTAAAATCGTGTACTTTTTATTATATACATGCAACTAAATAGACTTATCCAAAAGTAGTAGTAATGATTTTTTCTATGTTGTATTTCAGGGTCTTCTAGATGCATTAATGAAAACCATGAAACTTTCTGTAGGGATATGTTCTGTCGAGAGCCAAAATCTTATAATTCAAAAAGCTTACAGTGTACTATCATCACGCACTAACTTTCAGCTTAAAGAATTGGAAATGTTACCACTATCTCCTGGAAAATACAACATTTCCCTTACAGATGAATGGATAATCTCATTATTTGCATCAGTGGTTATTGCAGTTTGCCCCAAAACACTCATTCCAAATATGAGAGTACTTGTGCATCTATTTATAGTAACACTCCTGAGGGGTATTGTTCCAGTTGCACAGGCATTGGGTTCCTTACTTAACAAATTAGTTTCAACATCAAACGGTGCAGAGAACTCCTGTGATATTACCTTGGAAGAAGCTCTGGATGCTATATTCAATACAAAGATATGCTTTTTTAGTATTGATATGTTGCAGAGATGTAATGGAACAAGTAACGGGAAAGAAATAGTTCTTACTGATATATGCCTGGGCTTTGCAAATGATAAATTGCTTCAAATCAATGCCATTTGTGGGCTCTCGTGGATAGGAAAAGGTTTACTTCTACGTGGTCATGAAGGGATTAAAGACATCATCATGATTTTTATTGAATGCTTAATACCAGGCACAAAGAGTTCCTTGCCTTTCATCAAAGATTCACTCGGAAATACTGAAGAGCAAATTCAGGATCCTTTAGTGATGAAATCTGCTGCTGATGCTTTTCATGTTCTAATGAGTGATTCTGAAGATTGTTTAAACAAAAAATTTCATGCCACAGTACGGCCTCTGTATAAGCAGCGGTTTTTCTCTTCCGTGATGCCTATCTTTCTGCAGTTGATTACAAAAGATTACTCCTCACCGTCCAGGTAGATGTATTCTTCTCTCAAACATGCAAACACACTCAATGAAAACTATTTTTCCTCCCAGTGACAATTGCTAGCAACTTTTTTTTTATTTTTTTATGCCTTATTGACCACAATTTTGTGCAAGGTCCCCCGTATACATAAATAACTGCAGCATTGCAAAATTTCTAACGAGATGTTTTGATTGGGAATTTTGCTTTGTGCCATTTCCCTTCCCTCTACAAATGCTTAAACTGTTGCTTCTTGTAATCTCAGATCATTTTTATATCGAGCTTTGGCACATATCATGTCTGATACTCCAATGGTTGCTCTACTGAATGATGCTAAAAAGGTTAGTCTGAGGAATTTTAACTCGCTACATATCTCAGGTTCCAATTATTCGATTTTTCTGTCAAAATCTTGTGCTGTATTTTCTTGATCAAACTACTTTTACAGCATACACTAAGTTCACTGGCAAATTTTGCAGCTTATACCAGTTCTACTGGGTTGTTTGTCCGTGTTGACAGAAGATATCCAAGACAGAGATATGCTGTATGGTCTGTTGCTAGTCTTATCTGGGATATTGACCGAGAAAAGTGGTAATTATCATGCTTATTAAAAAAAAAAATTTAGTGTTGTTTCATCTGAACGTTTGGGGTTAAGATATTGGTGTATGGCTTGGTCTAAATTTGAGGTTATCTATCATACCGTGATTCAATTTATGTTCCTTTCTGGTTTGTTTTTATGATTCCTTTGTGGAAAGAAATTGGTTATAGGGATTTATTGTGACTTAATATTTTAACAATGACCTTGATGCTAGATTGTGGTGGTGTAATATCCCATATTTGCACTTTTCTTTCTATAGCTTAGCTCGTTTTCACAAAGAAAACATTGCCATGCAGCTCCATGCTATTCATTATTGTGTTGGGGATGAAGGCGGTGATCATAATGCAATTTTTGTCAAGTATTAATGACCTGTAAATATGTCTTATGTAAATTATGTTCATGCGCACAGGACAAGAAGCTGTCATTGAGAATGCGCACATTATCATCAATCATCTGATTAAGCTTGTGCACTACCCTCATAAAATGGTAGGACAATTTCCCTGTACGATTCATTTATTGCTGCAATTTGATGACTCAATTTGTCTTATAAAGCTACTTTATTGCATGTTAGACGCCGATTTAGTTTCTGCACTCGCAACCTCCTCCTTTTTGCTCTTCATACTGCCCGCCAATTATTTTGTATTTTCGTTGACAAAAGTGTCCTTCGGGAAATAAGTTTCCTTCCACTGTGTATTGTATGTAAAATGGACATTTCATAATGGCGGTGAAGAGTAAAAAGGAGGAACAATTGCAAACATCAACCCCCTTTTGTTTAGTTTTTCTATGTTGGTATAAGATGTCGAGGATTAGGGATGACAAGTTATGGATCCCTATCCATTTAGCTTACTGTTCCGCTAGCTAGCACTTAAACTACAGGAGCAAGTCAGTTTAAATGGTGTAGAAATGTTTGCGGTTTTGGGCTTCATTAAGGCCTGCAGGAGGGCCCTGAACTCTTGCCCCTATTTATTAGTTGGGTTTTGTCCCCATCTGAAGACAAGGTGCATCAGTAAAGCTTAATTACTGGTACTAATTTACTACTCCGCAAAGGTTATACTCAAAAATGCTGGCGAGACGCTTTAGACCGCTTTCATCACTTTGTTTCCATCTTTGTCTTAGACCTATCGAAGTCCACAATAATGGCAATTGTTGATTTCTCCTCACCTCCTTGTGCAGCTTGTTAGAGAGACAGCTATTCAATGTCTTGTTGCCTTGTCTGAGCTGCCCCATTCCCGAATCTATCCTTTGAGGACACAGGTTTGTCACGCTTTTAGCTTTGAACTGTTGACATATTCTTATTGATCTTCCTATCATGTCTTGAATAGAATCCTCTTACACTTGATTCGCATTCCAAGCCGCGTTTCAATGTTTGAATCAACTTGTTCATAGTTATTGTGCGTGCCTCAGTGCCTGCGTGGTCTTGACCTCTTTTTTAATATAACCTGGGTTTTAAATCTCTTTTTCTTTGTTCTTTAACCATTTCATATCAATTACGTTAGGTTCTACGAGCAATATCAAAGTGTCTTGATGATAGAAAGAGAGTTGTTCGCCATGAAGCTGTCAAATGTCGGCAAGCATGGTGGGTACCTGACTTGTAGAAATATGTACAATTTTATATGGTTAATAAACTGTTATACTTGCTTATTTTGACTTATCCTCCTTCGACCTTTTGATAGGGCGTCAATGGCATCTAGAAGTCTTCATTTTTGAAGTTCAAAATCAACTTCCCAAGCTACTGGAAATGCTTTGAACTTTGTATTCTAATTTATAGAGATTCTTTCACAAATAGGAAAATCTGAAACTCTTTTAAATGGTGTAAAATAACATGTAAATATCAATGAGCTTTTGTTGCATCAATGTAGTCGTTGGTTGAAACATTTTTCAGTTTGAATGATAGGAGAGGGAATCGTTACATATGAAGATAAATATACCATTGTGTACTTGTATTTTTCTAGATTAATATCCTGTTTGTATAAAATAGATTGAGCTGTCTCACGACTAAAAATCAATAAGGTCATGGTATAAATTTCTCTATAAAAATTTATTAGAGAAAAAAAGAAAATTGATAATTTATTTCTTCTTAAAATTAGTTTTTACACAAATTAAAACAAATTTGTTGGGAAATGAGCGATGGACCTTGTATATTAGAGCAGTGAAAAGTAATATTGAACTTTGAGAAACAATTAAAATGAACTATATTTCTAAAGTCATTTTTACCCTAAATAACAATAACCATGTAAGGCACGAGCAAAGAAAATAGAAGCAGAGAAAATAGAACCGAGTTTACCCATAAAATACTAAATTGTTTGAGGAAAAAATTTGGGGGCGCAAAAAATGGACAGGCAGACTGACACTTGGCTAGCGGTTCAAAATCATAATCCATCGTAAACAGATTAAGTTATAAGTTCACTAGTTTTTTTATTTTATTTTATAATTTTAATTTTGATTAAAAATTCACTTCATTATATAAATATTTTCTAAGTGTTTAATCAATTAATATTTTTAATTAGGTAATACACAGCTAACTTTTCAAAACATCAACAAATAAGTAATAAACTCGCATACATCACATTAAAAATTAAAAAAAAAATTGAACTACACATGCATACATACATAACTTTCTCAAGATGAAAAATAATAATAGATGTATGCATGCATAATTTATATCAGCACACGTACACACAGCTAATACATATGTAGAAAGGCACATACCTTTGTTAGTAACATGTTCAGAACTTAATGTGTTCTATAAAAAAACACCTGTATTGCGATAAAGTAACATAACATAATATCTATATAGTTAATATTTCAGCATTTTTGCATATTGCATATTATACCTTGTATTAATCAACCTCACAAATGAGATTTCATGGTTACAAGTTCAACCTCCTTCTTCTACTTGAACCAACATGTTTAGTATAAGCTGTAAAGGAACACTGTTTTACTAAAGAAATATTAACAAAAAAACTTGTTTGGTATATTTTGTATGTAATAAATAGAGTTCTGTAAAAAATAAAAAAAAATATATATATTTCAGCACTTCTTAGGAACAAAAATAACGGTTAATGAAAATTAACCAAATTATAGATTTTATTTATCAAATAATAGTTAAAGAAAAAGAAAAATAACTAAAAATATTTGTTATTTTAAACATTATATGCCAACCGTACCTTGCATGATATATATATATATTTCTACCCCCAAAAAGACATGGTATAAAAAGTTCACGAGGTTGCCAAGAAACATTTAGTTCTAGGGTTTTAATTTTAGTGCAAACAGTAGTGGACCGGTGCACCTTTATATTGTTTGATATGATATAAAATAATGAATGATAGAGGTCTTATTTTTCTTTAACTAAGATAACCATTATGGAGAAATTTTAAATCTTATTTCATTTATGTTCTAGTCCTCATCGTGGCTCATCTCTTTATCTTGGTTTTATATTAATATTCTAATGGTCACTGTCAACTGTACACGGATAAATCACATGTTTAAGTGGCTCTCGTTACCATTCACCTTAATTTTAATGGACGAACATGCATGTTAGACACGAACATGCATGTTTGCGTTTTAAGGTGGTGTTTTGTCTCTCCCATAGCTGTGTTTGCTTTGGCCAGGGTTGTGGCCCTTCTCGTTTTCAATTTTCTCAGTTGTTAGACATTACTTGCAATGCCATTACTTGTAATTTGAGAAGTAAAACAGTTTTTTTGTAATGGTGGTACTAACTATAGAACTTTAGAGAAAGATTATTTCCTTAACATTTGGAAACAAAACCGATATTTGGAAACATATGCATAGTACTCCAAAACGGGTGATTTTGCCTTTCCTAAACGTGGTGAATATGCAGTTTTCTTAATTACAAAACTCACCAATTACATTTTCCCTCATGAATGCAAATCTCTCTAATTGTAAGCTCTTTACTTGGGCCGCAATGCTGTCTCTTGGGGCCCAGCTTGTCTAGCCAGCTGCACAAACAAAAAAGGAGCATTCAGCATACCACACTCCCTAACTCAACAAATATGAACACAAATTCCCACTCACCTGAAAATATGTTTCAAGTTTCTTTCTCAGTGTTACATATTCTTTCTTCATTTGTTGGAAGCTCCTCCTGCATCTGCATGTTCATACACAACAACACAAGTATCACTATTTAGAACACACTAACAAAATAAGTGTATGGAATTTTATGTTTCCAAATTCTACACATAATGAAGGGCATTCAATAAAAATGCTAGTTATTATTATTCATTCTCTTGAGAAAAGTGTGATTTCTGGTGAATGAAGATAAAGATAAGAACTGGATTTACCCTTCTCCATTTCTTTGCCTGCAATATTCCCTAAACAGAGTGCATTCTGCTTTCACCTTTTTAGCTCCGATGCTGGAATGCAACATATAGCAAAAGAAAACTCATCAAATCATTGTAGATTGCCACGTGCCTTCAGCTATAACACTTAACCAAACCTAACTCATTTTCTTTGGTTGGTTTACCTTGAGCTGCTTCCTTTAAACTGGTGCATAATTGTGTCCAGCTTGTTGAAATCCAAAGGGTTCCTTTCCCTGTTATGAATGACACCAAAATGTTTTGATAATATAAAACAGAAGCAAAGAACATACATACATACATAAATAAATAAATAACATCTTTAGAACTCAAAGTGTGATGAAGTTGTTGGTTAAGTAAGTTACAGTGTGTGGTCCAAGTTTGAGATAAGCCTGGAGGAATCACGGTAGTAAAGAGTGACAATTTCCTCAACAAAGTTAGGATTAGCATCATCCTGCAATTCTTCAAGTTGGATAAACTGTTCATCCAAATATCCCTGCAATCAATGGCTTCTCATTCAACTATTCCAAATCATAATTTCTTTGTAACTAACAAGGTCAAAGCCATCACATAATAATATTTGGTTAACATCGGCATGAATATACATGCATGCATACATGCATACATACCTGATCAAAGAGGGAGTGCTTGATAGCAGCTACTTGCTTGTTGGAGTGGTTTCTGTCCATAATCAGAAAATGTGAGAGGAAAGGCAGAAAGGGAAGTTTTTGTATTGTAGTTAAAAGTGCAAAGGAAATGGTGTGGTGTGGTATGGTATGGTGTGGAGGGGTTTATATAGCACCTCAACTCAGCACTAACACAGATACACATGTCTAACACTCTCATTCAATCACTAAGTTTTCTTAATCATAACTTGAGTAACTTTTATTATAATTATTTATAACTAAGATTAACAATATTTTTTAATAAATGGTTTTGAACCAACAAGAATACATGGAAATTTGTGTATGGGTAAAATAATGAGTTTAATAGCTATGTATTATCTATATAAATTTTTTGATTGATTAGTTAATTAAAAATCATGTTTTTAGAATAATTATTATAGCAGTTTATAAATTTATTATATATAGTTGCTTTTAATTAAATAATATTGTAAAACTGTTTTACCTTCTGATAGAATCTACATGGAATACTGATAATTAAGAGAGTTTTATCTCGTAGTATTTTGTTGTAATAGATATGCACAAATTGGTGGATCACATACATATTATACTCAACCAATTTTAGCAGATATGCAAACAAAAAGTTTCAGAAAAACTCATGGATTTGACAAAGAAAAAGATTAAATTATTTTATGAACTTCGGGTTGTTGAGAGTTTGATGATGATTAAATATTGATAATGCAAAACTGATTTATCTTGTCAGTGCCCTTTTTTTTTCCCCATTGGAGAAGCCTATGAAATTATTTTTTATTTATTTTGATAAATTTTATTATTAAACTCCAGTTATAAGCATTTTTAATCAAAGAGATCCTAAATATCCCACCAAAGTACTTAAAAATAATTTAACAGAAAACAGGTTTAATACTTTAATCAGCACCATTAACAACAGATATAGTACTTGTACGGAACACTGCATGGCATCATTTGAGATTTGTTTATACATAATAGAACATACTCAAGATTTAATTCACAAGATCCCGCTGCTCGAATCGTTTATTAATTTATTTAACCAGACAAATCATTCAGCATTTGAGATGCAAAAATAGTGCATCAATATTTAAGTTAGTATTTAGTTTATGTTGATATATATATATATATATATAGAGAGAGAGAGAGAGAGAGAGAGAGAGAGAGTAGATTAAATTATACAGCTATGAATAACACTTAAGTCTTATATTATCAATAACTTATACAAAATAAATGCTAAATTGCAATTTTATTTTATTTTTTGTGTGAAACTAAATAATTATGTAGCTAAAATAATTCCTATCTTTATATACTTTATAAATTACGTTGCATTTTAATGTATATAAATTAAGTATGGGATCATTTTAAATTAATATAAGATTTTATAAATTCCATTTACATAAATAAACGCCTCTCGTTCAATAATAAATTTTGAGATCAAATTAGCTTAATAAGAAGCTATGGTGTAAAATGGATTAACTTACAACAATTATATATACATGGGATGATAAAGATTATAAAATATTTGGAGGTCATCTACATTTAGGAAATGACTCCAGAGAAATACTTGGTTATTGTAAGAAATAGAGTTATTATAAACCATAAGTTAAGATTAGATTTGGAAAATCTTAATAAAAGAAATTTTATATAAATTAACTTATATATATACAGGTTAAATTTAGTTTATACATAATTGTATATTTTTGTCTCTAATGGTACAATCTTACTTCTTCAAATTCTAAGTACACTAATTAAACCCTTTTAATTATTGCAAATGTAGCATTTTAATATTTCTGAAAACTATTATGTGTTTTTATTCCATTTATTTTAACCACCACACACAACTCCTAAGATATGAATATATGTTAAACTTGATAAACATGATACTGAACAATCCACTATGATGTGATGAGTGTGTGTGATGCACCACCCAAATGCAAATTGTTGGAGAATGTGATAAAGAAAGGTTATGGAGGAAGATGAAGATGAAGATGAAGATGCATTGGCATATTCCTTTCTATGCCCTACGGATGCAAAAAATAAAAGAAGAAACTCTTATTTATATATACACACACCAAATTAGCATATATCCTTCTCTCTCAACTCAACTTACTTGATTGAAGCAACACAAAAAATAATAAATTCCTAAAACAATATTATTGGGCATCGCATGAGACACAGAATTTATCCTCAGGAGGGATCCCAAAAGATTGCTTTTGGCCATAAAGCATATAAATTGCACCATCTTAAAATCTATAATACAAAATCATTTCTTTTTCATCATATAATTTCTTTCATCTTCCTTTTCTTACATTCAGTGCATATAGCATTATATATACATTTTAATGAGTACGGTTTCTGGCAAGCATGAAGAACTTACTTGCTAGCAAGAAAAGATGGAGAATGTTGTTGATTCCATTCCATGAAAAGACATTTTCTAATATTTAACTTAAACATTTATTTCACATATCCATTTATATGAAATTTTCTATACTTCATCTATTCAATTTCAATTCTCAAACTGAATTAATAAATTATGATCTAACTTTTAAAGTATTTACTTTTTTTTTCTTGTGACACATGGATTAGTCTCCTTTAAGATGCCATCAAAAAGTTCCCAATCATCTCAAACCATTCTCTTTTCATTTTTAATTCCTTTTATCAAGCCACCTTCAAAATATATCAGTTTCATCTTTATTTTAAATTTATTTTTAATTATTTTTAAATAAATTATTAACAATTGTTTTTTAAAACCATACATCTTGTATATTACAAATTCCAAATAGAATTTATATATTAAAAAATTACTACAAATTCTAATAAATCTGGTTTATAAATTCAAACATATTCATTTATCACAATTTCATACTTTACCATGCTAAAATACTATTTATCTATAATTGAACGCATAAATATAAAATTTTCTTTGTACGTCTTAGATTTATTTAATTATATATGGAAGATCATATCTACATGCAAATCTAACGATTCCGTATTTAAATTTAATATATCATAGTTTATGTATTCTCATAGTGTGTATTTTTAAAGAACTTTTTCTTTTTCTAATTCATCATAGAATCATTACGATTTGTATGCTCTTTTTCAAAATTCTCAAACGATATTTGGAATGAAAGCAAAAAAAGACTATCTAGGAGTTGTTATGACGTGACAAAATATTGAAACCAAAAACAAAATAACTGTCAAACAAGGTTATTATTTCCATTTTTTATCTTCTATTATTTCCGTATGTGCACTATACAATATGTAAAATATATTTTTAATCTATAATGAATATTTTAAATTAATATGTAAGATTGTTTTAACTACGTTCGTATTTTAAAAAAAATTGATTTAAATATAGATAAAAAAAAGTGATAGGATGAAATAATTAAAAGATTATATATATTTGCTTATACAAGTTATAAGAGTTTGGGTAAAATTCTATTCGTGGTAATATCCTTATAGGTATGAAATAATCTCTCTTGGTTGAGACAGTTTTTTATTGATTATTAGAATAGCATATGAAATTTCTTTGAAATTACTATAATTTTTTACTGAAAAATGTTTAAAAGCATGTTCGATATAAGGGTCTTATTAAACTTTATAATAAAATGTTATTTTACTTTAACTAGGTTTTACTTTGTCATATCAATTTTAAAACTTTTTTTTACGTGTTTCGTTTTAATGATGAGATAAAGCTCATATTTTTTTTATTTACATTTTATTTGCGTACAACTTAAAAAAATACAATTAAATATTCTTTTCATTTTTAAGATCTGAGTTTTGTACAAAACTTGTATCATAAATTTAGGGCTCTCATTATAGTACATGCTTCAATAATTTTTTTATAAAACCCTTTTTTTTTTAACGGCTTTTATAAAGCCTATATTTTTAATTTAAAAATTAAGTCAATACTTATGCATTGAAGATTATCTAATTAAAATACTTAGAAAAAGAGAGTTTTATTCGTCAATTTGCCTATATTTTAATTTATAATAAAATTTAGAAGTGTATATATAATTAATTTGTTTAATATTTTCACAACTCACTATTTTATTCCTTCAACATTTTTAGTTAAGATTTCACTTTATAAGAGTAAATATCATAACATTTTTTTGTGTATTTATTATTTGTAGATTTTTTAAACCCTTCTCTATTTCTTCCTCTTTATCTGTACAATTTGTTCTATAAAATATAGTTTCTTTTAGTAATATTATTTTAAATTATTCACTAATACAACAATTGTTTCTCCTTGAAACTATTTCACATTTAATTAGATCTTTCTACCAAATAGCATAATTTGCTATATCATTAGCTAACATATGCTTTGTTTTAGTAAAAAACTAAACAATCATATTTGTTTGTTGAATTACATGAGAAAAACAGAGACATTTAGTATATCAATATTCAAAATCAATAATTTCATTCCAATTATCTAAATTAAAACATTAATTATTAAAACGTTTATATTGACTGTGATGTGATCAACTGTGTTAAGTGAAAAGTCAATATTAATATTATCCAACATAATTAAAATTTGTCTAAGATAAATAATGTTGTGAGATGATTGACTAGATCAACCATTAAAAAATACTAGTTTTTGAAACTTGTATTTCAATGAAATATAAGTTGAGTATATAACACTTGAACTACTCCAATTGCTCTGTTCTTGAATAATTGACATTTTTTTTTACAAGTAGAATTAATAAGAAAAACTTGTATTGTGCAACATAACAGATGATCACGTCAGATTTCACTGTGGCGAGATATGAAGAGCAGAGAATACCAAAGAAGGGAATCACCGTGACCAAAAGTGGGGGGAAATTAACAAGGAAAATTTTCAATGATTGACTTAAGAATTTTGCATTGCATCTCAGTGGTCCTCGTCATTTCCTTTCTGCAATTTCAGCAAAGCAAAATGTTTTAATGGAAGAAAAAAGTGTTGCAGAAGAGATTCTCTTTCCTTTCTCTATTTATTCCTAATTCCTGTCACAGTGCAGTGAAAGGACAAGACCGATTTGATCTATCCTATAGCTTAATCTCTCTCCTTCCTTTTAGAAAAAATTACACGGATAATTTCTGTCATTTCTTGATATTATAGACAATACTCTTGTCTTTATAATAATCCCCTATGTCCTTGTAGAATGTAGGGTGTAATATGTTTTTTAGGTGACAGAAGTTAACGTAACATATTTGATAGAATTAAAAAAGAGTTTCTATAAAGGTTAAAAGGACAGAAGCATGTATGCAATCTCAAAAAATCACAAAGAATGAGTGTAATTTACTCCTTTTTTTGTATTGTATGTATGTGGTCACATCTGCTCCTTTGTAAAGGGCCAAAAAGTGGAATGTTTTAGGTGAGTGGAAAAAGGATTAGAATCTGGTGTCTCTGTCTTTTTTCTAGGCCAGCAGATTGCTTTTATTTTATATATTTTTCCTTCTCTTATCACTATCTCCTATGTTGATAAGAATCCCACCATGGACTATCATCAACCTAATGGATCAGCAATACTATTAATCACGTATAAGCCCTCTCAGGTTATGTACATTTCTACCAACATAAAACATAATAAGAATAGACAATCATATTCATTCTCACCAACATAACCAAAAGAAATAAGAATAGACAAATTTACAGCATGACTTCAAAACTAGTCTTGAATTAACCTTTATATGTTTTTAACTATAAATTACTTCAGAGACAGTAAACTAGACTAAGGTAATGGTGGCCAAAACAAAATAAACTTTAGCTAGTAACCATAGCACAATGTTAGAATCTTAACATGTTTCAGTGCTGCTTTCATGATCATTTTCATACCACTAGAAAACATTGTCTGCATCTCCTATTTCCTAAAGCGAGGAAGATCCAATTACATTGAAAGGGACGTGATTGGAGCACAGCACAATGTCTCAGATGGATTTCATGTCAAAGAATTAGCTGCTCACACTCACAGCACCTGAAAAAGCATAGCAGTTGTTTCCTTTCTTTTTCTAATCAAGAGATGTGCGCTAGCTGACAGGAATAATCAAGCCTGTTGGAATTGATGCAATCTTCGAGAGTTTTGCTGAGGTTGCTTTCTCACTTCTCAGTGGCTTTTAGGGGGTTATTCTTGTTCTGCAAAAGCATCAATTCTAGTAATCATCTATAGAATCCACTGTGTGGACGACACTATTGAAAGCAACAAGCATGGCCACTAAAGGCAACTTTTCCTCTGTCCGCCAAAATTTTATCCAAATGCATGAGACAAGATCCTTGTAGCAAACATGGAAAAGGAGAACAAATAATGATGATTGAACCACCAGTAAAGAAGTAGCAAAATCAAGAAAAGCATTGATTGGCCTTGTGAATATGAACCTTTCTATAAAGGATATTATATATACCACATAATGCTCCTCTAGTCTGCTGTCAACAGAAAATGCATGCAATTTGTTTGCATTTTTAAAGATACGAGATAGTTCCACACAATATGTTCTTATATTGTAGACATATACTTTGGGAGAACTTACGAGATCTCATAGTAAACAATATTTCTGAATATGTTGTCTTTAACCGAGCTCAATGACATACTGTGATTTGTTATACTGTCTACTACATATACACAATCCAATGCTTGACTAAATTCTGAACATCATAAATCGAAATGAAGCACCCTAGGATAATCAAGGTTTGAGAATTTGAGTTCATCAAAGGATTATACAGTTTTTGTATACTTTCGAAATCACATATCCACTGTTAGCAGTAATCTGTCTTATCTACATTCCTGATGTTCCCTTGCTGAAATCCCACCTTAAATCCTATCTTCAGAACATGGACAATCCTACAACACATCAAGTTTGGAAGGATTAAGACAGTAATCTGTCTTATCACTATATCATCAGAACATGGATAAGCCTACAATGCGTCATGTTTGGGATAATCACTAATTATCCGCGGTGTTATCTGTAGGATATCATGTTTACTCCTATCCTGAAACTGAAACACGTGCATGATATCGTAGTTATTTTCAATAAAAAAAATTATATCATATCAATTGTATTACTTTATTCATGATTGATTTTCGACAAAACTGAAGTACAGAACTCTCAGATCAAAACTAATATTTTATTTCGATAGTAATTCTAAATTTCTTTTATAAAAAAAAATACTTTTATGGAAAACCAGCATCAACGAGCCGAATAATACAGCATTTAAAATTAGTCCATTAGTTTTCTATTTGACAAGTCTCGAATAATCAATTACACAAATAACATAATTCGGTCTATCCAAGAGTGATTATTAGTTATTTACATGTATATATAGTCATTAAATTCTTGTCAGAAACATATACAATTTCTTTCAAGTTCCCGATACGGATTGTAAAGCTATGGGTGTAACAAAAGGGGAGAAGAGGAAGAGAAGGATATGATGTGAGTAATATCAATTATAACAACTCTTAAAACATAAGAATGGGTACATCACACAGCACATCCACTGCTGGAGTGCCGGAACACTGGAGCAGAGCAGGAATACTAGATGGTGCTGGCTAGACAAAATTAAGAATCTATTTGGATTAACTTTTTAGTTCATAAGAACCGTTTAATTAAAATAAATATTGATTCCTAACTTAAGTACTTTTAAATGCATGTATAGATGTTTAAATGGGTTAAAAAAATAAGATGCATAAGTTGGTGTAATTTTAACTACTATTACACATTAGACTCACCTTACATAATTCACTTTATTTTATTTTGATCAATTGGTGTAATTATTTATGGAAAATTTCATCCAAACTAACCCTAAATAACCAAACCTAGAGGTACCAAGACCTCTTGGTGATATTTGATTATTAAAGCTTCATTTGTTTACAGTTAGAAAGAATAAATATTTGCCAAGAATTGATCTAACCTGAGCTACATGCCACCATATAACTTGGCTCTACTGATTGGAAGGTTAAACACTAGGGCTCAGAAAAAAAAGAATTATATATGATAGTACAAATGAAAAGATGAGCAAAAGAAAGCTCAATTACTGCTGCTATCTTCACCAGAACTTAAAAGCTCAAACTGCTTGAATTGCTTTGTTCTTGCCAGTTTTTAAATCCGAACCACCAACTGGAGCATTTGCATGGAATGCTGACTGCCTCGAGGGTTCCCCTAACAACTTTAAGGAAAGCGGGGAAGGTTCTCTATCACATACCTGTGTGTCCCCAATGCTGAGATGAGACATTCCCACAAGTTCGTCAACATTGACAGGTTCCTTGGGAATGACTGGGATTGGCCTGTGGACCTGATGATGGGATGTCTCTCCTCCCTTAACTTCTTCAAAAGGAGCTGCAGTTGATGGCCACATGGGAAATGGAACGGGTAAATAAGTGGGGTAGAACCCATGAGGAGCCATTGATGTCAGTCCGTTTGATCCCATCATAGTTTCATTGGTCTGTTCCACGTTTTCTTGAGAAGTAGTTTCCATGGGTTCAAATTCTGATTTGAGGGAGAGATTTAGTGAAGGCTGTGATTTTCCATTACAAGGTTGCGAGTTCTCAGAAGGTGGAAGCAGCAGCTGTTCTTCTGGCACTGAAGGTGGATCTGAAGTCTGACATGATTAAAAAAGAATTTAGCCAGAGAAGCAGAGGAAAAGTTTTACCACTACGTTTACATAAGAATCTTAGAACATAACTAATTGGCAGTGCACAGCAATAACAAGGATGACCCCATATACTTGGCAAATACAGAATTCTGTAAATGCATCAAAGTAATAGAAAAGTTTATCTAAAGCAAAATCCAGATTCGAATGTCCAAAACAGTAAAGTTGTTATCATGTCATGATATTCAAACCAAGAAAAACCTCGGTGTTTTTCAATAAAGACATGACAAGTATTCAAGAAACTAGAAGTGCGATGGGAATAACAAGAACTATTAAACTTATAACAGAGAAGACATGACATGTATTCGTATGCATTGCTGTTCATGCACAAGAAAGGAAGACACTTATTTTCCTTATATTAGAAAACATCGAGGCATAATAAGATGTGTGCATGGTAGCCAATTAGATGTCATATGATAAACAATACCAACCATATCTGGAACCATGTCAAAAAGGCTGGAACGTCTCTTTCTCCTGGTAGCATGACTTTGCCGGATAAAATACTTCTGAGCATGACTTGCTACTTGAGTAGGGGTCCTTGACACAACAAAATTACGTGCTATCCCACGCCAGTCTCCTTTGCCCAGCTTCTGGAGACCGATTAAGAACAGCCTGTGTTCTTCTTCAGTCCATGCAACACCTAAAACAAACGAGTAAATACTGAATATAGTAATTCAATTACGAGACACAAAAGGGTACTCGTTGTGCTCAGTGAATTAACTGTTTTTGAGAAAATTCAATAATCTAATAAACGCAATAAAGAGTTGAGAGTATGGACAAAATAAGGTATTCTAAATAAGTTATTATTATACTTCTTTCAGTTTTATCTTTCCAAACAATTTTCAATGCATTATCAAATTGGAAATAAGGGTATAATTAGAAGAAGAAAAAAATTGTTATTTTCAAATTTAAAAATAACAGATAAAAAGGAAAAAAAAAATCTTCAAAAAGTGACCACTAATGGAGGGACTAAGTAGCAAGGTAGAAACAATTCTCGGTTGTGTAATAGGCATGATATGATGGGATTAGGGTCAATAGAGAGTTTATTTCAGTTAATTACCTTCCTTTTTAAGTGTGTTTAATGTTCCTTTGAATAAAGATAAGGGTATGAATAATAAAATAAAAAGTAATTAAGGTTCTCTTAAACTTTAAAAATAAAATTTAAATAAAAAAAATATTTCAAGAACGGAACCTAAAGAAAAAACCAAAGGAGTAGTACTTTCCTTTGTAACAAATTAATGAGTGAGGGAGTTAGTTATTATATTAAATACTCTTTAATTTATTTTTTTATTTTTTTTTGGATTGTTTTCTGTACATAAACCAGTTTCATTTTCAGTAAAATTGTAAAGAATCCGTTTCTTTCTCTTGTAATAAAGTAACAAAATTAACTGAAGTTAACTCTCAGTTGACCATTGATTATAACTGGATATTATCATTCCAAGAGTTAAAGATTTCATGTAACTGAAAATCTCTCTAGGAGCGGTTCCAAGTCAAACAAACTATAGCCTACAGAGAACGGAATATCAAGAATAATACATAGCATTCTCGGCCAAAAATTGCATTACAACGACCTTAGGATGAATAGCAAATCATCAACAAAATTGTTGCCTTTAAAATTGGGCAGAGAATGCCAATAAATATTTGTCAAAACAAATTTCAACACTACAAAAAGACATTGTCAAGAAACTTAATGTTATTACAACAATTGTTATTGAAAGAAATGCAGCAGTCATGCAAATAAAATGTGAAACTGAAAACTTCACATAAGTATAAAAATAATAAGCATAAACATAATCTGAATGAGTTTCCCTTTGAAAATTCATCATGCATTTAGCCCTGTGTAATTTTTCTATTGAACAAATAAAGCATTCAAGTATCACCCCTTTCCTAAGGGGAAAATAACCTAAAGTCATTATTGTGTCTGTCTTAAAGCCAAACATAATAATTAATTACCATACCAACTCTGCTTATTCAGGTATCAAGCAGATCATGATAAAGAAACAAAAGCTACTGTTTCCCACAATTCCAGAAACAAATAAATGTGCAACAGCAGGGTTATTAAACTAGTCAAACCATCCAAGAGCACAGCTTAGAGAGGTAATTAGACTCAAACAACAAATTCTTAATTAGTTTGAACAGATTCCACAAGATAGGAGGCCCAGTAATTGTCAAATAAGCACATTTACATCTTTTTTTTTAATTCCTTGCACCTTAGTTGATGACCCTATCTCCGATATCCCAGATATCCCAAATAAATTAAATGGATGCTGGAAGTATACCACATCTTGTCCATGGAAGAATTCATTAATATTATTATAATCACTACTATCAAATGATAAAAAAGGTGAAGTTCAAGTAGTATATGATATCATACAAATTCAACGAACCAGGATGCCATGAGCACCCAACTGTAGTATGATATCATACCCGCTATATAATAAATGATCCACATTCTTCCAAAATACCAACCAATCAAGACATTAAATACAGCCATTGCCCTATGGAAAGGACCAACAATTGCATAAAACACCGAACAAAGAAAACCAAAATACACAAGTTCCAAGACAAGAGTGGAAAACGTTGGAAAAAAACATCATATTTAACATAAACATTTATAAAGTGCAAGAAAAGAGAAATCCTCAACAAACACAAACAGGGAATGAAAAAACAAATCTAACAGAGAAAACAAAATGTGAGACCAATAAAAAATAAATAAAATCCGATTAACATTAAATGAAAAGGTAAAGAAATGGAGAAATGGAACGATGAAAACCTTTTTTCCTTTCTCCGCGGCGGTTGGCCAGGGTGGAGATATGGGCGGGGTCGTCGGACAAGTAACCGTGGGGCTCATGCGGCGGGTCGGAGCAGGGAGAGCTTGGATTGGGAGAGGTGGCGGCGAGGTTGGAAGAGGAAGGAGAAGAATGGTGGTGTGCGGCGGCGAGGTTAAGGTTTCCCATACTGGCGCTCTTCTTTATGATTGATCCATCCGTCAGCCTCACCCCGAACAGCTTCACGCCGGCGCCCGCTCCCCGAGTCGATGGGCATGTCCGGGAGTTGTGGCCGTTGTTGCTGCAGTGGGAGCACCGCCGAGTCATGCCGATTGTCCGCCGCGTGACTCGGTCCAGGGAGGGAGGGAGGGAGAAAGGAGAACAAAACAGAAGAAGAGGAATAAGGAGAGAAAAAGAAAAAAGAAAATGTGCGATGCGATATGCGAAGTGAAATGGAATTATGGATAGAGAAAAGAGATATGGAAAGAATGCATGTGTTTGGTTAATTAAGGTAAACACACCAACACCGTGTTGCCGCTCATGGATAATTCCGGGTTTTCGGAATATCCTCGAGGTTAAATCTGGGATTCTACTTTAACGCTTTTTATTTTATCATTCTGTGTTAGTGGAAGGCGCTCCATGGCTCCTTTCTCTTTCTCCCCCAATCTCTCTTTGTGCACACCTCATCATCTTCAAATCTACAATTAATTCCTTCTCCTATTATACTTACTAAATTTTCCATAAATAAATCATATTCACTTACTTATTAAACCCTAAATATTTAATATTAAAATTTGTCTATTTTGTTTTATGCTGGATTACACAATTAATCCTGAACCGAGTCTTACAAAGCAAAAGAAAAGGAAGGGGGTGGCGTGAGACGAGCGTGTTGTTCTCACGTAATGGCACGTACTTTGCCACTCCAAACACGTGCATATTGACTCAGCGAGTGAAAAATGGATCAATCATAAAGAAAAATGCTTCCGTGGCATTGCTTTCTAACTTTTTCTTTTTTTTTTTTTTCATCTTCAACAATAATCATCATTTACCCAACACCTTCTACGGATACTGTTAAGTTTGGTTTGGTTAAACTATACCCACTTAATTGAACACGACATGTAACTAATAAAATGTTTTTTTTTCCTGATTCTGTTTTGAGATATCAGGTAATATTTAAAAAAAATATCAGGATAATATTTAGACATTTTTCAAATCTATAATTGCAACTTACTTTTTATTCTCCGCAGACAATTATTTTAAATGTAATTAAGGGCATGATTCATTTATACAATCAATTAAAAAAAATCTGAAAGTAACTTTCTGTCTGACGCCTTCAAAATTGCTTAGGTTCAATGAAGATAGTGACAAAAATTATGAGAATGTGAAATTATAGCGGTTCAATTATCCTGAAATATTATCTAGTAGCATTATATTATATCTTTGGATAAGGGTTTCTTTTTCTCACACACTCTATCCCTAACATTTTCATTTTGATAAAAAAGTTTTTAAGACAAAACTTCGAGACTTTGACTCGTTAGCCTGGAAATATCTCTGAGCACCGTTATTTAATCTTTTAGTTATTATATATTCGATCGAAACTTTCAATAATATAAAAACTATATGTTAAATAAAATAAAATATTTATTAAAATTATATTGAATTTTATTTATGGAATAGAATTAATTTGAATTTGATTTGTTTAAAGGAAGAATGCGCAATTATCGGCAATGGATGGATGGTAGTGATTAGCGTATCTGATTTGATAGTATTTGGGAGGTGTTTGGATCAAATTAGGACTCTTGTCTATAAAACGGCGATGAATGTTCTTTACGGATTTGTAGTAAGACACGTGGAATATATGGTGGTCCCCACCTACTTTACTTGGCCTTCACGCCTATTACATGCCACCGTGATTTTCTTACCCGATCTAAAACGAATATTTCTTTACTATTTTTTTCTCATTAGATAGAAATTTGAATGGATTTGTTTTAATAAAATAATTCAAATTTACAAAAAAATATGATTTTCATAATCTAAATAATACTGTCATGTCTACAAAATTAATAATTTATTTAGGGATGAAAAAATGTATATACTTTTATTTTATTTTGACAACTAACAATATAAGTTAAAATATACTAACTAATTAAATTATAACTAGACATTAAAAATTCTGCTTAATTGAATTTTTTATTCTACTATTTATTTATTTTAAAAAATTTTATTTCATCTACTACTAAAAAATATAATAAAATATATCAACTTTTTAAAATGCCATAATGTAACTCTTCTAAAATTTAATCAAGTTTCTTACTTTTTCTAGATATAAAGATGTGGTATTTTTACATATTAAATTAGTGTTATTGATTTCATAAATTATCACTATACATTGCTCATAAATTTTATGGATTTTAAATAAAATTAATTATTGTTTATTTATTAACGATGTAGTAGTCATGTTATGTTTTGCAAAATTAAAAAAAAAATTATTAATGTTAAAATCGAAGTGACTAAAATCAATAAAAAAATCAAAATTTATATTTATACATTATTTTTAAGCTTTTATTTATATAATATAATCACAAGCAATAGAAAAAAATAAATAAAACACGTCCTCATAGTTTAACAGCAAATGCAAAGTAGCATATTTGTCATTCATAAGTACTACTTAGTCATATATCCTCAATGTTATGGAGTCATAATTTACTAAATCCAAAATGGATAACATGTATAAAACCATGTATCACAATTATCAAAATCTCAAAGTATTATCACACTGCTATTAATTACTCGTTCTATTTAATTGTGGTTTAAGATTATTTTAGAGAAAAAATACAATAAATTGTCTTAACTTTAATAAAATTATTTATAATCTTTTGACGGCAGATATGATATTTCATCCAATCTTTTTGTTTCTTATGTCTGTGGGGGAGCCTCATAACAGTGTGCTCTTTGATCCCATATCAACTCAATTATACATTGCAAGGATAAGTATGTGAAAGTAGGGTTTTAAAATAAGAAATGAAATGAGGATAATATTTTTAAAACAAATAGATGTTATCTTAGGTTGCCTTTGCTAATAATTAAAGTTGGAGATAATTATTATCTTTAAAGAATTAAATATATATAAAATTTGAGCTTAAACTATTGGGTTGTGATGAAGTTATATAGGTCAGGTTCATTCACTCGACAAAGATTGTTGATGATCCAAAAAATTGTCTTCATAAGGTTTTAGTCATAAGTAATCAATATTATCCACCAATATATGATATGTACGGACACGTGAACATTTCACATTTGGTAAACACCATGAGTGACACAAATCAGAATACTAAATATCAGGAAAAGGAGAGTGTAAAAAGCAAAGTCAATGGTCAAACTTTGTAGACTTCAATTGTCTCCTATCATTTATTAATTATATATTCTTTGTCACCTTCTATATATTTGGTAATATATATAACGTAAGCTCATACAATATAATTTTGTTTTACCTTTTTTTCTCTGTCGTGTTGCATTTCTTCCATAATGGTCGATTTATCTTATATCCTCTAAATGCATGTCATAACATGTATGTATCTTCTAAATTACAACACATACAATATAATATATTTGCCAGTGATAACTTCCAATAGTTTTTTAGATGAGGGTAATTTGGAATAACATATATTCATTAAGAAATTATAAATCATTCAAATGACAATAAAAAGACATTTCTCTTTAATAAAATATATTTAAAATATATATGATAAAAATAGTGGTTTGAATATTAACTATTTTTTTATTTTTAGTTACGATATGTTAGTGGATTGTTAATATTGTGAAACCTCTATAATATAAGGCTTTAATTAAATATTCATATGATATATATATATATATATATATATATATATATATATATATATATATAAACAAATACTTTTTATTATACATTCAATTATTAACACGTATAAGTATCTACCTACGATATTTTCTAAAACAAGAATTATTAAAAAATTATTTTTATATTTTGAAAAGATTTCATTATTTAAAATCATTAATTAAGATTGGAAGTGTTATATATTTATTTTATTCATTTTAGGAATAGTTGTCATTCCCTTTCATAATTTCCTTTGTTGTTATAAATGGTTGAGTATATATTGGATTTCTTATTAAAGGGTTTTCGAAGAAGGGTGGTAAGGTTTTCTTATTTTACTTGAATAGAAATTCTTGTAACTAAATGTTTTAAAGAAGATAAAAGAAAATTCAAATAAGGTTGTTTAGATTAAACTAGATGTATATTCGTATTAAATTGAATCAGTATAAAAAATTATGTATCCACTAATTTTGATCTTAGAGTTTTTGAGATGTTTCTAAATCGGAAGAGTATTTTATAATTTGTTCACTTTAATTAACTATAATATAAAAAATATATAATTATTATATCTTATGTAAAAATTCACAATTTTTATCATGTTATATTAAAATGTGTAATTAAAAAAAGAGAGTATATTATATACTAATATCACAATTAATATGTAGGATAAGTTTGAAATTCACCCATATAGGATTCAATATATTTATTATGCAAAAACTTAAGTTTTTAAGACCTTAAATATATTTAAACAAATTTTTTTGTGATTATTTTAATACATAAGAATAAGAAAATTAACTTCTTTTAAATTAAAAATATTTTATGCTTAAGTTAATAATAGGTTAGTTATATAAGAAAATTTTACACATATAAATTAATATAACTAAGTTTATGGAAAAAGTAATTTTTTTCTCTTTTAAAATATTTTTTTTAAAAAAAGTTTAAATATACCGAAATACATGTAGTAGTGAATATATTCTTAATTTATAATAATATGAAATTTTATTAGTATTCTTCGTAATACCTGAAGTAACTGTTTTATCCTGTGATAAAAAGTTTGTTTATTTATAATAGTAAAATCGTGAAAGATAATATTTAATAATATTTTATAATGAATCCCGTAATAGTTCTATGATAATTTTATCTTTCAAGGAAATACTAAACTAAATCATATTCTCAAATTTTAATAAAATATTTTTTTTCATTTTTAATTTATCTTTAGATTAATTCATATGTATTTTTAAATAAAATGGTGCATTTATTGAAAATAAATAATTTTAAAAAAATAATACAACAATTTTTGTTCAAAATTTATTTTTTATTGATTTGTATACAATTAATTTTAGCTAATCTACTCTCGTTATAAATTTCTTAACTTTAAACTGAAGTTATAAGGAATTGTGTTAAAGATAACATTATTGAAATAATCTAAATAAATATTAAAGAAAATACGAAATTAGGTATATAACAAATTATTAGTACCTCACAAGTCACTTGTAATGTGATACAGAAAAGGTACATAGATAAATATTAGTTTAGTTTACACTGATCTAGGTTTCGTAGAAAAGCATAAATTAATTCGTAATTGTTTTTTTTTCAAGAGAGATTTTGTTTATGACATGTTATAAATGTTTGAAATTCATATAAATATATTTTAAGCATATTTGGTGTATTATTTGGCCAACTGAGCATACAATTTTTACTAATTGTTAGTCACCTAGGTTGATAAGATATTGTTTAATTTGAGTTCAAAGCCATCCTTTCTTACACCAAAGCAGTTTTTAGTGTGTTTTATTTTTTCCATCTGATAAAAAGTAGGTTGAGTATATCTTACATCTTGTCTATGATAAAGGTGAAAAAATAATCATCACACAGACATCTAATTTTGAATGTATTTTACACTTTTCTTTTGATAAAAGAGTGAAAAAGTTATAATTACATAAATATCACCGGAAAATAATAAAGAACCAGAAGAAAGAAACATCCACATACAATTAAACCTCGTGTACATGAGAATTTCCTTTAACATCATAGTACTTGTGCAAATACCTCTCTCTATTGACCCCAATCATCTAAAACCAACCAGATATCAATGAAAAAATTGTTTAAAATTAATATTTGCAAAAGATTGTTATTAGTCTTTAACATCCCTGAAATTTTTCATACGGCTTTACCATATTAGATACAAGTATAATTGATGTAATGTCATTTTAAATTAACTAATCTCATAGACGATGTTGTATGTTATTTGATGATTACTTATTTTAGTAGAATTAAAATGTAAATCAATATTTAAAATAGTTTTAAATAAATTTATATTGAAAAATTAGTTTTATTTTTTTAATACAACATTATATTATATTAAGTATACAATTCATTATATAATTGATTATGTTATTATAGAATAAATTTTATATGTGTTGCAAAAAAATTATGATTACAAAAAAAAGAGAGTCGAATACACAATTCGTAAAACTCAGTCTTTGGAAAATATTCTATTAGATTTAATAATAACTGGTTAAATTGTTTTAAAATATTTTATTAATTATTTAATAATTTTATTAATATATTATTATTGATAATAATCGATTGTTTTAATCAGTTACTTCAAAACTCTTCTAAATATGAAACTCTCTCTCATTTATTTACTCATTCAATATTTGTTAAATAAGAGAATCTCGTTATTTTTTGAAAGAGACATTTTAAGAGTGCATTTTGGTTGAAAAAAATAATTGTTGAAGATTAAGGAGTGATCATGGTTTAAGTCTTTCGTTGTTAATTAAGGAGTTATCATATTATAAGTTTTTTTTATTGTAGATCGGTTACATTTCAAATGATATTATTTATTTCTTAAATTTTATTGATAACTCTAGATGATGTTTAGTGTTTATACAGGTAATTAATTAAGTGTTTTTATTATTTTTATAAATATTCTTAAGTAATATATAAAAAAGTAAGTTGTATTTTCAATTGTACTTAATTTTTGGTAATTCAATATTTTTAGTGTAAATTTCTTAGTTAGATTAACTAGATCTAGATTTGAAAATTTGTAACTAGGGTAAAATTTTGTACATCTTCTTTTATTTTTTCTCATTATTTTAAATTATTTATTGTTTTTATTTCTTGATAATAATTAAAATTTTAAAAGGTCATTAAATGCATTGTTCAACCAATTTACCAACTTTGTTATTTTTTTAGCGATTCTTTATTTTCTAGTGTTTTTCTGGACAAAATTGAGGTTCCTGGAAATGCAGTCGAGTTTCCTATGGCTATCACACTTGTGGTGAAGAAGTTGCTTTGGTATTTGAGCATATTTTGTTAATGCTTAAAATTTATTAGGAAATACAAATTTTGTTAGATTCTTCTTTATTTAATGTGTTTGAATCATTTTTATTTTATAATTTTAACAAACTTCAATTAATGAAAACAATTGTAAAATAAAATATTTAAAAGTGCGGTTATGCAAATGGAAAAGTATAGAATGGGGAAACTGACTTACCTGATTAGGAACGCAAGGTTGACCTGTTTTTTTTTTTTTTTTTATATGTTTTACTTTTTCATCTGCCTGAAATAGTACAAAAAAGTGGTTTTCTAGAATTTAAATTCTAAGAAGTTAAAATCATAGATATTTTTAAATTTTATTTTATGTGAGATAAAATAAACCCACGAAATTCAAGTTCAATGGAACCATAAACACGTTTCTGGTTCAAACCTTTGACTTCAGCGGCATGCTTTTGGAGTATTCATAATTTCTTTGTTCAGATTTGCTGCCCTTCTTCTTTGGTCTATTTTCTGCAACAACTTCAACATATAATCATGCCATGACTTCAACTTACTACCCTTGTATTTTTATGCTTTAATCTGATTTAAAATTTAGTTTATATACTTCAAGAGTTTCTATTTCTTTCATCGTAATCCTATAAATTTAGTTTTTTTAAACTGTATTTAGTCTCTCATACACATTTTTTTTTTTTAATTTTGATCTCTGAATGTTCTTTATTTCACATTTTCTTCCCCATATATTACATTAATTCATATAATAGAAAATATCTCAATTAGATTTTAAGATAAAAAAACTAAAAAATTAAAAATAAACACAATAACGTAAATGAAATATAAATAAAAATTTAGTTTAAATATTAAATATAAAATTCATAAAAAATTTAAGAATTAAAGACAAGGACAAATTTAATTCATTCTAACGAATATATGGAATATTTGTCCAAATAAGTATAATCTGTCGGAGAACAATTAAACGACACAATTCAAGTAACCCTAAAATCGATTATAGGAACCGTAACGTATCACTGGCATTATATTTGTCATATTAGTGGAATAAATATTCTATAAAGTATTAACAAATATACTAATATACTTTATATATATGTAAACATCAAGAGGACTTAAAAGTTTTAAAACATAAATTATTAAAAATTGTAATAAAAAATATTTAATAATCCAGAAGCTAGTCTACATTTATTTTTTCTACGACAAAATTTAATTTACAGTATTAAGTATAACATAGCAATAACATACAACAATATTCAAAAATATCTCATCACACACACACATATATAAATATATATATATATATATATATATATATATATATATATATATATAAAAATCATATATATATATATAAATAAATTTATATTTAT
>Ga0209489_100042_pt1 | contig 161231 bp, 80 predicted proteins | sample SiratrowhiteBW_FD_187527 | JGI IMG/M metagenome (GOLD analysis project Ga0209489, IMG submission 187527) | Root nodule microbial communities of legume samples collected from California, USA - Siratro white BW (SPAdes) (version 2) | ecosystem: Host-associated > Plants > Roots > Nodule | place...
TATATATATATATATATATAATATTTGTTGATATTGTTGGCGGGAAACACCAACTTTTCGTGTTGCCGACGCAACCTGCGTTTCAACTCGTTTCTCGTATTTCCGCCTTGCTCGCTTCCATTGGCTCTGATTTTTGTGGCCGTAACCATCAGCCGCCGGTAAGACTCTCTTCTCCTCGCTCTTGTTCTCTATTTGAATTCGCACAGAGATTTGGAAAACAGACTAAGACGCTTCTTCTCTATTCACAGCTCTCTCTGCGATCGATTCCTCATGAATATGGACTCAACAACTTCAACAACTTCGCATGCCTCGTTCTCCGGTACCAATGCTTCTTAGTTCCCAAAACAGAATCGTTAATTTATTACTGCCGCGATTCTGTTTGTTGTAAATCGCATTTGTCGATAACACGGAATTGATCTCATGCTGTCTGAAACTGTTATACTGTGACTCTTCTATACTAATTTGAAGTAGACGTTCATTCTATTGCATCTCTATTTTGCCTTTGAGATCTGTTAGGAAGGAGCAACAGGAATAAGTTGAAAAATACTTATGTCCTCCATAGGTAGAAGAATATTTTAAGAGTCACCAGAGAATTTCATTTCCTAGGGAGACGGATCTATTGTTTCTATTTCCTTTTAGATTTCGATTTTTTTGAATTTGATATTCGTGCTTTCAAACAAGGATTTCATAGGAGGACGAAGTGCCTTGAGTATTATTGTTGTAAAGAGAGTTAGTCTCATCATATTGATACTTATATCTGATATAGTGAGTGGATCCTGGTTCTACACCTAAAACCACCATTTATTATGGAAATTCTGCAATAATGCTTCTAATTATTATCTTAATGCATTGACTTTTTGGTATGCTGATGACAGCTTGATAGAGAGCTTTGTTACATATTTAAATTTTTAATTACTAGAAAATGCATTTTCTTTAGTTAAGAACGAGTCCATTGTTACGTACTGTTGTAGGTACAGCTGGAATCTGTTTGATGAGAAATGCATGGAAAGAGGATCAACATCCATCGTTCATCAATTTTATCTCCACTTTCCTCTCTGCAAATTCTTTTCGCCTAAACTTTGTCCCCATTGCCCCGGTAATTGTCTGCCTGTTATTTTCTGGTTTCTTTCAAACACCATTTCAACTCTGAAACTTGAGGACTATCTTGTAGGACTTTATATTCAACTGTGGGGGTTTATCTGTAGCCTTCATTTTTGTGACATATTGGGACTGCAACAACGTTGCTTCAATCTTCAACAGGTAACTTGGTTGCTGTTATGGAGTCAATGCCTACCTTTGAGTGGGGTTCTACCGAGTTAAGAGTTATGAGTTTTATGTCTGATTCTAATTTTCCCATGCAGAGTTACAAAGCTGAAAATGCAATTTGCACGGTTTTTCGTGGTTATCGCACTCCCAGCAAAAGAGCAAATTAATTCATTTATTCAGTCATATTTCACGTGAGTTTTATTACTTGAGTTCTGATTGATATCGTTGCTATGTATTACTGGAATAATGGAAGAACAAGGATAATGGTATGCATCTGTGTGAAGATTCGGTATGGTGATTGGCAAGCCTACTTTTGTTCCAGTTCAGGACTTGGAAATGGGGTTTGAAAAGATGGTAAAAATAGCTCATTCTTCTGGAGGTAGAACCAGAATCTTCAAACTAGAATGTTTTGTTCGAATTTATGTTTCTCATTTTCCAACTAATTGCAGTATACAAGCAAGAAAGAATTGGAGAAAAATTGAAAGATGAGGTCAGTGGTTGATTCTGCACTCATACACTGTGATTGTACTTGGAGTCCCTTCAGAAATTAAAAAAATGTTGATGTACGAATTTTGTGATGGGTTTTGAAGAGGAAGCAGTTGGTGCAAAGAATGAACTTTTACCTTAAGGTGGTTACATCCATCCCAGGCATTGACAATCACGATGCAAATGCGGTAAATTCCTGTATCAAGTGGCAACTACTTTTCAATTTAGTTTTCCTATTTTCCGTTTCTTCACCCAAAATTGCTAGCCCAGGATTCTTGATGATATAGATGTTTAAAACTCGTTAAGATACAACAGTCATACATTTACACACACAAACACACTTATGATGTTGTGCATTCGTTTTATATATTTACTGATAACTGCACTAATGAAAAAGTGTTGAATTTGTTTCTACAACACACTTATGGTAGCCAAGCATATAAGCTTGATTTGTTGTTATTCTGATCGTTCAATTCAGCTTAGTCAAGCTATTGGTTCTGTCCAAGCAATTGCCAAGGCGTCAAAAGAGCAAATTCTAGATAACACAGATCTTTCTACCGACAAGGCAGAGTTGGTTTCAAGGTTTCTCAGGGACCCAAAGTTTTACTCGCGTCCCAAGATCAATTGATGGCAAAGTAATCCAGGTTGGACTTATTTTTGCCAAATGAAATAAGCTCTCTTCTGTACCGTTTTTATATGGGAAATTTCTTTATCTTGTTAACTTCTGTGAATCTGTATAATATAATACTCGTAGTTCCAAATTTTATTGACTGACAACCATCATAAGAAAGAACCATTTTCATTTTGTTTCCGATGTTGACATGCAGTGGTAGGCTCTTAGTCTTAGATCTCGGTTTGAGGAATTATTAATTAATGATGGACGGAAGCTTGACTAAAACACTTACAGCCCGTTAGTCTGTTCATAAGTTATAAACTGTACTTAAATATCTAGAATAGCACCCAACTAAAGGAATCAACGATGCACATCAATCCCAGGCCTTGTTGTCTGATAGTTAATATATATATATATATATATATATATATATATATTAGGAGAACTTGATGTGTAGACTTGTTTTGGAGTCACGAATATCCATTTAGATTTTAGATTTTCGTAAATTTTTTTTTTCATGTTACAATTATTTGTCATTTCTATTTTTTATTTTTTGACATCACGTGATTTCGATTATTATTTTTAGTTAAATATGTGCAAAGTTTTTTATTTGATTTGATGTCATGTTCAAACCCAAGTTTAAGATGTTTGCAACTCACTCGAGAGAAACTAGCTTCTTCCATAAACAGAAATTACTATTTGATTTGTATGAAATGTTTATATTATATTATATTTTTTAATCTATGGAAAACTAATAACGTCTTATATAAATATCATATTGCCACACGTAATTACATTTTTCGTTTAAAAATGGGATAATATATCATATTATTAGTTAGAAATACATTATTCTCATATATTTCCAGATCATGCTATAATTGCTGGTAAATAGGATAATGTTTGATTTTATTTTATAAAAATGTATAATTAGCTTGTGACATCTCATGTATGAAAATGAATTATTTGTGATGTTATTTATTATTGTCTTTGGAATAAAGTGATGTATGTGATTGATAAAATATTCTTAAATTAAAATAAAAATTAAATTATTCTTGTTAATAATATTATTTTTCTAAATTTATTACTATTTTTTTATTTTTATTAATACTTTATTATTATTTATAATTTAATTATCATTATTTTAATAATAATATAAATATAAATAAATGTTGAATTATATAAATATATTATTTTAGTCGTTAATTTTTATCTCAGATTTCTGTATTTAATTACTTATTTATTTATTTATTAATTACTGAAATTTTTTTTCATTCAAACAGTCTTTGCAAATCCGTCCTTTGAAGCAAATTTATCATAAACAATGAATAATTAGGTTATATAAGAATATAATTATATTACATTTTAATAAGAAAATTAGGAAATTACAAGAGGAAAGTAAAGCAGTGAATGCTTTATGCATTCAAAGTCCAAATGCTATTCTTTGCGCAAAATCTGGGCGTCTCTTGCTAGGCATTCTAACCAGTCCAGTGATCTGCAGCTCTGTAACTGCCCTACAAAAGCGTGCTCTATTGCAAACGAAAATTAAGGATTGTGACCCATATCAATAAAATGCATTGCAATTGCTGAAACTAGGGAGATGAAAATGGGAAATGCACGACTACAAAAAATAGTATTCACGTCATATTTGGTTTACAACCTAAAATCATTTAAAGAACTTCAAAAACTGGTGTTTTTAAGTCTTACATTTGGTAACTCAAGATTACATCATGACGTGTAGTAGGTTGTAATTACATGACAAAAAGTTTTAGTTTATTTTCTGTTTCAAATGACCCCATGTCATAGTTTTGAAAACGTTCCATTATCTTTTCTAAAAGTTAAAATGCTATGTATGTAAAAAATGACGCAGGTGACATAATAACTTTAGAACTGCTAACTAAAATGGGACATCTAGCAATGCAATTGAAGCAATACACCTTCTCCTATCGAAGATACTATGTGAAATGGAAAATATAAAAGGATACTGAACTGATGCTTCGTTTTGGTCATCAGATCCATTCATAGCTTTTCTCTTCTTTGGTTGGGGGGATTGCTTTGAATTTTGTTTCCGTTTATTTTTATGCTGAAGAACAATTGTTCTAAAAGATTGGAACCAGTCATGGAGATTGATAAGATCTCCATGCTCTTGAGCCAGAGAATACCTGTAAAATACTAAAAGATATTAATATAAACTCAAACCGAGAAGTAGAAACTTCAAAGCTACTGTTTATATTCAAGATTTAAGTATACACACAAGGCGGGAAATTTAGATTAAATGTCTAAGAACTACTAAGGAAAAACATTGATTGAACTAGGGAATCTCTGTACTCCCAGCCTCCCAAGAAAAAAAAAAGTAACAATCTTTGGCATTTAAGATGAAGAAATAGTTCTAAGCAAGGCTTAGAAATACGAGTAAGAACTAAGAAGGAATAACATTGATTAACCTACGGGATCTGTGTACTCCCGCCCTCCCAAGAAAGAAAATTAACAATCTTTCGCCATTTAAGATGAAGAAATACTTCCGTTTTGGGTCTAAAAAAAGTTGGAGGGGGGGGGCTCTCGTTAAGTGGGGGTTTTGGGAAGGGTAGATGTATGCTATTTGAACACGTGACATCCAGTTACAGAGCAACAACCATAATGTTGCGCCGAGGGTGAATTTTGTTAGCACACATTAAAGAGATAACGTATTAAAAAGATGGAAATAGCATCTGAAAAAGGCAAGGGAATACATTAAGAATTGGGATCCTGTATGCAAGCACTCTATTAGATACTTACATAATTGAGGAATCATGCCTGGATGGCAATAGGGCATTGCCGCTCTTGCTACAGCAGTTACACCTTAAAATCTTATGGAACTCCAACAGATCAACTTGAATTCTTCTTCTTGGATCTCCAATCAAAACCTATGATGAGCAAGAGTTAATTAAAACTGCAGAAGAACGAAGAAAATTGTAAAGAATTTTAAATCTAGAGCATTAAACTGTATGCAACCTAGATGCAATATAAAAATCTCATAAAGAATGTATGCAGGAATGGTATCTTATTATTTGAAGTTCATTTAAATAAAATCTGTACCCAACAACATGCTTATTTTCAAAATGTTATACAAGACATGCTGCACCTTCATTTCATTCATGATGCATTAACCATGCCAAAGACAAATAAGTCAGCGTTTAACTCAAGCAAAGGAATCTCAACAAATGGAAACTCGTGGAAATGGAAATAGGGATCGCAATATAACCTGGAGCAAATGGGCTACCCTCAAATAAGTTCATTTTATCCAGGTTAACCAACAAAATTATAAATCTGCATCTATGAACAAAAAAAATTAATGTTCTAGTCCTAGTTGTAACTTGTAAGCATAAATAGGATCTAATGAATTGGAAACATATTAATGCCGTTTTCTCAGTTAGGCAAAGTTGTGCATGAGCTGGCGGCGTCTATAAGTAATATCAGGCTGAAAATTAAATCCCAACCATACTTCTACGAGCAAAGTAATGATTCATCTCAATGGAAAAGATAATCTTTGGATGTCTTACCGATTGAAGCTTCTCAACATTCTTGAAACATAAAATTTCGTGGAAAGGCATGCGTTCAATGGGCTTCAAAAAATTCCTGTTCCGTGAAAAGAATAACCAGTAACTTTACTTAAACACCATCAATTAGGAAAGGACAGGTTAAGTGCTTAATAATAAAGAATTTTTTCTATTTTACTTCAATGCAGCAAAAGCAATAAGTCACGCTCTTCATATTTTCACTGTAAATTGTGTCAACAAGTCGGTGTAAAACAAAAATTACTACATGTTATCCGACTGTTTAATACCTGAATACATTTATACCACTGATAGAGGCTTGGTGATTATAAATATAATCGAGTCAGAGATATGAACTTCGAAATATAAATGTTAAGGATGATAGAATCTTACATGATTAATGGGAAAGCTGAGCATACATCAACCGTTTTCTAATCTTAAGCAAGACATTAATCAAACTATTGTCATGCTTTAATTAAATTTGGTTAGTTAAAGTAGAAATGGGGATGCGGGAAAATGCAGTAGTGTAGGAAAACCAACAAAATGAGCCAACTGTTTTTCTTTTCCAGTTATTCTAGGTTAAAACTCAAACACCTTTCAAAAGCGACCTATTCCTTCCATTTCACATCTCTTGCATCGTTGAGGCAAGCCTAGTGTTTGACAATAACTAGATTTAATATATACTCTGCTGCTTCTACCATCCGAGCATAAACAGAAAACAAAGCACAGTTAACGATAATTAAAAAAAAACTTACCCAACTAGACAGTCTAAAAATGCGATAGCTTGTGAATTTAGCATTCTCGCATCCTTATCAGTGTTTACTGAAATCCTGGACGCATTTCTCCTGGAAATATAAGTATTGCATTAGTTATCCCACAAAAAAAAAAGCTTTAATTCAATATCAATCAGTAAACTTTCCATAAAATATGAATGATGGTTTTTTGTTACAAAATAGTAATTTAGAAACAAGGGATGGTATCTCAACCAAAGACAAGGAAACCCAGTAAAGAGCGCTCAAAAAAGTAATTAAATTTATCATATCCCGGAAGACTAGTGGATACTTGATTACGAACTGTTAAATACGAGTGATGGCTTCATGTTTACTCTAATTTGTAAATAGATTGAGTACGGAAAAAAACTTAATGCAAGGACTTATGCGCTTTTAGTTCTTTCTCTAAATAGAATTAAAGTTCACTAAGTAGTTTACATTATAAAGACTTATATTAAAGGTGAAGTTACGAAGATGAGATTTCAATTGTGATTATGGAACAACAACGGGAATAAAAGCACCTAAAAAATTGCATCTCGATTTTGATCAGACTTTAAATCATTTGACTTTCACTTTTTATCAATCTATGGATTCTACCCCTCAAGAAAAGAAATAAAGATTAACTTCAAATTTGGTCATTTTCTTTCCGGGAAAAGTGGCTGCTCAGTTAAAGGTACCAAAGCCTAATTCATAAATTATCCATCTCCCAGGTCATGGACTCGGTCCTCCAGCCTGATTTATTTTCACCGTTGGCAAATCACAGTCCCTGTCGTCCATGTCCAGTAAACGATAGCTACATTCAAATTATGATCAATAAAGAAATAACAAACAACAAGAATTAGAAAGTTACTTGGGATTGTCCTTGGAACTCTTGCGCGGACTCTTTCCATCTTCACATCTTACTGAAGATTGCAACACTTTCAGTTTCTCGTGAATCTGCAATAAATTATTTGGTAATTATTTGCTTTGAACAGGAAGCTGTACAACATTTGAGCATTAGCTATCTCGATTAATGCAATAACGAACTGGCAAAATGTTATAAAACTAGTTTTAGAAGGTATATCAACTACTCCTTTACGGTGTATAAGTTAATCCCGAGCAGTTACTAAAATCCTTCAGAGATATATTCAATTGCAGCAGGTTAAGGTCAATAAGTGCACTTCGCTTGCTGATCTTGAGCACAAGAAATCTCATTATCTAATATTTCAACATTTAATAATGAGATCCAATCCGATTACTCCAAAACACGGTCTCAACAAGAAAGAAACAAAAGTCAGAAAAATCGACATTCCCTCCAAGCATACATATACATACATGTGTATATATATTCAAGTTTAGGCATACCTCTGAAGCATCTGCAGTAAGTTTTTCCCAATTCTCAATCAACTGATATAGCATCCCTGTGGGGAGATCCCTACATAATTTCCATTTTCCAATCAAAATTGAATGTATTTGACCGAATAGACAAATAAAGAAGAAAGGAATATTTCAATTTAATCCCAATGATTATCAGCATGACTTTTGTGATGTCATTGTGATTTTTGGTTAGAATATTTGGCGTTTTGCTCCTCTCCTCTTCTTTTTTGAACTTAATAGTTTAGTATTTCTGTCCTATTAGATTCAGGAAATAGAATACTTCATAACTTGGACTTGCCGATATAAGGGTGTAGATGTATGCTTTAGATATAATCTTTCACATAGCAAGTAGATGTTATTGCTTCCCTACATACCCTTCTCAAATACTGCTTAAATATGCTCTCAGGAGAAAATATTAACCTACACCAATGAGCTTTTCAAAAAGAAGACATGCATCATATCCTAGCTACCTCACTTTGCGTACTATCTGGCCAATAAAACCAGTGCTTTGCATGATGGAATATTGTTGACAGGGATCATTTGTCGAAGACAAACCACAATATCTTTCATCCGCAGCATGACAATCAGAAGCCCTTGACAGGTGCAAATCTTGATTGAGAGCTTCACAAAACAAATCCAATAGTCGCACTCTGCTATATTTTCCAGCTTCATATAGGCACTGAAAAAATGAAAAATCAGGACGAACTCCAACTTAGCCTTGACAACAACTAATTACCGAACAATTTCATTGGGAAAAAGTTTAGGAAGATCACGATGAAGAAAAATATTCAGTAACAGTATAATGTAAAACACCTTATTTCAGTTTCTACCGTCAGCAATTTTTCAATTACAATTCAAAAGATTATCAAAGGAGTTTTAAAAGCAATGGAATTTTTACCAGAACAGCAGTACTCCATAGCTTCTGCATTGTCACCAATTCTGACAAACCCTCAGCGGTCCTCTGTTTAGTGTGATGATCAATAATTTGATTCCTAGATTAATATTAACCAAGGGTTGCACTCATTGTCTAGCAAATATAAATTAGATTAAAAAAATTTGCAAACTGTAATACCTTGAATACAATGGAAGTTCGTCTATGTATTTCAGCAGAGTCTCAGGTGATAGTGCAGATTTTCCCTCCTGACAATCCAACATCAAATCAAACAAAAAGGAACATAATAAAAATTATTCAAAACTACTGATAAGAAAAATTCTAGGCAAGTTTCTGATATAAATCATTTATTGTGTTCATTTGCAATGGTTGGAGCCGAAGGAAGTGAACACTCCGATCAATATTGCTACTGTTATGAGAAAATTGCATATATGGACTGTGCAATTAAGTCTCTTATTACGGCTCGGTACAATTAATCAGTGGAGTAATCAAGGAGATAGTGATGTCAACACGGCCCATACACTACACAAGAAAGATAATTCAAAAATGAGAAAAGTTCAAGACAAACTTTCTGATCTTCAGCTACTGCTCGTCCATATATGAGACTTAGAGGTTCCATTGAGAAATGCAATAAGCAAGCTACCTGAAATATATAGTCACAAAACATATCATGCAAAAGATAGGTTATATACCCATTTACTGCATAAATATTTCATACACCCAAAAACTGCATTATTAACCTTCAGAGCTCTAATAAAGGATGTTATTGTCCCATCCTGGTTGATGAAGTAGTTTCTTAGGAAGACTGCCACTTTATGACCAATACTAAACATGGTACAATGTTTCACAAGAACAGCCTCAACAACTGCGTCCATTTTCTCAGCTGGTGTTCCAAGCTTAAAACTAGATGGACACAAATGCTCAAGAGCATGTGATGGCAGAATGTTTCTCAGGGTATCCACTGTCGTTGCAACTCCAAATATCAAGATAATTGGTACCTTGACAATCCATTCACTGAGGAAAAAGATGAAGAAAAAATGAAAGCCGCTTCATATCAACTAATCAAAACTCACCATTATACATTAAAATAATTAAACAGATTACAATCTCCAAATGTCAAAAAGAATATACAAGGAACACATAAGCAGGGAGGCCTCAACAGTTTTGGACAGAACAAAATAGCATAATTTAATTCATGTAGCCAACCCCACCAAATGGGAAAAGGCTTTAATTATTGCTGTATATACATGGTGAGGCCTCGATCACATTAGACCTGACCAATAGAATAACCCAATAAAATATTCAAGTTGCACATATCAAACCACATTACAAATATACATGTAAACATTCTAGCAAAAGATGCCTAAACATACCTCAACATCAAGATAAAATCAGTTAAGACTGATCCAGAACATCTCCCCAAATCATTAATGATCAGCACCAGTGGTTTATTGTAGTTTACGTGTTCTCTATACCATGATGCTAAGATTGATATATCAGCTGACTGTCCACAAAGAATTAAGAAAAGGTAAAGGAGACTATACAAATGGAATCTACCAATTTAATTATAAATAAATAAGTGCAGAACTGATGAAGCACCCACATCAATAGCACATCCAAGAAACTCTCGCAATAGAGCTTTCAAGCAACCAGAAATCCCATTTTTCAATGAAAACTCCAGTGATGAAAGCTTAGCCACATGACATCCATGGGATTTCAAGAAAAGGCCAAGCTCTTCAAATGTCAATATATCATCAACGAACTCTATGTTTCCTGCCAATAATACATAATTCGATATCAAGACTCTTTTGGAAATACAAACATTGCTTTCGCTCCTCAAAGCATTCAGGGGATTTACAAGAAATGTTAACACACTTACTGGTAACAACGAAAGCGGTGAACAGCTTCCCAGGAGTAGTATTATTTAGAACAGGAAAAGACCGAGTTGCTTCAGCAATAGTATGTTGTCCAAGCAACTTAGTAGTGTTGAAGCACTCCATAACCCATTGTTGTATATCATCAAATACACTGGCATTGAGATCTCTTAGAACATCCTGCAGTATAAACAAGACTCTTCATTAATTTTCTTGCTGTATCACTCAAGGGTAAAGAATGAAAATAAATTCAGTGCGCACGCCACAACATACACCAAAACCAATAGCAATAATGCAAGGTCTGGTAGAAGAAACAAAGGACCTTAATGGTAGATTCAATCTTTGCCCAGACAATGTCAAAAGCTTCAATCTGTAGTTGCTGAAACAAATGGGGATCACATTCCTCTGTCATACTTCCTCCCAGCTTCTTTTCACTTTGTGGTGATGAAGATAACTCATTTCTCTTGCACGACTTTGCCTGTGCAGTTGGTGCTCTATCTTTTCTCCGGGATGAAGCTTTATGAAGAACGAAGAATGGCTATTTGAAGGAACCAAAAGAAGATTAAATCAGCACTCTGCCCTTATTAGATCGGACATAAAATCAAACTAAGACTAAAACCGACTTCTACAAATTACACTTTGTTCTTTTCTGGCTTTCCCCCATATTGTAATGAATATTAACCAATAGACATCACATGACTTAAATTAGAAAAAACGAAGCCCTGCAACTACCACTGCAGCAATGGATTGAAGACACCGATCCATGACGCCAACATTTTTAGAGGCTTAACTCACATTTTCACTTGTTAAGACACGCAAAATGAATTACTACTAAACAATGACTCTAACTGCATTCCTAAATATTCATCATGCATTTGAAATTAATCAAATTACTGATACATATTTCCAACTAAAACAACAGTTTCATTTCCAAACACCAACCAAATACTAAAGTAAAACCTAGTTACGAGTTGAAAGGGCGAAAACAAAAGAGACAGCGACGTTATCATTCTCACGAGATATAAAACGAGAAGCCGATATAATCAACTTGAGCAGTTACAACCAATATCAATAAGATAAAGCCGAGATTAAAAAAAAACAAAAAAACGCACGCCAATCATCAATAAGATACACACACCTAATCGAAGACTAGAACTCGATAAACATGTAAGGAGAACAATCGGTTTTCCACTGGTCATTTACAGTGAAGCGAAATTCGAAATTATTGGTCAAATAAAACAGTGTTAAGTAGGACAAAGGCAAATCGGTGAGCAATGTTGATAATGATCAGAGAGTTATGGAAAGGGCAAAGGAAAAGAGAGAACCCGAAGATCATTCTCTTCAACTTCGGGCACTGTTGACGGAGGCATCGAATCGGTAACACTCCGAGAAGGTGCCATCGAATAGAGATTTGAAATCTACTACGGACACGTTCGTGGAGAGAGAGAGAGAGAGAGAGAGAGAGGGAACTATGTGAAGAAGATGAGTCTCTGTTATGGCGGGAAAAACCCAAGGGCAGTTACGGAAAGTAATATTCCTCAGCCTCCACGTTTCCCATTGAGAACGTTTCTTCTCTAATCTTACACTCATTTCTTTTATGTCATTTTTTTTCTTTTCACATTATACATTATAGTTATAATTTTTTTACTTTATTTTTATTTTTCTCTTTCTTTGTCTTTTTATATTATTATGTTTAATTATCTTTGTCTCCCTCGTAAATTCAAATATTTTAAGTTAAGTTTTTATTTAAAATAAATTCTATTGAGTCATAGTTATTGTATATGTGTCTCGAAAAAAAATGAAAAAGAAAATATAATTAAGTCAAACTTATACCGGAGTAACACATTTTTAATCTTGTTTCTTTTGTTAGAAACTCATATTTAAATTTATATTCTTAAGGTAAAGATAAACGTGAATATTTAATTTTGTATTTTTCAAGCATAACATCACAAACTCAAATAATAAAATAATAAAAAATATAAATTTTTTTGACCAAGTAAATAAATTTTTTAAATATAAACTTAATTGAAAATATTAAATTTATGAAAGACTTAAAATAACTTAATTATTTTTTTTAATCTTTTACGTTAAAATACATAATACATAAACAATGAAGATGCAAGATAATGACCATAAAAGCCGTGTCACTTATCAAATGATAAAAATAAAAACTCAATTAAAAAATATAAATTTTTGGATACTAAATAAAAAATTATATTAACAACTCTATTAAAAATGTTCAAACATATAATAATTGACTTAAAATTAATTAAACATCCATGTTTGTAAAAACTTATTCATAAACACTTGAAAAAAAATAAAATAAATTTCTTTATAATTTAGATCATTACATAAAGAAGATACACGGTTTGGTAACTTGCTTCGGTATCATCTTTCAATTAAATAATTTTACGTTTTAATAAATACAAATAATTTATTTATTTATTTAATGAAATAAATAAATAAATAACTTCTATTTATCTCAAAATAATTAAACAATTTATCTTTTTTAAAAAATAAAGCTAAATTTTCTCCAATTTATAAATAAGTTAATTTATATATTTTCGTTTATAACGTTTTTCTAATTAACATGTAAATAAATTATTTTTACTTCATAAAAAAACTCTTTATTTTTAAGTTCTTACAGAAAAACTTGTTGGAATAAGTTCAAAATATTTGTAACCCAAACTTCATCTCATTTTCTCAAAAGGTTGGTTTACATTTAAGAAATCTACTTTACTGTACAACAGTTAATGAATATTTGCTGGTGTGCATGAAAAGGAAAAAAGAATTCATGGACACTTCAATAACTCAATAAAATTACAATAACAATTCTTAAAACATTATTTATTAACTAATAAAAGGAACATTTCATACCTATCATCTTTCCATAAGCATAACAAAATCCTGGTAAACTTGTACGGAATTCATTCAACAGAAGGCTTTTTTATTGCATTTTGATTAACAATATATTACAAAGTTTTGATAGAAATGTTCATCTAGAGTTGGCTAATACCAGCTTATTCTCTACTTCATCTTCAAGTACATTTTTCACTGAATCCATGTCAGCTTCACTGATGTCAGTGGCCAAAAGAATTTTTTTACATGATTGTATTAAATACTCAAGTGTTGGATTTGGTAAACTACTATTGGAAACTATTTTGCTGGCCTCGTTCATTAATCCAACAATAGTATCCTTCTGAAACCGGTGAGAATTATATTTAAATAGTTTCAACCAAGACGATTTGGAAAATGGCTGCGATTCTTTTGGGAGATTGTTGGTCATACACGTGAGAGCAGCAACATAGTCTTCTTTTTCAAGCTTTGAACAAAACCTCTCCTTGACCAGAGAAGTTGGTGGAGTTCTATCCATATCGGTTAAGTGTTTCCATGTTATCTCCAAAGGCCGTTCCTACAACCCAAGTTCCATAGGTTAACAACATGATCTAGATTTCCCCATAAATTTAACATTTCTCACTATATAGTTTGTATCAATAAGGACAAAGCTAGACTTAGAACTATAATAGCAGCAAGCTATTCACCAGAACAATATCAAAACAAACGTACATACTACAGAAAAATTCAAACATAACATGTCAATAGGTGTTTTGGTACAAGGATGCAGAAAAAGATTTTGAACCAAACATTACATGTCGATACTAAATACAAGGGCAGCAACTCAAACATGTATGTGAATAAGGAAATCTCAACAACATTAAGGTTATTCAGTACATCTTTAAATAAACAGTTATTTTGCTTAGATTATTGTAGTTTACCTCATTCAAATTAACACAGACAAATTTTGAAGAGGAAAGCAAGAAAATGTAAAGTCTGTTTGATTTTCTTCATCTTCATTGGCAACCAAGCAAGTTTTTCATCCTATTTACTCCCAACTTACCATGCATATATCCTAAATCACTTCATGCTCAAAAGCAAAATGCTATTCACATGATCACAAAAAGGATCATTCATAAACACATGAATATGTGCAAATGGAATGGAAGGTTACCTTTCCCGCTCTTGAAGCCTCCAATACCATTTGAAGATGACGTTTTGGATTGAAGTGGTAACCATGGTACAACATCCTTTGATAGACATGGTCAAAATAATCCCATCTCTGCTCTGAAACACATGCATCTAACATGGTGTTGAATGTGTATGTATCTGGTACGACCAGCATCTTGTAATCAGTATTTCCCCTCAGAGAATTTGCATTTTCTAACATCTGCTCAAACAGCGCTTTAGCTTCTTCAAACATGCCGTGTTCCAAGTAAACTTTCAGCAAAATGTTATAAGTAACCAGATTTGGAGCACAAACTTCCTTCATTTTCTCAAAAATATAAGCCCCATCTTGAATATTTCCAGAGTCTAGACTTGCTTGCATCAAGCCAGTGTAGGTCACTACCAGTGGTTTATTTGCAACCTTACATATCTTGTCTATCTGTCAAAAGATGAATGATTACTTTGATGCTGAAGCCTTTTAAAAGTATAAATATTATAACTTATTTTACTAACTGACAGGACATTTCGAACCAAGAGAATAATACAAATAACAAAAAAGCACCTGCTTTAGTGCCTCGTGACTTCTTCCAGCTGCACAAAGGCATCGAGCTAGATCATAATAAAGAGAAGCCGAACCTACAATTCCGCGATTTTCCATTTCTTGGACAGCCAATATAGCCTCATCAGTTTTTCCCTCTTTCCACAGTGTATTTACAAGAACTGCATATAACAGGAAGGTCAAGATTATAAAAGTTAAGCGAATGGCAATTTGGCATAGATATAAATAAATGAGAATACCTCTATATGTCAATGAATTGGGAATGAAAGACTTCTGAAGTTTTCTGAAAAATTCATGAACCAAGTTGTACTTTCCACAAGAAAACATCACCTGTTCAAGCATTACACAAATTTCATGAATTATGTGCAAGCTAGCATTCACGTATGCATTATTATTTCCGTAGTTGTATTTGCCCATGGAAACAAAGTTTCCCACTTGCTGTATAATTGACCTCAACTAGGAGAAGGAACCTTGTCCTAAATCTGGTAAAGTTCCCAAATTTAATGGATTATGGTATTCTATTCATTTGAGTAAAATTTGAATTAACACGTTGCTTTCCAGCTAGCCACACACCACTTAGTAAAATTAAATACTTCCTCCAACTCCACGTTCAAAGAACAAGTGGACTACTCTTCTGAGTGGATGTAATATCTTTTTGCTGCTTATTATTTTCTCTTCTGTACTCTGTATGAACTGCTGCTGCTTTAGGAGATATATCTTACATCACTATATAATGTCTTTTGCACCTAATAGAATCTCAATATTCTTAAATCAAAACAAAAAGAGAAATAAAACAAAACTACCAGTTTCACTTCCCAGCTTGATTAAAAAGACTCCTTATTTACCAAGAAGCATTTCAAATATTCAAACGTTTTATAAATCATCAAAAAACTAGAGACAACTACCACCTCCATAACTAGGCCGTAAGTTGTGGCAGAAGGTTGTTGTCCTTGCTCCTTTAACTGCTGCAAAACCCAAAAGGCTCCTTCCCATTGCTTCTGCTCAACACAAGCATTAAGCACCTGCATGCCAAATTAATATATAAATGCTAAATTAATCAGACAACTACGAAAGTTACTAAAAACAGCTATTTTCAAATGCAACATTAAAGTACAGAATATGGACTGTAAGAAACCCAGCTACAACAGTGTAGATAAAGACACATAAATGCTCTACAAAACAACTAAGCTATACACATAAAAAAAAAAAAAAAAAAAAAAAAAAAGAAAAAAAAAAAAAAAAAAAAAAAAAAAAAAAAAAAAAAAAAAAAAAAATAAATAAAAAAAAAAAAAAAAAAAAAAAAAAAAAAGTGGAAGTATGTGAACTTTTATCAAGTAATTGAACTACTATACAACTTTAAATAGCAAAGTTAATTTGGGAAAACATTCATAGGAAGATGATGGATCATCAGAACCAAAAAAGAGAAAAGGAAAAAAAAGCAAATTTGTAAAAAAACAACTGTTGAACAAAGATAAATTATTTTATTTGGTCATAATACAAACTATCTTTTCAAGACCCAAAAAGCATTAGCTGCACAAAATTGGTTTTTAATGTGTTAAAATATATATTCTATTTTTAACTATAGATCACCTCACAACAAATAAATTTAACCATAAGGATATTTTTCGAATTTAGCTTGTGCATTCAAAATGATATGTCTAATCCCATACATCTCAATTTAGAGGTGGTTTTCAAATATATAAGGTAGAAAAACTATTGCATAAACATCCTAAAACTAATTTCTTCTTTAAACAACTTACTGCATGATAGACTACAAAATCTGGTTCCAGCCTTGGGTCCCAGCTCTTAAATACCCCTGTTTTGAACTTTCTCTTAGGTGGTGATCGCATAGTATCAATCACCTCAAAGAGTTCCTTCATGTGCCCTGCTTGTCCAAGAGTCACAGCAATACTCTGATAAGCTACTAAATCAGGATACGAGGACATTTGTTGCTGGAAGGAAAGGAAAGAATGTTAGGGAAGTTGCCCATATTTCCGCATTGAAAAAACAAGGATTTTGCATGGATTACCTGCATTGCATGAAATATATTTAGTGCCTCTACAGGTCTCCTGGACTTTCCAAGTGCATCAAGAGCAGCCGTATATATATGCCTATTGTCAAAGAGATAGAACATAACTTTACATGTCAAAAGGTTCCTCTCTCAGTGTGTCTGAAAATCAATCTTACACCGATGAATAACATTCATAGGATAAATATTTTGGGATCTACTACTAGACTGAAAACACGTGGGCTTACAAATTCAAAGTACAATATATTCCAAATAAAGAAATGCACACACCTCGTGATTGCACGCGGCTAGTTTCTTTAAAAAATTTATAATTAGGGATTTTGGCATGCAAGATAACATGATAATTATGCATTTTTTTTTTTCAATGGTTGGCTACTTTAAAATCTACAAAGGTGACTAACTAATTGTAGTTCAAGTATCAGTCATACAAAGTAGCACAGGCCTCTGAAGTACCTTAGCTTAGGGGACTTGTAACGTTCACGCTTTTGAAGCCATTCAATCACCTGTATCACTCGCCGCCAGTTTCCGAGCTTTCCCAAAATTGTGATAATCCTTGTTATGGTATAGTCAGAAAATTTAAGCCTTGCACTTCTGATCATCTTAGAAAATATCCATTCAGGTAAATCGATATCTGCACCGTTCAACCTGTTTGAGAAAATGAAAATACAGGAAGAAACATTCAACATGATTACAATAATAAAAACATTGAAAATTACACGTTGAAAATAGTCATTTGGTTATCAATTTAAGGCAGAAAAGAATGTAAATGCTTTCCCACGGCATGCAACATTTATCGGCAAGATATCTACAATGTCTATTCAATCACACCAACATTAGTTGAAGAAATTAAAAAAGGAAGCAATCTATAGACACTGGAAAAAACTCCAGGAGCCCACATTTGAAACTAATTTAATATTTAAAACTTTAAATACTCCCATGAGTCTATGACAATTAAGATATTTATTTGTATCACTGTTAGCAACATAAATTTTAAGAGCCTGTCAAGAAGCTGAGTATGGTGTTTTTTTCCTGCATGAAGTATACAACTCCTTCCGTGCACCTTTTGTTCCCCGGTTTATTTGGTGCCAACAGTAATTTACACTCCCAAATGAAGAGACAAACATTGCTTTAGTGCAAAATAGACAAGACTCTCAGGATTCTAGATAACAGGTGTAAATGAAAGGTTAACTACTCACACAAATGTCCCCTAAAAAGTATATAAAGTATAAGGAAATGCACTTGAGAAAAAACACCAGCCATTCCTGAAAGGGGCTTTTCATTTAGAGCTTTTATGGGAGTTAAGTATCATTTCCCCAGCTCGTGAGTTACTGATTGACAAAAGGCACAGATAAAAAAAATATGTTCAATAACCAAAATCTAATTCAGAACATGGTGTAGAGTGGCAAATTATGCATGATGCAACTCCAAATCACAACCAAGGATTACAAGTCCACAGATTACCAACTTTGAAAGGAAGTAAGGAACGTTCAAAGTAAAAGTAATTTGATGTTACGCACGCAGCTAAGGAAAGTGTTCCTTTAACTCTTTCTACACTTTCTCGTAGCACACTGATTCAACTCAGATTAAATGGAAAGCCAACAACGTGCAAAATGTTTGATGTGAGAAAAATCTTAAACAAAAAATTTTACATCTGTAATGTGAAGCCAAACAATCATTGACCTGGCTCAATATCATATGCAAATTTTAGGTATTATGTATTCTCAGTTGATAGCTTCAATTGTTCACTGAGGCACCAATTTACTAAAATTTGTTCATAAAAGAAAATTCAGCACAAAAGTTTATACATATACTTAAATCCTGAGCATATTACTTTGTGTATTTTAGGTGTCCCAAAAGCATGAAAGAAAGAATAGACTACATACGAATTGGCTAGCCTTTGGATTTTCTCCTCCATTTCCTTGTGAGAAAGTTGTGTCTTTCTGATAACCTTGTCCGGGTCCTCCAGATTCTCAAATGCTGCTCGGTCCACCTCTGGATTGTCAGAATCATAACCCCTGTCAATGAAACGCTTGCGGCTTCCATTCATTTTGACATTAGACAGACCATTTCTATTTACAAAACTTCCATTCTCAGAGTTTCTTCTTACAATCCCTCTGTCCTGAACATTTTGTGTTACCACAATTTTATCTCTATCAGGGATTCTACCCTGTGTGTTGTAATCCCTTTGTCTTCTACCAACAACCTTCTCTCCCATAATCCTTGAAGAATATAAATCACGAATAACTTCCCTCTTTGTGACACTACCACGTTTACCATTCAAACTAGACCTAACTATACTCCTAGATTCTGGTTCTAAACTATAACTCTGGCGTTTCAACGACCCATTTTTCTGCTTTGCCTTTAAATCAAAATCGTTTTCGCTTCTAAATCCTTTAGAAGGTGATCTTCTGAATTTGCCGCTACTTCTCGAGGAACCTTCTTTAGCACCTTGAAACCCATCTTTTCTCTCAATTTTCACTCTTCCACTGCTAAATTTTTTGGTGCCATCACCCTTTTCCGTAATCTTCTGTTTTCTAGTAGTGGCGGCACGCTTCTTGTCCCTCCCAGTTCTGGCAGATTCCATGGCCTTCAAATATTCGTCAAAGGAAGGCTTAAACTCTGAGTCTTTCGGGAGAACCGCACTAGAGCCATTCAGTGAAGCAGTAACTGCACCAAAATTCGGCTTCCTAGAGTGAGAAACCCGAATCTTCCCCTTAAACCTCGCATTCAAAGCATTCCCAAAAAAGGGTCTCAAAGAAACAGGTACCGTAGAGGAAGATAACGAATTGGCACCAAAATGCAAAACATAAGCAGAAGCAGAATTTCTATGAATTTCAAATCCAGCAACTCCCATCTCAAACATCATGAACAGTACAACGTTAAGGACTTACGAACGACGGAGTCATGTGTAACTGCTTCCTTCGCCGAACACACTTAACTTGCTCACTGGAAAACCAGTGTGTTCTTCTACCTAAAATTATCGCGATGTGAACAAAGAACACATTTTTTTTTTCCTGATAATGTTATTAAACAATCCGTTTTTCTTATAGGGGGGAAAAATAGCTCACAGGTAAAAGGTAAAAATGTTTGAGAAAGTAGCCTACGAATTTTTGTTACTTTGTATAATAATTGTTTTAAAAACTCCCATAATAAATAATAATTTTGATTTAAAATTGGTTTAAATGAATAGAGGACAAGTATAATTTCATTTTGCAGGGATTGAATTAGTTATACATGGGAAGTAGGGGTCAAATTGAACATAATTTACTTGTAAGAATTATTTTTAAAAAAATCATGTATAAATCAGATTAAAACAACGTGAGAAAACTTTAATTGGAGCAATAGTTAAAAATTTTGGTATATTTTTTAAAAAAAGTTATTTATATTAAATTTAAATTTTTATATTATTTTTTAATTTAAAATATTCCTTATTTTTGGAATAAAATATATCTTTTGTTACCATGGAATAAAATACTTTCTATTAAACGTAAATGAATTAGGGCATTAGTAAATGATTGAATACTGGGTCATTGGATATTCGATGGAACTGTGTTAACTCTACCTTAATATTCAATCATAAATTCAAACTTTTTAAAAATTTATTGCAATAATTTGCATTATATATACATAAATATTTAACCATGTATATATATGGAGAGAGAGGGAAAAAGAGAACTTTAATTTTTTTGGAACAAATTGTAATTTTTTATTATGTTTGCATAATAAATAGAAATTTATTTATTAATCAATTGAGAGAGTAATTAAAATATAAAATTGAGCAAACCAAAAAAAAGTTTTCGATTTTTTTTAATTTATGTTTTCAAATATCATTCAAGTGAGTTACTCATGTTTTAAATATGTTTATTCATTCTTAATATTTTACTTTATATTTTAAAAAATCAATAAAGACGTAAGACGTTATTTAATAAAATGAATGTTCATAATAACTATTTAAAAACCAAATATACTTTACATTTTTTAAAACTAACATCTCTGTTTATTTATACCTGTAAGATAGTCTTAATTTGGGCCCCAACATTGAGGTTTTACACCAAGCCCATAATCTCTTGAAAGATTTGGGCCGAAGGATACAATGGTAGTTTCACTCGCAGAGGAAAATTAGGGTTTCATTTCATTTTCGCCTATTTAATTTCCAACCCACCCGTTCACAGCCTCGCTCGTTACTTTCTGTGTTCTTCTATCCTGCAATTGTTTGCGTGATTTCGTCGAAGTTCATCTTTAGGTTTAAAATTTCATTTTATTCATTTTTTGGGTTTCTGCTTTCGCGTTTGGCCGGTGATGCATGATAATTTGTCCGTACCATCTGAGACTGTCTCTGACGAATGCTCAATTTTTTGAATCTGAGGCCTTTGCTCTCTCAACATTTCTGAATAATATTTTTTTATTTTTAGGTTTTTCTTATAGCGATCGTAATTTTAGAACATCAAATTACCAATGCACTAGGTTTCTGTTTTTTCTCTTTTATTGCTTTCAATTATTTATCAAGAAGGTGTCTTTGTGAATGAAAATGGCAATAAATTAGAGTCTCTGAGTTGCTCATTCCATGGCAATTTCAGCGCTGTACGTTGCCGATAAGAATTTTGAGCTGAGAAATTAGCTTGGGTCTTTCTAGGCTCATGCATTCAGATGTTCATACACTTTTTCTGATTTTCGTAAGATTTTTTTTTTTTCTGAGTAGCGTCTTCCAAAGGCTATTCGGCTTAAAGACTCTTTCTTTTCAATTTTTTCTTTTGTAACCATAATTTTTCACCAATTTTTAAAAAATTGTTTTTTTTTTTTTGTTAGATGAGTATGTAAAGTGAGATTGAACTAGATTTTCTTTATACAGAATCAGAATTACTGAAATAATAAATAAAAACAATATATGTTTAATTTCGCATATATTTTTGTAACGACGGTACCAAAACATCTTTTTATTCTATTAATATATATATATATATATAAATAAAAGTAAATATCTAAACCAATATAATGACGAGAAGAAATATCGATAAACCAATAATGACCATAAGAAAAGTGTTATGTTTTTTTTAAGGAGATGGTTATAGTAATATTTATTTTTTGTGAACCAATTGATGTTGGGAACTTTGGAAGAAATTTTATGTGGACATACTTCACTGAAATTAATTAAATTACTTCTTTATTTCACATACTAAAACATTTAATTTATTAACATTGACATTTGATGAATTTGAAAATATTTCACTGCCAAGGAGATATCAATACATATATCTAATGAAAGATTATACAATATGTACACAAATTGAACCATGACTGTTAACAGAGGTATTTTTCTTGATGGAGCACGAATAACCTTTAAAATATTGGACATTAATAGATATACTTTTATAGAGTAAAATAAATATATTACATTTAGGATTTATGGTTTAAGGAGCAACACATAATTATTATATTAGGAATTTAATCTACAAATCTTGATGATGTGATAAAATTACTCTATAAACTAGCAAAATTATTAGAATAAAAGAGTTTAATACCAAAATTTATATATAAGTGTTTTTTTAATTAAAATTTCATATAAGGAATGCATCTTATGTGAGTGATATTGACTCCAAAAATGAAAATCTTGAAAAAGTTAAATAACATTGTTATCAATCATTTCCTAGAGAACAACATAATTTATTGTTATTTATCAGGATTGAGGAAGACACATATAATTTATATTAAGAAGAGTATTTAGACTTCATTGCTTCAAGTGGCTTACCATCATATATTTTAAAGGTGAAAAAAAAAATATGCACCATTAATGTTATTGTGAAATATATATCTCAAATCCGGTTTATATAACAAGATAAGATTATTTTGTTTTGGATTTTAAATGAACATCTTAGGTGTCGAAATTTTAAGATATCACCATATTAGGAAAAAGATATTTCTTACAAAGAATTAAACATAAAACAACAAAAACTGCAAGTCTTCCTTTTGTGCTTCTTATGTTCAATTCATGCGAAACTAAGTTTTAAATTAAAATAGAAATATTTCTTCCACAACATGTATTTAGTCATAATCAATTATATGTTAATTTGTTAATATGTGTTTTTCAAACCTAAAAAAAATATGCTTATTAGAGAAAGACACGAAGATGCAAATTTTATAAAAAATATCGTGTATAAGTTTTTTATTTATGTGTGACACAAACTTATTATATTTTTACTGTTCTATTTAGACATCATTTTTAAAACACTAACTAAACTTTATCATACTGGTTTGTTATATTAAAGATAATATAAAATATACCTTACAATTTAATAATGACTTAACTCTTACGTTCACCTACATAAAGAAGTAATCATCAATATATACATAATTTTAATTTTAATATTTATTTTACAATTTTATAATAATTAACATTCTTCCGGAGAAAGCTGAATTTATACAACAATGAAACACTTTAAAAAATATCAATTGCTCGTATTTGTCAAGACAACTGACAACAAGGTAAAATAAACAATTAAACTTTATAATAGTATATGTGATATATATGACTTTTTTACAATTATTTTATATAATAATGAAAATGCTAATTTTTTAATTATACGGATCACATTTATCATTTAACAAATTATTTTATTAACCCAAACCTTTAAAATTAAGGAAAAGAGAGTTACTTAAACATATAATATACATACACATCCACACACATGCTATTCCTAAATAAATTTAATTGTTTAAAATTTACATACAATAATGCATATAATCTAATCAATTATTTCTCCATTATCACGACAAAAGGAGATTTTACTATCAATTCATATTTGTTATACCAACAAACTTCGTTTAAAACAAAATATCTGCATTTTTTTAGATTCTTATTATTTATTCATTCTTTTATCATAAATTATATACTATTAATGTATGAATACATGAGATTTGTTGTTTTTTATGTAAATTTTTAAAACTTAAAAAAATTATGAATAACGTGTTTAAAAAAAAAAAAAAAACTCATTCAAAGATAATTTACGTTTTCTACTTAGATAATATAAATGTAATTAATCATCATTATCCAATTATGTAGAACACGTGTATGGAATATATATTAAGATTTATAATAATATTTGTATATTTACCTCATATATTAATTCAATGAAATTACAATTATTATAAACTTGTAATGTAACATCTCTGAAACTCAACAAACTTTAAAGAATTAAAAAATGCATTATGTTTCCAGCTAGTAACGATAATAACAACATTTAATTATTAAATTTTTAGAATGAGATAATTAAAATATTTATTTGTTAAAAAGATAAAGATTAAATAAGTTTTCACTCTTTAATATACAACTGATTTTTATTTTAAATATTAAATAATTATCGATTTTAAATTTGATACTTAATAAATTATTAATTTTAGCTAAAATTTTTAACGCAAATATTTATTTGTATTTCAAATTTAGTACTGTCGTAACTTTTAAATGTGGTTTATGAAATACTTCTATACTTTTTTTATTAATCTATATTTTAACATAACAAGTTATATTTTTTTTATTATACGATTAAGTATCTTATTAGTAAGTATAAAAGAAAGACTTTATGTGAAAAAAAAGGCTAAATTCATATAATTTTCTAAGACACTTAAAATTGCGTGACAGGTTTTTAACTTAATAAAGTAATAGAAAAAATAATTAATAGAGCGCCAAATACTTGAACTAAAATTTTAATTTATTAAAAATATATAATTTGAAAGAAGTGATTAAATATTCAAAAAAACCTGATATATTAAAGACCTTAAAATTATCTTAAAAAAAATATATTTGAAAATATTTTAATTATCAATCCATCTCCTCTTTCATGATGTGATGATATATATATATATATATATATATATATATATATATTTATTTATTTATTTATTTAAAAATGTTGAAAATTTTTAAATCTAAATAAAAATAATTAAAAAGTGATCTAAGCCATAAACTCTATAATCAAATTAAAATAACGTTCTTAAATAATTGAAACCTAATGGTACACCTTTAATTATTTGCGTTTTTAGCCAAATAAAGAAACGCCTTTAATTGCAACAGAAGCAAACTTTAAAACATACCAAATATTCATGTGATACATCTGATACAGACTAACCATATAATGAAGGAGATTGGGCAACAATTTCCTTAATTGCACTCTAATATTTGTAGTTCATTGCTTCATATAATTGATAATTTTATTTTCATATAATTGGAATGTTCATGGATTTATTACATTTATGGATATTCATAAATATTTTTTAAAATTAAATAAATCTTTTAAAAACAAAGTCAAAATAAAAATTTGATCTTAAAACATAATCTAAATAAAATTGAATAATAAAATATTAATACAAATAAACTTAATTTTTAAAAATTTAAACAAATTGTGCCGCATAATATAAATCTAAAAAATACATCTAAATAAAAAATATAACTCTATAATAAAATTTAAAATAATTATTGTACTGTATGCTAAAACAATTTTACTATTTGATGTTGGTTTGAGGTCAATGATCCTTGTATTTGAAGTTAGTTTAAGATTATTAGTCTATAAATATCATTATTGTTAAACTTTTCTTATAAGTCAAACTGATTTTATCATATACTTCAATAAATAAGCTCACTCAACTTAATGGAAAAAATGTTAATTGATGTGATTAATATAAATCTTCCTGATTGATAATCATGAATTCTAATAAAAAGTGAGTCATCCAGTACCCTTTTTATAAACAAGAATATACTTTCGCATATAGAATTTATATTCTTTCATCTTTTGCTTAAATATTTAGCGACTTGATCGTCATATTACTTTTTTTTTTTTTTTTTTTATCGATATGCTCTGTCGAGTTTAAGAAAACGTTTAAATTATAAGAAGCACCTTCAATATAATTTAAAATTCCATTTAAATAAAAAAAAGTCTGTTCTACGATAAATTCGTCCCTTTACATACCAAACTACTATGAAACAGTTATTTAATTGTTAATATTTTTTATATCAATAATTTTTTTGGTTATTTAATTTCTTGAAAAATATCCAAGTAAAAGTAATCAATAAAAAGTAGGCCATATCATTTAAATATCCATTCAAGCAAATAATAGTAGTTATTGCGGGTTTGACCATAAATATTAATGGAGGTAGTTTTTTTCTTTAATCTTACTCCAAACATATATATACACATGCATACTTTTCTTCTCTGTGATCTCTTAACAAAGATTTGCAAAATGCAAAACTCTTTTCTCAATAAATGAAATGAATTGATGGCTTACCTCCCTAAAACAAACCAAAGATACAAACACAAACAAGATATGGCCAAGGAGTGTGGTCCATTGAATGATGAAGTATGGGTTACCAAGCAATGAATAATCAAACCACCATGGCCATGAGGTGCAAGAGAGAAGTTGCCAAGTTCTTCTGCTCATTCATTCACTCATCTTCAATAATCCACAGAGGTACAGAGTACATAGGCAATGATACAAACAAAGAAACACTAAACTGGAATTGCACACATTCACTAACTTTGGTTTTGTTTTTGGCAAAACGTGAGAGAGAAATTAGCCCCACATCGAATGTCACCCACATTCCGCCAAGTAGTGTGAATGGTTTCCCTTTTCTCCAGCGGTGTAGTATCTGTCAATCGGTATTATGGGCCACTGGGCCCAGGCCTGCCATTAATCCAGCCCATCACGCGCTGTTGCTGTCCGTTGAAGGGTAGCATAATAAAACTCCATCATCCTATCTTCCCCAACAATATCACTAAATGACACAAAATCTTACAAAAGAGAAAAAAAAGATGTTTTTTAGTATTTTTCAAGCATTCAATAATATATTATTATTATTATTATTTCAAGACTTCTTATTTACTTTAAAACATTCCCTGTTTCGAAAACACCTGATTTATTAACATTTTATTTTTTAGTATTATTATCTTATCAACATGTTAGAAATCATAATTAGTGTCAATATCTTGCTAGAACAATTTCCTTTTTAAATTTAGTATGTGCTGTGATTAGTTTTGTATAGTGAAGAAATTTATAGATTATTTGGAAAGAGCTTTTCTTGTTCTCATACCATACTCAAAAAAGATGATTATTTTCGCACTTAAATTCCTAAGCACAGAAATTTGAAGAAGTCGTGTAAAATTTCAGCAAGAAAAAAAATGATTGATGAAACTGGAATTAGTGAAAATTATGAATGAGTAATTCCTTTATAACTTGGAGCATCCTTTATAACTTGTGACAAAACACAACTGACACAAGCAGTGCTACAAGGAAAGAAACAACAAGCAAACCCAAATGGTTCCGACAAAGCTCGATCTGAGTGTGATCTCATGTTTCGGCTCTGACTATGTTTGATTTGGGTATTGAAAGAGAGTGTGGAGTTATTCATAGGAGAGTGAGAGTGGAAGTAACGGAAAACATGAACAACAGTGGTGGAGGGACTTTGATGGGTTTGAGCAATGGTTATTATGGGAGATCCCCATTCACAATGTCTCAGTGGGAGGAGCTGGAGCACCAAGCTTTGATCTTCAAGTACATGCTTGCGGGTGTTCCTGTGCCTCATAATCTCGTGCTCCCCATTCAGAGGAGCTTCGACTCTGTACCACATGCCTTCTTTCACCACCCCACATGTCAGTTTTCCAATCCCGTTTCTTTTCTGTATGATGAACTTGTTTTGACAGTGCGTACCCTTTTTCATGTTTTGATTAAAGAACTCAACTTTTCTGTGCCCAATGACAAGAATTGATTAGGGTGTTTCTATTTTGAGTTTTTCTTGGAAGTTTTATTCTCATAACGGGTGGTGTCATTTATGAGATGTCTGTAACTGCAAGTGATTGTGTCGTTTTTGTGCAGGCAACATCAATGCCTTTCTTCCAACCCTAAAGGCTTCACATTACTATATTTACCCTTTGCTACTGAAAGGCTCAATGAGCTTATTTATAGTCTGGAAGGATAAGTTAAGCTTGTTTAGATTGAAATCTAAGAACATCTTTTGGAGGGTTTCTTTTGATTTTTGCAATTAAACGCTAACTAGTGACTGCGTAGTCAATGTATTTGCTAGTTGGCATCTTTCTGGATGAAATTATTGGGACATAGATTTGTGATTGCTTATTATATAATATTGGGTATTCAGTTCTGGAGATTTTGAACCTATTAGCACGTAAAATATGTGTGAAACTTTCATTTTGTCTTTATTGCTGCCAAATGAATGTCCCTTGTTCCTTGAGTGTGGGGTGTGTGTTTGGAATGTTGGTAATGAAAAGCTGTGCATGACAAAATTTGCAGTGAGTTATTGTTCCTTATATGGGAAGAAGGTGGACCCAGAGCCAGGGAGATGCAGGAGGACTGATGGAAAAAAGTGGAGGTGCTCAAAGGATGCATACCTAGACTCCAAGTACTGTGAGCGCCACATGCACCGTGGCCGCAACCGTTCAAGAAAGCCTGTGGAATCACAAACTATCACTAAATGTTCTTCAACTGTCACATCACTTGATGCCACTGGTGGCAGTGGCAGTGGCAGAAGTAGAACTGTAAACTGCCAAAATCTTCCTGCAAATGTCTTTGGTAATCTCCAGAGTACTGATTCTGGAACTGACCATACCAAATATCATCTAGATTCCATTCCTTATGCCATCCCAAGTAAACAATGCAGGTACAGAAATCCTTATCATATTTTGCATGCGTTGGTTGCATGGAATTTGAAATTATTTATGCTATAAAGAGTGCAATAGAAAATGTCTTAGTGTTCTTGAATTTTAGTATTTTAGTCTGAATTTGTGGCAGTTTTTTTTAATTAATTTGAGGATAGATTTCTGTATGTCGATAGCGACATATTTATATGGTGGTTTTCTAAATTTATCAGAGAGATCTGCAGGCATTATTACTAGTTTTTTTGGAATGCAGAACATCAGAAGTGTCTACATCTTTCTGTCTGTTGTCACAGTAAATACTAGAGCTCTTGGCTTCCTTGCTTTGCTTCAGCTTCTATATTCTTTCAAATGTTGACGAGGAGAATTGTAGTTTTTCATCAATCCTGAACTCGTACTTTGTTTATTTCCGATTTATGTTATCTTTTCTAGTGTCGGATTATGCTCAAACAAGTGGAATAGGTACTACATTTGGGAGACCTTCATGAATCAAAATTGTCTTCAAACTGTTTCTTGTTGGGTACTTTGACAAAAAAAATGGTCCTTTAGTTGTCTCTTGTCTAGTTTTTCATTTTGCACTGATTTATTTCTGAAATGCAAAGTGCAGAGCAATTTTTATATAAAATATGTGTCTTAGTTGTCCATCTACAATGAGACATGAATCAATCAAACACAAGGGACTAACTCCGCTTTCAACCTAAAATCTTAAGACAATAAACTTGTAGGTCTTCCACTCAACATAAGAGTGTATTACTCTCTCTTCATGCCCTATTGAATATAACTGTGTATTTTGTTCTGTTCCTCATAGCCATATTTCTTTCTTCTTTCTTAAATAGTAAGTTACAGATTATAAGACAAAATTATTCCTATTCCTCTTAATATTTATATAATATTACAATTAAATATCAAATTGATAACAGTTTGCTGGTTTTGTAGCAACTTGTGAGTTTGTTTTAAGTTTTGACTTTAGCAGTTTAGTCAAATCTAGTAGGAAGGGAGACTGTAGTCAGTCACTCATTGAATCCAAAGATCCTATGTACCTTGTGAAGATTTTTTCAGCACCTTTGTTTTCTTCTCATGTTTCAATTAATCCAGCTTAATTTGGATTTTGATAAAGTAATTTCATCATATAACAGTGTTTTTTGTTTCTTTAATTCATTGTTGCTCCCACAATGTTCTGATGTGAGTTTATTCAAAGTAATGAGAACTCAAAGCTTGAATTTCATCGAATAATAGAAAAATTGTAACTAGAATAATTGCTTATCTCTTGAACTGTGTGCAATTTTACTTGAACCGAACAGGTATCTTCAAGGACTCAAGTCTGAGGGTGGTGAACATATTTTCTTTTCTGAAGCTTCAGGAAGCAACAAGGTTCTCCAAATGGAGTCACAGCTGCAAGACACATGGCCATTGATGTCTACCAGAGTTACCTCTTTCACTACATCAAAATCAAGTAATGATTATTCGTTCTTATCTGGTGAATATGCATCAGGAGACCACCTGAAGGAGGAGGATCAGTCTCTTCGACCCTTTTTCAATGAATGGCCAAAAAGCAGAGATTCATGGTCTGGTATGGAAGATGAGAGATCCAACCAAACAGCATTCTCCACCACTCAACTCTCAATATCCATTCCTATGTCTTCTGATATATCTGCAACCAGCTCTCAGTCCCCACATCGTGAGAATGAGATTCAATTTCGGTAAAGATTTAGCTTCCAAGCATGGATTAGCTATTCTTGTAGCTATATTGTTGCAGATAATCAAAAACAGTTCTTCAAATGTTATTGGAAGGATCAAATGAGTCTGGTAGAATATGTGTGGTCCAAAGTAATCCCATGTTGGAGAATTTTGTTCGAAGTAATCCCATGAGTTTTTTTAATTGATGGGTGGGTACTGAACCTTGGAACATTATTTGGCTTTGTATCTGATGAACTAAAAATACTTCGTACTGAATGGATTTATGCTGAATAAAGTTACTTGTTTTGTTTGTGTATTAGTCCATCCCTTACAAGTAAGAACTGGGTAGAACTAATTTGTTTTCGTACTCTGGATGAAAAATAGAAAATAGAAAATATTTGTCACCCAGATTTCAATGCTAATCTTATTAAAAATGTTTGAAATAAAAGTAAAATTTACATTACACAATCATATTGGGACAAATAATCCAGGTTGTGGTAATGTAAATTAAAAAAATGATTTTTTTTATTACATTTGGATTTAATTACACGTTTTATTATTGGGATTTCATGTTTTTTCACATTTTATCATCTAAGTTTCAATCCGACAAATTTTACCACTAATGGATTTTTTAATATTATAATAATGACATGACATATCTTCCCGAAGAGTAATTAATCTACTAACATGTCTGACCTAGCATGCTTTTTTAGTAATGTATAGAATTTAGATATTTTAATAGTATATAAATCAATATACACTTAATTTTACAAGTTAATTTTATAAGGTTAAACTATATTTAAAATTTATTTTTTAAAATAAAGTAATTGGAAATTTCAAATCAACTGTATCAATCAATGCTTTCTCCAGGTTATTTCATATAAAGTGGAAAAAAAACCAAAACTTATATAAATAATTTAAAGATGTTACAAAACATAACTTCACGACCTTTTTTGTTTTTTAAGTAATTGGAAGTACGACTGAAAATTATGTCATTAATCTTTTATGAAAACAGTATTAATTAACCGATAATTCTCTTACAAACAAATGTTATTTTGCACCCATAACGGATAATTCTTTTACAGACAAACGTTATTTTCCACACATACAACGGAACTTGAGGTATGATTAAAGGGCCATGTTTATTAAATTATTCTATCAATTTATATATTTTTTCTGATTTTTTTAAACTAATGTATACTATATACGCGCTCGCACCCGTGTTATTATGTTTTAAATAATGCATCGTGTTATTTCTATTAATACGTAACTGCCGACTAAGGATACTTATGTGGGAAAAAAAACATAATTAGTAAATAAAATTTAATCAGAACACCTTTCTCACATTTTTAATGAGAATATAATGCATAAATTACAAATACTTAATTATGGATAGCCATAAAATTGGAACAAGAATTATATTACCCGTGTCAAATGTTTTCGCCCAAATCTTTAATAAATTCACATGATTTTTTTCTTAAATAATGCAGTAACAAAGTAATTTCCCTTATAGTCTATGTAGAAAAAATAGAACTCAAATTTAAATTTTTAATTTTGAAATTAAACTATAAATTAATTAGTAAAATAAGAAAACAATGAAAATAGAAATTAATAAGGAGTGGTGGAGGTGGAAGAATGTAAAACGCAGTTGAGCTTAGCGTTAACCTGGTAAAGAAGAAGCAGTGAAATTGGAAAAGTAGAAGGTGATTACACTAAATTCTCTTTAAAGTGTTGTTGTTGATGAATCTGCAAGCAAAGTGTTGTTGTTGTTGTTGGATTAGTGGATCTGATCTGAGAGAGTGATGGTTGTTGATTCGATTGAGATTGAGAAGAAAGTGTGATTATTCAGAATTGGGTTGATTTTGAACACAGAGAAGAAGATGGGTTGGGGAAGGGGAATTTTGGAAGGGGTGACGGTGGTGGGGTGTCTGTGTTTGCTGGGTTGGGCGGGGTTGTGGTTCTTGAACCGTCGCCTCTACAAAGAGTACGAAGAGAAACGCGTCCTCGTGCAAATCATCTTCAGCGTCGTATTTGCCTTCTCCTGCAATCTTCTTCAGCTCGTCATCTTCGAAATCATTCCCGTTCTTTCCAAAGAGTGACTAACCTAACCCTAGCGTTAAGTTCAATCGTTCTGAGATCAATTCAATTCCAATCTCATCGATTTCGGATTTCTGTGCAGGGCAAGAGTGGTGAACTGGAAGATTGACTTGTTCTGCTTGATCCTATTGCTGGTCTTCCTTCTCCCCTATTACCACTGCTACTTGATGCTCAAAAACAATGGCGTCAGAACCGAGAGGGCTGCGCTTGTTGCAATTCTTTTCTTGTTCGCTTTTCTCTATGTCTTTTGGCGCATGGGCATTCACTTTCCTATGCCATCTCCTGATAAAGGTACTGTTTCCACACACCTCCTTCCAATTTTTGTGCCTTATGATAGTGATTTGTTTCGTTAGGAACGTATAATCACCTGATAAAGGTAAACTAGGAAGGAAGCACTGCTAGTAAAGTATAAGCACCTCTCAGCCGATTGATTGCTATAATTGATACTGTTGTTATAGAATATGGATGATCGTCGTGTTTATTTATTTTTTTAATGTTTTCAACTTGTTGGTTCCTTGTGTTTCAGGTTTCTTTACCATGCCTCAACTGGTGAGTAGAATTGGGGTCATCGGTGTTACTGTCATGGCTGTTCTGTCTGGTTTTGGTGCTGTAAACCTCCCATACAGCTATTTATCACTTTTCATCAGAGAGATTGAGGAGACAGAAATCAAGGCCTTGGAAAGACAGCTGATGCAATCAATTGACACTTGTGTTATAAAGAAAAAGAAAATTATTCTTTGCCAGATGGAGATGGAGCAGAAGCAAGGATCTGAAGAGGTTACATTTTTATCTTTTTTCCTTTCAACATGTTCATGATTTTGGATGGGTTTCTTGAATTTTCCCTTGTTGCTGCATCTTTTATTATTTGATGAAATAATGTTAATTGTTAATGGAAGCAAAGGAGAGAACTGCATATGGGGCATATATGAAACTCTAGAGGAATAAAGAGAGTACAGTAAGCAGAAGTGGCTTCAATAAGTAAAGCACCAAATGGAGGCCATGAACATGACTGTATACTGTAATTAGGATTAGGGTAATGTGGCACCCTGAAAAATAGATTTTTTTTTCCATTTCCATAATGCATTCTTCATACTTTCATCAATACGTGACCTCATCCCTCTCGACTTGATGTCCTGACAGCTGCACAATACAAACACTACTTTGTTCTTTTGAACTATGAATTCTACTAGGCTACAATTAAGGTCGGGTGACCGTAATTTAGGCAACTTTCCAGCACACTCTCATGCCCAAGGCTATGGGTCTAGAGCGTGGCAATGTAGGTGACTCAACAATGGATTTAGAATAAGCTCTATTATCATCTTAAAATTTGTGCTTAAGGCCTAATTCAAGATCACAATATATTGTCCAAGCTCTATAAGCACTGTTTAGGCCTCATTTCAAACTGATTTGGGATCTTAATCCCTTAAGAGCTGAGATCCTTTCGGCTGCACCCTATGACACTTCGCTTGGCATTTTTCGGCAGTCCGTAGTAGCCTTTGGGCAACCAACTCTTTTAGGTCACAATTAAGGTTGGATAGGGATGATTGTAATTAAGGTAGCTTTCCAACACATTCAGAGTTGGCTGCTACGTGCTGCTAGTTGAAATTGATAGCTGTCACCTTAATAACAACTAATGATTTACACACAATAAATTTTTCTATATTCATAAATTAGAAGAATTTGATTTTGTAAAATTCACTTAATTTGAATTAGAAAAGGTATATTTTCCTTAAAGGGAGAGTTCATTTTATCTTGAAATAAATAACATAATGTTATCATTTTTTATGTTATTTTCTTTCATACACTGTAATTGCTTCATCTCAACTTGTTTGTTGCAGAAGTTAAATGCTAGATCTTTAATAAAACGAATTGTTGGTACTGTTGTTCGATCTGTCCACGAGGATCAAAAGGAGCAAGGTCAGATTTCTTTTACTCTTAAAAATGCCATTTGAAGCTTCCACTGAAATATATGTGTTGAGAATTATATCATCAATAAAGCAAGTTAAAGCTGTTTACGGAAGTAAGGCAGAGAGGCTGAAAAACATCTGCGTTTTTTGAAAATTACAAAATGAGGTTGAACTTGCATTTATTTTGTGTGCATGGTTGGAGATGAATCATTGAGATTTCAAGGATAATCTCTTACCAACCATTACAACTTCTTTGAGGAAAGAGTTTCTAGTTTCTTGGTGGTTCTTTGCTGGTGGCTATTTTATAAGGATCTCCACATTGGATATCTAGAGAAATGGAATGCCGTTGTCTTCGGAATTCAGAAACAAATTTGGTTTTCTATGTGAAATTCTTATTTTATTTGGAATATTTATTTTGAAGTTATTTCCTTGATAGTGGTATTTCTATTTGTCTAATATTTTTTCTCTGTAATTATGCTAGAGATATTTAATTACAAATTTTAAACAATTCTTGTCAAATTTGTAGATATTAAAGGCTTGGAAGCAGAAGTTCTGGCCTTAGAAGAGCTTTCAAAGCAATTGTTCTTGGAGATCTATGAGCTTCGTCAAGCAAAGGTTTACTATTCGTTGGATTACCCTTACTTTTTAGAATTCTGTATGTAGTCATATTTAACTTCTTGCACTCATTAATCAATTCTCACATTATAAGCCCAGTTGTCATTAGAGTAAATTTCATAGTTCTCTAGTATCAATCCTCACATTATTACGTTTCAAAACACAAGATTGTTTGAGAGCTGGTTAGAGATATAAACGAAGCCATCATGTCTCCTTTTTCAAGACTGTGGCATTGTCCTTTAGGAAAACTGAAACGCAGTGTGACCAGCTTCTTTTCTGTCAATGTGTATGTTATAGCAAATGATAAAATTATGCGTGAATTGTAAAAAAATGGCTGACCTCTTTTCTGTCAAAATATAGTGTAAGTGAACTATGTGATGCTTATATATTATCTGATTATTGGGGAAAACTGGCATCTTTCAGGAAGCTGCTGCTTATTCTCGAACTTGGAGAGGACACATGCAGAATCTACTTGGCTATGCTTGTTCTGCATATTGTGTGTATAAAATGATCAAGGTATTGTGATGTCAGGATCATTATTTATAGCTATAATTAATCTTTCTTACTAAAGCTAATGTTGTAACTGGTGAATTAGAGCTGTCTTAAGGTGTAGATGGTTAGCAAGAATTGCATGATAGATCTGGAAATCAAATCTATTTACTGAACAGTGCTACTTAAACAAATCTATCATTTATTTGATAAGAACATTCTCCAAGTAAATTGGTAATTATTAGGATGATGACTCATTAAATCTTAGCCCAAATAAAGCTCATGAATTGGGACTGCTAAAATTGCCGAAATATTCCAATGGCTGAAAATGTGATCATAGAATACCAGTTTAGTACAGTCCCATAACTAAAATTAGGATAAAACACAAATTGCATGGCAGAAATTTGGCCCATATTTTACACTTGGTACGCTTTTTTTTGTTTCCTCAGCCTCTCTCAATTTTAGTACTGTGTGAAATTGTAAAATGTGGAGTTAGACTTAATGGAGAGCTTCTTACATGTGTCACATGGGATGGGTAATATCTTAAATATGAACCTTATTTAGTAAATGTACAAACTATCTAAACTACAAGGAATTTTCCATAAGGGATTCTCTGTTAAATCTACCCCCTCTCCATTTATCAGTTTCACATTTTGCCAACATTTTGGGTTTGATATGTACTTTATCTAAAAATGTCAGATAAATTTAATGATACCTGAATTGAAGATGTATTTGTGACAGCTTTGTAATGACATATGACATGCTAATTTCTGTATTTAAGGATCTCAGCACCTTAAGCTGCCTTTTGTGTTTAACTTAACGTTGGAATTGCGGAAGTTAGACAAATTTAGTAAGAAAGGAATGCTATAATTTTGAAGTAAAGAGAAAACATAGCGTTTTTGTCTGTTTTTTGGTCTTTTAGGAAATATTACTTGTTCTATCTCTATATTATTATCTTTTTAATTTAATTCAAACAATAATAACAGTTGTAAATGATAAATAATTTGAAATAATTATAGGAAACGGCTGTTTACATTTCTTGGAGGATCAGCCTATATATATAGTGCTATTTCTAGATTATTTCTCTCTTCTTTCAAGCAATCGGTAACTAGGAATTATGGTAAAAGAAATTCTCTCATCAGTTATTGTGGCACACTATGCAGTTAATTACAACTTGTATTGCTTCTCTCTATGATGGTTATTCCTGTTTTGGAAAGTACAATTGAGACTGACTTAATATGAGACTTTTTTTGTAGTGGCATCTGTCTGATGTTAATATCTGTAATAAAATTTTCTCATTTCTCTAGCAAGTGAGATATCTTATTATTTTTTAACTGTAGATAATATGGCTAACTTAATAATTTTCTTTTGACAGTCGTTGCAAAGTGTTGTTTTCAAACAGGTAAATTGTATTCCTCAGCAACTCTTAAATTGATCTTATCTTTCACTATTAAAGATTTCATAATATAAAATTACCTCTTCCATGCTTTTGGGCCGACACTTGTATTGTTAATCTCTGGTGATAATGTGTTTCTATGACAGGATGGTTCAGTTGATCCCGTGACAAGGATAATAAGTATATTCCTTCAGTTCTTTGATATAGGAATAAATGCAGCCATGTTATCACAGGTTCGAATCCAGTTGTTTGCCATTGCTTTCTAGAATTAAATGGTGCCTTTCTTCTCAATGTGACTCCTAACCCTGGTGGATTCTGATTTATAGATAAAAATGGGCATTTTCTTATTTTGTAAATGTTATTTGTACTCAGGTTATTGAGATGGGCTTGTTCTAATTATACTACATGCATTTGTCCTACAATCATTACTATACATATATTGAGAGTATAATTACAGTTAGGGCACCCCATTTACTCTATTTTGTCTGGCTTGACATCTCTTAAATCTTAACAATAAATATCTTAAAGTTTCTAGGAAAATCTGCATCTTAAATTCCAATTTTGCTGTAAGCTTCAAGAGTTAGCTGGTACATAATGGTTTGATGTATCTTTTCTTATCAATTTTTTCTGCATTTTTTGTGTGCAGTACATCTCCTTGTTATTCATCGGAATGTTGGTTGTGATATCAGTCCGTGGATTCTTAACAAATCTGATGAAGGTATTCCTGCTACTTCAATTGCAAATTATTTCCATTTGTTGTTGCTTGGGTTAGTTACATTAGTATTTTTGACGGTTAAACAGTCTATTGAAGAGTGTTGTTGAAGAACTATATCTTTGTGTATTGGCTGTGCATAACTAGTTATTACAGTAATTTGTTTTAGGAAATCTATTTGTTTATTTTATGTTCATTAGTGATAATTATGGTAGAACTACACCACTAGAGTTATTATAGCAAGTTACTCTATGGTAGAACCTTATTTTGTGGTTTATTTGAGATTTATCTTGTGTGTTTGAGAGTTTTGCTAGGATTACATCTAGTTCTATATGGTCTAGGTACAGTTTGGCTTCAATAAATATATTTAGGGATACAATTTTATTGTTGACTTATTATTATAAAGCCTGACTTTCATTTTTGGGGTTCCATGCAGTTCTTTTTTGCTGTTTCAAGAGTTGGAAGTGGATCTTCAAGCAATGTAGTTCTGTTTTTGTCTGAGATCATGGGAATGTATTTTGTATCTTCTATTCTTTTAATCAGAAAAAGCTTAGCAACTGAATACAGGTATAAGTCGTCATTTGTGCATTAATTATTTTTAGATAGTAGAACCCTGTCCAGTATGATAAGAATTGTGGATTTTTAAATAGATGGAGGTAACAACACATTATTAGGGGAAGAAAGTAACAATGGAACGAAGAGTTTGGAGCTAATAAAGACTTTTCTTTTATAAAATAGAAAAGAAGTTGTCAGAAGAAAAAGTGAGAGCATGATGACAATTTTGGTTTGATTTTTTTTCTAATACCAAATACTCCCCGAGGATTCCCGACATCCTCATAATAATGCAAGAAATGGAGAAGAGAAATGAAAATGGAAGAATGAACAGCATCGGTAGTCATACTGGTATCTATACAATCAGCAGACTAGATTTCATGGTTTAGAACTAATTTCGTACTAGTTGCAGTATAAAGTATGGGCCTGTGTTAGTCTTGATTGGTGCAAATTTGGCACGCTTGAACATAGTCATTGTTTCATCAAACTTCAATGGATGATCAGGCATTTATCATTTATCTTAATGATGTCTAATCCGAATCTTTTGGCAGGATTATTATAACAGAGGTATTAGGTGGTGATATCCAGTTTGACTTTTATCACCGATGGTTTGATGCAATTTTTGTGGCAAGTGCGTTCCTTTCACTGCTTTTACTTTCTGCACATTATACATCTCGCCAAATTGACAAACATCCGATTGACTGTGAGTTAAATTCTGCCACTTAAATCTGAATTAATCTTCTTTCAGGCATTATGATAAATAGATCTACCAACTTGATACTTGAATTACTTACCATGTTCTCTGTTTATTTCAATGTAGAACAGGAAACACACTCCCTAGATGCGTGTATAGTTTCTAATGCCACGGAAGGTTTGATGTCAGGCCAATGAACATACAAGTTTAAATCTTCCAGATGGATGCATTTGAATTTATTTGATAGCTGACAGAGGTCGTTCATTATTTTTATTTGCCAGTGAAAATCTTATTAGAAGATCTGTTGCTGGAGCAAATCACCGATGAGAAGGTTGATTTTATATCTACATATATGCATGCTGCCAAATCTTTTAGAATACCCATTTTTTGGATGATTTTCTATTGAAAGTGAAATTTTCTGAACATTGTTGGGCAATATGTTCAATGTAGCTTATGCTTTCATAAGTATAGAATGAATCGGATGTGAATAGTTTTTGCCCTTGGGATTTTGGTACCATGGATCTAAAGAACAGTTCCATAGTTTTATTGGTAATTAGTAATTTTGGATTAGCAGTGTTTGAAATTCCCACTCAAATACTTTCTTTTGTTTGTCTTGAATTTTTTTTTTCTGGTGTCAGTATATTTCTTCTATAACATTTTAACAAGTACATGGTATAATGATGAGGTGATAATATAATGAATACTGTTTATGTATGATAAGGAATGAAAAGCTCCATACAAAAGAATCATTGGAGCATGATCTAGATTTTCTCCTCGTATATGATTGATAATAGAAATCAATTTGCAATAGTGTGTTTGGCAATAAAAGGAATCATTACTCATATATTTACTTAAAGAATCTGATTTTATTCTTCGGACCATGATTTTATTCTACATTGTTCCCATTTTTTCTTGAAGAATGCGATTTTATTCTACATTGCTCGAATATCTCAGTTCCTAGTAAAACGAAAAAAATGTTTAATAATTGCTAGAAGAAGATAAGAATAGGTAAGTGGCCTCAAGTTCTAATTTAATAGTTGATTTGACAAATTCTCTAAATTTATTGTTAACATTGAATTCTAATTTAACAATAATTGTTGACAATTACTCTTTGCATTGTTTACTTTTAAATAGTGAGTAAATATTTTTAATTTTTTTAAACAAATAGAGATAATGACTTATATATTTGATATGTTAATATGCAAGTGGATTTTATTCAAAACTGAATTAGTAAATGAATTGATAGTTAATAGAGTTCATCATATCACAGTAATTGTTAACCTATGTGACAATAGGACAAGAAGAACATTAGAAACTGTCTGATGGTTGATAACAAGAGAACAAAATGACTTGAAAAAAAAAAAGTCATAGAAACCAATAAAAATTAATCGATTGTAAGTTTTGAAAATCCTTTTATTGATTGATTTTTCCACGTTACTATCTTACAACACAAAAAGACAATCGTTCTTTCTTTAGCCAATTTCTTCTAAAATATGAGTTTTTATCTTTTAACAAACAAAGTTTGGATCTGTTTATGTGATTAAATATATGATACTTCACTTTGAACATGATGAATGTGTAATAATGAGATACATTTCTCATTATAAGATTTTCATATAACATTATTAAATGACCATCTAATTAAATAAAAGATGTAGCATCTTTCATCATTTTATGTAATACTTAATTCTGTTAAGATCTCAGAAATAATTATGAAGAACAACAATATAGTATCTTACATATTATTAAACATACCACACAATAAAAAAACTGACGTGAGAATGTGAATTCATAATACTAGTGTTAGGATAATTGTTAAATAAGAAAAAAAAATGTATGAATATTTGAGAACACTAAATAAAGATGAATTAAATTGAAATTTAAAGTAATTGCAAAAGATAAAACTGTAACATGGAGATGGGAATGCTTAGCAACACCGCAATCAAATTTCAACCCAAATGTTGGAGCAAACTTTTTCCTTTGATGTGAGTCTCACCAACTTTTGGAACATTTCTTTCTCATTTGTGAGGAAATCAGGTTGCACAAGTCTTCTATAAATGGATATATTGACTTTTCTCATCGAACAATATAATTAGCGTTTTTAGTAATTTTTTTTATTTCAATAAGATTTTTATTTATAAAATTTAAATATAAGACTTTATTTGAAGATATGAAATTTAATTTCACTTGAATTGTTTGCTTGTTAGTTAATACAGAAAAGTACCAGGAGTTAAAGCTGGAGAGCCAATTGTCAGAAAATTTAAAGTTTATTTAATAAACATATAAATATTAAAATTCATGATTTTATTTTCTCAACTATTATAATATATATTTACATAAAAGACAAGTTAAATAATTTTTTTAAGTGCTCAATATTGCACTGAAAATCATTAATTTCATGTCACAAAGAATTTCATATATTTATAATAAAAATTGATGTCCTATAGTACTTCTTTTACTATTAATTGTTTAAAAAAAATATACTATTAAAGCAATAATATCATTATAGAAAAACTATTAAGAATAAAGATAAACCACACTAAGATATTTTATGTAACAAAGCAAAAAATTATAATTGACTTTATAAATTAGACAAAAAAATAGAATATTCTGTCTACAAGATAGAAATAATAGTTAAATACCATAATTTAGATAAAGTAATTCCCTATCTAAAATATTTACCATTATATATAATAGAAAACAAGTCACGGAGTCATATTTTTGTAAGTCATCTCTGTTGGATTGATATGTTTTGTCATCATAAAAGTGTTAGCTATTTTTTAGTAATATACTTTTTTATTAATACATGCATTAAATAACAATTTCACAATTACATTATAATTATTTTGATTATGGCAATTTGTAAGAGAAAATAAAACAGTTATTTTTTATATTAATGTGAATAATAATTTTCTAAATAAGTATAAATTTTTTTAAAGACAAATAATACAATATTAGAGAAGTACACGAGACTGCAATTCATAGAACGCGTGTTTGAAAAAAAGTATTTAATTGAACTAACGATTTTCCAACACTACAACTCATTAAAAATTAGGCTATTTACAAGTTCAAAATATTATTTTGATAGAAACTCTTTCAAACATATTCAATATACTTATCCTTTCAAGCAACCATAAATCTTTTTATTAACTTTTCACTCATTAATTTAAATAATTTAATATGTTTCTCTCTACAAGGAAGACCCTGTCTATAGATCACAATTTATTAATAGTGTTTTTTTTTTTTTACTTATAAGTTTTGAAAATACTATTTCAAGACCAAAAACACAGTATCATGCCTAAGCTTCATTTGAAAATCACATCACTGACCAAACATGAAATCTTCTTCTTTCTAATTTTTTTTCTTTTTCTCTATAATGTCTTTATAATTATAAATTATATCTCATAGTTTTTAAAAGCAAGAAAACTGATTAGATCTTTACATAATATTTTAAAGAGGTAATTATTGTATAGGAGTATCAACTTTTCGTCCACCTTTTGCACATGATGGCCTCAAGAAACTCACTTCTTGTTTGTTACTTTTATGGCAAGAAAATGTGAGTGAAGATTATACGCAAAATGTGAGGTGTTGAGAGGGTTACCACAGTGCCCCCACGCAATCCTCACGCGCACCTTTCCCACGTGTTCCCAGTGACTTCACAGCAGCGCGTAACACGCATCTCAAAACCCTTACACACGTGCGAGCTGTACCTTTCATTCTTTTTTCTTCATTTAAAACAACAATTAATAACCGATAATAAAAAAAATAAAAATAAAAAAGAATCTTACGTGGGAAGACCCGTATAGAATCCGCCAGTAAATAAAATAAAATAAAAGGGGAAAATGAAATTGTGGGTTTTTCGCATTTACTTTTGTAAAAAATTCAGAGAGTGAAAGCAAAATCTCTGGGAAGAGGAAGAGAAAACCTATCTAAACCCGCACAAAATTAAAAGGAAGAAACTGAGAGAGAGAGAGAGTGCGTTTGGTTAAATGCAATTCTCGTGAGAAAATCGTTTTCAGAGATTTATTCTTTGGGCTTCTTCAGATCACAGCGATAAAAATTACATGTTGATGTGCTAATTTATTATTGTTCATAAATGCGAAACTATTAATCTTCTGTAATTTCATTTTGCGCGTGGCTTTGAATTCGCATTTCGCATTGAGTCTTAAAGAGACTCTTACCTCTGATTTTCCTGCTAATTCGATTTTCGCGACTCGAAACGACGTCGCATAGGCACTTTGCGGTTGATTGCGATATGCAATGGCTGAATGTTAGGGAAGCCTGTGCAATGCGGCCAGCGTGGTTTGGAAGAAAAAGGCATGTCAATTCATTTAATTCATTTATTGTTAGGGTTTTTGGTTTTTGTTATTCCGATTTTTTTGATCGATTTCTTTTGTTGTAGTTCTGTTGTTTTTATTTATTTATTTTTTCTGTTGTATTGATGCTAGAACATTGGAGAAGTTGGATTCCTTTTACCGCTGCTAATTCAGTGTATGTCTGTTTTAGGGTTTGATTTGTCAGTTGAATGGATTTTGGGATTTGGAGCAGATTTCCGTTTTTTTGCGTCATTGGTTGACTGAATAGACTTACAGCATTTTTAGCTGGTGACAAATTGGCAATCACTGATTTACTTTTTTTTTTTTTTATGATTTCATATTCGTGTTATTTTTCTGTTTGTAAGTGATAGTTGTTAACGTGGGTATAATTTGCTTTCTAGATGACATCAGTATCGAGAGGAGTTTTCGCATTGAAGAATCGCAATATTGAATAGTCATGATGTTGAAGAGAATATGGTAAGATTCAAAGGGTAATTCACAATCTGTTATTTTAGTTCTCTTATTGCAATCGGTTCTCCGTACACAGAGGCTAAAAAGAGCAACCTCATTTGGATCACATTGTCTGATAAGCCTGATTTTTTCTCATGATTGTCCACTTCTTTTTGCTTGATGGGACAATTGAACGCTTGCTCAAGTAGCTATATAAGTATACTTTATATGCTCAAATCTTGGTGAATGTCCGAGTTTCTTGGAAAGTTGTTGCTTCTTTCATAACGTTCTTCTATTAGTATTTTCTATATCTTACCATTTTGATTATGTTTTCCTCTTGTAATTACTAATGCAATATAAACATTGGAAGCAACCAGCAATCTTCTTCCATTTCTACTATTTTGTGACAGATGCTGTTTCTTTAATTTGTAGTTGATGTAAAATAAACTATCTCTTCTGGAAGCATTGTCGTAGGTTATTTTAATTAAAATAATGAACCATGAAATCATAATTTTTTTTTTATTTATTTGTTGTGAATTGTATGTTTTTATAATTTTTATTTTGTGAAATGTCAAGAAGTCTTCTTTTTTGTTTAGCTCAAATTTAGTATTCTATGTACACACACAAAAGTTCTGGTCACATTGGCTGTGTGGCAAGGTGGGTGGTCCATGCGAAGGACTTTCATGGCAGGACTTAATTCAGTTTTTAGTTATAGGCTTCATTCTTCCTTCCACTTGAGATTTTAGAGAATTTAGTGAGTCTTACCCTACTCACTGATGTATATATTGTTTAAAAAGAAGAAGCCTACACGGGAAAGGAAAAAAAAGGAAATAGGGCACAGCCTATGACCCTTCTAGATACACCAAAAGACAACTTTATAAAAGCTGCAACAGATAAAAGCATTATTGTTTCAACACCCCTCCCAAGTTGAAGCAAATAAATTGAATTCAGGCCTCAAAGATTTAGTTAAAGAATATCTGCCAATTGATCACATGAACTGATAAATTCAATATAAATCTTCTTGGACAACAACTTCTCTTGAACAAAGTGACAGTAAATCACTGTATGCTTAGTTATTTTCTTGGATAACAACTTCTCTTGAACAAAGTGATAGTACATTGTTGTATGTTTAGTTATTTCATGAAACGCTGGATTGGAAGCAATATGAAATGCAATTTCATTTGCTGTGTTTGACAAAATTGCAACTCTTGAAGGAGTTGTTTAATCAACATAAGCTCACAAGTAATTAAAGCCACAAATCTATTTAGTTTTTGCACTGGACGGGGCAATATTTTGTTTCTTGCTCTTTCAAGATATAAGATTTCCACCAGCGTGTATGAGAAAGAAACCTGATTAATACTGCTCTAGCTGACATGCATAAACCTAAATAATTTCCCAGTTTTGTAAGAGTGGTAGGGGTAAGAATTCAATGATATAAATTATAGCTTCACAGGCCAATCAAATACACTCCTTTCCTGTGTCCCTATTGAACATGATTCCTATGTGTTTTGTTCAGACAAATCATTCCTGGTCAAATATGCATCCAAAATAGAAAAAGTAGTTCCTGAGTTTCGGTAATGTATTAGATAGATAATATGTTGGGTAACATGTGGTGTGGCTTTTGTCCTTTTGATAAACCCTTGCATTTGTGTTTGTCGTAGTCATTGTCACAGTTAAAGTGTAAAACTTTGACATTGGACTGTTGTAAGTAGTGGGAGTCTAAATTGAATGTTATACTTTTTAAATCATGCCTTTTTTATTTTAGGCATCACTCGAAATAATTTCCATGTGTTCTGTTTGGGCAAATCATTCCTGGCCAAATATGCACCCAACATAGGAAAAAGAAATAGTTGCTGAATTTCAATAATATTTTAGATAGATAGCACGTTTGGATAACTTGTTAGTGTAGCTCTTGTGCTTGAAAATTGCGTTTGTGTTTCAGTGTCACAGTTAAAGTGTAAAATTTTGACATTGGACTGTAGTAGCCTTAGTCAAAAAAGAATTAGAAGCTAGCAAGAGCTAATTGTAATTATTGCAAGCCTGAATTTAAATCTTGCCTCGTTTATTTTAGGAATCACTCAAATCTGGAAAGAAATTTGACAAACATGCTATGATTCAGAAAGCTGATATGAGACTCGAATCAGGGACTTGTAATGTGTGCTCAGCTCCTTGTTCATCTTGTATGCATCTTAACCGAGCTCTCATGGGGTCAAAGGCCAAAGAGTTCTCTGATGAAAACTCTCGCCTAGGGGAGGCTAATCAGTATTGTATTGTTGAGGCTGATGAGTCTTCTCCTGCGAGTAGAGCTTGTGAAAGATTGAAGAAGCTTGCTGTCAATGAAACCTGTCACAAGCCTAGTATCTCTTCAACTCATGATTCTCGGTCAGAAAACGCTGAGAATGGACAAGCCTTATCTGAGAAGTATCAGGATTCCAAGTGTTTAGAAAGTCTTGACGATATCACTTCTTGTATCAGTAGGACCAGTAATGCTAATTTAGCGAGTGGTAGCCAACAAATAAATACAGACAGAATAAATATATCTCGTAATTCAACTTTAGTTAGTCACTTGGAGGCAGAAGGATCTGGAAACGGGGCATCTGTTGACATGTCTGGTTTGTCAGAATGCTGTATGGAAAATGTAGATTCATCATTTACGAAAGAGACAGTACCTATTATTGCTGCTGGTGAAAAATCTGTGGCAGAGAAGGAAAACCTAAATAGTGGTACAACCAAAGTTTCAGTGGAAGTATGTCCAAAGTCAGAAGCTGATATGGGAAATAATGTTGATCTTGCTAAAGATGAAGATCATAAATATTCAGCCCACGATGGACTGCATGAGAAGGTTGATGAGCTGATTAAATCATCTGGCAGGTCTGAACCTCAATCAGAAGATGAGGGTGATGAATCAGATGTTGTTGAGCATGATGTGAGTGCATTTTCTTTTTTTACTTTAGTTTCTTTCCATCAAAAGTAAACTCAATGGAGATGTAAATGGGAGAAGTAGAATGTAATGGATTGAACTTGAATGAATATAGATATGTGTGTGCATAATCTTAATTATTTTTTAGGCTAGGGGTAATGACAAACAATCAACTCACTTTGTAAATATTCCACATTCTCCGGTTCATAATCTCTTTACCTCAAGTGTTCTTTTTTGTTGCACACTTCTCTGGTGGTGCTCACTGTGCTTTACCCCCTGTAATTGACTTGGAAAACAGGTAAAAGTATGTGACATCTGTGGAGATGCTGGTCGTGAAGATCTACTTGCCATATGTAGTAGGTGTAGTGATGGTGCAGAGCACATGTATGCACAAGATCCTTTTATATTACCTCTTGTTAGCTTTTATCATATTGTTGCATAGTACTTTTCACTAAATTAAGACAACATTCTGGTATCATTGAATCAGCTACTGCATGCGGGAAATGCTTGTCAAACTCCCTGAAGGTGATTGGTTGTGTGAAGAATGCAAGTGTGCAGAGGAGATGGCAAATCGAAGGCTAGGTAATCTTGAAGTTCTTTGTATACAGCATTTTTTATTTGAAAAATAATGTGCATGGTATTGAAAAGGAGTGCCCTCTGATATGAAATTCTGTATCCTTTTTTCTTACTGTAGTTTGGGCGGCATAAGTTTTCATGTACCCATGTATGTGCTAACACATTTGTGAAATTTAATTTTGTGGTTAGTTATTGAAGAAAAAAAACTTCATAAAGTTATTTCAGCTTCACAAATTTCTGGCAAAAGACCTTTTCAAAGCATGGAAATAGCTACATCTGCAAAAAGGCAAGCTCTTGAATCGAGCACAGGATCGCCAAAGGCATCAAGCCCAAAGAGATTAGTCTCACTGTCACGAGAATCTTCTCTCAAGAGCATGGATAAAGGAAAGATGAAATCTGGGCAACAGATCCCCTTGCGGAACCACCTTGGGGGTGATGATGTAGACCTTTCACGTTCTGTTTTGACTGGCCCTCGGAGTCAAAATCAAAGGAGTATGATTATATTTGACATCTACCGAACTTCAATACAGTATTCTACTTTATTTTCTTTGTTCCTTATAAGCGGGCCTTGAATTCCATGGCAAACATTATACCTCCAATTTTCCTGGGTTTCATCTTTTCATTTATTTATAGTATTATTTTTTTTTTGTTCTATGAATAGGTACATTAATGAAGTCCAATTCATTCAACAACTTCAATTCCAAGCCTAGAATCAAACTTGTCGATGAAGTTGTTCCCCAAAAGCAAAAAGGGGCTATCGAACATATTTCGAAGAATATTGAGACCCCTGCTGGGATGATAAGCAAATCAATGTCATTCAAATCCTCAAACTTGGGGCGTTCGAATACTAATGAATCAAAAGCTAAATTGGGTTTTTCTAAACCTGCAATTGTTCAGGATTTGAAAGCATTAAGACATACCAAAGAATCGGGTTCACTTGACAGGAAATTTCAACCTAAGATTGATCGACCTGTCAATGGTTCAACTGTGGTTAGTTCTGTTGTTTCCACATCAAAAGGTGATCATAAGCTTGGTCCTCATGGTGAAACTACTAAACCTTATACAGTTAACAACAATCGAGAGTTTAAGGCCAACCAAGATGGAAAAGTGTATTCATTATCAAAGTCTATAAATAATACAGGCAGCAGAAGTCCAGAATCTCAAGTTAGTTCAGGTGTGAGTGTGGTCTCGAGTGGAGACATTTTATTTCTGTTATATTATTGTAATTTTTCACCCTTCTTTGAAATAGTTCATATTAGTTGCTTTTCAAATTTCAGTTTTCTATGTAGTAACAGCATTTTCTATAAATTTGTCTCTTTTTTTAATCTACCTATGATGGATTTTTGTGCTTGGAACTAAGTGGACTGTGTTATCTGCAATGACGGTTTCTTATTTAGTTATTGTTTGGATTTTGCAGATAGAACATCAACCAGTGTTGATGAAACTCAACAGGATAGGCTGCCTCGATCACTGGAGACTGCTAATCAGGTTGAGAGGACCAAAGATAGTTCTAGTGATCATGTGAGGTCAGGTGTTACTAATGCTTCAAAAAGCTCATTCTGTCAAAAATGTAAAGACTTTGGCCATGCTACAGAATGTTGCTCGATTATTGGAATGCCAGAAGTTGGTGCTGAAGCATCAGTCACTGCTACAAGTAGTTCAAAAGAGGAGATGCATAAGGGAAATAGATTGAAAGCTGCAATCCAGGCAGCTTTGCTTAGAAGACCTGAAATACACAAGAAGAAAGAAGGTTCTGATGAAACTAATGAGTTTCCTACGTCAAGCTCTGGTTTCAAGCGTGAAGTCACTTCTCAAAACCAAGTGTTGGCTTCCAACACATTAAAGAATAGTATATCTGCTGAAGAGACCAATGTGAAGCAGGAAATTGTTGAGAGTTCATTTGAAACCTCTAAATGTCCATCTGCTAATGATCCGAAGCAACTTAAATTTTGCCGAACTGATCTTTGCTCTCAGCTGAGAAAGTCAGATTTTGTTGGTCTCACTTCTGGAAAGCCTGTACTGAGAGACTTGCCCAATAATGGCATGGCGATGTCAAGTGTTCTTTCAAAGATGTCAGTCATTCCGGAATATGAGTACATCTGGCAGTATGTAACATCTTGTGATGAGCTAGTTTGTCTTCTGTTCTGGATTGCTTTGTTGTATTACTCTTCATGGTTTGCCATCAAGTGTGTTTAATGAGTTTTATTGTTCATGCAGGGGTGTCTTTGAAGTGCATAGAAATGGAAAACCTCCTGACTTGTATTCTGGAATTCAGGCACATTTATCCGCATGTGCTTCTCCGAAGGTTATTGAGACAGTAAAGAATTTTTCGCCTGAAGTTTCCCTAAATGAAGTTTCTCGGTTGAGCATATGGCCTTCACAATTTCATCAAAGTGGTGCCAAGGAAGATAATATTGCTCTTTACTTCTTTGCCAAGGACATTGAAAGGCAAGAATATGAATATCACTCTTCTATTGACAGTAGGCATTGAAATGCAAATATAATTCTTTGTTTTCTATCTTGTAATTTATTTACCATTTCTAACAATTTTCTATTATAGTTACGAGAGACACTACAAGGGTCTATTGGATCACATGATTAGAAATGATTTGGCACTTACGGGGACGTTTGATGGTGTCGAACTTCTCATATTTGCATCCAATCAGCTTTCGGAAGATTCACAACGTAAGAACTTATTCTGGACTCTCTCTAAACAATTCCTGAGATAGTGGCAACTTAGTGAATTATGTGTATGGCTTTGGTGTTGGGTTGAAGTTTATGCTTGCATTAACTATCACGTTCTGTAGAAATTTATTTCATATGCAACTTCGTAAAGTCTTGTACAAAGGCAGAATGGGAATTATTTCCTAAGAAAGAATTTGCTTGCATCTGTTTTATATTGTATTTTAAATTTTTTTTGTTATAAGTGATATAGCTAGTTGTGGGAAATTGGGTGTATTTATAGGCGATGCTGGTTGATGATCTCCATTCATTTTGAATCAGAATTCTATATATTGTTTTATAAGATATTGGAAATCTAAAACCAACTCATCTGGATGAAATAGATGAGGGAAGGTCATAAGACAATAATGCTTCGTACTGGCATTAGTTTGTTGAAGTGTTATGCTTTGGCTAGTGAATTTTCTTCCTTTTGATTATCAGTGGGGTGTGCTCAGTATGGGTTGTTTGGCAGTTTACTTGACTGGAAATATAAATGATCATCTATGCAACAAGGTTTTTTAATAAGAAACGTCAACTGTTTAAACTGTCTCTGCAGGTTGGAATATGTTATTTTTCCTATGGGGTATATTTAGAGGGAGGAGGATCAATCATTCAGATTCCACAAAAAGTATACGTATTCCCAGTTTGAATGTGATGCCAAATGAGAAGGATTTTCCGTCTGCTGTGATGACTTTGTCTGAAACTTGGTGTTCACCAAAACGTGTTGATGAAGAGTCCATTGACCAAGGTCACAAAATGGCATGTAGGGATTTTAATAGTAAAGGAACTGTGTTTGGCCAGACACATTTGGAGTTGCAAGTAAAGTTAGAGCGACAAGATTCTAGAGTCAACACCAAATCTACATCAGGGATTCTTATCACCAGTACGCAATTGTGTCAAAAAATGAATTCCACTGGTTCGTCCCTGGTAATGTTTTTATCCTTATATATGTTTGATAGATTCAGGAGTTTCTGTTTGCTCTTTGACATGAATCCTCTTAAATTGTGATCTTGTCTTGATCTGTAATAATTGTAAATTAGAAATGCTCTTCTTGATTTTCTGAATTATACACTGTGTACTGATTAGTTTTTGATAATTGTTTTTGATGGTTCTACAAGGAGGTTAAGAACGTAAGTTGTTAGTTATATCACTTGCCAATCATTCAATTATGATATACAAGGGGATATTAAAAATAGCTATAATAAGTGAAAGAAGAAAATGCTGCTATGAGAGATGATGCTAACCACTTTTTAGGAGGATAGAAGGAAGTTATAAATGTTTTATGAAATGTTAAGTCCTGCCACTAGTCATTTCATTGTTTTTTTAATGATATTCTTGGTATTTGCAGGGAGATAGTGTACCAGAGCATATACAGTACATAGAGTCTAAACCTCCTGAAGCAATGGGAACTAGTGTAAGTGGTAGGATTGTGGAAACAAAAACTAATCCTGATATTTCTGTTAAGCAAGAGATCTCTTTGTCTTCGGAGATCCCTTCTGTCGATTGCCAAATAGATACTGCAAGTAATATCATTAACGATAAAATTTTGGAGAGAACAAAATATGATGAGAATCAGCAAAGGCCTAAAAGGAAACAGTTGGAAAATGATCTCAATATTAACGAGGAGGCTACGTTTCAGGGTGACCTGGATTTGAAAGGGGTCAACTGCCAGTTACCTAATGATAAAAAAATTAAGTACATGGATCGTTCAGATACAGTTGTGGAGGCTTCAGCAGTTAGTTGTCAGAAACGTCCTTTGAATGAGGTAAATGATAAATTGGAAGACAGAGAAAGTAGCAAGAAGCTGCAAACAAGTTTGGGTGGAGGTTTTGGATGTAACGATTCTGCTGGAGCCAGGGTCTCTTTTAATGGTAGTTTTGCATCACTTGTGAACGACCTTGGTTCCTCTTCTTTGGTGGGCAAAGGGTGCAAAGAAGCTTGCGATGAGAAAATTATCCACGAGGACTTTGGAACAATGGAAAGAACCTTTTTTCCTGTTGATACTCGTAATAAACTTAACTCGGGGATGGTGGTGAATAGGGAGTCACTGAATGGGCCTGGTGAGTACGTGGACCGATTTGAAGTTGGGATTCCAAATTTGGAGCTTGCTTTGGGGGGTGAAACGAAACCGTCACACAAGGGTATGCTGCCTTTCTTTGTTGGTGCAGTTGACAAGAAAAATAACCCGGAAAAGACTCCACATATTGAGCGAGACGATGAGAACGTTGCTGCATCTCTTTCCTTGTCACTATCCTTTCCATCTTCAAGCAAAGATAACATCAAACCAGTTACAAAAGATGAGCCTTTGCCCGATGGGCATAACGCCAAATCGCCGTTTCTTCTTTTTGGGAGATTCACGGACAAATAAATATGCTGCGTGCTATTTCTAACCATGTACATTATCTTGTTCCAGATATGCCTTGGATAAATCAGCCATATAGCCCATCATCATGTATGTAATCGTCCAGTGAATCCCTTATAGAAAGAAGAGACGTCCACCTGTTCATGTGCCCGGCAAAAAATAAGTTTTCTTTTTTCTTTTCTTTTTACCCCTTTGTTAAATACTTGCTTTTCTACTTTCTTTTTGGTTTCAGAACGCATAGTTACGGCTGTTTGTATATAGAGAGAATTTCAGCCGATATAATTTCAGAAATGTTACTAGGAACTTGCGGATGGCTATTTTTATGACATGGTTTCCTTTGTTCCTGGCTTCATCATCGCTCTTTTCCCTTTTAATATTCCTCCTGCATTCAGATCATATTGATTTAAACATTTCGAATGCGAAGCTGTATATTTTACCCCAGAAACTTTAAGTGATTTTGTTTACTAGATAATGAAGGCAACGGTTATTCTAACAATGATGATGAAAACAAAACTAATGGAAACCGTTAAAATCTCCTAAAGTAAAATGTGAAGTTGTAAGTTCTGATCAGAGAATCAAGAGTCTGTCATAAAAAGAGTAGAGTATGAAAACAAGGGAGTAAAGGTTTCAAGACTTTATTACTTTCAATTTATTTTATTACAATCTAAAAGGCTTAAAACACAGTGAACTAAGCTCTAATTATTTTTAGTTTCTCACATGCATAATTTTAACTATTAGTCCAGATTCTCTGCTTAGTCTTCATCATAATTTTGTTGTGATTGCTGATATTGTGAAAAATTACATAGAAGTGTGATCAATGCAATCACAATCATAAATTTGTTGCTTGGGATAATAGACAAATGTGATTAATATTCACAACTGTAATGTTGTAACTAAAATCTTCGAGTATTTCCTTTTTTTGAGGAAAATATTCTTCAACAAATTGTCAAATTTAAAATTGATTTCGATTCATTATATTTTGCAGAATTAATTCTTTTTGCTAGAATCAATTTCTGTTGATACTTAAACTCTAATTATGTATATATTTAAAATTTTAAATTGGCATCAAACTGGTGAAAGTAAGCTAAAGACTGATTCGTTTATCAGACAAGTACGTTAATAAATATATATATATATATATATGGGACTGGTGCGGACCAATATGATTATTTGTCAAAATAGAATTGGAAGTGGGTGTGGGAGGTAGCTTAATAATTTAAGTTTGTAACATTAAATTTGTAATCTTTTAAACACAAAAGTTTGTAACATTAAGTTTGTAATCTTTTAAACAAGGTAAACGTTATAAATGTTATTATTTTTGTTCAGTTTTCATTGGTACCTACCATGAATTGAAAAGGTTTTGGAACAACTGATGATGGAACCTCTCCACCTAAAGGTAAACAACTATTTTTTTTAAGAATCATGTCATTTTTATGAATTTAATTTAATTATACTGAAATCATTATATGTGATAAGTTTTTAAATTTTTACAATTTTCTAGTTTCCTAAACAGTGAACTTGATAGCAGAAAATTGTTGTTTTCCAATGCAACCAAGAGTAAGGAGTTGCATATCCCACATTTTTTACAAAAGTGGTGCAATTCAACCCACTTTCAATGAAAATATAAAAAAAAAATTATACAAATGGGTAAATCATATTAATTTAACATAACTTTGACTTAGATTATATTAGTTTGGTACGACGTAAAATCATGAGGTTAGGATGATTTTGATTAGGGTTAATCAATATATAATTTTTATTTATTTTAATTGAAGTCATGTTGACAATTTGTATTTTTTTTTTAAATTAAACTGAAATTATACAACTCTCACACTTAAGAGGGAGACATGCAACTTTTATATTGAAGTTATGCATTAGATATCTTTCTTATATGAATATTAGATATGATGGGTCATGCATTAACTGTTAAAGGACGAGTCATGTTTATGCATTTATTAGGTTTCAAAAAAGGAATTTTTAGGTGCAATTTTTGTCCTTCTATTACTATTTTTTTACGCAATGCCTATGTATAGATACTTTATATTCAGTTTTTTATCCTAACACCTGTCTCGAAATTCAAAATCCTTTTTTTCACCTCTTGTTCTCTTTTGAAAAACTTAACATTTCTCTTAGACGGAATTTCCAATCCTCTCCATTGATTTTGTTTAAGATTTCAATGAATCAAGTTGCAAACATGAGTCTCTTCAATCAATTGTTGCAATGGGTAGTGCGTATTGTAGTTGCCATTTCTATAAAGTTGTACAAATGATGATTCAACAAGCGTTTAAAAAAAAAAAAAAACTGTTCAAAAACAACTACTTGACATGTATGATATGTTTAACTAAAGATTGAAATTCTTAATTAGTTAATACGTCTTTAAACCCTTAACCTTTCATCTAGATGCCAACATATTTTCTTTTTAGAAATCATTTTTAATTATGTCAAAATAGGAGAGAAATAGTGTTTAAGTTTAAGAATTCATATTAAACTTTTGTTTCTGTGTTAAGAAATGTGCTTATACTCACTCTCTTATAATACTTTTGTGTATAAATCTTCTTATTTGTTCATGTTCTTCGTCTTTATCTTCAAAACCACAAAAATGTTGATGTTGTCTTCGTTTATTATATTATCTAAAAGGAAACATGTAATCTAAATTTATTTATATAATTTGAATCTGAATTTGTTTATAAAAAAATACTTCAAACAGCAATATCTTCTAATGAAAACAAGGTATATAACTTCCTGCTCTTCTGTCACGGATCAAAATAAAATCATTTTACAATATATTCTAATAATGATATATATCAGTACTTTATAGTTAATATATAATTAAAATATTAATATATTGCGTTCTCAAAGAGTGTGTCTTATTTAATGAGATGTGAACCCATCACCTTCGTAATTATTAGGAGAAGGTCACAACAAACAACAACAACCAGCCATTGAAAATTTCAAGAAGTCATAAACAAAACTCGAATTATTCTTGTTTGATGGAACCAGAATTTGTTGAGTTGGGCAAGCCTGCATATTTCCATTTTCCAATTTTTTAGGGCAAAAATTAATTTCAACGAATTATAGCTTACTTTTATGTAAAATCAATAAACATCTTGCAGTTAAATACTACAAAAAAAATATTTATGTAAAAAGAGTTTACATTTAATTTTTACTGTATATAAAATCTTATCCAACTATTAACAATCCAATATAGCAAATTAATATTTATTTTTAGATTAATGAATTTTAGAAAACTTATTATAGGAAAAAAAAAAGTAATTTTACAAATATTTGACAACAATGATGCTAACCTATATATTGCATCCACGATGCAGTACTTGTATATGGCACTTAAATGGCCCCATCTAATACATATTACTCGTCTTTGCTCTTCCTAATATAAGCATCTCTAGTAAAATATAAAACTAATTTTCTTTTAAAGTTAAAAAAATTGTTAACAAAATATATAAGTTAACAAAATTACTTTAAAAAACAAAAATAATTAAATTTATAATGATAAAAATAAATGAAATTACTCAATTGTGATAGCATAAAAGGTATCCGATCAATTAAAGATTACATATTTAAATATATTTCTTAAATCTGTAGCAACTAACATATTGTGACAAGTAACCTACCTTGAGTTTCTTTTTTCCTGGAAAAGCTGGAGTAGAGATTAAACAGTAAAATAAAATTGTTGCCTTTTAAAAAAGAAAATGTTGTATTTTCTAATTAATTAATTACATTGACTTTCTTTAACTGTATCTTTAGATTAGAAATTTAGAAAGATGGAAAATGAGAGAGTAAAAATGAAGGACAATTAATATTTTAAAGAAGATATATTTAAATAAAATAAGCGGAACTCACGTGAAAAAAATTCAAAATATTAATAAATTGATTTTTTATACCATATTATTGTCGTAAAATATTAAGTGACGTATGAATAATTTTATTCAATAATTTCATTACATACTTTTAGTACTTTTTTAATTAATTCTTTTATTTATAACACTTGAAACCAGCACCTTACTTAATGGACCAAATATATTATAACTTGGTCAACAATTTATTTTACTTAAATCTCAATTATGACACCTATTGATTATATCCATAATCTTTCCCCTCACCTCCTCTATTTTTCTTCCGTTTGACGAAAATTAAAATAGTGATAAAAAAAAGAATAAATAAAACAAAAAGTATCAATAATAATTATGATAAAAATATGTATTTTTCAATTAAATAATATTGAAAAACATTCTTTTTTATCTTCAATTAAATAAATTTATTTTTACCCTTTTTTTCTTTCTCACTCTTCACTTTTTCCTTCTATTTCTTTTTTATTTATCAAAAAATAATTACGCTAGACGGTTAAGTAAAGTTAATTAATATATGAAGACCAATTTATGACAAGCAATATAAAATAAATATGTTCGAATTCAGGATTTTTTTACCATCGTATGTGACATACATAATTTAGAATAAGTAAGTGACTTATCTACTTTTTATATATGATATTGCTACTAGAACTATTGTAAATTGTGACTTGGTTAAATATGGTTGAATGCATATAAATATTTAATTCTTACTCGTAAAAAAATAGTGTGCATTATTATATGTTAAAAAGTCAATGAGAAAAAAAAAATCATAGTTAAAGATATTTTCTTGTTTCCACTATTTTTCTATTTTATACTCCGCACTTTTTATTACAAAGGGACAAACCTTTACCGTACTATTTTGTCGGTTTATTGTAAGAAAAAAAGTCACGGGGTTGTTTTAAGAAAAAAAGTGTCAGAAAGATTCTAGACCAATAAGTCACGAGTATTTTATGCGACAGAACTAAAACTCTACAACAAATCTAAAATTCAAAATTTAAGATAATATGTACTATTTTTCAAACTTAATTTGTGTACTTCGATGTGAGATCAAACCCACGTTTCTAATCCTATGAGTATAGTATTCAATCCCTTGTCTTTATCGTTTGTACTATCTATTATTCTGGTACGTGAATAACAGTATCTAATAAGAAAACGAATAGAATTGAAAGTGAACAAATTTTAAATTAAGAAAATAAGAAATGATAAAAAAAAAAACACGAATAGTAAGTTTATTGTTAAATTGATTGATTTGATAAATTAAAAAAAAATAAGTTAATTGCGAGATATAATAAATTTATAAAATTACTTTTGATTAAAGTATAACAAACAAATATAAATTAAAATTAAAAGATAATTTTAATTATTAATGTTGTTAAGATCATATATAATAGTAAAGAGTTTACATTTACAAGATTGTGAGATGTAAGAGGGATTGTAGATCTTACTTATATAATGTTGTTATATATAACTTCATTTATTTTGAATTTGTAAGGAGTAGAATAAATATACTTAAAAGTTTCTTAATTCCGTTTTATTATAATTGAAACTTGATAATTCAGGAAGATGAAGGGATGTATTAGAAAATACTTTTAAATTTATAATTTATTTGAATTATCATTTACTAATGCAATTTAGCTGTATTAATTTTAATTAGGTGATGTTATAATTAACAATACACATAACATTAAAAATAATTTTACAGACAAAGGTGAATAGTAAAGATCGGATCATTTGAACAAATTATTAATTCATACATCCATTTTATCTGATTGTACAATTGTGGAATTTAAATGTAGCATGACATATATGATGAAATATAGACTTTTGAGTCAATACTTAAATAATTAAAATATATATATTAACTTAAGAGAAAACCTTTTGTAAGAAATATCTTTTTTATTTATAATTGAGAACCAAATAATAAAAATAGAGGATATGGATGTTAGAATTGTCTTGATTGAGTTTTATTTTAATTGAAACTCCAAAAAGATCAAAGATGGTCCCAATAAAATAGTGTCCATATGATTTTACCACACATACCATCTCTTTGGAATTTGAATGTAACATGACATATATGATAAAATATATGTTTTTGAATTAATATTTAAATAATTTGAATATATATACTGACTTTCACATAAAATAATCCTTTATAGGAGTTATCTTTTTTATTCTATAATTGAGAACCAAAGATCCAAAGAAAAAGATATGAAAGCTAGAATTATCTTGATTAAGTTTTATTTAATTGAAACTCTAAAAAGATCAAAGGTGGGACACACACTCTTAATTTTTAATTTAATTTAATGTTTTTAATTAAATTTCAGTAACTCATAAAAAGAATAAATTATAAAGTCCTGAATAAATGTAAATTTTAATTACATTAATTTTGAATAAATAATATTACAACTTAAAACAAGCAACAAGCTAAAATTTTATTTGTATTAATGTTTAATTAATATCAGATTTTATTTGAATTGAGTCTACTTATTCAATAAGCCAAACAATTAATTAGTACAACGAAAAATCTAAAATAAAAGTATCTTACTTATTTTTATGATTTTATTCTACTATCTCATGATTGGGTGCGATAATATGTAGAATATTAAGATCTTATAATTAAAATATTAATTGTAACTATCTTGTATATTATTATTGCAAAATAAAATATTAAATGACTTTATCTACTAATAATTTTATTTTAAGATTTAAGGTTTATTCAAGATTCTTATTATATACTGGTAATACATTTTTTCTGTTAATTAATTTTGTATTCATAACCCTTGAAATCAGCACCTTACTTAATGGGCCAAATATAATATAACTTGGTCAACAAGTTATTTGTTACTTAAATCTCAATTATGACACCCATAATCTTTCCCCTAACCTCCTTCATGTTTCTTCCGTTATAATATTGACGAGAATTAAAATAGTGTAAAAAATAAAAAATATAAAAAAATCCAATAATAATTGTGATAAAAGTATGCATTTTTAAATTAAATAATTTTGATAAACAATTAAATATTTTTTTTATTTTTTTTCTTTTCTAAGTCTTTACTTTTCCCCTTCTATTTCTTTCTTAATTATCAGAAAAAGAACTACGCGCTAGACGGTTAAGGTAATTAATATATGCAGACCAATTTATGACAAACAATATAAAATAAATATACTCTAATTCAGGATTTGTTTACCATAGGGTGTGACATATATAATTTGGAATAAGCAAGTGACTTATCTACTTTTTATACATGATATTGCTACTAGAACCATTCTAAATTGTGTCTTGGTTAAATATGGTGTTTGAATGGATGTAAATATTAATTCTTATTCATAAAAGAATAGTGTGCATTATTATATGTTAAATTGTCCATGAGAAAAAAATTATAGTTAAATATATTTTCTTGTTTCAACTGTTTTTCTATTTTATACTCCTTATGTCATAATTTTTAAAATTATTTATAAGTAAAATCAGATTATTTTTACATAATTTACAACTGGTTCATTTTTCATTCCAGCTTCAAAAATTATTATTTTTTAAATAAAATTACAAAAGAAATAGAATAGATTTCATCATTACATAGATACATAGAAGTTATATATATATATAAGATAAAACAATTATTAATAAAATGTTTGCAAAACAGTGGTGTTCTGGTACACCAGTAATTTTAATTTGTGACAGACATATTTGACCTTCCTACGTTAACATTATCCTCTGAATGAAATGTCACCCTCGCTTGCCAAATCTTCTGCAGTCTTTCTTGAAGTTTTTGTTTCTTATTCTGTCATCAATGTGACATTTTGATGACAACTTTCACACAAGTGGGGTCTTTCAATATCTCAAATGCTTTACCAATATCTTCTAATGGGACCTCATGGGTGAATAATTCTTCAAGAGGGAATTCCTGTAAATTACGAAATTATCACTACCAGAATTTAAATGTATCCACCATAGTTGATTTTTGATTAATTAAGAAAATGTTAATGCTAGAGGGTTACCTTTTTTTGGCTTTTTTCAGCTACTATGGGAAGTTCAGATCTAAGTTTTAGGCTCCCCATAATTGAACCCTTCAAAGTTCTGCCATAAAGAATAGGTAGCAAACCAAACGGGGCAATAGGTTCTGCTACTATTCCAACTGATACTGTTTTACCAGATCCCTACATGTACAGAAGAAATAACTATGAACACAAAATTATAAGGAAAGGGAAACTTAAGGAAGACAAAAATATTATATGTGTAGAATCTCAGTTATTAAGAGATATTTGATCCAAAAAACAATATCAAAACAGATACATGAGGTGAAACTGACCACTTTTGTGGCTTCCAATGATTGAGTAAGCACAGGGGCAATGCCAGTGCACTCAAAGGAATAATCCACACCCTTTCCACCAGTTGCTTCCATAATCAATTCTGAAACAGATTTAGCAGAATCACCAGGATTTATGAAGAGGGTCATTCCAAAAGCCTCTCCTTTTTCCCTCTTCTTCTCATTTTTGTCAATTCCAATTATCTGACTTGCTCCCAGAATTTTGGCTCCTGCTATAGCCTGCAACATATGTCAGTTTCACCTAATCAGAATCAAGCTTCAAACTTACAAACAAATAAAAACTGACAATCCAACACAAAAAACTATAAAAAAATTTCATTTTATGCATATTTACATACCCCTAATCCAACAGCCCCAAGACCGAAAACAGCCACAGTGGTTCCACTTTCAACCTTGGCTTCTTTCCAAGCAGCTCCAAAGCCAGTTGAAAACCCACATGAGATGAAACTGGCATGGGCTGGATCAATGGTTGGATCAACTTTGACAGTGTAATTGGCATCACTAACCATGTATTCAGACCATGTAGCACAACTCAAAACATGGTACACCCTCTGTCCTCGGATGGACATCCTTGAAGTGTTATCTGGTAGTAAACCGGTCAAATTCACAGGGTATGTCTCACATAAATTGGTGTTTCCCGAAACACAATTCTCACATGTCCCACACTCGCCAATATATGTTGGGATCACCACATCGCCCTCTTTAAGATTTGTCACTTCATCACCAACACTCTCCACAACACTAAAATTAAACCAACCATGAAATTGATTGAAGACACAACACAATAACAAGAAGAAAAATGTTATCTCTTCAATATTATTTATAAAGGTATCTTACAAAATTATGTTAAAGAAAAACGATGTGGTATTTGTGGAGCTTACCCAACTCCTTCATGTCCAAGTGCTAGAGGAAACTTCATCTGCAATCAATTTGTTAGTGGTAAATTCTTGTTGGAAGAAAGATGAAGAAAAAAAAAAAAAAAGAAACTATCATTTTCATAGTTGTTCTGAGAAAACAAACTCAGACTCAAACATAGGATTGAAAAGATTCTGACATGTGGGAATCCGTGAAGACTTGTTATGTCTGTGTGGCATATGCTAGCACAAAGCATTTTGACTCGAACTTCAGTTGCTTTTGGTGGATCAACTTGAACCTCTTCTATTGTAACAGGCTGCCCTATCCCCCAGCATATCGCAGCTACAATGCCAAAACCAAATTTGAACACACTCATATTATTTTTATGCATGCATAAGCAAGAGACATCTTACGAGGTTGCATAATTAACAATGTTACATGAAAGATGGAAGTGATGAACAAGGTCATCAGATGATACCTTTGCATTTAATAACCTGTGAGGTTCTTGACATTGTAGAAATTACAAGGCAATATCCCAGTTAAATCAATGATGTTCTAGTTCTTCTGATGGTGTTGGCTTCTCTCTTTCTTATAACAAAAATGGAATAGCCAGCCAGAGTGTACAATTTTTCAAAGTTTTTCAATGTGGGATCAAATCCACGTTTAGAATCTCAGCATTAAATGAGCTGTCTCTATTATTTGTACTGTCAAATCATTTGGTAAGTGACTAGCAATATGAAAAAAGAAAACATTAAGTTAATTGAGAAATATAATGAATTACTAAAAATACTTTTAATTAAAGTTTAAGAAATAAATATAAATTAAAATTAAAAGATATTTTTAACTATTATTATATTTCAGAACATGATGTTTTGTTCTAGGCAATGTATAAGTTATGAACTTGCCTCCTTAGTAATATAAAATTAAAAATGATTAAAATGAATTAATTAAATTCTGGAGGATAATCTTTTTGTGGTTCTTATTGGCTACAATGTGAAGGACTCACGTGGCTTTGAGAGATTCGAGAATGGGAAGAAGACCTTTCGAAGTAGCTTTAGTTTTGCTTCACCTTATCCCTGTTTATACAAAGAAAAGAAAATAACGTGTATTCATTAATGGAATAAATCATGTGATGTGGATCTCAATGAACAAGGATTATTGCACCGAAAACACAATTATTTTATCAAATCATATGATGAGCTGAATAATTGGACTTAAAATATGAGAAAGAGTTTAATGCGGTATAAAAATAAATAAGTGAGTAATATATAAGACTTTAAAATTTATTTGTTTTAAAATAAATTAATTCTCAAGTTTTCTTATTTGGTTGACTTGCATCTTCTAGATAAAGATTTCCCAACTCAGTGTTAAGATTATCAAACACTCCATTTAACTCTTCAACTCGTCAAACTCTTACATACAAATTTAAAAATTTGGATAGAGAAAATGAATTAATTTGTTGTAAAAAAAAATCTAAGTGTTATAGTCAAACAAGATGATTAGGAGTTTTAATTTAATATTTGTTTATTTTTTTCAATCCTTATCATATAATTGGTATAAAATCTTATTTTTAATCTTTGTTTATTTTATTTATTACTAATTATGTCTTTTTAGTGTCCTAATCATATTAAAATGGTTTAAATGTCTTAATTATATAATTAAAATTCATATATTAAATATATTTAAAGTGTGTCTTTCTCTTACCTAACAGAAATATTATTAATTTGGGATGGAAGAAATTTAGACTTACACAATAATATTATGCAATCTTACTGATCATCAATCCATTTTAAATAATCCAAACTTGATCATTGACGGAACTGTGAGCGAAGACTAATAAACTCAAAATTTACCTTTTCATTTTTGATAAGCTCGTGTAAACTCTTAAGTTTATAACTAATTGAAATCAAATTTAATTTTACTCAATTTTTAACAACAATAACAATATTTATTAGATTCAGGAAATTGTTTTTTTAATCATTTTTACATTAATTTTTTTTTCGTGATATATATATATATATATATATATATATATATATATATATTTTTATATATATATATATATATATATATATATATATATATATATATATATATATATATATATATTATATTTTGTAAAATGTTACAAAAGCTTCACTTGTTAACTTTAGGTGAGGTTATTTTATTCGTAGTCATTTTTTTTAAGCGAAATTCATTTTATGTAAAAAAAATATATATTTTTAATCCCAAACATGTGATTGTTATATTAATGTTATATAACACTATTACTCACACTCATATTTTTTGCAATGATTATTATATCACTATTTATTGAGCATTTTTGCTCTTAAACCCTAGTTTTGACAATACATTATTTTGTTCTCACTTTCAGAAGACTTAATTAACATTTTTTTTTCAAACCTTAAAACATTTGAGTTAGTTGGTGCTTATTAAAAAATTACTTACATGAGTTTTTTTATTAAGAAATTAATTATTTAATAAAAGTCTTACAAGTATAAATTCTTTATATTGTAAGGATAACTAGTTCCCTTCAATTTTAATATTATAAAATTTACCTTAAAGTATTATTCTTTGATAAAAAAAATAAGATAATGTTATAGATAGTCTTGGGTGAAATTCAATCATTTCATCATTAGAAGGGTTGAGCCCACCTCTAATAAATTCAAATGTGGTTGCACAATAAAATCTGTCAACTGTGGATGATGAAGAACATCAAACACTGTAATAAGAATGACTTCATCCTAACCCAACAAGTACGAAATCATGGAAACTAGAGATTTTTTTTTTGTTTATTTTAATATTCAATTCAACTAATTACAGTTAAACTTTTAATTACAGATATGACTTTTTTTGTTTGCGTTAGTTAATATTAATTAAAAAAAATGAAAAAAAATTTAATTACTTAATTAGCTAAAGTTTATTTAATTATTTTAGTCAAAATAATTGTATCCTAATATTTTAATTACAATTATGATTTTTATTAAAATTTAAACTTAACTGACACCTATTCGCTCAATTAATTATAATTATTTTTTAAGTATGATATGTTAATCAAGGTTACTTAATTGATTAACTTTATCTATTTATTTAATTTCACTAATTTAGCATTCATTGTAATAATTATTTGTATACTTTTAAATTCCATTTTGGGCCTTGTCCATACCTTCGTTTTTTTTTGGCCTCACGCCTCCCTCCCTATGCTCTAGCATACTTATATATTTGGCACATGCTTTTTGTATTATATGATAAAAGAAAGTTTTACATGATATTAATAAAATACTCTTTTCTTGTGTTTTTTTTTTCTCCCCCCCTTTCAGAAGAGGTATAATGTGATGGGTGGATCTGAAAGACAGATTTTCAAAAAGCAATTAATTTCATATATCTCTTTTTAAGAGATCAATTCCATCAAACAGGATGAAAATAGTAAACTACATGTTAGACGTTTTACTCTATAACACACATTGGATGATTAATATATGAAATATAAACTACTCAATCTATTCGATACACATTAAGTTATATATACAACAAAAAACATTATATTGTGTATCTAACATTAAACGGTAAACTAATTACTGAAAATTGAAAAGTCTTATATTTCTTAAAATGTGGATCCAAATAAGATTTAGGGATAATATAACAATCATGTTAAAACTTAACTGTATGTATATTTAAAAGGATAACTTTTAGAGAATGGTTTATTTTATAGAACATATTTTATTTCAAAAATATGTTACCTAACTAAATTAAAAAAAATAATAAATTTGTGTAGTTTGTTTATAACTTAATATTAACTTTCATTTTAAAAGTAAATCTGTTTTTTTTTTCTCTCTCTTACATTTATATATTATCTTCTTGTACTATTTATTATTTGATATTAATAGTCATTTTCGATCGAGTTTGGATCGAGATTATACTTTGATTGATGTTAGCAGATATTTGTTTCAAACTAGAGTTTAGAGTTAATTGTTTTTTATTATAAACATATTTTTTTTCACTCATTTAGGCGTTGTTATTAGTGGGTGTTATTAGAATTTTTCTTTATCAACATAAATTAATTATAATTGTTTCTAATTGAAGTTAATGGAGATTATACATCGGTCCAAGATCGATTGCAATTATTTTTATTTTACCAACTTAAAATTACAATTATTTATCAACTGACGTTTAAGGTGGTTTTTTTGTTAAGTAAATGTTAATAAAATTATTACTTTTTTTTTGTCTAATATAAGTCATGACATTTTTTCTTTTAAGGATTTTTAATCAACGTCAATCTGAATAATATTTTTAAATTGACATTGTTATATTATTAATAAAGTCACTTAGAGTTTTTCAATTAATGTTAACGAGACTATTTTGATTAATATCAATCAAATTTTTATTAAGTTAGCGGGTGAAAATTAATTTTTCAATATCAATTAAAAGAAATACCTTAATTATAATGGATTTTAACCGCTGTTAAATAGGAAACATTCATCACCTATAAAATTGAAAAGTCTAAATAACACCATTGATCAAAAACATAAAAAATAAGTTTGAACAATATTAATCAAAACAATCATCTTCTAACATCACCAGAAACTAATATTGATTGATAGAAGAACTTTGTCAACTTAAATTAAATTCTTTTCAGGATGTTTATTAAAAAAAATGATGCCCCAGTGTCAACAACCTCACCTATTACTTTTGAGTTATTAAATACTATTTAATATAAAAATATTTGTATTTAATAATAAATGAAATATTTTATATAAAAATAAAATCTAATAAATTAAACTGTGTGTATATCTATAATTTTCCATTTCCTCCATGAATTTTACCATGGTGAACAAGCGCGACAAATAACGGTAGAAAGCGCCATACCCAAAAAAAAAAAAAAAAAAAAAAAAAAAAAAAAAAAAAAGAAAAAAAAAGAAAAAAAAAAGGACGCGATCCTAATTTCCCAATTGTGGCATAGAAATGCCCTCTTGTTTTCTCTTTCACCACACAAATTCCCAATTCTGAATTTGTTTTCTCACTCTTTTCAATCGCCAACTAATTACTTTTCTTCAATATCAAGCGTGTGTGTAGTTGGTTGAAGCATTGTGGTGTTGTTCTGGTTTTTGTCTCCGAGGTTTGTGTCGGATTCCGATGAATTATGTAACAGAAGCTGCGCATGTCGACCCCGTTTCCGTAGCACATGGCTGCTGCTGACAACACCAACCCTCCCAAGGTATTATAACTAATCTCCAATTTTCAACTTCTTTCATACGATTGCTCTATTCAAATTCCTGGAAAATATTTGAGACCAAAGTTAATTTTGACCCAAAGTTGTTGCTAGATTCTTTTAATTTGAAAATCTGCACTTTTAGTTAATTCCCTTTGTGTTTTCTGTTTTTTCCGCCGACCCTTTTCCTACATTGTTTTCAATTTGATGGCGGCGAGACCTTTTGAAACTGGGTAGAAGGAATGTCTTATGAGTAGAATGTAGTTTGGAGCTGAGAGGAAGGAAAAATATTGAATAAAATTGCTGAGTTGAGTAGTGTTTGTGTTTAATTACTATTTTAGTTACTAGTTAGGCTTCAGGCAGATTGAACTTGTGGGTGAAATTGATCTGGGAAGTGCAGTGGAAGTAGGTTTATATGTTATGATTTAGATTTCTCTGCTTTCTTGAAACTTAAAATCTCTGCCACTCTACTTTTGGTGCTTGAAACTATCTTACCTTCCAATGCCATCATCACTGCATGTAGCAAAAATGTTAGTTGATGAGCTGGAAATGTTTCTGTTTTATGTGTTCTTCATGGGTCATTTTTACTTTATTTTTAGGATTATTACAAAGTGCTGGAGGTTGATTATGATGCAACTGATGAAAATATCAAATTGAATTACCGAAGACTCGCGTTGGTTGGTAACCTGCCTTTTTTTTTTATAGTAGCTCCCACAATTCTATCTCAAATTTTCAAACTGAAAATTCTTTTCTACAAGTTTGACTTACTATGTACGCACGATTCACTACATTTGGCAGAAATGGCATCCTGACAAGCACGGAGGTGACAGTGCTGTTACTGCAAAATTTCAAGAGATAAATGAAGCTTACAATGGTAAAAAGAAATCATCATACATTTAGTTTTTTCTTGTAAGCAGCAAGCACATCATTCAACAAGATTTAATATCCTCTCTTCCACTATCAACCTTATCATTACATATCCTGAAAATGGATCATTATCTTTCTATCTTCAATAGAATCACGTATAGAAATGGTTAGAGTAAAAGGACAAGTGTTTGTAAATACATATATCGTGGTCCTTCATTAGTTTGGACATGAAATTTCACCTTGTTGTCAACCTTTTTTTGCCTCTCAGTTTCGCTTGTTATGATACTACTTAAATACTCCATTTCATTGGTTATACCCTTTTGTATCTGATGCCAACATAACTTTGTAAGCTTGCGAACCTAATTTACTCCTTGAGGTGATTGAAATGTTTAGAAGAATGAAGGAAATCACATATTCATGAACGTGTTGATGACAAACTTCGAACCCAAAAGAAAATTGAGGAAAACCCAAGTTATATTATGTGTTATATATACTTCTGTAGATATATTTGAACAAGGATATATTTTTATTGTTATAAACTAATATTTATACATCTTTAATAAAAACAGAATGTAAAACCATAATTTAAAAACATATCTAAACCAAAAAAATAGTTTAAAACTAATTATAAAATCAAAAAGTCTGTTACAAACAGACTACTAGACTTGGTAACTAACACTCTAAATTCATGGAACTAAAAAAATTAAATATTAAATCTCTTGATTTTTGTTGTTTCTCCTGCACTTGTCTTATTCTGAACTTTTCTAAATTACATCATAAGAAGCATTTTTCCAACACTCCTCCTTGCCACTTTTGATGTAAATTCCAATTTTGTCTTTTAATTCTTCAAATCTATTTCTTGGAGGAGCTTTAATTAAAATATCAACTAATTGATTATTGATCTTCAGAATCTTCTTCCGTGGACTTTGATATGCTTCTTCACGACAGGCATCCTTCTTTCTCTTCTTGACAGATTTCTTGGTTGTCTTGACCTTAGTTTCTAAAATTGACACAGGAATCCATGATGGTCTTTCCTTAATATCATCCCTGCTAATAAATTTGGTAACTTGGCCCCTGGGCCTCTTATCAATTCTCATTGATCTACCTACAGGGCCATTAACAGCAACAGATCCTTGCTTGCCTTTGAACGCGCAACTCTTTTTCTTCTTTACTTTCTCAATTGTTTCCATTTTCTCCCAATTCCCAACTTTAGCCGCAGAGGAATAGACTAAGTCGGTTTGTATGTTTGTCGAGAAACTTTTGCCCTTCATCTTTATTGACATCAATTTAATGCCAGTTGAATCAAAGACTTCACAAGTTTTATCTTTGAATACAACAACATAGTCTTTCTCTAGAAGTTGTCGACACTTAACAAATTTTGATCAATCTCAGGAACATATAGAACATCAGAGATGATTCTTTTACCTGAGTCAGAATCAATGGCAATGTCACCTATACCTTTGACATCAATATAATCTCCATTCCCAATTCTGACTTTCGAAAATGGGTTTTATCCAGCTTTACAAACATGCCTTTATCATGAGTAATGTGATGAGTGCATCCACTATCAATCAACCATGTTTCACTAGTGATGTCACTAGCAAAGTAAGTTGCCACAAAAAGATGTTCCTCCTTCTCGTAATCAGTTCTCTTGAGCAATTTGCACCTCTTGTTGCTTTCTTTTGCATACCTTCTCTACGTGACTCTTTTGATTACAGGATCTACAATCCACATCGGGTCTCCACCAACATCTCCAATGTGGATGAGAAGTTTTTTTACAGTATTGACATACTGAGTACTTCTCCTTCTCGTCATTGTCATCCTCATCACTTTTCTTCTCATTTTTCCAGCCTTTCTTCTTTGTTTTGTAACTCGGCTGTGACTTTGCTAGTAAAGCTCCTTCAATATTCGGCGGCTCTTGTCTCAACATTCTTCTCTGCTCTTGGGTTTGCGGAGAGTTCATCAACTCGGTTAATGAGATTTTCGTGAGATCTCTAGAATCTTCAAGTGAAGAAATCTTTGCTTCAAACCTCTCAAGGAGGCTCACCAGCACTTTTACTACAATTCTTTTGTCAGGCAACTCTTCACGTAGTAAACGAATTTTGTTTACCACGATCAAGAGTCTATCAAAATATTCTTTGATAGTCTCGGTCTCTTTCATCCTCAGCATCTCAAATTCTCTTCTGAGATTGAGAACTTGCATCTGCCGAGTTCTTTCATTCCCTTGAAACGTCTCGTGGAGAGTATCCCATGTTTCTTTAGCTGTTTCGCAGGTCATAATTCTAGTGAAAACAATATCAGAAACAGCAGAGTGAATACAGGTCTTGGCCTTCGATCTTTTCATTGCTTCATCATTGTAATTTCTGATTTGAGCTACAGTTGGATCTTCCTGTAGCGGCTGAATTTCAGACTTCACAACATCCCACAAACCACTTGCTTCTAGATAAGACTTTATTTTGACAGACTATATCTCAAAGTTTTCACCTGAGAATACTGGTGGAGCTGCCATGAAATTTCCGGCCATATCTTAATACTCGTTACTCGGGTCTCACTGATCTCTCGTATTTGTTTTTTTGATCTCACACTATCAGGCCCTTAAGAACTAAGAGCTCTGATACCATTCCTGCACTTGTCTTATTCTGAATTTTTCCAAATTACATCATAAGAGGCATTTTTCCAACAACTTCCCATCTGTATACCATTAACATATGATAAATGAGGATGCTAGTTTATACATATGATATAATGTAAATCAACTATCAACTACTTGAATTTATTTGGCAAATGTACTTAGATGAATGCTGAAATTTACAGGATTGTAAACTTGGCTACTTGAGCGTTACTAGCAAACTCAAAATTGATTCTGTAATGGAAATTACATTAAACTTAATAAATAGGTCTGTTAGTGGTACTCTGTGTGCATTATTTTACACTTAAGAGCCACAAAGTTTGACTTAGAGCTGTGTCTCTCCTGCATATGGTTATGGTATAGAAAACAGCTAGCATCTGCAGCATGATAATCATGGTTTTTTTGTTGACCGTTGTCTTTCTTTTTTACTAACAGTATTAAGTGATCCTGCCAAGCGTTTTGACTATGATTTAACGGGTATATGCGAGATTGAAAAATATAGTTTGCAGGTATGCAACGTAACTATAATCTAATGTTTGTACTCATTTACTTACATTTGTTTGATATATCATCTTGAATGATGACTGTTGTACTCACCTTTTGTGGGCTTTTCTCTTTGTTGCTACACAGGAATATCTTGCCAGATTTAAAGGCATGATTCTTACCTGCAATGGACTTGGAATCAATCAAACAGACAGATGGTAATTTTACTTTTTATTTTTATTTTATTCCCTGTCTTTCTGTTCTCCGTAGTTCAATGATAGAGGGGTTGGATTCACCATCTATAACGTCTCGGATGTAAACATAACGTGGCCTGTTGTTGCCACGAGGAATTTCGAAATGAATAGGACTTAAATCTGTTTCTAGTGAAAATTTGCCTTACCGTAGAGAACTATATAGTTGGTTCTTTCCCCGAACCACTTGAACTTTGTTTCGCACAAGCCCAACATTCACCAGCGGCTCTAAAGTCAACACAGTCTTTTGGATGTCAATAAAGATTTTAGCCGTTTATGTGGAACTGTGTGGTGTTATTCAAGTGATCTAACACAATTAACTAAAATCTGACGTAGGATGTAATTCAACATAGTTGTGCTTTAAGGAGTATGATAATTTTGGATGCTTCAGCTTTATGTTATGAGACTTAGTGATCCAGCTCAGTCACGAACTACCTTGACCCTTCAGTTGTTCAAATCTCGATAATGTCGTGCTAATTTCTTATTTTACAATTTTTCCTTACAAGCTATAATTAAATTCATTTGACAGGGGAAGTTAGTAACTTAGTATTAAAGTTGACATTTGTGGAGCTTATTCACTGTAAGCTAAGAATTTCCTGCTGCCCAGTTTGTGGACATTTGTTATTTCTATTCAATGTCTGCAATTTTACGTCAGGAATAAACTTGATGTCATTTTAACAAGGTTTCAAGTATTCAATTCAACGGGGAACAGCTTTTGGAGAATTTAAGAGACATTAGCCTTTTTCTGTTGGATTCTGATGCCACTATTGTCTTGGGTCAAAACACTTTGAAACCAAGCTTGTGGTTTTCCTATACTTCCTAACTTACTAACTCAAAATTATTATTCATGATTTATTAATAAATAAGCTTTCAAAACATCAATACGTTGAAATGACTTTTTTTGCATGGGCTGTTCACATCCTCCAAGAGCCTAATTCTGGTCCTTGATTACCTCTATGAGGCCCCCAAGTGACCATATATAATAAAAATTTGCAAATGGACTTGTACTGCATCTGATGCCGGGTTCATTTTCTTATTCTATTCAAGTCTGATTCAACTAACCTAAATTTAATTTTTGTGCTATAATGCAGGTCACCACAATTGATTGAAAGTTTTGAATCCCTAGATAAATAAGGTTTGTCCTTCTCTCTGTCGAAATTTATTCAATTTATTTCTCTTTATTTTTTATCACTGCAGCTACATGTCTTTATAAATTAATAGAGGAACACATCTGACAGGCATCAAAATCTGAATTTGGTCCAGCAGAGTTACTAATAAGGATATTTAAGTGTCTTAGCTCTTGAAAAACTGACCTAACCATGGTCTTAATTTCCACCCCACTAGGTTTCACTGAGATTTGAAACCTTCATAATTGACAATGCAACTCTGCTTGAATCATTCACACTGTAATATTATGCTACATCAAGTGTACGTTTAGAATGAGCTGTTATGACGAACCTTTACACGTCAGTGTACTAGTTTTCTTTCATGCCTCTTAGTTTGTTGACTAGTGTGCAATATGCATTTTTTTATCTGTATATTAAATCAATTATCTCTGTAAATGGAATTGGTATTAGTAAGGGTTAGAATTCTGAACGCGTGCATGCTCATTTGCATACAGATCATAAAATAAGGAGCTTAAATATTGAATCTTTTTCATGGTATGCAATACTAGTAAACAAAAGCGACAACCAAATATTCATATATGAAAAATAACGATGTTCAACCTTGAAAATGCAACCCCTTCAAATTAAAATAAGTTTCTGATTGGAGGTGATGGCCATTGTCACTGTCTTTGGTTTTGTTGGGGACCATTTCTCACCAACTACCATACATGAACACTTAAAAAAAAAAATGCTGTGTAGGAATCTTTAACCTTTATCGTGTTAGATTTTGGTTGAAGTACGTTTGTGGAATAAATATATAATGTTTTACAAGTCATAATTCACTCTCTTCTTACATGACAACAGCAGTTTCTTTTTCTGTAAGGGAAAAACCATTGATCATTGGTTTTAGTTTTGTTCATCAGTCTTCAAGTATTTTTCAATAATTGTGGCTTGCTGTTGTCATGCTCAATTATTTATGAGTGCTTTTAAAAAACAATTAATAGTGAACATCACTTTAGCTATTGATTGCATCCTCAAGATTCCATTGTTAAGATTCCGTTGAAATCAATGATACCAAATTAATATATATTTATACTTACAGAATAAACTTGAGAAAATTAAAATACCAGAATTAGGATATTCACTAACTCACTCATTCCCTAGTTTTTTTTATTGGATTAGTTTATTTATAAATTTCAATAACATTTTAATTTATCAAATTTATGAATTTTGTGGACGTTTTCAATAATGATTTTTCCTATTTTGGCTAATAAAATTTTATTTTTACTTTGGTAATTGATATTTCATTTATTCTTTATGAGAATGTCAATAATTGAGCAGACCTAATATATGTATTTTTTTTCTTTTGGTTCTCAATAAATTTTGTATTATATTTTTTGTCCTCAATAAAAAAATTTCAATATAGTTCTTTATAAAAATTCATTTTTTGTTTTGGTATCTGTCCTTTATTAACATTTTTAAGTAGTGAGTTATTCACTGGTGACCATGTTAGTGTTTAAATAAGATGATAGGCGTGTTTTTTTTAAGTTATTTTCTTTAAGGAAAAAATAATCAATATAATAGAAACAATATATTTTCTCTTTAGTCAAAATTTTCATTTCATATTTCTTTCAGTTTTTCTTAATCAACAGTGAAACTCAAAGAAAACAAATATATATATATATATATATATATATATTATTCTACTAAGTTATTGACATGACCATATAATGTGTCAATAAAAGAAAAGAATAAAAAAATTGTGAATGACCAAAATAAATAAAAGATTTATTAAGGACAACAAACAACTGAAAAAATGAATACACGTCACTTAACCCAACCGAATGCACAGGTTTGTTTTTTTAAAACTTCTTTTGTTAGGGAAAAAAATAATTAAATAATAGAAACAATATATTTTTTCTTTAATTAAGATTTCCATCTCTTATTTCTTTTTCTTTTATTTTTTCTTAATGAAAAAAGCTCAAAAAGTTTGAAGATCAATAGGTATGACAAATTTTAAATGACATTACATTTATTAAACTATTTTCTTCAAATAAAATAATTTTTAAAAATCTATGTATTAACAAGAGCATAAAATGAGTCAATAAATGACAATAAGAAAAAAATAAATAAAAGTTTTATGAATGACCAAAACAAAAAATAAATTAAGGACCACAAAAGGAAAAAGAAAATGAACGCGTCACTTCACCCCACCAATATTTAATCACACTTGATATCAGTAAATGGTACGGCTAAAATAGAAACAAATTTTTTATCAAGAACCAATGAGAAAAAAACTATAAAAACCATGGTCAAATATATAAAATATAATAATTATTTAAGTCGTATTTATATCAGTGATGTTTGTCATGCTTGGCAAAATATTAAGAGATTATTTCTGATATTTAAGTCAGAATTTCACTTTAACAGTTAAAAGCCTCTCTGCATAATCCTTCCTCTGTCCTCATTCTGCAGTGTTCACATGCGATATGTTCACGATCTTATCAGAGACAAACTCCAAGGAAATGCTAAGCTCGAGGTCCAAACAGGTGCCTAGGCCTTACCACCATGTTCATCTGTTAAATATATAAAACAATTTTGACAGAAACTGCTTTTGCAAGGTACTATAAATTAATCACAGATTACAGCATACACCACTTCTCTCAAAAGGAATCACTGAATCACGCTTTAACCAATATAAAAGAAAAATAAAGGTTGACAAAAGATACCAACATGCATAAAAATCCTATATAACAAGTAATCAGCCAACAACTCATACTTGTAAAATAAGGGTGTTGAAATCATAGTAATACATTTCAAGAACACTTGTTTATTCCTCTGCATAAAATAAGGTTAATTATCAGATCCTTGAGATCACCTCGTACAGCTATATCAGTACTTAGCACATGGAATCAGAAGTCCTAAATCTTAGGGTTAATTTCTTAAGACAAATCCCTTAGGAGTAAAAATTACTCCATATTAGAATTTTGCAGCTTAGAAACTTAGTTGCAATAACTAACTAAACACTGAACAATAAAGACAAAATTTTGACATAAATATTTCAGCATGGATTTTTTAACATTTCACATCTTACTAAACTAAATAATAGACAGATCCTCGTAATCATCATCACCTCTTTTTAGTCTAATCACACATCCCATTGGCATTTAACAAACAAAAGAACAAAGGGAAAGAAAAAAACATTCAAATTTTTCCTTTTTCTCTTTGCAAAATCCAAAAGCAGAACATAACATGCAGTAGTACTAATAACAGTGATGAAAATCAAAAGGGCAGCTTGAGAGAAGAAAATTGCATTGATAATTTGATACACGAAACATGATCTGAACATGCAAAACAGTAACCTAATTAACCAGAAGGTACACAACAACACAAGATGAAAAAAACCCTTCCTAATTATTATTTTTTGTGTGTGTTTGGAGAGAGAATGAAAATTGTTCTAATCTGAGGAAAGGAAAATGCGAATATGATCCAAAAAGGTCAAATTTTGAGGCCTATCTTTGCGCTTCACATAACCAATCGTCTCTTTCGGCGTATAACATCTCAACCCTCTTTTCCCGTTCTTCTTCCACAGCTCCATCGCGTAGCTACCGTGCGCATAATACGCCTCTGCGCAAGTTAGCTCCGTCACAGTCTCCTCCTCCGCCTCCTCCCCCTCCTCGCCCTCGCCGGCCGGAATCACCTTTATCGGGAGACGCTCGTAGTGGGCGCGTGTGGTCCCCTCCAGTTCGTCCATGCGAGCGAGGCCGCCGGTGGAGACAGAGTAGAGCTCCCCGTGGACCCAACAACCCGACCCGGGAATGTTGAGGAGGAAAGGGACCCGATAGGGCCCACACACAAGAGGGTATTTTCCGGCGGTGCGGTAGGTTCCGACGAAGGAAGCGTCGCCGGTGCGGATGAGGTCTTGGAGAAGGGGGTGGTTGGAAAATCCTCTCTTGAGGGTTCCGTAAGTGAATATTAATGTTCCCTCTCCGCCGTCGCCGTTAACGGTAACCGCTCTTTCTCTTTGTGCCACCATTTTTTGAGGAAATGGAATTGAGTCTGAGAGAGGAACAGAAGATTGAATGGTAACCACGAAAGATTCACAACTACCCTTTATAGGCCCATCTACGTCTTTTATTTATTTTTTTATTATTTCTTTTTTCTTTTTCTACTCTTTTTTAATTTACCTTTTTTGTTAATGTTGTGTGTCTTTAAATTCTATAAAGATCACATAAACCAAACCAAACTTATTATAACTTAATCTATAATCTTGATAGTCAGATCATCTGGGCAGACTTTGACACGTGTAACTTCATAAATTGTAAAAAAAAAATAAAAAATAAAAAATTATCAAAATAAGTAATTATAGCAACTTGTTTAATAATAAATGCAGAGTTTTAATATTACTTAACAGTGTTCTGTATTTTAGAACCTAATAATAAAGTCCTTTTTATCAATCTTTTTAAAAAGTTAATGTTTCTTTTACGGGGTGAGTGATTCCTTTTTCATATTTATAGTTTTGGTGATGATTATATTTATTGTATTATGTTTTTTTTATAGTAAATTGTGCTCACTTCTCCTTATTTATGATTTAAAACTATATAAATAGTATAAAGTTGCTTAAAATAAATGTGAAATATGAATATTGTAGATTTTGAATTTCTTTTTTATTGTTTTAATTGTCGTTGCTTTAAACACAAATAATAACAATTTTAAATTTGTTGATTTTGAAGATAATTTCTTATAATAATGTGTTGGTATATAAAGTTTTGAAAAATCACTTGGAATAACTTATCATGAAATGTGAGAAGGGTGCATCTTACTTTATTCTTTCTTCTAAATTTAAAAAGAAGTACAAGTTGATTTTTAGGTATTTGTTCCATCCGATAAAGAAATAGTGTTTTAGTAATTCAAATAATGTTTAGACTTTTAATAAACCTGAAATACTAAAAAATAATGTTTTCAATACTGTTAAAAAATCTGTTAGAAAAAAATACTTAATTTATTTAAATCTCTAATATTTCAGCTCTCGCTATCCCCGATAAATAATATAATTTATTCCTATAAATAAACAAACCAAGATTACTTAATTTAGAAAACGAAATATAAATTAAATATCAACTTAATAATTTACTTATAAATATGAATAAAGTTACAATCAATTAAATTATAGATTATTATATTTAAAAACAAATTAATCAAATGTAGATGTGTAAATTACAAATGTATCTATATAAATAAGTTCAATTTTATATTTAAATATTAAAGAAAAAAAAAGAAAAACCCAGATTTAGAATTCGGTTCACCGTATTTAGCCCTTATTTTTTCCAAAACAGGTTTATTTGGATAAAAGTGATTGCAAAACGAAGGGCTTTTTCGAACTTCTTTTTGCAAAATAGGTTCTGTTTGGGAAAAGAAGTATTAATTAATGGGTATAAGCTAGAGACCATGCACTAACGGAACTGAAAGTGGTGAGGTGCATGAACCGAGAAGAAGGAATCACATGGATAGCCATTTGGAATGTGATAATGTGATACAAAACGTGGCAATGGTGAGAATCGCTTTTGCGTTTCAAGAATCAGAAAGAGTGAAAAAAGCAGGCACTGCTTTTGAAGCTGCAAAAGGTGTTCGTGGTCAAATTTTCTTTGTGCTTTATTTTGGTGATTTGCTTTTGCTTTGGGTACACAAACCGTACACAAATGTCCAAAACATAAGAACAGAAAACGATGATTAAGAGAAAAGTGGAAAACCCAATTACACAGCTACCGTACACGTGTGATTCATTGTGGGACCATCCGTACCTGTACTTAGCACATGTACCCTATCTGCCAAAAAGCACGTCTCCCTAGGATGCTTTTTTTGGTATATTTTTTATTTTAGAAATCTTTGTGACGAAAAACTTATTCAGATAAAATCGATTGCACTCCATTCTCTTTACTTGATTGATTAAATTATCTAATTATTATTATTATTAGCTTCAGTTTTGGTCTTGTCGTTATTACTTTTAAGAGACGACTCTTCATTGTTGTTGAAATTTTTAAAGTATGGTGCGGTGTTCTTTGCTTTTTCGGTCATCAGATATGAGACAAAATAATATTTATGAAAGGTTTTCCAATATTTGAGTTGGTATATAATATTCAAAATCTCAGGTGTATCATATTATTTGTAAAGAAGATTCAACTACTGCTCGTATCAATCCAATTTATCACAATTTTAAATTGATTCTGAGGGTGTAAATTAGTTTACGACGAGTGAATGGTGTTAATTATAGTTAAATCTCAATTACAATTTTAAATATAATATGTATTTTCTTAAATGTCTTAATAGGTATATGTTATTTTGTATCTGATATATCTCTGAAATCTTTATTTTATGTCTCTATTTTTAAATCAATTAAGTTACAAATAATGGGTAAACAGTGAGTGAAACAATGCCCTGCATTGTGATGAAAATAAAGTGATTCAATATAGCAAAAATTTAATGGAAATGAAAAGATTAAGTGAATTATCTGGAAAAAAACATTGACAGAGATTAAGCTAACTTTTAATTAGAATTTCTAAGCTAAACCTATAAGATAAACTAAAAAAATTAAAGCTCAAGAATATGTGTTAGAAAATTTGAAAAGCATAACACTAATTTAAATTAATTTTAAATTTTATACTACTATGCATTATGCACTCTCACTTTAGTTTATAGAATAAACTCTCTAATTCTAACTTTTATAATAAATTTCTCAATCCTAGTTTATATATCAAGACTTTCACAAGACGATGACAAATGATATAAGGAAAAAGTTTTTCACATATTTTAGCTTGGATTGCCAATTTATTTATGGGTTTCAAATTTCAACATCTTATACTACATTTTCCATAATACAAGACACAAATATATTATATTTTATCTAAATACAATATCCAAAATATTTTAAATTATTATAAATAATTTATACACTTTAGAAGATTTATCTTTAATGTTCCATTATTTCTAAAGTAATATCTTAAAGGTTTCATTAGACCCCGAGAAGACTTAAATAAACTCATATGAACCAGTTTTCTAAAAGTTCTCAATTCACCCTCTAACTTTTTATCTCTTTTATTCTTTCACTAATGTAACTGAAATGTATTCCATCATCAATCATATTAACACTTATTATTATAAATTTAATCGTAATAAATATTTTTTTGTATCTAAGTCTTAAAACAATTTAAGAATATATTACAACTATTCTTAAATCATCAATTTTGGAATATTATTTTGGACCATTCCATAAGAAATTGTAAATAAAAAAATTGTAAAGCTGTACAACATTTCTCTCTATATTTCTCCTTTATAATTTTATTTCTTTATTTAAGCTTACACACACTAAACCTCAGAAGATCTGTCTCACAATATTGCTATTATTAATTACTCACGTTATAAAAGGAAATGCTCACTAACCCAACGGAATGGGGGAAAAACATTAAAAATGATATAGAATTTTGGACTCAAATTTTACTTTCCCAGCCCAAAACCATTATTGGCCCAGCCCAGTAGAATACCCACTCAATGATACCCTTCTTCCTTACACGTTCTCGTCACTGCACAGTTTTTTCCATCACGCTACATGAAATCATATTTGATTTTCTACACGAGTTCTGCTCAAATCAACAACCAGAGTACAAGGATTTCAATTGATGTAATTCAAACAGTAATCCTTCATTTCTTTACTAATTCAAACAGATTGGCATGTGAACATTCATTATATATATACATATTAAAAAGAAACTTAATTATACGAATATTTTAATTTTTTAATTGATTAACTAATATCTTTATTAAGATAAATGAAGAGAATTATCGTTTTTTATATTTTAATTTAAATTATAATATCATTACATATTTATTTTATTAAATAATCATTTAAATTAGTTATTCATCTTAATTGAAAAAAAAAACTAGCTCACAAATTAGTGGTAAAAATATGAATTCATCTGCAACACATTTAGTGTATAACAATTAATCATATTCCATACATTATTATCATTATTATTATTTGTCTATCTTCTTTTAGTTACACCATTTATTATATCTTATATTATAAAGAAAAAAAATTGGAGTAAACACATCTAAAAAAAAGTTTTCATAAATCAACAAAATAAAAATTTTATACAATAATTTTTTTGTATGCGTCTCTTTCCTCGCTTCACTTATTGTAACCCATACGTTCATTCGTCTTCCTTGTATTTAGTTTGGTTGGATGAGATAAAATTGAAGAAGAAAAAAAAAAACATATATTTAAAAAAAAAATCTATTAGTTTGGTTGATTGAAAAACCTTTGAAAAATTAGTTAAAAAGGTAAAAAGAAATTCCCTGTAAGAAAAGAATAAAATGAGCATTTTCGGAGACCCGACCCGCAGAAGTCAAACCGTACCCGCAGACACGGGTAACAGTGTTCTCCTTCTCTTGTCTTAAGTCCTAAAACCCTACAACGAGTTACTTCAACAACAACTCGCCACTCAGCTGAAGGAATCTTCTAGAACCATTGTCTGCAAGGTCTGCAACACGCATCGTATTCTTTCCTCAACTTCCATTTTCTCTCTGTTTTCTTTGTAATTCAAAGTTTTCATTTCATTGCTATTTGCATCAAGTTTAGGGTTTTTCAGGCTTTTTTTTGCTAGTTGAAGGACCCAACGTTTGGGTCACAGATTCATTCTAGTTTCTCACACCTAATAACTGATTGGGATTTAATGTTCTTATTTTTTTAGCTGCGTTGATCCAATCGCTATCTTATTGTTGTGCAAATTTTTCATGCTAGCTAAATCTGCATTACTTAGTAACTCTTTTATGCTTGACGGAACTGTATAAATGGCTCGCAGATGAATTTCAAGAACGTGAATGTCCCTAAGGTTCCTGGCGGCGGAATCGCTGCTTTGCTTAAAGCTAGCATCATCGGTGGGATTGCTGTGTATGGGGCTGCAAACAGCTTGTACAATGTTGAGGGAGGTCATCGAGCCATTGTGTTCAATCGCCTTGTTGGTGTTAAAGATAAGGTTGTTGCATAATTGCATTGTCCATGGCTGTTTAATGAAGAGTTTTTGTGATGCAACTTCATCTTTAGTTGATGTCTGTACTCTAATGAAAGTCTTCTGTTCAAAGTTTCAACATTGGAAATGAACCTAGCAGCTCTTGCTTGTCTTTGCTGGGCATTTGTAATGGCCTCACCTCTAGGGTCGTGTGAATTCAAAGAAAAAGCAGTACCCTAGATTGATCTAGCTAAATATTTATGTTAAGATTCTATTAATGTTTTTCTTCATGGATGTAAGTATTTTGCTAAGTTGGTTCTCTGGCTTTATGTTTTCATAGATTTAAGTTGACCTGCTTCTATGAAGACTTTTTATCTTTTGCAAACAAGATAATATTTCTCTGAAGTAAGGCATAAACTTTCGTTGAAAACCTGTGATTGTATCGTATTGTTGTGTTTAGGTTTTCTTGTCATCAAATGACACTTTTATTGTATAAAGGGTTTTAGGCTTATGGTTGACTAATAATCTTACTGTCGAGCACGTACAGTGTCTATAACTGTGTACTCTTAGGTTTTTATATTTAGACTGATAAACACTTAGTGTGTGTTTCTTATATCTTATTTTGAAGAAACTATCATTTAATCGTTGTCTTTGTTGGAAAGTATTTTAAACCTTAAATTAAACCTAAATAATCACTTCGCAAACACACATTTAAACCTTTATTGAACAGTAATTTTATTGCAATTAAGATATCAATATAGTATGTCTCTTGAGTGCAGGTCTATCCTGAAGGGACACATGTTATGATTCCTTGGTTTGAGAGGCCTGTGATCTATGACGTTCGTGCACGACCTCATTTAGTAGAGAGTACTTCAGGGAGTCGCGATCTCCAAATGGTAAATCTTTCTGTCTGTCCTGTTTCTTTTCTTATTCTTGTTGATATAATATTCCAGTATGCTTGATTGTGGCTACAAGGGGTCAAATAGGTTTTTTATTGTCCTTTTTGTATTCATTTTTTGATAGCAAAATATTTTTTGCTGAGGTTGGATGATCTTCCCTCACATTGCAGCTCTTGTACTGGTGCTCATTTACAGTAAACATAGTGCTATGTTCTGATTATATGAAAATCATTCCTCCATCCTTGAGTTGTTGACTGTCGGCATTAAGAGTTTGTCTTGTGTTATTCACTGGTATCAGATACCTTATCATTTCCTCATTTTCTTAATTCATGTTTGAAACATTAGCTCTGAGGTTTTTCGTGCATTTCATTTCACCTACTTCCTCCTTGCATGTTTTTCACTTTGCTTAGTTCCATTATATTTGAATTATTTCAACTCTATGACCATGATATTCTGGTTTATGATAGAAGAATTAATTCTGATTCTAGTTTATGATAGAAGGATCATGTAAATATATGGTCAGTGTTTGCTCTATTGGCATATGTACAATTAATTCACTTATTCTATATCCTTGTACTTTTTTGTCACGGCATACTTCATACCACTTTGTATTTGGATCTTGTTTGTGGTAGGTGAAAATTGGACTTAGAGTCCTTACCCGCCCTGTTCCAGACCAACTACCAACAATTTATCGAACCCTCGGCGAGAATTATAATGAAAGGGTGCTTCCTTCTATTATACATGAAACTCTCAAAGCTGTAGTTGCACAGTATAATGCCAGTCAGCTCATCACTCAGAGAGAGGTAAATATGTTCATAGATTCTCTCATTTCTTATTTACAACTAATTGAACGCATGCTCTGTACTTCCCAGTTGGAGTTTGTATTGTATTCTTAGGAATCTGGTAAATTCAGTTTTTGAATTAGTATGAAAATGAAATGTTAACCTTATAGGTGGGACTGATTGTTTCTAGAACATACTATTTTACAGACTGTTAGTCGAGAAATAAGGAAGATATTGACTGACAGGGCCTCCCATTTTAACATTGCTTTGGATGATGTGTCAATCACAAGTTTGTCATTTGGGAAGGAATTCACAGCTGCCATTGAAGCCAAGCAGGTTGCTGCTCAAGAAGCTGAGAGAGCTAAATTTGTTGTTGAAAAAGCTGAACAAGACAAAAGAAGTGCTGTTATTAGAGCTCAGGTAAAATTAGGTGTTCCATTTTTACATTTAAGATGATTCTTGATATTTCTACCAGTGGCTTCCATATTTTTATCGTTTCTGAATTTCTACCAAACCACAGAAATTAAAAGGAGAATTGATATTGTGAATGTTACTTGTAACTAGTTTTGAACTTCAACACTAAGAAATATTAATAATTTTTTTTCTACTACCTTCCCCTTCCCCTAGTTTCCTCTTCATCTTCAATGGCCCTATATGTTGAAACTGGTAATGAATGTATGATATTAAATCTCCCTCCCAGAAGTAATTCCTTTGAATATGATGCCGTACTACTTTTCTCCGACAAATGAATACAGACGGCTGCATTTACAACTCTATTGTTTATGTATATAAGCTATTCCTTCCCTTCTTTTTGACAAACAGGGTGAAGCCAAGAGTGCCCAGTTAATCGGTCAGGCTATAGCCAACAATCCTGCATTTATCACCTTAAGGAAAATTGAAGCTGCAAGGGAAATTGCTCAAACGATCTCACATTCTGCCAACAAGGTTTACTTGAATTCAGATGATCTCTTACTGAATCTCCAGGAGTTAAATTTGGAGCCCAGTGGGAAGAGATAGTTGTGAGGCTGAATTCACTTAATTACTTCAACCCCTTTTTCCTTGTATCATTATTAATTTTCACCTGCACTTGCGTTTTATCAACTGTTCAAATATGAGATTGTGTCACAAACTGAAATGTTGACAGCATGCGAGATAAAGGAGGTTCAATCAGTTTTTATCCGTTTTCAGTGATTCTGATATTGAATAGTCTATCTTTGGCGATGTCAAGGATTTGATATTGATTCTGTTGTAGCTCAGTGAGTCAGTTTTTATGTTCCACTATTTACTTGATTTATGGACTCTTCCGCCGTTAATACTTGCTGTAATTGTGGAGCAATAGACCCTCTTGAAATAAAATTATTTTAAATTTTGGTAAAAATGCGACTTATGTGGTTACTTGTGGAACACATGATGTGAAGGAACCAAAACAATCCAAGGAAAGGAATTTATTAAGTTTTTATGCCTTTTTATGAGTATGCAGTGTAAAATTATGTCGACTGTTTGACTACGTAATGACGAGAATATAATTATGATAATTAATTTGTCATGTATTTAGTTAATGATACCATTATATTATCTTAAAATTTGTACTTGAACGATAACATTGTATAACTGCATCGAAGTGCATGAATTATGAATTTGAGTATTTTATTCTTTTTCAATTAGAGTTCATAGGTTTACACATATATCTTGTTTTTAAGTTAATGTGGTTTTATTTCAGTTCATAGAGAATTTTCTGTTATTTATTTTTCTATAATTTGAAACTGCTCATTTAGAAAAATAAAACAAGTAATATTCTGTTTATCTTGAATTCTTTAAACTTTTAAAGTTTTGAAATTATTATTTTCGGGTTCTAATATTTATTTTAAGGTAGATAAATTATTAGCATATGTAATGTAACATCTTTATTTTATTATTTTTACTTTTTAAAGTGAATATTATTTATCTATTTTAAAATTCATGTTATAAATAAAAATAGTGACTTCAATACTTCCCTTCAAGGGTGATAACTTAATAGGCATGTGTTTTATTCGGAACATCCACCTCATAAAATGACATTACAATAATTTTTTCAACTCATTAAATGAAATTCACTTATACCTTTCTGGTTAGAGAATAAGAATCACCTATTTAATAGATATCATATGAATTGTATCCATCAACAGAAGTATTGTCGTAAAGAATCTCTAATTAACATTTGTTAACACGATATTGCTTTGGATTTAAAAACAATAAATGCATTTTGTCCTATATATTTCAAAATATATTCAAAACTAGGAAAATAATATTTGAAAAGAAAAGTGACCAAAACTAAAATTCAATATATATCCTTAATACTCGATATATTATTTTAAATTAGAAATATATGCAGCAAATACTCTGACTAATTTAAAATACGCTTGACTTAATTACATTTTTACTAAATATATAATTTCGGTCTTCTAAAATCTATCTATTCAAATTTAGTCTCTAATTCCTTTAATTAACTGTTATAAATAGCTCTTCTAAGAATTTCTAAATTCCTCAATTTTCTAGTCTTTTAAGATAAATTAAATGATTTTAATTATTAACTCAAAGATTATCAACAAAATATTATCTCAGACATTTCTTTCTTCTCTCCAAGGGAAACCTATACAATGTTGAAGTTTTTGCTTTTGTCCTTTACTTGAATCAAGAAAGAGAAAAATATAATCTTGTACATGGTTCCTCCCTAAAAATCTCAGGCAAAAGTTTGAGGTTGTGGTGTTCATTGTTGATGCAGAGTTGTTGAATTGAATCCTATTGGAATTGGAATAGCTTCCTTCGAAATTGAAAGTAGAAAAAATCTGTGAAGTGGTGAAGGGATGATGGAGATGTTCTTCTGTAACAATCACCTTCTTCAACCTTCTCAAAACCCTTCCAATCTGCTCCTTCTTTCTGGTCCTCCTTCTTCGTTCGTTCTCTCTCTCTCTCTCTCTCTAATCTCTTATTGAAACTCTTACCAATGAATGAATGTGACGTTAAATAATGTTCAGCGGGAAAACTTCTCTGCTTTTTCAATTTGCATTCAATGTGGCACTTCACTCCCATAACGTCATCTTCATTTCCAACCGCCAAAGATTGGATTCCAAACCCCCTTTTCTTTCTCAGGTCACATATCTCTATTCTCTTCTCTCTCACATTTTTTTTCCCTTTATAGTTCTCATAACTTCCTCTTTTCTGAATTTCAGGGAATTGATCCATCTTCCGATGTCTTCCACCGTATACAAATGAAGTATATCTCCTAATTCTGCTTTTCTAACTAATGCCTAATTTCGTTTCTAAATTTTGTTGACTGTTTGTTCGAGGTACGTGAATGATGATGAAGACCTCAGAAAGTACTTTGCTGCCTTCCATCTGTATGATACATTGCCTGCAGCAGTTCTTATTGATGATTTTGGTGATTTCTTTGACGACAAGTAATTTTTTCCCCCAATTTATGCCTTGTAGAGCTTACCCTTTTGATGCCTTATATTGATTTTGGTTTCCGTTCAATCTTAAAAGGATCTGCCAACAACGTTATTGTAATCCCCGCGGACGAGACATGGCCATGGTCAAGACTCTAGCCTTATGCCACAATGCAATTGCTTTTGCAAAGTAAGTGTCCATTGCAACAAATTGAATGAATATTACTAACTCAACTCACTATCAGCTTGTTTAACTTGTATAAATCACATAATATGATGATAATGATTTGTTTAACTAGTATAAATGATGATGATAGTGATGATGATAATGAATAGGGTTTCTTTCTAAATTCTGTGGCAGACAAAAAGGGTCTTGCAAGGTTCTGTTGTCAGATACTCATACTCACCAGAGAGACTCCCCAAGGCTTCACTTCATCTATAAGAAATGGATACAAACCACTTTTACTATTCAAGGTTAGCCTTGCTGCCTAGCATACCAGGCCTTATAAAACAATTAATTGTTTCATGTGTTTTTTCTTGTCATTGAATTGCAGAAGGGGATGTATCTGGGTCATTTATTCTGAAAGATAGGAGTCATTCAGCAACTGATCACAACACAGCTATGATCAAAGTTGCAAAGTACTCAATAGCTCTTCAATATCTGGTTTTTGAAGGAATTGTTGAAGAGCAAGTATAATAGATGGTTACCTTTCCCCCACTTGAAACCGATTGATACATGTAACTGTGTTGTATGTTCTCCAGGAACATTTAACAATTATACACAGCAATAAACTGAACTTCGGAGCCTGCATCCCATCATCATTGTCAAATCTTGGTTTCTGTGACATTGGTTGATTATGAAGAGCAGAAAAGCCTGGCCAGGTATTCCTGCTGCAAGTGTCTACTATTTGGATACATTAGACAAAAATTATTTGTGGACACTAAAATCTATTTGATATCCTGAAAGAAGGAATATTAGAATGAGAAGTGTAGGAATATTAGGTGATATGTTGTATGTGACAGGGAAAAAAAGAAGAAAAATTAAATTCCTTAGAGGAAGAAAATTTTACGCAAGAAAGAAAACTTCTATTTTAATTTCAATATATTAATATATAAAAATTATCTTATTATAAATTATCACATGCAATCATATCTTAATTTTTTCAATATTTGTTTTAAGAGTCAGATTTCAAATTACTTTTAATTCTTTATTCAAAATATAAAAATTCCATAAAGGTCTAAATATATGACTTTGACAATACAAAGAAAATAAAGTATAGTAACTAAATTAAATTATGTTTGATAACTTCTTTAATCATTCCGGGTATAAAATAATAAAGCAAACTTCATATACTGATCTGAATAGGTTAAACACTAATGTTATGTTTGGATAAATGAATAAAACAGTTAGCTAGTAGCTCCTTGTAATAATTAATTAAAGATAACAGTTAAGTTAACTCAATCCAAAATATAATCAAAAGGAAAAAAAAAATTAAACAGAATTAATCACAATCAAATAATTATCTCTAGTTTCTCTTTAATTTACACTTACAAACTATCTTACCACGCTCTTGTTAATCTTACTCTTTATTCTTTTTGGATATTATGAAAAATTTAAATGTAAAATTAAAAGTTTTATATTAAATACTTATAATAAAATAAATAATATATAAAAAAAACTTACAAATTTAATGTGATAAAATTTGGAATTGAAATTAACACCATATTTCTTATATGAAGTGACATGTTACTTGAGATTAATTTTCTCAATTTTTTTAGGAGATACTCTTGAATTTTATTCATTTACACTTTTATGAAAAAGTAAATCAAGTAATGTTTTCTCATGTAAAAATATTTGATGTAGCATTAGCTAATAAGGCACAGCCAAGTAGTCTTAATGGAAAGTGATTGTTGACACCAATGAAAGGAATAAATGGTATTTCATACTTATCTGTGACATATGTTAGTATAAAATAAAATCACATCTCAAACTCTTGTTCATCTTTGCTGCCTTTTGCATCCACCAAAAATACATTTGTAAAACTATCTTTATCTTCCAAATCAATGGGAATAAAATAAAATTGAACTTTCTTATCGCAACACAATGAAACAATACAAAATTGAATTTGCATCCCTTCATTCAAAAGACAAACCACGAATCTTATCTAAGTGATTTCTTATGTCTTTCTTCAAAAAAATCAAATGTTTTCATATCCTTTTAACTATATAAAAATGAATTGATTCATCACGTAAAATAAACACTACTAAATATTAAATATTCTGTTAAAAAAAAAGTTGCATGTGGACATGACTGGGTTGATTAAGTTTGGCAAAATTGTTCTGTGCTTGACACCTAGAAGAATGAGGTTGCTATTCCTGGAGATGGAAGATGAGTCATCTATTTGAAGAAAATAAATATTATATTTGTATTATAATAATTATTTCTGTGAAAATAGTCACTATTGAATATTGTTATCGTGTCAGAAAAATTATGACTATTGTTGTTTTTTTACCATCAGTTATGATCACAGTCACCATCATTATGGTTATTCATCAAACACCTATATAACAAATGGCCATGACGATGGATCAGCACGTGTTGGATACTTGTTATGTAGGTCTGATGCAAACTAACATAAACATTTTCAAATCAGAAAAGTTACTAAAATTAACAAAAATACACATTTTTCACTTCAAATAGAAAGATTGTTAAAACAAAACTAAATTTGATCTAGATTTTTTTCTTCTTCTGAAAAATAATTTTGTGAATACTCATGTTTTTCTATCTAATACAAGTTAGATATTATAGCAATGGGACAAAACGATATGGATTTTATTTAACCAAAAAATTATTTTTTAGGATTTTTATATTTGTACTGGATTATCAGAATAAAGGGAAATGTTTAATTCAAGCATAAAATTTAAAATTCAAATTATATGGATTCAGCTTTGCTCAATTATTGAGAAAAAAAAAAACTATTTGGAAGAAATTTTAAAGCAAGAACGTTTCCCTGATATATATAGGTTTACAATTCGGAGTCTGATACGGTGAAAAATATTAAATTATAATTTTAAATTATATTGTATAAATGCTTACTTGAATACATATTACATTATTTTGCTATCCAATCTACCAATTTACACTAATTAATTATTTACTAATCCACTAGTTTTTACATGTTTAATAATTATTTAGAAGTTGTTTGTTATCCAAAATATTACTAGTAAAATTAATTTGATGTCGTGTTTATGTTGGACAAAAAGAGTTGCATACTAAATTTTATTGATATTTTTTCAAAAATAAAAAATAACTTGTTTAAAAATCAATTTTATAAAAATTTATTGTATAATGCTTACTTGAATAAATACTGCATTATTTACTAACCAATCCACTAAAATTAAATATCCAACACAATTTTTCTTAGTGCAAAAGGCCAAAGTCATAAATATTCTTGTATTTATTTGAAAGTCAACTTTATTAAATATTATATTAAATAATGCATTTTTGTACACCTTATAATTATTTAATGATAAGATAAAGATATAGTAATTATTATCTAATTTTATTTATAGAGATGATGAAAAAAAATTCCCCCTCCCCCCCTTTAACAAATAAGGTTTTTTTAGTAAATCTTTCACACTATTATATTACTACACTTCTGGAAAGTAAGTAATACTCTTGATTCTGTAATTGAAAAATAGTATAAAAAATAGATAATTATTTAAAAATAAAAACAAAATACTTAACAAAGTTAAACTGAGTTGTAACTTAAATTCCACTATACATTATTTATTAATATGATTATAATGGTTAAAGATAATTTTTAATTTAAATGAAAAATATTTAATTTCGGATCAACACATTTAAGTTATATCACTGTAATGTAATCATAATACATTAAAAAAATAAAGTTCTGAGGTCCAAAATTAAAACACAAATATTCATTATACACAACACGTTCTCGTCACGGAATCAATTAAATGAAATTGAGATAAGATATGGTTGAAAGATAGTGACAGTAAATTAAAAATAGATCATGATTGAAATATAAACTTCAATACCAATAAAGTATGACATTCTTACACAGTACAAGTCCATTAAAAATTATCAGATGATGTTACCAATTATTTTTTTCTTTTTATATGCAATAATTACACAATCCAAGAACCAGATTTTCTTAATAAAATACTTAAAACACTTTCAAACTCCGAATATTATATGATAATAATTTGAGTAATATGGATATTACGGTATATTTAATTTGTGTGAGGTGTGTAATTTGTAAGCAAAGTATAATTCTGGATATTATATTTAGTTTTAAATATTACTAAATATAAAAATAATTTGATCACAAAAAAAATGAGATATTAGGAAAATTGCGAATAATAAATTTAACGAATAAAACGGAAGGTCCGGTCACCACATGAGGTGGGTTCCTTGAAGAAGACGCAACCTCGTAGGTTTGGGTTCGGAGAGAGATTCGGAGCGAGGTTCGGACTTTGAAGTTGAAGAAGAAGAAGAAAAGAAGAAAGATAATAAGCACTTGGCACTTGCTTAGCTTTACCCTCCATCACCCGCCACTACAAAAGCATAACCCCACTTCCTTGTTTCAACCTTTTCTCTTCTCTTTCTCTCTCTCTCTCAACTCTTGTACTTCCTAACTTGGACAAAGTTCTCTTTGTGTTCTTCTTTATACTCAAATTATCACTTACTTCTATGCTATGATAGGGGAATTCTTGGATCGAATCACCCCACCGTAAGAGAAATCAACACAAACCCAAAGGGGCATCAACAACAATTATATATGGTTAGTTGTAACACCACTCAATCAATGCAAATATGAAATATCCAATCATTTTCTGCTTCTTTGAATCCACCCCTTTGGTGATTTTTTCTTGTTCTGATGTGTTTTTCTTGAATTATCTACCAATTTACAATCTTGCTTGGTTTTTTGCTTCTGGGGCTGTGGGATCAGGGAGGTTTCAATGAAGAACATGGTGCTGTGGGGAGAAAGGAAGAAGAAAACATGTGGCCTTCATGGCTGCGGCCACTTCTCAAGACAAGTTTTTTTGTTCAATGCAAAGTCCACGCAGATTCCCACAAGAATGAATGCAATATGTATTGCTTGGACTGTGTGAATGGAGCCCTTTGCTCTGCATGTCTTGCTTCCCACAAAGAACACAGAACGATCCAGGTACCGGGTTCAACTGAAAAGAAATTGTGTTAAGGGGTTTCATGGCTCGGTTTGATCAAATTATGTTGGGGTTTATAGTCAAAATTCAAGGATTGGGGTGTGTTTAATCTGATTTTGTAGCTTGTTCCTGCATTTTTAGGACTTTGAATCCAATCCCTTTTGATCGGTCCAAAAAATATCTTTTTCTTGTATTGGTTTTATCGGTTACACGTGCCATTCAATGCTGAATTTGAAGACTTCCCAAGTCATTAAATCTTTTTCATGGAAAAATGGTTTACCACTCAATTATATGGTCCCTTGATTCTGTTTAGATAGATAATTGTATTTATTTTATGAATTTCGGTATTTTCTTTCAGCTAGAATAATAATTAACGTGGTTATCATCATCTGATGAAGATTTTTTCTTATTTTCTTCTAAATTTTATTAATTTCCAAAGATAAGGAGGTCTTCATACCATGATGTGATAAGGGTGTCTGAGATTCAGAAATTTCTGGACATAACAGGCGTCCAAACTTACATTATCAACAGTGCCAAGATTGTGTTCTTGAATGAAAGGCCCCAACCAAGGCCTGGAAAAGGGGTCACCAATACCTGCCAAGTCTGTGACCGCAGCCTCCTTGATTCCTTCAGCTTCTGCTCTCTTGGTTGTAAGGTATACATACATATATATACATACATATATATACATACATATATATACATATATATATATATATATATATATATATATATATATATATATATATATATATATATATATATATATATATATATATAAACTCAATTAAATATTTGAATTGCATTGATTGAATGAAGTGTGATGAATTGATTTCAAAAAAGTTTAAGAAGTGTTGTGTGTAAAGCAGTGTAAACTTTGTAATTGTAACTACCTCCAACTTTTTTGCTGTATAAAGTAAGTAACATTATAGTTGTACTTTTTTATGCTTGCTTTGAAAAAGTAAGAAAAATGATGATGAGAACAGGTGGATATGAATGAATGATTTTGAATTTTCTTCTCAGATTGTTGGAACCTCCAAAAAGTTCCGGAAGAAGAAAATGTTTGGTGAGACAGAGGGGTCTGATGGTGAAGAATCAGTGAGCGGCATAAGCAATGTAAATGCTAGAAACAAAATCCATAGCTTTACACCTTCAACACCACCACCAACAGTGGCTAATTACAGAACTGCCAAGAGAAGGAAAGGAATTCCACATAGAGCTCCAATGGGTGGAGGGATCATTATAGAATACAATGTTGTATAGTGGTTTTGTGTCCCTCACCAATGATCAATATTTATACCAAAAAGATACAGCAGTTTTCACCACTTCCTTAGTTGGCACCATCACAAAAATATGCTCCATTATTTATGCAGTTGCAATGCCTGTGCCTGTCACTGAGGCCGGTGTTGGAAACTACTGCTATATCTTGTATAGAAAAAAAAAACAATAGAAGAAAAAGTTATGTGTCAAAAAGCAAGTAATAATATAACATAGAGTGGGAGTGCTTTATGTTGGTGTAAGTATGTGATGCTAAATGTACATAGTGGCTTGTAGAAAGGAATTGTATAGCATCAAATTAGACAATAAAAAAATATTATGAACCCATGATGGGTATTAATTATATTCTCTTGGTTTGGTGCATGGCCATGTCCTTGTCCTCTCAAAGTTGAAGAAAGTGTAAGTCTTGTTTGGCAGATGGACGAGTGGCTAAAAAGTGCTTTTGCTTCTCTTTTAGTATGATTTTGGAGCTTGGCTTCTTGTGAAAACAGTATACTGCTGAACTGTATAGCAACAACAAATATGCATTGCTGTGTTTGTTGCTTCACTGCTTCTCATTCTTAATTTTCAGATTTTGTACGATGGTTTTTTTTTCATGTCACTTTCTTTTTAAGATGCTACTAAAACACACCATATTTTACTGTCAGAAGCTCAGGAGTTGAAGAAAGTGTTGTCTTTTTCTGTACATAAATGCTCCATATCACACCAAATGTTGCAACAGTAAATGCTTTTGTTTGGGAAAAATATCTCAGATTGATAAATTCTTCAACAAAGTTACTTTAGGCATGTAAAAATGTGGTTGTTCCCTTTCTGAGACCCTTTGTGATTATGGTTACTTAAAAGAATAAAGAACTAAAATTTACTTGTTAATTTCATGTCAATCTCTTCCCTTTAGATCGATTCACTACTTTGTGATATTCCCTCATCAAAATAGCAAGATGCTGGTATCTAAACTGCTTCGTTATGCATCACATGGTTCATAAAGTGACACGTGGGGAATAGTACAACATTTACGAATTCACCATTGAAGAAAAATCTAGAGATTTTTCTAAAGTGTGGATGAATTTAGAAAGGTAAAATGAGTTTATGTAAAATGTACGCAGGTATTTAAAAGGCTCATCCTATTGTTTCTCTATGAAAATTTTGGTATTTTTCTTATCTCAAGTTATTCTAGTATAAATTTGAATCTGCTCTTAATGTTTTTAAAATTTAATATTTTATCAATAAGTAGCGTGACTTTTCCTCAATGAAATATTTGATGTAGTTTTATTTATATTGTATTTCTTCTTTAAAAAAATATTTAAATATTAAATTTCTTAAATTTAACTGATTTCAAACTTTGTATTAGATTTGGTAAAAACAGAAAAGAAAGTATAGAATACGAAAGAAAAAAAAATTGAATTAACTTAGCTTTAGATGTATCCAAATTGGAATTAGTGTGTTGAAAATCATATTTAAATGCCAGTTTTCGAAACTCTAAATTAATTCTAGTGTTGTACTAACCTCAATACCAGATGATTAATAGTCTAAATAACATCAAAATAACACTTCTGAAGGATTTGTAGTAAACACCAACCACAAATAGTAGGATTTGTAGTCACCACCTTCTTTTTGACAATTTACTTCCAATAATTATAGAAAAACAAATGAGTTGAGCTTATAATTATCAACAAAAACCAAAAAGTAGTTTAGTGACCCCAACTGTTTGGGGTAAATGCAATCAACTTAATAAATTGTTCAACTATTGGAAAGGAACTTTCTGTCATCATCAATTGGATAATCAAACAGTGCTGCCCAATTGGATAAGAGCATTATATCAAATCATTAAATAACTTTATTCTAGATAACAAAATGTTAATGATCAAAACATTGTATTTATTTGAATATAATTGATATCATTGTATACATTTTACATATTTATATTTATATCTTTATATTGCCACTTTAACAAATGCGAGATATATATATATATATATATATATATATATCAGTAAGCATACAATTAATAGCTAATCTTACATTATTATGCACATGTGGACTAGTGTTATAATTTCTAATTTCTTAATAAGTTTTTAATATTGTAATACCACATTTAAGATGCCATGTGATGATTTATCAACACGAATAAATTTAAACATGAAATAAAATAATTCTTCATACTCTATATATTAGTTGTTTTAAAAAATGTAATATATGAAATCAATGTAAAAAACAAATTTAATTTACTTAACTAACAGGTATTATTGTAAAAAAAACACGGCTATTATTGCTGAGAAAGCAAACATTGCTCAAGTTTGTGTGAGAAGTGGTTATATGCACATGTGTTTTGGTTAAAATATATATTTTTTATATAGTTTTTGTCTACAATGCCCTGGAAAAATATATCTTTTAGATCATTATATGTTTTCCGACGTAAACTTTTCACATACGTTCTCAAATAATGTGTATTAAAAATAAGAGAGAGACTTTATAAAACATATTTCTTATTATATAAAATTATGTTAGGCTTAAATATACATTTTAGTTGCTGTAAAAAAATGAACAACTTTTATTTATCTTTCACATAAGATTTTTTTACTTTAATATTGTAAAATTATAAATAATTGTTTTAACCTATATAGTATGAGAGTTTTGTTATTTTAGTTCTTGTAAAATATTTTTGTATCTTCATCTTTTATTTTATTTTTCAAGTTGTTGTTTTTGTTTTATAACATTGATTTCAAGATAAATAAACGACATTTATTTCATAAATTTTTTCTTTTTAAAATATAACAATAAATTTCGATTTCATTATCAATAAATTTCCTAACAACTAAACAAGTTAATAAATTCATTATATTTAACAATACTTATATTGGTTATATTCAACAAAAAAAATAAATGTTTTAAGTTATAGTTATTATCAAAACATGTCATAACACTTATTTGATCAATTTAAAATTATTTACTAAATTTTAAATTTGATTAACATTAATTAAAATATATCTTGCATCAATCATCTATGCTTTAAAATTAATTAATTTAATACATTTCATTTATTTATTTTAAAAACGAAAAAACTAAACTAAATTAAGAATTGGACTTTCTGAAAACTAAATTCTGATTGTCATCAAACAAAACAGAAGTACAAATTCCGTCATATCTGAATAGCAGAAAAAAATGTACTATTTGGGTAATTATAACTAAAAGGGTGATATTGGGCTATTATTTTTGGGTCAGTGCTATTGAAAAGAGCAAAAAATAAGAAACACTTTCTTTGTGCTTCGGTATTTAATTTAAAATTAATTTCTGCCACGTGCCTCCAATTATTGCACATTCCTTTGTTTTTTCAACCATAAATTTCTTTCTTAATGAATCAAAACAATATTTGCGCCGTACTTATTTGAAAACAAAATAAAATATCAATTATAATCATGTGGATTAGTTCAAGAATATGATGCTCGTGAAAGGAATGGGTTCTATGCTACTTTATCTGTTTTATACAACAATGTTTTTAAGCAAAATTTGTTATTTTAGATTTAATATTTTAAATTTTATAGATTTTCTAACTTTTCAAGCTCAACCTACTTTCATAACTCTAAGTATAATATATTCATAAAATATAAAATATAGACTCTACATATACAAAATTATTTTCCATAACCAGCGTCTTAAACAAGTTTTTATTTTTATAATTTTCTCAAGTTCATGGTTTATGCGGATCGGACATATACACTAGTATTTTTTTTATATCCCTTTACACAATAATAACAATTTATTAAGTTTCAGACTATACTAAACTTATGATATATAGGTAACTGATAATCCATAAATCCTATAAATAGAACTCCTTTAAATTAAAGATTATACAGACTAAATATAAAAAAATTCATATTCAAAATTTTAACAAGAAAAAGATTTAAACCCCTACTTGCAAGGTACAGTTTACACAAATCGTTAATTTTTTTTTTCAAATACGTAACTTTACCACATAATATACCCAAGGTATAGTATAGTATGTGTGGAATATCAAATAAAAACTAAAAAAAAAAAAATTAAAGATACAATTAACTTCCAATTTGTTGATAAATTTTTGGAGTATTTAATTTAATTTTATTAAATTTTTTATGTAAATTAAAAATTCATTTTTTTTGTATTTTTCGATTAAATCTTATTTAATTATTTTATTAACTATGTTATATGAGTATTATTTTATTCTACAATTTTACTTATTTTCACGTTTAAAAGAAAGTAAATTTTCTAATTAATATAAAAATAATATTATAGTTAATATAAAATAACCAGTATCTTTTTTGTTACTCTGATTGAAAATGTGTTAAAAATGAAACTTTGAATATTTAATAAATTTACTTAATAGAAATTTAATTAAAACATTCAAATTTATCAAAAACTTGAAATTTAATCAGGTAAAATTTACTGTAACTTGACATTCAAAAGGATAAAACAGTAATTTGACAAGGATAAAACAGTAATTTGACTATTCTGTAGAGATGCAGGAAGAAACGGTCCGAAAAAAGTTAAGCCCTAAAGTTAATGCGCTGGCCCAAAACTTTAGCTTTTCGGCCCAAGAGATAGGGTTTTCAGTCCAAAAAGAACCGGTTTTTAAGATAGTTAAATTACTTCTTGTACTAAGTAAATTTTTAATCTGTTAATAATATCTTTATTAACTTTTTATTTTTAATTTTTTCTTTTAGTATAAACATCTCTCATATAATATATTTTTTTAAAATATTTAATTTTCTGATAACTAATTTTTTTAAGAAAATATAGATATTTAATAATATTTATAAGATTATTTTTTTATTATATTTAGAAAAGTTTGTTAATATTTATTAAAATAATTTGTTATTATTTATAAAAAAGTTTATAATATAATTGTAAAGAAACATTAACAACTTTTTTTTTTTTATTTGGTTACATTTGTACGATAGAAAAAAAAATTTAATAAATAAATTTTAAATTTGAAAGGGGAAAACTTGTGATTACGGATCAAAAGAATAAATAAAAACCACCAATTTTCATGTGTTATTTGTTTTTGGAAGTTTCATCTATAGAGTGGAACGAGAAATGAATGAGAAATTGAATTTTCATGAACCGAGGGTTCATTGGGAGAGAAGAGAAGTGATTTTGACAAAGTAGAAGTGAGGGTTTGTTTCGTTCAGAATCGTGAGAGCTTGAAGATATCAAAGCTCAAAACGATGAGAGATATTTGTCGAAACTTCCAGCGAGGCAGGTTATTGTTCTTCATCTTTCTTCATTGCTTTACTTGCAGTTTCAATTTTCATGATTCATTAAGATACTGTTATAACGTGCGGTTGTTTCTGTGTAATTCCATGCGCAATTATTTCTTTTCATTTTCTCTGTTTTTGTGCATATAATGTTGGAGTGTGATTGGGCTTTGGATTTTCGGCTGCTGGTAGTATATAACGATAGAAATCTGAGCATTTGCGTGTTATATCACAATAGTAATCTATGTATTAGGTTTTCAATGTTGAATTTATTCATCCGTTCATTAGAAGTTTCGAGAATGTGTTTTAAGTTGCCGTGGTTCATCTTTCAGCTGTCAATATGGAGAAAGGTGTAGATATTTACATGTCAACCAACAGAGAAAACCTAACGTTCAAGGGTTTGGAGGACAAAGCGGTTCTCACCAACAGCAGAGTACAAATCCCTTTGGATTTGGGTCTGGTTCTGGCGCTGGCTTTGGGTCACAACAACAACAACAGAGGTCTAATCCTTTTGGTTTTGGCACACAGAACAGCTCCCAGTTAAATGGGGGGCCTCGTTCTGAGTATAAACCGAACCAATACAAGGTTCTCACACTTTTCCTGTGCTTATACATGGTGTAAAGGTTTATTTTTATTTTATGTTTTTATATTGTTAGATATATACGACATTGAAGCTTTTTAATATTTGTGGACTATTTTTGAGGGGTTCTCGATGCTGTGGCGGCTTCATCTTTACTTTTAGTAAAATAATCTGATATTTGCTGTTAGTATTGATCATTTACCTCTGAATCAGCCTTTTGAAAACAAATGGAATCGACAGTCGTCCAAACCCCAGAATGGTGGGAAATCTGATAACAACCCCCAACCAGTCGATCATAAGTGAGTATTTATCCATCCATTCTCCATCTCATGAATCATGAATATTTTTCTTGATGTTGTATCTATTCAACATGTGCATAATTGCCACCTGTTGGACATGCACCCTTGTGCTTCAGAACGAGAAACTTAAAAAATACAAGTCTAAATGTCTACGAAGTGCTAATAAACAAACTCTGTAATTTTTGATTGGATCACTGGAGAACTTTGCCTCTGATCAATTTTGAAAATGCAAAATTTTTGTTGCATAGGAAAATTGAATACCATTGTTTTGCTTTCGTTGGGTTATGTGGTTTCTTTGGAGAATACCTGATCATCTCTTGTACTTTTTCCTTGCTATCTAGTTAATCTTTTTCCTATAAAAGAAGGGTCTCTATTGTATTTTTTCCTTGTGTCTTATTTATCTATTATATTTTGTATAAGGTTATTTGATATACTTTACTTGGTCCATGTAATTAAAGATGCACAGATCCTGACAACTGCAAGCGCCAGATTGCAGAAGATTTCGAGAAAGAGAAACCACTTTGGATACTTACATGCTACAGTCATTGCAAAGGGTATATTTCTTTCCAGACATGATGGTTTGAAAACATTAATCAAACTTTTTACTGTAAATAATATATTGTTTAATCATGCCTAATGTTGACTATAGATCTTACAGAAAAAAAAATTTCATTTTCCTTGAAAACCATGCAATTGAACTATGTTGCAAAAGATTGTGGACTATTTTTTCAATTCATCCGAAGCAACACTGATAAATTGACCAGTAATCATTAAACACTTCCTCATCCTATCTTTTAAAATCCTTCCCAAAGCTACTGTCCATAAGATTAGCAAGATCTTAATAGGAGCATTTTTCATATGCATTACAGAGCTTCAAATGATCGGGATTCACATGGAAGGTCCACATGCATGATCTCACTTTTATTTAATTTTCTGTAACCTGCAGCCGAATCTTCTTTAGTTGCTAGTGAGTTAGGCCACTGTCCACCTGGATTACAACAGCTAGAATAACCTGAAAACATTTCCTCAGGAAATTTGCAATTAAAACTTCAATACTGGGGAAAGAGATCCTAGTGTACTTGTCAATCTTGAAAGAGAAATTGCTTTAAAGAATAAGATAACTAATACAGATTTTGACCTCCTTTCATGCAGTGCTCCTTGTGACATTGTTGGTGATATTAGTTTTGAAGAATTACGAGCATCAGCTTATGAGGATGCAAAGCGTGGGATGAGCTTGCAATCAATAGTAAGAAATCTGATATAACATGCCTTTAACCCCTTTCTCTCTCCTGTCCCCTGCTCATTTTTGGAAGATACCCTGTTCTCTATCTAGTTGTAATTGCTCCATTTTTCATTAATGAAATTTCAACTTTACAATTTGTATCAAAGAAGAGCCTCCTTTAATGTGTCTTTTCTATTGACATTTGTAACTCCAAGGTTACAGTTGTGCTCAAATGTATTCTGTGTCTAACCTGAAAATATGACATTGCAGGTTGAGAAAGAGAGAAATATACTGAAATCAAAGATGCTTGAGTTTGAGAAACTACTTTCTGAACCTTACCAAAAGCCAATAAGTTCTTCTCTTGACAGTCAAAGACCCCAATCCATTGTAGCCAATGCTAATCTCTTTTCAGGAAATTCTCAAAGTAATGGTCCTTTGCCAGTCTCAAGCTTTAGCCAACTTGGTACTTCAATGAACATGGGTTTTGGAAGGTAAAAATTGCAGGCTAGAGAATATTTTCCTCATTTTCAGTTGTTTGGTGTTGGAAAACAATTAGAGAAAATCCAAATAGACTACTTGACGGTTCAATGAGCTCCACTGGAGTATGGTTTGTACCCTTAAGGTATTGATGAGACCTATAGTTTGTCCATTTTGCATTAGACCTCTACTGTCACCCCTTTTTCCAGAAATCCGGTTTACTTTGAGCTTTTTGTTTACAGTTGTGTTGTAATTGTCAAGAGAATGGAGAAATGCACAAGAGCTCTTATTATTGTCGTATCAGGTTATAGTTTCGTAGAGGCTATTTCAGGCTAGATGGATATCAGTTTTTAAGGGCACTAGAATGACCTAGGTATTGGAAATTTGGTTTCTGTAAACTTTCCTAAGTGGCTGTGTTGTTGCATACATTACTTGTGGAATTTGGTCGTTCAAGTATGGGTGTGGTAGGTATAGAATGGATAAGATGCAGGTCTGCAATCATTGCTTCCTGTGCTATGATTACTCTTCATCTTGCACTTTCCTTGTCCATACTCTGCTAATATTTTTTTTCCCTGCTTTTGGTCTAATCTGTTTGTTGGAACTATTGTTAGGCCATCTGCACCACCAACAAACACTCCGGCACAGCCTGGTTTTTTTGGATTTGGAGGTATATATTGGGTGTATTTGTAGTGTTATGACTGTATGTCTTTTGTTTTTTCTTGCTCATATATGTCTGACTGTCAATTTTCTAATAAATACTAGCAGGCAGTGGCACCTTCGGTGTTCAAAGCAATCACCATTCTACACCAGTGGATTTGACAATGTTTCCAGGTTCAACTCAGCAAACACCAGCCACATTCAATAACTCTGGTCCCAATACGATGTTTCAAACAACATCAGATGTCCCGTTGTCGTAAGTTCATAGCACATTAGAAAGTTTTGAAAGGCAATTGTCACAATTTAATCACTTTATGATATCATTCTGAAAAATAGTTATACTGTTTACCGTAGTTTCAGATTGTTTACCGTAGAGCAGTCAATCATTATTGTTTTCATTGAAAACTTTTCAGCCCGTTGCATTTTCAGCTTAGTTATGCATTTTTAGTTTTAAAAAATTGCAATCTTGAAAATTTCAATTTTATCCATGTTGCATTTCATTTGATTTAATAAAGTAGCAGCAGTAAATTTTTGTGACAAGACTCCCATAATGTTATCTAATTTTTAATTTTGAAATGGTCATGATATACTTTTTTCATTGAAGTAAAACTATTCAAGATTTTATCTGTCAATATGCCTTCTACTTCTATAACTATTTTTATGAAGAGATGGATAGGAAGTCTTTGAGTGTTTGGGTTCAGCAAAGAACTAAAACAAAAGGTAAGAAATGATGAATGTACCAAGCACCCAATTGCTTCAGGAGGTCAACTATTATAATTTTTCTTGAAACAGACTAAGTTGCATCAATTGTAATTGTTAATTTGGACGAAGTTGACTACATAACTCCATGATAAAATATTTTTTGTTAAGCCATAGAAAGATTTTTATGTCAGTAGTGGTGCTTGTATCGGTTGGATCTTCCTTTATTTATATTAAACAATGCCCTAGTTTACACTAGCGTTAGTCTTCTTGGAAACTTCACCTTTACTGATGCAATTTTCAGAGGTTGTCTCTATGTAGAATTTGAAGAAATATTTGGTTCGAATGCAAGTTACAAAGACTTTTGTTTGAATTTTTACGGTCGTTTTTTATTCTTGCAGAAATAAGTTACAAGCGGAGAATGTGTCAGGAGATGTCAGTATTTGGTTAAAAGAGAAATGGAATCCAGGAGAGGTAAAAGTCTTCTGCTTTGTTCTAACTGATAAATCTTGTCTCGAAGACATTTTGTTTCCATTTCCGTAAGCAGACAAAATCCTCTTTCGAAAAGATACTTTGATAAGTGCTTGATGTGCTAACATTTGTCGGTTTCATTTTGTTTTTGTAAAACAGATTCCAGAAGAAGCTCCTCCTGATTCACTCGTACGGTAGACATAGGAACCAATTACCTCGTAGCAAGATTTTGATGTTGTGGTCGAAAATAGCATCACTATTAGGAATTCATTTGATACAGATTTCTCTCATGTATCTTTTAATATGCAAGAAACCTAGTATACAATCATTCTAGTAAAATGTTTTTTCTTTTACAATGCAAGAATCCAAATTCTTTTCTTTTACAAGAGGAGTTCTAGCAACACATGATTAATTAAAATTTATTGCATTTATTGCAAAAACACGACGGTTTGTTTGTGAAATAGGGAGGGGAAGGAGGAAAAGTGGAAGAAAGTTAATTTTGTTGAAGAGGAGAATTAATCTTAAAAACATGGAAATATATCTAATGTTTTATAGAAAAAAGGTCACCAAAATCTATATCTCAAACTAAGGAAAATTGATCATTAAATAAGAACACCATCTTCTGTAACCAACTTTTTATAACGTATAAATCTAACAAATCAATGTTAGTCTTAGTAATCATTATGATAATTATGGATGTAAAACTAACCTAACAAGCAGATAAAAAAATAATTATGACAACGTTTATATCACGTATCTATGTAACCTCGTACTAATAACGATGATGAAGACTGGACCAAGGGCCTAAGTAATTGAATTGCTAACAAAGCTAATCTTTTTACAATGAGAGTATTTACAGGGCTATTCTTTTGAAACATATTGATCAAAGGAATACATTAATTTCGAGAAAAAAATTGTAATTAAATTCAAAGTGCCAGCTCTGATTAGACGCTGGAAATATGATCAGTGCCAACCGAAGAGGAATCAAGTTGAAATTCGAAAGATTCAGCCAATTTGACTGCATCTGAAATTCTGAGGCGTGTTCCCTGTTGTCCAACAACCGTGGCAGCAACATTAGCTGCTAATGTGCCTATACTTCTCAAATCTGATATGCCTCTTAAAAGACCATAAAGTATGCCAGATGCATATGCATCGCCTGCACCACAAGTATCCACTGGAACACATGGAGAAGGAGGGATATAAACAGCTTCTCCTTTTACACCTATGTAAGAGCCTCTAGGACCATCTGTAACGGATACTAGAGGAACAAAGTGGCTCAGATACCTTGCAGCTGAAGCAGCACTTTCCTTTGCTTCAAAATTACAAAGAGCTCTGGCCTCATCAACATTTGCAAAGACCAAATCCACACTGTTCCCAATAATTTCCCTGATGAATGGAAAAATACACCAGTTATCCAAACATACATGTGTCATCTAATGGAGTTTGCTTTAGTAATTCCTATATTTTACAAACTTAAGACAAAGGACAACATAAGGATAGTTAATTTCATATTTTTGTTCACAGCTTAATCAACTGAAGACAGCACAAGCACGGGCAATATACAAGAAGAATAAATTAATCATATCTAACTTGTTGCACAAATTCATGGTACGGAAATTACATGACATCAACTATTATATAAAGAACTAAGTAATGGTCTTACCAAAAATCATCAAAGTGTCTCTCAATGCAGGACACATCTGAAGCTGTTATTGCAACCAAGGCACCATTCCTCCGAGCTTTCTCACATGCTTTGGTTATTGTTCTAATAGTATCAGGAAGTTCAAATAAATACCCTTCAACAACAAGTATGTTGGTTTTGGAAACTGCACTAGCCAAGGATGCATCATAGTTAACAGTTGAAGATGTGCCCTGCCACCAGCTTTCACTATTTTAGCAACTTCACTAATTGTATAAGAGTAGAAATAATCAAGAGCTTAGAATTAGGCAATAAAGGTAAAAGAATAACCACTGTGCTTTGTATAATCAGCAAGGAAGTATTATTTGAAGAATAGACAATACTATTCTATACGGTAAATACTATCCATGCTCATTGCATATTAGTTGATAAACTTACATATGTTTATGAAATGACAGTGTTTTCTTTAATATATGCAATTAATATTAATTGCACAATTAAACATCAGAATAGAACTCGAGAAACTTCAAACCAACTCTTGTTATTGACTAATTCAAACAGCCAATTATATATGTAAATGTGCATTAGTTGGAGGTGGGGGAGGGGTGAATAATAAACACTATATAAATTGTTATTAATATATTTACTTATAAACATATTGCTATAGAATCCTCAAATTGCAAGAAGGAAGCAGCAGATGTGTCTATCTTAATATCCATTCTATAGCATACTGAACCTGATAAGCAAGCATTGTGCGCTGGGCATCTGGAGTTGTGAGAACTATAACTGTTCCAGTTGTCCCATCCTTGATAGGCTCGGAAAGAAATTGCACATTTGCTCGGCGCAATTTTTCCCTGTAGAAGTAAAAGAAAATGTAAACAAACAATACAAGTAACTTCAGTCAACCTCACTTGCCAAAACAAAACTGGTGGAATCATTAAATAACACAAAGCTATGTGTTGAAGATGAGTACGCGGTACAATGGTGTTATGTGTGCAAATAAACTACAAGCTTTGGAAAAAAAAATGAGTACTTCACAAACCTGATCTACACTTTTCCAATCACCATAGCAATTAAATGCAGTTAACAGTAAATAGAATATTTAAGATACAAGGATAAAAATATACAATTTGTAATGGTTGATTCCATATAGAATCCCTCTTCCTTATCTTTTAAGCTATCATTATGATCTACTTGTGTGCTATCTTTAAAAAGGTGCACGAATTTGGGGCCACATTATCAGATACCAAAATCCAGCCAAAGGAACGCCTCTACTTGAGGAAGAACAAAAATATAGTTAGCACAGGTGTGGCACTATCACACTGCAGTTCACCCTTTTTCTGGACACAATACTGAAACGCTGCACAACAGCCAGGGGCCACTCCACACAACAATAATGGTGCTTTTGCATGCTATTAACTACACTGAAGATAAGGCAAAATGCACTATCCAGAACTGGAATGAAACAGTATGTTAAAACAGTGCAAATAACAAAGACAAACCTGTAGAAGCCCCCCAACAGATCACTCCCTACACTTCCGGTCATTGCCACATTTACAGCAGGAACTTTGAGGGAGCGACTTCCAAGCCTTGCAAGGGCAACCAAGGTATTAGAAAGGGATCCACCAGCCGCAGCTTTATAGCTGCACCCATCCATAGCCTGCAAAACTCTACCTCTTTCCTCATGATTCACTACTTTCCGCGTTCCCTTCTCTAACCCCAAATTCTTCAGAAAATTATCGTCAACCATGCCAGAGAAGTCCACCTACAAGAATTTCCAAAAACACGCCTTCAATATTCATAATTGTTCTCAGAGAATAAGGAAAAAAACGTATCCATAGCAACAAGACGATGAAGGCGTAAACCCACATGAGCCAAACTAAAACTTTGACCATTTTTTTGGTGTAATTTTTTAATCAGAATTGAAGTTTGACTATAGTAATTACTTAAGTACAAACATTGATAATTACGCAGACTTGTAATGTTAATCACGCTTACGCAGATTATATAGCAAAACTCCAATTCTGATGCCACAACACAGATTCTATCGCATAACCCATCATAAAAACAAGAATAAGGAATGCTGTAAAATGCTAGCAGTTCGAAAACATTTCTTACAAGGGAACACAAAGTACCGAGCATACACAAAACAATCCTCAAACACAAGAACCATAAACACAGGGTGTACAATTCGTGCGAGTGTAAACACAATTATGATGGGTGAATGGAGCAGGAAGGAAAAGGAATCACCATGGCTTGACCGAGACCCAAAACATCCCATCTTTCAGGCAAAACTAAGGAGCTAAGAGTCTCTTGGCCTTCTTCTTCGTCGTCGTCGTCGCAGCTAGCCTTCATGGGTTGTTCATCATCTTCTTCGATACCACTGTCATATTGTGCACCCTCAGGGACTCCAGGCCCACATCGGGCGGAAAATGAAGCGTTCCTGCGGCAGCATAGAATAAAGTGGGGAGTGGGGGCACTTAGGAATTTGGGGAGGCAAAGGAAAGAAAGCTGTGGTGTGGGAAAGAAAAGAGAGGGGGAGAGGTGAGGTGAAGAGTATACAGGATGAAGAGAGATAGACATGGAAAATTATTTGGTTGCTTTGTTCTGTGCCTAAACTCTGAAGAGAGAGGGAGAGACACAAACACAAAGGAACCACCTCGGTGGGGATGTGGTGGAAACGTTGTTGAAGAGAGACACGACATATAGATAAGGAGAAGAAACTAACCAAAGCAAAAGAAGGAAGAGAAACGGCAGAACTGAAATGACGGAACCACCCTCACCTTCATTTCTTCCACAGATTCTAGAAATTACAGGTCCCACATTCTCCATATATAAAAATGTTAAATATTATTACTCATGATATTCTTAATAAATAGGTATGAAAAAGGATAAATTATGTTATTTCAGGAATAATTTTACCTTAATTACTTCATTTGTTTAATAACTTACATTAATATATTAATATGCATATATTTATTTAAATGGCCTATGTTTTATTTTTCCTATTTGATTATAAGTTTAAACTTCTTTAATTTTACAAGTTTGATATCCATAATATAAAATAAATTAGGTGAGTTTAAATATAAAAAGCTACTTAATGAAGTTGAGCTAAGATAAAATTATTAATCTTCAAAATATTGAAAAACCAGGTAAGCAATGAGTGTTGGAAATGAGAATTGTGTGAGAACAGTTCCGAATTTGTTTTGACCTCTCGTTACGAACCCTAATTCGGAATTTGATTCACATTACAGGGATCTGAAACAACGTCGTTTCAGTATGATCCACTGCATTGCTGGGTCAATTGTTGAAAAGCGAGTATGAATTATGATCCAGATTGAGAAATTCCTTGTCTGAGTGAAGCTAAACAGAGATGTACCTGAAGAAGCCGTTGTGGAGTGAAACAGGGAAAAGGGAGGGAAGTGCAAAGATAGAGGATGACGGTGCAGTGACCGAAGTCGGAAAGTCGTTGCAGCAGCAGAGAGTGTACAGAGAAGTTACTCTCGCGCTCAGAACGGGGCTCAGAGACGCAAGTGCCGAATTCTCCTTTCTCCGTGTTCGCGCTCTCCGTTCCATCCTCAAGTTTCTCCGTTCCGTTGCGGAGACTGAATCAACCATTGACCTCTTTAATCAAACTCAGTCCATTCCCCAACTCCAAGGTATTCTTTTTTTAAACATGTAATAAAATATGAGAGCAAACTGTCGTTGATCCATGTATTAGTTTATATGCAAGTGTTTATATATTGATAGACAAATCAGTATCAAATAGATTTTATCTAGATTTTGGCTCCCAGAAGGTATTTAATGATACAAAAATATCTTCTCCTACGTGTTCAATAATTCCAGCTGAAGAAGTTTAGGCTGAAAATCTGGATTGGTTCATAACAATAATCTTATCATCCCTCCTCAAGTTGGTGCGTGTAGATTATGGATGCCCAACTTGGCCATTAAGATAAGAAACTGTGATCTACCAAGAGGCTTAGTAAGAATGTCTGACCAATTATACAATGGTTGAGAAATAAGTTCGCTGGATGTTCCCATTAGTAATCTCATATCGAACAAAGTGACAATCAAGCTCTATGTTTTGTTCAGTTATGAGAGACTGGACTTTTAGCAATATCGAGAACTGCTTGATTATCACAAAAAACATGCATAGATTGAGGATGTGAGATACCGAAAAGATCTTTCATTCATTCACAAGTAGTGGTTGTTTATGAATGATTTTTAACTTCTGTAGATGAGCTAGATATTGTATGTTGTTTTTGGTTTTCCAAGAGACCAGTGACTATCCTAATAGCACAAATCATCTAGTACGAGATGGTCGTGATATAGGGCAACTAGCACAAACCACCTAGTATGAGATGGCCATGATATAGGGAAACTAGCCCAGTCAGAGTCGCACCAACTATATAATCTTATGTCACTATCTTTGCACTAAAGAATTCCTTGCCTTAGGTTGTCTCTGAAATATCGAACAACTCACAATGCAGTCTCCCAATGCTCGTGTCTTGGTTGCTGCACAAATTGAGAAGAAGTATGCACATAATATGAAAATTCTAGTCTTGTAAAGCAAAGATAGATAGGTCGTCCTACCAATCATCTGTACTGCTAAGGAACATCTAGGACAACTTCAGCAATTATATCCAATACATATTTTCGCGGGCAAAAGAAAAATACTTGCTGGGGAATGTGCTGCCTCAACTCCAAGAAAATACTTGAGAGCTCCTAGATCCTTCATGTGAACACAAGTGTGCAAGTAGATTTGAAATTAATGGATGACTTCATGGTTGTTCCCACAAATGATAAGGTCATCAACATAGATAAGAACTACAAGATGCAAATCTGATTTCTGTGTTTGCCATAGCTCTGGGGCAGTGGACAACTTGGCGAACCAGCATGTAGGAGCTATGTCAATTTGTAAAGATATTTTCTGAGTTTGCACAACATTTAGGATTGTTGAACGCCAAAACTAGGTGGTAATTTCCTGAACTTCTCTTGGAGCTTCTCATGCAAGAAAGCATTGTGCACGTCCATTTGATGAGTTCCCAATTTCTCGCTGCTGCAACGATGAACACTGTTCTAATAGTCAATGCTTTTGCAACGAGAGCAAAAGTCTATATTAAGTCTACCCCTTCTACATGTTGATTTCCAATGATGTCCATCCGAACTTTAAATCTTTCCGCTATTCCATCATATTTATGCTTTATCTTGTAGACCTACTTGCAACCAAGCGCCTTCTTCTCGAGAGATAAAGGTGTCACTATCCATGTACTATTGGTTTCAAGAGCTTGTATTTCACTTTGCATGGCTTCCCTGCATTTGCTATACCTTACAACTTCAACATAGGTGGCAGGTTCTTGATCTTGTGTAATTGTTGCAAGAAAAATACGATGTGCCAAAGAAAATTTATCACAATTTACATAGTTGGAGGAGGTGAATTGGAGAATGAGTTCATCTTCTCGATTGTGTTAGTTACATAGTCATATAGTCTCGCAACTAAGTGGAGGGTTGTTTTGTTTTGTGTCCTTTGTGAACTAGACCAATCTCATTAGGCTAATGTTTATTTCTTCAAGTGCAGGTTCAGTTGTGCCTTAATCGATTTTCCCCCTCTTGACTTCTATATTTGATTCATGATTGTTTTTAGATAAGTTTGTTGGTTCATCATCTGAGATATTGTCCTATGCCTCAATACTTTGTTCAAAAGGGTCAACAATTGCTTCATTGTGCAAGGATTCGTAGTTGTGGGACTACCACCAGCAAAAGGATATTTTGTCTCAACAAACTCAACGTTCCGAGAAACAAAAGAATCCCATTTCCAAGTCAAACGGTTTCCAACCTTTCTTACCGTATGGGTACCAAACAAAAACACATTTTCTACTTCTACTAGCAAACTTATCTCCTTTTTTTCCTTGGTTATGAACATAACAAACTGATCCAAACTCTCTCAAGTGTTTAATTGAGGGTACTTGGTCATGCAATACTTCAGATGGGGTTTTTGCATTTAACAAATTAGATGGTGTACCATTTATCAAATAACCTACTTACACTTAAAACACATTCTCCCCAAAAATCAGTTGGAAGATCACCTTGAAAACACAAAGAAAGGGCCACATTCAAAATATGATGTTCTCTTTCAACTATTCCATTTTGTTGTGCTGTTCTTGTGCAAGATATTTGGAAAGTAATTCCGTGATCAAGAAAATAACTCTTCATGCAACTGATTTTTGGGTCAACCCAAATCAGTATCAACCAGATATTACCTACATTTTGGTACCTAAAAGGTAATTAGTGATGCAAAAATATCTTCACTCATATAACCATCAATTCCAACTAAAGTTTAGGTTGAAAATCTTGATCGGTTACATATAATAATAATAATAATAATAATAATAATCTTATCAATATGTGTTTGTTCAATGCCATGTGGTGGTGTTTGCAGTGGTTCCGGTTTTGTTTCAGCACTCGCTCAAAGAGAGTGGGGATGATTACAACGAGAGTAAGGTAGGTGACTTAAGCCATATATTTGGTGTGGAACCAATGAAGGTGACGAGTCCTTCCACTGATGCTGAAGTTGCACTTGCTCTTAGAGTCTTGGAAGGGTGTTGTCTGCTGCATCCAGAGAGTACGGCACTTGCCCATCAAAACAACGCCATTCAGGTCACTTTCATTGCTTTAGAATTTTTCATGTTTTCCATTTCTATGGCTATTGATATTGTGAGAAGTGACTTTTCCGTACGAGGTTTATGGTTTTTCACTAGTATTATCAGTTCTCTAATTAAAAAGAAAGGCTCTGAATTCAAAGATGGCAGATGTGATGTTTGCCTCAAGGAAAGGCACACGCAATCTAAAAAGAGAACAACCAAATTGTACCGTAATCCCCTCGTTTCCTGCTTATGGATGGTCTTGTGCTGATTACTTACATCATCAGCACATAGCATAAACTCAAGCTCGGTTACTATTGCCAACATAATTTCTGTTATCTAACCCTCACCTTTTAAAAAAAGAACAATTGTCCCTTCAATTGATACACCCTGATAGCATTAGCTAAAATGGAATGCCAAATAACAACTCTTTCTCGAATCAAATCCAAAGGCAAAATGAAGTTTTTATCCTTTGATTTAAGCATTGCACTGCAATCGAATGCAAGCAAATTGTGGTGCATAAATAGCACAGGTGTGCACAAGACAATCCTTCTTTCTTCCACCGAGGCCTCCAATCTTGAAAAAGATAGAGAGTTATATATTTAAAAATTGCTGTACTTTGCAGGTTTTAATGAATATATTATCCACTCGTGGAGTACTGGAGCAAGGTGCATGCTTAGATGCTTTAATCTCATTGATGGTGGATTCATCATCCAATCAAATGGTAGCCTGACACTTGCCTTCGTAGCATTTACAACTATGTATCACTTTTCTATCGTGTTTGCTCCTTCCTTTTCTCTCCATTCTTTTCCAATTTATAAAAACTTTAGATATCTGAGAGTCTTGGCTTAGCTGATAGGATTTACTGATTGATGTTACACTGGATGTTTAGCAGAGTTTGCTGCTAAAGAATATTCCTTTTTTTAATATATATTCTCTTGATAATTGCCTATCAGGATTTCGAGAAATGTAATGGTATTATGGAAGTTGCTGACCTTCTAAGAGACAAACAAGTGGATGAAAATATCAGGTACTACTTCATACGCCAGACTTGTTCATTTTAATGCTGTATTCTTCTGATACTCCATGCTTGTTAGTTAGTCCTGTAAAATTGTATCGCATTTATGCTTGTTAGTTGGTCCTTATTTCTTCAAGCTATTAGACAGAGACTTGTTAAATGGTATCAGCACAGGGCATCAAAATTTCTAATTTAGTGACCTTCGATCATATAAGATTTATCTTATTTCATATCTTAAATGTAAAGAATATTCTGAGTGGACTTGACATGTCAAAATTTGATGGAGTATAGCAGTTCGGCACTTAGAAAGCAAGCCTGTGCCATAGAAGAGATGAAGGGAGAAACTTCCAAGTAAAATTTTTGTCCCTAACACCATGGAAATGCCACAAACCTTGATCAGAAGGGATAATATCCATCTATCTTCCAAAATATCGGACTTAGTTAGCAAAGTATACCTTTAAATCAGGCAGACAAATTGAGTGTTCAATAAACAGCATAAGCATGTTACTCAAAACTGCGAAGCTATATCATAAGGAGGAAGAGGTGACTATTGGTTACAGAGCATTTATAGCACCTAGAAAAATTTCGTGGAAAGGTTTTTGTGGGGCCTTCTCATAAGTAACCAGCACTATTGTATATGCTTTCAAGTATAACCCTCTCCAAATAAAACATCCTTAACATTTCAAAACAATTGAAACTTACGGAGAGAGGTTGCCAATAAGAAATTGGGACACATTTACAAATGAAAACTCCTGAAGGATCTAAAGTCCAAGTGCAGGCATCTTCGGAGTATTAAATATATGGAAGGAAACAAGAATCAAGAATGCCATGCAAATATGTTACCCCACGGCCCATTAGAAGTTTTTTTCTTCTCTTCAGACTGCTTAGTTTATATAAAGGAATTTCTGTCAGTTAGAATGCACTACAAATTTGTAAACCTTGAAGTATTTAAGCTTGTTGGGTCATACATTTGCTGGAAAGGGATGAAAAATTGTTTGGTTTTTTTCATGTTTCAGTATTTTGTTTGTCATGTGGTGGTTCGCAGTCTCGAGGTAACTCAATTAAAATAATGAAGGAGATTTTGTATCTTAGGTTAAAATGTGGAGAGTTTTTGCTGCTTCTCATTGGACATGTGAATGGAAGGGATTCGACTCCTTTGGCAACTATACATGAAGATACAAGGCGTCTTCTGGGGGAGAAATCAGCTTCCTTGATATGGGCAGCCAGTCAGTTTGGCTCAACACTAGATCCAGAGCAGAGATTAACAGCCCTCCAGATCCAGGCTCGCAGGGTCCTTGAATCATTAGACTTGTACTGAATGTTAAGGATAGCACCTTCAATTTTAGGCAATTCAGAATGTGCTCCTTTTTGTTTGCAAGTTTTGTATGTATATTTTCCTTTTTAATTGTAATAATAATTGTTTTAACAATGTGGTTATGCTTTTGATATACCTTTTTTTTTCAAGTTTTATGATTTTCTTCTACAGCAACTAATCGATGAAAGGAAAGACGGGTGCGAAGTGGATAAATTATCCATCTAACTTCCAAAATATCAGACTTAGTTAGCAAAGTATACCTGTAAATCAGGCAGACAAATTGAGTGTTCCAAAAACAGCACAAGCAAGTTACTAAAACTGCCAATCTATCTCACAAGGAGGAGAGGTGACTATTGGTTACAGAGCATTAATGGCACCTAGAGAAATTTAGTGGAAAGGTTTTTGTGGGGCCTTCTCACAAGTAACCAGCACTATTGTATATCTTACTTAGTATACCCTGTCCAAATAAAACATCCTAAACCTTTCAAAACAATTGAAACTTAGGGAGAAAGGTGACCAATAAGAATTTGGAAAACACATTTCCTGATGAAAACTCCTGAAGGATCTAAAGTCCAAGTGCAGGCATCTCCGGAATATTAACTATATGGAAGGAAACAAGAACCAAGAATGCCATGCAAATATGTTACCCCACGGATTATTAGAAGTCTTTTTCTTCTCTTTTTGACTGCTTGGTTTATATAAAGGAATTTCTGTAAGTTAGAATGCACTTTAATTTTGTAAACCTGGAGGTATTTAAGCTTGCTGTGCCATAGGGATGAAAATTTGTTTGGTTTTTATTCATGTTTCAAGTATTTTGTTTGTCATGTGGTGGCTCAGTCTCAAGGTAACTAGATTAAAATAATGAAGGAGATTTTGTATCTTAGGTTAAAATGTGCAGAGTTTTTGCTGCTGCTCTCTGGACATGTGAATGGAAGAGATTCGCCACCTCTGGCAACTATCCATGAAGATACAAGCCATATTCTGGGGGAGAAATCAGCCTCCTTGATATGGGCAGCTAGTCAGTTTGACTCAACACTGGATCCAGAGCAGAGACTGACATTCCTCCAGAACCACGCTCGTAGGGTCCTTGAATCCTTAGACCTTTACTGAATGTTAAGGACATCAGCTTCAATTTTGGGCAATTGAGAATGTGCAATAATAATTGTTAAGGACATCACCTTCAAGTTTTCTATGTACATTCTCCTTTTTTATTGCAATAATAATTGTTTTTACCCTGTGATTAAGCTATTGATATACTTTTTTTTTTTTCAAGCTTTATGATTTTCTTCCACAGCAACTAATCGATGAAGGAAAAAAGGGTGCGAATTATACTAAATTATTAATATCTTATTATTATTTTCAAAAATAAATTTATACATATAATTTCCCCCTGGGGTTCCTGCTAACCTCACCCGAAATGCACCAATGTTTCATGCACTGCTAACTGTATCGGTATCTTTCTCTTTTAATCAAATCAGAATTCCTGATATTAGTTTTGCGAAGGCTCAATAGTTTATTTTGTCATTATTACTGAGGTTTCCTTAACTTCTGCTCCATCATCTTGAAAACAATTAAAGGAAACAAAATTATATTATTTATTCAATAATTAAGAATATTGATCGTTTTAAAAAATAATTTAATGTGTATTTTTATTGTTGGTGAATAATAGTTCATATTTTAAGATAGATTTGGACGTGTATGGTTAACAATTTAAAGAATCGTTATAATTTAAAAGAAGATTAAATTAGTGGTTCATATAAAATATACATTCCTTGTGAATGGTGACCTCAAATCGATAGCCATGAACTCTCTTCTTGCAAGCTCGCGTGCTTCTTCTCCATTGCTCCCTCTCTTCCCACACTCTTCCAAAACTTTCAATTTTCTTTTCAGATTCAGACTCAGACAAACCCATTTCCATTCTCTTCTTTTCGCCTCTTCCAACTCCAATTTCTCTCCCTTGGTTGTCGCATGTTGCTCCTCTGCACCTTCACCCATTGGATCCAACCCTTCTCAGCAACCCCTTCTCAAAGATCAAACCTTTCACACTCAAATCACAACCCCACAAACCCCTTCATTTCTTTCGCCCTTACCGAAGCTTAACTTCTCTGACCAAGCCTTCTTTCTCCTTGCATTCATCGCTTCCACGGTATGATCCCCTTTTTGTCGTTTTCGGCTGAACTTTTTCTTTTTAGGTTTTCCTATATATTCTCATTAATTAATACGGTAATCTGAGTTGAGTGTTGCATCAACTTGAAGTGACGTTCTCAATTCTCTTAGTTAATCGTTACCTTTTTCTCGCTCGATTTTCTCCTTTCGATTTGAATTAAAATTGTTGCTCTTTTTCTGAAGATGTTTTGACTATCGTTTTTGCAGACATCAGTGGCATTCGCTAGCCTTGTTTTTGCTGCTGTTCCCACCCTATTTGTAAGTTGTCTGTCACATTGGTTATAGTTATAAATGCAGTGTGTATAAACATATGTTATTCTGCCTGGTTGGTTGCATTTGCTTCCTTTTGGTTTAGGGTTTAGGATAAATTGATAATTGAGATTTCAATGTTTAAACTTCTAATTGAGAAGAATTCAAGTTGAACGCAACTGTTCAAACAAAGGATTTTTTTCCTTAGATGGAGGTTTTGATTTTAGATAGTTTTGCCAAGGAGGAACCATCAGCTGTTTGCTGAGTTAGTTAAACACCTAAAGAGGATTTGGAATCTGCATGTGATATCACTTCGACTGCAAAGCGGGCTAGGCTCACTCATATTCCAATTTGGATTCCCTTTTTACGTGACTTATGTCTCAGTTGATGAATGTTAATGTAAATTGATATTGGTTTTTATTTTTATTCTCTGGTGTAAGATCTTCAACTTCTGTTGCATCCAATAGGAACTTTATTAACTTGCCTTACTGGCTATGCCTAGACCTATTTTCTTCGTGTTGTTTTATTTTTTTTCGCTCTATGTTTTGATGCCTAGACATGTCGTATGGCATCCCCTTATTTGTCTTATTTGGATAATTGTTAAGCATAAACAGAATCAAAATACTCATATACCCGTTTTCTTTATCTTCCTTAGGCGATGAGAAATGCTGCAATATCCCTTTCAAAGTTGGCTGATACAGCTCGTGAGGAGCTCCCTAGTACCATGATTGCTATTAGGCTTTCTGGGATGGAAATAAGTGATCTAACTCTAGAACTAAGTGATATAAGGTAACAATGTTTATTATGCTTTGACTCCATTGTTGCTGTATTTCTTTCGATCTTTTTTTTTTTTTTTTTTTTAAATTTTTGTTAATTTTTCAATTATTAACTGTATATTGGGTGTGTTGGGAAAAAATTCAGCTGTACATAACTATGTTCTTCTCAATTCATCAATATTGCAGCTTCACAATTTTGTGCATTGTAATGTATGAATGAACATTTAGTGCCTGTGAGATGGCAATTCAAACACACACATAGTAGTTCTGTTTTATACTACTTTTTGTACCCCTGTCCTAGAGTATCCTTAAACCTGCGCTGAATCCGTTCTTACAGAATCATTGAAGCAGAAACGGAAGTGACATATATATTCATTAAAAGGGTTTATCTCTTATTCTAGTTTTCTAATTTGTTTGAGTTACTGGGTATTATAAACTTGTTCTGAAGATTGACTGTGTTGTTTGCTGTGAGAATCTGTTCACCTTAAGCATTTTGTTTTTCTACATGAAAGACTTGTAAATTGTAATGAGGTATGGACCAAGAGGTTTCCATGCCAGTGATTTGAACAATTTTATAGGATTGTTTCATTCATGATTGCTTTGAAACAGCAAGACCTGGATATTATGAACTTAAATTGGCAAGGAATTGGACCCTTAGGAAAAACTTTTTCCTTCTCATCCTTATTTCTTCATGCAAGACTTGTACTTCTTATGATTGGTTACGTTCTAAAGTTTAGCTGTGCCGGGAGGGATCCTTCTGAATCCTTCAGTTCCATCACTGGAAGATGTGGTTGGTCATTCGCCCAATATTTTGTTAAGTATGCAAGTGAAAAATGCTGGCATACACGTTCAATATGATCAATACAACTCTAAATCTTTTCAGGAAAGTAAATTAATTTTGAACATCTGGCAACTGGTAATGATAAAATGTAGACGCCCTTTTATCAGGAAAGGAATTTCACACACTATTATTGGGTTCAATTTGTGAGAACCCCCACCCCAAATAAGTAGGACCCACAAAAAATTCACCTAATAAAAGAATGTTTAAAAGACTTTGTAAAAAATGCTAGTGTTCCTCTTATTAGGAACTGGTATTCAAAGTCAGTTTTCAACCACATTGCATGTCTTGATCTAATCGTATGTTTTTTGACAATTAGCCAGGAAATAGCAGAGGGATTCAACAAGTCAGCTCAAGCTTTGCAAGCAGCAGAAGCTGGACTCCGACGAATGGGTTCAATGGCACAACAACAAACCGTGTGTACGTATACTGTTTGCTGGGACTTCTTTAATTTTTTTTCTTTTGCATTTTCCCCACTTAATCTTAACTACAACACTTAGCTGCTCTGTTATTTACATGCATCAGAGAAATAAAAAATGGGGGTAGGCAAACACACTTGATTTTTTCCAAATCTTCCTATTGTGGGTTGATACAGTGTGTTTCATTTTTCAGAGGATGATTTCTGTAAGAACACTCAGGTCTTTGCAATTGAATAATACACCCCCACACAAATCGATAATCAATCTCTTTCCACCAAACTAGAAGTTTGAATTCCATTTAACAGCTTAAAACATTGAATTATTAAGTAGTCAATTTTCTTTCGAGCAAGCAAAAGAGATCCAGTATTGGAGCACTTGTTGAATGGGGACACATGGGGTGATATCAGAGTAGTCTTGTCTTTCTTCATTGTTAGTCTGATTATAGTTTGGTTCAATACAGCCATGATCCAAGAGAGGGCGAATTTGCCTGTAATTTCTTTGCAACCTGCTGTTGCCGGAGCTGCTAGAAAGACTACTAGAGCAGTTGGCAGAGCCACAAAGAGCTTGTTCAATATCATTTCAGGAAGGCAAGACACAGCAGAATGTGATGATGACGGAACTTACGTATGAGAAATCTGATTAGTTCAACTGAAATTTTCTTCTGTGTGAATATTCCATTTGCTCAATGCACACGACCCAGATAGTGTAGGAGGAGGATACTGTAAATTCAACCGAAAACTATGTGAACAATTGAACATCTTCTGTTGTGATATTTAGGCATGTCCTTGTTAAACACAGCTTACTAATACTAGTATTACTACATAAACGTGCAGTTATAACTGCTGCACTTAGTTGGCATTTACAAACGCCATGCCATACAAAGTGTCTTGCTGAGGAGCAATTTGCGTTGAAAATGATCTTGTAGTATAGAGGCGCCAATTTTTTCTTTTTCTTTTAAAGCATCTGATATTATGTTTAATCTCCAGTAAACTTAAAGAACATGGTATCTAATTTAGGTGAAGATTTTTTTAAATTATCATAATTTACAGGCTTAAATAAATTTTAATTCTTCATAAATTGTAAATTTTGCTTATGGTTCTCAATAATTTTTTCTTCCGCTTTTGTCTTTGATAAATTTTTTATTTTGCTTTTGATCCGTACCGTTTACGTGCAATCGTTGAATGAAACGTCGTTGGCTTAGTTAAACTGATACATGTAATTTTGTTTTCGTTTTGATCTTCAATAAAAAAATCCATTTTGGTTTTCTATTTTTTTTTTTTATGTTTTAGTCATATTTCTTTATTTATATCTTTAAAGTGATGGATTGTTTATTAAGCAATAAAGTCAATGATTGTATGGAATTAACTTGTTTTTTGATGAAAAATATATTCAATGATGCATACTATTGGAAAAAGATTAATACTATTGCCTCTCAATGATGCACGAATCAAACATCGGTTGGTTTGGAAATTTTATCATTTCAATTAAATTGTTATACTAAAATGAAATAATTTTTTTTGTACAATATATTCAATTATTAACTTTTTAAAGAATAGTATTTATTTATTAAATTGATTCAATTAGAGTTGAAAAAAATTAGTATCCTTTATCTTAATTAGAATTAGAGATGAATTTTACTTTTAATTGAATTTTAGTAAATATCAAATATATTAATAGAATATTTAATAAAAATTGAGAATCAGTTTGATAGTTGAACAATAAATTAAAATAAACCCTATAAGAGATAACTCTTGTAACTTCATATTACTTACATTGTTCCCAAAAAAATATGAAAAGATTTGATAAATATAGACTAAACCACAAATTTACCCTTTTTAATTCTTAATTTCAAATTTGAGTCTCTATTCAGATTTTGCAAAATTCGCCATTTTTATTCGATCATAAATTTTATATGCATTTATTTACATTATTTTTACATATTAATCAATGAATTTATTTCTGAATAAATATGTTAGGAATAAAGAAATAAATATGTCAAAATTGAAGTTTGAAGTGGAAATCTTAGACAATATGTAGATTATGCTGCGGACAAAAAAAAAATTAGGGAACCAAAAATATGAAATAAAAAAAAAAACATACAATTTAATCTAATCTTAAATGAATTATCATAAAAAATTGTTCTCCTCATGAAAAGTTTTATTTCTATTTCACAAAACTTTTCTATTTCAGCAAACATTTTTCTTGGTTTTTTCTTAAAAGGCAAAATATTTGTAAGTGCAGAAGGGAATAAGACTCTTCATCTTGGTTTCGAAGGTTCCCTAACTGTTAAGGTTGTGAAATTGTGGGGTGTGAGGAAGATGGAGAAGGAGAAGCAGAAAGAATGGATATTATCAAATTCAAAGGTTTGTAAAAGGTGCAAACAGAGCTATGATCCAAACTCCAACACTTCAACCTCTTGCCGTTTCCACACTTCTTTCTTCGTTTGTCGCCGTCACGACGATCAAAAGAGGTACCCTTTCTACCAATTTGACCTCTCTTTTCTAAAGCTCCAATTTTTATTCACAATCCTATCAAATTCCTTTTTTCCCTCTTTCTTCTAAAAAAATGGTTAATTATCGTTATGAGCATCATGTTCTTATATCAGTGTTTTAGGATTTTGATTTAATGTCATGTTTTGTCACCTTTTTTTATGATTGATTGCTTATTTCTCATCTATAAATGGCATGTCATTTTTCATTTAGTGCAACTTGTGTTCTTCTTCTCAGCTTAGAACATGCACAAGCTTGTGACTTCATCGTAGCACTGCCAACATTTTTCTTTATTACCAATTTTTTTTCTGTACCAATAATTTGAGAACAAGGCTTAAGATATATACCTAAGTTTGTTCATTTTTTTTTTTGTTGAGAGAAAAATTGCATTGAAAATACATCAATTCAGGTATCAATATGGATACTCTAATATCCTTTGTCGATCCTTCCTCTTCCATCGGTTAAAAGATTCGACATTGCAATGGCCCCTCAAGCCCCTACCAAGTTTGCTTACCACTTGAACAACCTCTTGAGGGTCACTTCACTCATTTTTGACATAAAATACTACTAGAGGAGAAAAAAGATAAACTTGTTTACCAAATAGGGTTGATAAGCTAGTCATGCAGCACCCACAACTTGCATAATGCTTTTAGAAGAAAAACTCTGGGCAAAGCAGTGGTTATAAGCCACAATTTAAGCAAAACAATGTAATAGAAATTTCTGGATTTAGTTGTGGTTGCACATGATGATTTACATAAAACATACACTTTCTGTAAGTGTCGTAGCCTGATTTTTTGAGACCATAAATTTTAAGAAGGATGGAATATTTTCATCTGTGGCTGTTACATTTGTTTTGGTTGGAAAGAACCTTTTTGTTTCTGCCTGTAGCATGTTGATGATGGATAGAGCCCCAGTTAGGAGAGTAGTTTTGATGTTATGGCTAGATGTAGATAGAGATAACAAAAAAGTTTTAGTGTGTATGTGAATATGATTCATAATAAACCTTTAAAACATCACTTTATGCTTCTAACTGACTCCATCTAGCAAGAAAAGGTTTAGCTGTTGTACTAAGGCTTTAAGATTTCATTTAGCTGTAAGAAACTAAGAATGTTTAGTTCACTACTTTCCTAGTTTCCTTCTTTTATACAATTTACAACAGTCAATACTAAGTTTGACTGAAGCCTTCCAACATTGAGAAAGTTTCTGATATATCTTCCTTTCTTGATTATTTCTAATACTGTCGCATTGGTATTTTCACTAACCAAAAGTCTTGACAAGTTTTCTGACAAAAGGGATAATTTGTCCCAGAACATAGCCATTGTGTAACAAATTCTCGGATCCTGTTTGTTTTTGGAGTTCCAGAGGCATATTTTTACGTGAGTCTTTAAGCTCTGGCACTTAAATCAGGACCGTGGCCAGAGGAATAAAAAGATTCTAAATCTTGCAGCAAAAAAATCCTTAATAAACCAAAGCTTAATATGCCAATGTGGTACTTGGACAACTAAAATTGGAAGATGTTTACGTGTAAGTTAACATAAATCAGGAACTGTGGATATTATTAATGTTTTTTTTCTTCAAAGGCAATGGTATAGACAGCCTGCCACCAATTATTTTAGGAGTGAAGTTTTAAGCTGACCAGATCTTAGACTTGACTTCACCTTATCAGGTGAATGTGAATGCCAGGCTGGTGACCTGAAAATTTATATCTTTTCAAGTTCAATTATTTACCATTCCCATATTCTGTCATTTATTGATTTTTTAATTATGAAGGTACTATGAATTGGGCCCGGATGATCCACCTTATGCTGCAAAGTTCTATGACTGTTGTGGGGCTGAAGACCCTGAAGCTTCTGGTTGCACAACCAGTTTTCATGTCTCTTATGACGAAGACTGATGTAATATCTCACTCTTACTAGTTATTAATGGACAATCTACTATCATACTTGTCTCTTTTTCACCATTGTATGTTTCCAGATTCTTCATCTATACTTTTTTTATGGAACAAACTGAGTGTGATGATAATCTTTTCTTCATTTCTAATTTGTAATGATTTTCAAATTGCTTTTGACTAACCTTTCATAGGATAATTGGGGCCAGACAAACTTGACTTGCCTTACCTTTTAGGATTTTTTTTTTAATTTTTTATAGTGGTCTACAATTTTTTGAATAAATTACTTTTTTTATTTCGTTTCAGGGAAACTCCTAACTTGTTTAATATTACACTGACACTATATATTACACTAACCCTTAATTGTTTGAAAAATATTACAACTTGTACCCTTAGGAAGTATTATTGTAATTTATATTAGTTTTTGTCTCTTTTGCTGTCTAATTATAACATGATATGATTTGTTTTAAAAGAATCACATTATATGATTTATATAATCTATGCTATTTCTGTTTTTATCTCTTTTTCTCTCTCTAGATGCCATCTACCATTTAGTTTCCACCCACCAGTTTTCTTGCAGTCAGATGCTGTTCAGGCTGGTCTCCTTTTAAGAAAGTCTACCTATAGGAGCCCATCAACACAGTTAGGTTTTCTGCTTCTTTTAGTTTATTTAATATATTACTAATATTGACTCTAATAATAAGACATGGTTTAAACTTGATGCTACCTAAATAAAAAGGCTAAGAATGCAGGGAACTTATTTTCAGTAATGGTCAACAATGCAGGGGACTATTTACTATCTTTATTTTGAAGTTGGCTAAAATTGATTTTAATACAACTAATCATAAATGTGTGATGGTAATTGAGATCTACATTCAAGTCATTTTGTATATTTTTTTAATCAACGAAGGTTTGTTAATGTGTTGTTTTTTTCTTCGGGGAGATATTATTGCAAGATAATATATACTTAAGTGAATAAATTAGTTCAATCAGCAAGAAATTCATAAATATAAAAATGAACAACATTATTTTTGTTTTAGTATTTGATTAAATACAATCTTCAAATTGATTTAAAATCAAATGAATATATATTACTTTAGGTATATTTGAATATCTAAGATAATTCATAATCTATTTCAAAGAAAAGTACATTACTTAAAGTGCACTCAAACCACTGGCACATGAAGCAGTCTACTTTTAGCCTGAAGACTTTTTGCTTTTTCCATCGAGTACTTCTGTAGTGTAACAATTAAATTAGGAAACATTATTGTATAATATGGTACCACAATGTGGGTATGCATATATCCAAATCAATTTCTATGTTACACAGTTAGAATTTATTAACTTTTTATTATCAGTTGAAAAATTTTAAGTGTTACAAAATCTACCTGTGGGGAATAATGTGAGTACCTTCTCAAAAAAATTGATCAAGATCATAAAGATGTAATGGATATCATGCTAAGAAAAATCTTCAAAATTTTGATTCGAAGGAGTAAATTATTGACATTTCACATAATTAGTCTTGATCTAATTTGGATCATTTTTTCACTTTTTATATACTCGAAATTGAAGACACAATAAATAAAGAATAATTTGAGCTCCCCCAACTACTATTCAAATGCATGGAATTTTGACAACTACCGAAGTGAATTTTTTCTTTCCAAAAAGTTGATGAAAGCAAGAAGAATAAAAGAGGAACTGGTCTGACATTTTGCATGTTACAAAATCGTTGGGGCGATTATTAATGAAAGGAACTGCAGTTGCAGCAAAACAACCAACTAACGTGTTTGTTTGTCATGAGTGGCGTTGGCGTGGTCTATTTAATTAAAGTGAAAATGAGAGTTCTTTGAGATGGTTGCAAAAGAAACAACATTAACTATTCTGTGGTTGATTAATTCATTCAAATTAAGGATTTTGAAGGGACAAACCAAACAAACAATATTACTTACACAACATGCCCCCCACCTCAGAATGATGATGTTACATGTTTGCTGTCTGTCTTTGTGCCTATCTGAATCTCCCATTCCCAATTGCAAACCTCATCAATTTTTTCCATTTTCATTTTCATACCTCTTCCCATGTGCATGCCAGTTGTCTCAAACTCCCCAGCTTTCTCTGCTAGCTTCTCACGCTACACATAGTACATAATCAGGGTAAACTATCTATACTTGATGTAAATAATATTTGAATTATAGTGTTTAAATAATAATGCGTTGCTTTTATGGTTTATATGATAGGGTGAACAAGTATGCAGAAGAGAGAAGTTACTGCATAACGCAATTAACATTATTGGTTGAGACATGTCATGTGAGTGATCATGTGGATGGTATACAAACAATGACTACTAACCTAATAATATCAATATTTATTTTGTTATCGACTACTAGCACGAGTCAATCCCTAATAAATTTTTGTGGCCTATTGCCAAATCTATTGAAATAAATTGATCAAGTTCAAATTAGAAGTGATTTTAACGAAACAAATAATATATTAAGTTTATTTTGGATTAGTTAATCAGTTATAATGATTGCTGTAAACTAGAGTGAAGATGGGTTAAAGCTAAAGCAGTGTTTAAGTTGAGTAAACAATATTCAACCAAACGTGATGCTGCTGTTTTGTCAGAATCGCAACAACTAATTAGCATTTTTTGCATTTTCTTAAAAAAAATTAATGTTTATATAAATCGTGAGTTGACCCAGAGACTCAAAATGGGGATGTGTAAAGTCAAACATGCTTCTCCATCTCCTCAAAGTTTCCATTCACAGCAAATACACAAAATTATATAAACTGTTTATTTTTCCTATACATATATGCAAAGAACATTGGATTTTAATTTGTTTTTTGTGACACCACATAAATCGAAGTCTTTCGTCAACTTTAAAGTTATATTCAAATACAACAAATTATGAGACAATTAAAGTAAATTGTGATTGTTCCAACTTCAAGTATAAATACAACAAATTAAGAGACAATTCAAGTAAATTGTGATTGTTCCAACTTAAGTATCTGACTTCGACTCCTAATTAATATAAGATTATTAATAAATATAAGATTATTAATTGTATTAGAATAAACCCTCCAATAAAGTCAAGAAAACTCAGTTAAAATTATTGTTTTTATTCACTTTTCAAATTTTATTGATGACATTAATGTTTTGATTTCAGTTCTGATCTCAATTCGATTAAATTTAATTAACATATTGAAGGTATTTTCAATTTTAGAACTTAATGTTTCATCATGATTTCTTTTTAAAAGATGTTTGGAATAATTAAGAAAAAATATATTTAAATTATCTTTAGTCTTGATTTCTACTTCATATAAAACTATTAATTATATCTTTTAAAAAAACTATGATTTCATGATTTTTTTATTACTTTATCTTACATGTGACTTTAGATAAAAAGATGTTCTTTTATAGATATTTTTTTTATAAATTAATGTTGTTCCTATTTGGACAATCAAGACTTTTATAGGATAGTTGTAGAGATTTTCAAATTTGATATTAAGAAATTGTTGGCAAATATACTGAATGTTTGAATAAAAAAAGGGGAAGAAGAATAAAATAAAATTATTGGCAAGCTAAAATGAGACAAATGGTATTTTTTTAGGGTTAAAAACTGCTAAAAGTAATAAAACTAGTCCTCGAAGATAGATTTCTCACCGTTTAAATATACTACAAACTGATTTCTATAAATTCGTCTCTCATAAAAGTGTGAATTTTATCTTTATGTGAAAATTTTATTTTAGCTGTATTTTGAAAGACCATAAACAACTACCAGCTTCAATTGAGATTATAATAAAATTTATATATTCTTTTTTAACAATCATATTATTAATAGAATGTAAGTACGAAAAGATCTTTCTCAATTATATTTTTTCCATTCTCATATAATAAAATCTAAACCATACCTAATATATAGTTGAGGATTATGGTGAATTCCTCTTATTCCCCCACATTTTCTTATTAGTACTATTAACTCTCCTTTCAAAAATAGGTGTATATATTAAAAAAACGGTGTATATGTTTAATTAATCTTCAACATTGCGCCCAATGATGAAAAACATTGAAATGTCATTATCGACAGTTGTGTATAAAATAGTAACTAAATAAAAAGCGACTTCAAATTATGACCTTTAATTTAATATCGTCATCAAATTTTTTTTTCATATAAAAAACGTATTATTCGAATCATCACCGACAACCTGAAAAAGCTATTTCTAACGAAATAATCACCACAATTGGATATATAAGTATGTGGAGTGAAGTTATCATCACTGATTCAATTTAAAGTTGTACCTAATTTTTATTTTTAAAATGAAAAATTAAAATGAGTTTTGCCACATCCACAAGATACATAGATAGATAAAGGATTCTTGGTTGCTAGTCAGTTTCTTACCCTCCATACCAAAGTTGATCTCATGCCAACTTTAATTTTATATTAATGTAAAAATTATATTGTCAATAACTTTATATAAAAAAATTAGTTTTATTAATACAATCATTAAATTATAATTTGATGTTACTGTGATTATATATATTAAAGCAGCTACTTCTTTTACCTTATTTGTCACTACAAAACCAACCATAACTACAAGATTAAGGATAAATTTGCCTTTCATTTTTAAGTGAGTGAATGGGCTGAAAACTAGAATCAGATATGAGAAAGGAGATTAATGGAATGAACATCTAAATCTAACCAGTTCGTATAACAAAGTGAATTAATTAATCTAATTGATTAGAAAACCCCATTTTGTCACTTATATCTACATTCAATATATTATCACATTCAAAAGATAGTGATCATTATGTTCCCTTTTAGTGATAAGATTTTTGAACAAAAAAAACTGTTTTTATACGTTAGTTTTTAAATTTTAATTATATCCTTAATTTAATTAATGTAAAAATGGAAAAAACAGTTATGATAACGTTGGGAGAAAATGTAATAATATATAATATTTATTAAAATAACAAAACATTATTTATGTTGGTGAAAACTCAAATTTTTAAAGAAGAAAATTAAGTTTCTAAAAAATGAAAAATAAAGAGAGAATAAGTATATTACTTTTTTAGTACCATATTTAATTTGTTAACAACTTTTTTTGAGTAAGATACATTAGCAACCTTGATTAAGTGGAACAAGATAGAACCCACATTAATATCTTAATATTCTCTCATCATTGATTGAGATACACATAGACTCTAGGAGCTATAACAAAACACTGATATATGCCATCATAATAAAGTTTTTCTTATAATAATACTTTTTTACGGATTATCTATTATCCAAAGTAATTATGAAGGTACATATATTATTCTCTTAACACGATTTATTCTATATATAAATAGACTCATTTAACAATGCTGAATCTCTATTTAAAGAACTTTTTAAAATTTAATAATCTCAAAATAAGTGCAAAAATCAATAATCTTTACAATTCCAACATCATTCATTATTTAATTGAATATTTTGAATTTCAGAAATTATTTTAAAATTGTAATGAAAAAGTGAGTGGAGAGGTGTTTTGTTTGCTTTACCTCTGAAAAAGTTACTGATAAAGAGAGTCCCATAATGGTAATAGTAACAGTAACAGGATTACTTTTGTCCTTCCATCACCTCCCACATCGACCAGAACAGAGAGGAAAAAACGGTTAACAATAAATGAATGAATTAGAGAGAGAAAGACAGAGAGAGAGAGAGAAAAAAAAAAAAAAACAGAGAGAGAACAGAGTGTGTGTGTGGACACTCTGGACCAAAGAGAACCAGCTCAAATTATTTGGTTTCTGCTCTGTAAATTCCCTCTGCATCTTTTCTCATCACACTCTCACTCACCAACTCAAACTCTTCAACTAACGCTTAACCAATATTATTTCTTCTTTTTCATCCTTCCCACAATGTCAGAACTCTGCCATTTTTAACTCTGCAAACGCATCGCCTTTTGGCCTTTTCTTCTCACTCACACAACTTCCGCCATCATGGCTTCAAAATCTAGGTGAGTCAAACTTTCTGGGTTCTCAAGCTTCCAATGAAAGATCTGATTTCGGTTTTCACCACTCTTCTTTTTTTGTGAATTCTGATTGCTCTCTGCTTGATGAGGTTTGATCTGGTAATTATGACTTGCAATTATGGGGTTTCCTCCATTTTTTCTCTCCAACTTCCACTTTTTCGGAGTGTTCATCTGATGGAAATTCAGTGTTTTTATATGAACTTTGTGTCTGCACTCTGCAGTTCGAAGTTGGCTTTCACTTCTTTTTCGTATTTGTTTCTTATTTTGGCTCCTTTTTGTACAATTCTGTTGGTTCAGGGTTCTTGTACATCACTGTTTGTGTCACTATGTGCTGTTCTCTCTCTAGTTTTGTTTGTTTTTTTCTTTGGGTTTGGCTTGGCACTGATTCTGGATGCTGAATTTGGCGTACGAGTTGCTTTATTATTGCGTAGATAGTTAGATCCATGTATCTGATTGGATATGGTTATTTTATCTTGTACTGTGTGTCCCATTTGAAGCATTATTGATCTGGTGTTTTCATTATGAATTCGTAGACCCAATCTATCTGAAAATCCCAGCAAAGGATCAATGGCGGCTCCTAGAGTGAGTAAAGCTAGCAAAGTAGTGTCCAAATCAGAATCTGAGTCACCATCCCCTTTGCAAAATTCGCGACTTTCTGTGGAACGATCTCCACGATCTGTTAATTCAAAGCCAACGATTGAACGCAAATCACCAAGACCCTCCGCCACCCCACCTGATGTAAGTTACAGATTGCACTTAAGGTCCTCTCTTTCTTTCAGATTTTGATCATATCAGTAAATGGTTGCACTTGAATTGCCTCATTTCGATTTTTTTAAGAAGCTATTGGACTTCCTAATATCTCAATTTGCGTGGAAATTTTTTGCTCTAGGATGCATCTCAATTCGCCCTGTTTTTTGTTGGAAAATGCTGCAGATTTTTCTTCCATTATTCCTTAAAATTGATTAAGAAAAATGTTTTATTTAATCCATTTTAAGAGTATCAGCACTCTGATCTGTGCTTGTGTATCCTTGGTTTGTCAGAAACAACCCCCCAGAGCTGCAAAGGGTTCAGAGTTGCAGAACCAATTGAATCTTGCTCAAGAGGACCTAAAGAAAGCGAAGGAGCTGCTCATTCAAGCTGAGAAGGAGAAGCTAAAAGCAATTGATGAGTTGAAAGAAGCACAGAGAGTTGCTGAGGAAGCAAATGACAAGCTCAGGGAAGCATTGGTGGCTCAAAAACGTGCCGAGGAGAATTCTGAGATTGAGAGGTTCCGAGCTGTGGAATTGGAGCAGGCTGGTATTGAAACTGTGAAGAAGAAGGAAGAAGAATGGCAGAAAGAGATCGAAAGTGTCAAGAACCAACATGCTCTGGACATGGCTGCTCTTCTCTCCACCACGCAGGAGCTTCAGCGGGTGAAACAAGAACTTGCCATGACTTGTGATGCAAAGAGCCAGGCATTGAATCACGCTGATGACGCAACTAAAATCGCCGAGATTCAGGCAGAGAAAGCAGAGTTTTTGTCAGCTGAATTGATGCGATTGAAGGCCTTACTAGATGCAAAACTCGAAACAGAGGCCGGTGGAAATCAGGTCATATCGAAACTGAAAACAGAGATAGAAGCTCTCAATGAAGAACTTGAAAAAGCAAAGGGTTACAGCGATAAGTTGTCAGAGAAAGAAACTTTCATTGAACAGCTTAATGTGGAGCTTGAAGCTTCAAAAATGGCTGAATCTTACGCCCGTAGCCTGCTAGAGGAGTGGCATAAGAAGGTTGAGGAACTGGAAATGAGAATCGAAGAAGCAAACAAACTGGAGAAATCTGCATCAGAGTCTTTGGAATCTGTGATGAAACAGCTAGAACGAAGCAACGATTTGTTGCACGAAGCAGAATCTGAAGTCACTACTCTAAAAGAGAAGGTGGGGTTATTAGAAATGACAATTGGGAGACAGAGAGCTGATGCTGAGGATTCAGAACGCCAACTTCGCACGGCCAAGGAAGAAAGTCTTGAAAAGTCAAAGGAAGTTGAGGCTCTGAAGTCTGAAATTGAGAAGGTTAAGGAAGAGAAAGCTCAGGCTTTGAACGATGAAAAGCTTGCAGCTTCTAGTGTGCAGACCTTATTGGAAGAGAAAAACAAACTCATCAGTGAATTGGAGAATTCTAGAGATGAAGAAGAAAAGAGTAAAAAGGCAATGGAAAGCTTAGCTTCTGCATTACATGAAGTATCTGCAGAAGCCAGAGAAGCCAAGGAAAGTCTACTAAACATCCAAGCTGAACGTGAAAGCTATGAGGCTCAGATTGAAGATTTGAAGTTAGTATTAAAAGCCACCAATGAAAAATACGAGTCCATGCTTGATGAGGCACGACACGAGATTGATGTTCTTGTATGTAGCATTGAAAATTCCAAGAGTGTCTTTGAGAACTCCAAGGTTGAGTGGGAGCAGAGAGAGCTTCATCTGGTGAGCTCCATAAAGAAAAATGAAGAAGAGAAGGTATCTCTGGAGAAAGAAATAAAAAGATTGCTTTATTTGCTTAAAGAAACCGAGGAAGAAGCTAATATGAACAGGGAGGAAGAAGCCCAGTTGAAGGAAAATTTGAAGGAAGTTGAGGCTGAGGCAATTCAATTGCAGGAAGCTCTGAAGGAAGCAACAGCAGAGAACATGAAATTGAAGGAGAGTTTATTGGATAAAGAGAATGAGTTGCAGAGTATGTTTCAAGAAAATGATGAACTTCGGATAAAGGATTCTGAATCTACCAAGAAGGTGGAGGAGTTATCCAAGTTGTTGGAAGAAGCTACAACCATAAACCACAATGAGGAAAACGGGGATCTTACTGACAGTGAAAAAGACTATGATTTGCTTCCTAAAGTAGTTGAATTTTCTGAAGAGAATGGACATGTAGGAGAGGACATTTCAAAGGTAGAACCTTCACTGAATAAGGAGGAACTCGAACAAAACCCACCAGAAGAAAGCATTCCAAAACCTGAGGAAGTGAGTGAAAACATTGGATCTCCGAATCCTGAGGAAGTGAGTGAAAAAGTGAAGGAAGAAGAGACCAAAGAAAAGGTGGTGGATTCAGAAGAAGTTGAATTTAAAATGTGGGAGAGCTGCAAGATAGAGAAAAAGGAGTTTTCTCCGGAGAGAGAAGCGGAGCCAGAATCATTTGAAGAGGAAGTTGAGTCAAAGGTAGAAGAAGGTGGTGAGAGCTTTGATAAGATAAATGGAAATGCTGTAACAGAGAACATTATTGATGAACCAAAACAAGAACAATTGAAGAAGAAGAAAAAGCCTTTACTTGGCAAGTTTGGAAGCCTGCTGAAGAAAAAGGGTGGTGGGAACCAGAAATAGAACACTATTCAACCATTGAAGATTCAGTTGTTTGAACATGTTTTGTATGATTTTTGCTTCTTCTCAGAATAGAATTTTTATGGGATCACAAGGCTTGTAATATTGTTTAGGATTTTTGGGTGTTTCTTCTTTTGGATTGTGGTTCTCCATGTTAGTGGCAAATTGTATGTTATGCACAACCCTTCTTCTCCTCTGTTCCTCCCTTGCCCTCTTATCTAGATTTCAAGGAAAGGAGTGGCAAGTTGGATTGTATTTTTACATCATCCCAAATTCAAATCAAAGTTCAGAAAGTTTGATTTTTTCCCTTTTTATGTTGTTTCCATTTCTTTCCCATACATTCAACTTGTAATTAATTTTCTTCTTCAAAAACTTTTGATTCATTTTACCAATACATTTACCTTTATAGAATTTGATGTTTCCACTTTAACATGTGTTGGTTGTGGTTGCCTTGTTACTCATTTCTATCCCTGAAATGTTTTTCTTAGGTCAATAATGAAATGAAAAAAAAAATCCAAATATATCACTTCTCTAATTGAAACACATAATGGCTTCAAAATCAAATATTCTGCTCATTAAAATGTCCTTTACAAATTCCGAATAAAAATCATATAAAACAATTGTTTAAAAAAATTAAACTAATGAAAGGAATTACACCACATTAAAGTGTTTATTGTATAGAGATTAAATTCTGTGATTAGAAAAAAAGTCAAATATTGAGAGTCAATCAAATAATGTTTTTATGCAAAGTTAACAAAGTCGACTTTTTTTTTTCTTAAAAAAAAAAAAAAAAAATTCTTTGAAATAAAAGATAAAAATAGATAAAGGGTTTTGATTTTAATAGGTGCAGTTATAACAAATCTCAATTGGTAGAATCAAAATGGTGCATAAAATTTATTTAGAAACATCAATCCAAACACTGACTCGCCTTCCACTCTCTAGTTTGTCTTTTCATTTTTATGGACAAATTCACACTCATGTAATACACATACGAAGAATCTAATATAAAAAAAAAAGTATGGCCTAAACAAGGATAAGATGACTGAATAATACAAAGTTTAAGTAAATATATACATTAAACTTAATTTATTGTTATTTTTAATGTATCACAAAACTATAACTGTTTATAAAATATGTGTCATTAGTCATCTCTTCTAAAGTTTATCTCAAATATAAAATGGGTAAAATAAAAAATAATAATTAACCTACGTTCATTAGGATTAAATATTTGAAAAGAAAAAAAATCCAATTCATCTTAATTTTTTCTTTTCTTTATGTGCTTAACTTTATTTTATTTTTATAAAAAAATTATATTTTTTATATAACACTTTTACTTTATTTTTCTAAATCCAATTAAATAATTTTAACGAAGCTAAATAAAAACTATAACATTTAATTTATTGCGATTATTGGTGTAGTGTATTAAAGCAGTTTTGCATTTATTTTTCTTTATAAATATAATAGTGTATCAAAACAGTTTTATACATGTAGTTTAGTTTATAAATATGAATATTTTTGGCTAGGTCCTTCCTTCTTAATAACAGACATGGATTCACAAGCTTTCAATTGTTTCTTTTGTATAACCAATCAATTTGTAACTACATCCAATTCTCCAATCCAACTCAAAAATTAGACAACATTAGGCGTTACCTACAATTAATATCTCAGACATAAGTGTTGTGTGTGTATATATAAGGAAATAGTGAAAATTTATAAAAACTAATAACAAATTAATTACATGTTAATATTCTGAATTTGGTATATATTATTTAAATATTTTATATTTTACATTTTTTTTGGACGGGATATATTAGACATATTGCCCTACTTAAAAGTATAATATACAAAATTAAGATAATAAAAGTTGATATTTGTACTTGAATTGTATTACAATGATGATATGGAATAATTTAATAAATGATTTATAATTGATGTTGATACGTTTATTTATGAGTTGTTTCTCTTTGCTTTAGATAAAAACCAGTAAAAGTAGTGTCACCTAACGGATAAGAAAGCTCATCTTTTAGGCAAATGGTAGATAATAAGGAAGATTTTCGTGGTGCCTTTTAGGTCTTAGTAAATCGGCGTTTGAACAACACGTTTTGTTAAGGTTTTCAGAAATTTGACTTTAATTTATCTCTTTTTTATGTTTAAATTTTTTTTATGCTTGAACACTAAGTGCATCTTTATTGTAAACATTATTTTTATAAGATTTTAATTTAATTTTCATGAATTTTATAGTGTCATATCAATTTCAAGTGGAAAAATAAGACAAATCAGTCTCAGTAAAAATGAAAAGATGATATAAGTTTACGTGTCCAAAGTTGAATTTCGTTCTGTTTTCCAAATTGATTAAACATTTATCCAATAGACGGTTTTACTAAATATTGTGATATTATTATTAGAGTTTAATGTTAATTTGAATATCATTCAATTATGAATAATTGTGGGTATGAATTTTAAAAGAATAATATCTTTTGACATGAGATATTTATTGTTAAGTAAACATATTTAGCATACATTATCACAAGAAGAAAAACTTACATAAATATTTTGTTAAAAAACAGTTTAAAACTATTTTATTTGGATGAAATTATTCTATATTACCCGTGCATAACATTTCTCTCTCTCTCTCTCTCGTTCTGACTATGATCATTACTATTTGAACACGTCAATTTATTAATATTGAAATATTTTAATTGGTGAAAAACCTTTGGAAATTGATGAGAAAAACGTAGTGAAAAAGAAAAATCAACAATGATTTTCTAATCCAATTACTTATAAATCTGACTTCAAATTAAGTGAAAACAGTGTCTAACAAAGTTCACAATTTAAATCAAATAACGTATGTGTCATTGTTTATATACACGCGGTTCTTTAAAATATTTTGGACGAGAAAAATTAATGTAATAATTTTTTTTCAAATATTAATATATGTAGTTGAGAGACTTACAAAATCAAGTTAAATACTTATTTTAAAAATTGAATATTAATTTTTGTGTAAAGCATATATAGTTCTTTGATAGTATTGTAAAAACACAGCAGATATAACTCATAAAACAATATAGTGCATGATCTAATATAATTGTAGAAATAGACAAGACTTTTAAGAAAAAGTTGATGCCTACGAAACAATATATTATTATTCTACAAAATAAATTACAATCTCCATGCTGCATGAGCCTATATACGATACAATGAACCTTGTATAAACATGAATCCATCTTCAAGTTCATAGGAACCAACCAACTATTTCTAAATGAACCATGTTTTGATCACAGAGATCAATGATAATTCCTATCATAGCAGTTGGCTACTACTGGTTACACTCTTGGCTGCAAATAGGTATGGAAAAATCAGTATAATAAAATAAGCACAAGTGGAGCTAAAAAATAGTGCAATAATATAACCATGACATAAAAGTTACTTACTCTATGAGATCTTTCCAATAAGCATCGCTTGCTTCTTCATACATGAAATCTCCCCACATTTCAAAGGTCGTTGAAGTGGAAGAAGGGTCGGAAAACTCATTTGGGTTTACCTTGTTTTCCATCTGCTTCCCAGTAGAACATTCTGGTGAGGCTGAAACAAGATTTGGAAGAGAATCTAATGGTGTTGAAAAAGAATAAGGGGCACCAAGTTGTTCATCAACCTTTTCAGATTTCATGTTGCTTCCTCCATTCATGTGAGTGGCTAGAGTTTGCTGCTGAGGAGGGGCTTCAAAGCTTTGGAAGTTTGGCTGATTCTGAGAAACAAAACCAGTTGAACTATTGTAAAGGGTTTGGAGCTTGGAATGATCCAATCCCAAAACTTCATTTAGGAAACCATCAGATGGTGCAAAAGGATTGAGCAGGTCCAAGTTTGAGGCTGGAGTGGCCACAAGGGCTTGAAGCATGTTGTGCAGCAATTGGAGTTTGGCTAGTTGTGTGGCATCTGATTGAAGCCTTGCATTGATGTCCCAAGTGTTTGTGAAATTACTGAAAATGTTTGTAGCAGCCAGCAACTGTTGAAGACTTGATAGAAGGTTGAGATGATCTGATCTTGGACGATGAGTCACTGGATCTAACCCCATTTGCAGAAGCTTTTTCTTCAAATGAGTGTTCCAGAAATTCTTGATTTCATTATCAGTCCTACCTGGCAGATGACCTGCTATAGCTGACCACCTAATCATGGAAATAATGCACATAAACATGTTAAAATAATAGCAATTTATCTATGTAGTATTATGAAGAAATAAACATAGCATGGTTACATAGACCAAGCATGTTTCATTCTAGTTATGCATGCCATTTGGTAATGAATGAGATTAAATGAATAGTGAGTTACTTATTCCCAAGAACTGCATGCAAATTGATGATGAGTTGCTCTTCTTCCTCAGAGAACTTTCCTCTTTTGATATCAGGCCTCAAGTAGTTTGTCCACCTTAGCCTACAACTTTTGCCACACCTGTTCAACCCTGCAAGTTTTGGAAGGGCTCTCCAACTCCCATGCCCATGTTTCTGAATGTATTCCACCAATATATTATCCTCTTCTGGGGTCCAAGGTCCCTTCTTCAAACCACTTTCATCACTGGATGGTGCTCTCCCCATTATCACCTACTCACACTGCATAAAAATGTTGAGATAAAACAGTATAAGAATTCATTCATTCCCTTCTGTGTTAGTGTCCTTGAAAACAAAATCAGAGCAAGAGAATCCAAACCTTGGATCAGAGTAATGAAAGTGTATACACTTACAAGGTACTCTTGGAAGTTGGCTATTCACCAGAGAGATTATTGTTACATATATAGAACACAAATGCTTTCAAAACTTGTTTACTATGCTATGATAGAAAATTACAAGTTTGTCCCGTGTTGTACATAAATAAACATAACCACCCTGAAGCTTAATGTTTAATTTCAAAGGGTAGACGTAAACATGATTAGCCACAGTCTTAATTTTTCATTTTTTAATCAAACAGTTTATGGAAGTGCTTTTCCTTTGACAACCCATGTTTGGTTTCTTCATCAATATCAGAAACTGATAATTAGCATCAGCAATCTAACTGAAAAGGAAAGTTTCATAACCATATTAATTATCATTAACTTTTCAAAAATGGAAGAAAACATTATATTCTTCTTTGCTTTATCTTGGTTCCTTTTTAGTTTGTCTTTACCTTAATTACATCGAGGAGCATGCATGAGTCAACTGTGAACTTTGACTCCATGGTATATTGTTCATGTAAGCAGAAAATACACGAAAATAAAGCAAGAAATTGAAGGAAAAGGGATAAAATTGTGAGACATGCAGATTTTCAACGTGAGCTTGGCTTGTCCAACAAGAACAAGGCACAATCTGGCACATACGTATAACAATGGCTACCTTCTCCATATCCTTTGCACCAAAATGGGAAGCAACAAACTTAAACTACCAACGAGAGTAGGTAACCACGTGGCAGCATCTCAGTAACTTTCAACCTCACTTTTCATGTCCCATATTGAAAAGAAACCTCGCTCTGAAAATATCGACCATCTATGTGTACCATAACAAAACATTCTAAGTTACTTTCTTCGTTTCATCTTGTACGCTATGCTGTTCTTCCCTGGGACCCCAACACAGCCCTAACGAATCCACAATTTCGTATCACTGCAAAACAAGAATAATATCTATAAAAAAGGAAAAACATATTGAAAATCGTTAGGATTGTTAAATTTTTTATTTAAGAAAAAAATCAAACTATTAGTTGTTTGACTTTTAATAAAATCTTTGTTTAACTTAGAGAAAAAATTAATGATAAAGGGAATCTACCTTTATAATCTTTATAATATTATATATATATATATATATATATATATATATATAAGTACAAGAAAAATTGATTTTAGAAATTAATTTACTGATTTCTAAAATGATAAAATTAATCACTAGTTTAATTAGAGACTAATTTAAAATTTAATGATATAAATAGCTAAAATCTTAGTAATTAATATTAAACACCAATTATATTGACTAAATTAATCACTAAATTTAATTATTACTTTTATTTTGTAGTTATTTAACAACTAAAATATAATTTGATGATTATTTTATTTTGGTAATCAAAATTGGTGTCTAAATAGTTTTTTTTATAAATTAGTTATTTTAATGCATTATATAGTATTAATACATAGCCATAATCAATATTTATATTAAAGATGTGATTTCCTTTGTGTCTAAGAAATCAAACTTACCTAATGCCTAACCATTAGGAGACATTTACAGATGTACAGTAAAGTCATATTCCAATTGTTAGTTCTTCTAATGGATTGGTAGAGGAAATAAGTTTTAATACAAGTATATGAGAAGGTTTTAACATAATTTTATGAAGAAATAATATATGTAAATATTTTTTTATATCACCATTAAATCATAAATTCTGTATTGAGTTACTTTATGTTTATAATAATTAACTTAAAGTCATGAAAAAAGTGGTTAACAATATCAAAATTTTACACTAATAATACATGAAACCCTAATGTTTTGTACTAACAATATAATGTGATTGTAATATATTAGATTTTAAGATGGGCATACCTATATAAAATATGCTTGAAAGTATAAATACATAAATATTTGTTAAAGAAAACTCTTACCTTCAGTTCATATATTGAATATGAAGCCATCTAGGACATGTATTATAGTAAGAAATAAGAATTATAAATCAGAATATTACTTTATAATTGAATTATCAAGATTAAATGAAAAATACACAGATTTTTTTTCGAATAATGATGTAACTAGTTAACTTTTAGTAGTAATAATTTATTATAAAGCTTCACCATTTATATACACATGACTGTAAAACAATTCAAAATTTTTATGTTTTTTTAATCAGCAGTCATAATTTTTATATGAATTACTTAAAAGGAAATTGTGTTGTTTATAAAATTGTTGTGAACAGGAATGAAAAATGAAAAGTAAGATGAGATTGATCTAAAGAAAAGCAAATGATAGAGGCGACTGCTAATTATTCAATGTTATTAGGTAAGTGAGAACAGTGAAGATTGCGTGCGAATGTTCATTTCAACCCCATTTTCATAGCAATAATCATTATCACCACTGCGCATTCAACTCTTAATTAGAAAAATTAAGGTAAACATTATATGGTATAAACCACATAGTAAAATGCTATTTTCTTTTTGTTCAACATATTTTAGTTTTAATTAAACTAATTGAAATCTTTTTAATTAAGATTAATTAGGTGAGTGTGAGAATAACAATTACTTAAGAATGCCTTAATGTGGCGTCCTCAATTGCAACTCCTTATATACATTAACAAAAATTCTTGAAGTTAGAACTATAACATTGACTACAAATCCATTTTCATGCTTAATCTAATGTTATCGCTCAATAAAGTCAAAGTCCTCGTCTTTTCAGCTGTATTACCAAAATTTTTATCAATATGAATAATCACAATCCTTATTCAACACAAGTTTTGGCACCATTGTATATTTATTTGCTTAGTTGGTTTATGCTTTTATTTTATATTGAAACTAAAGTTCTATATGCAACAGAAATTTTGGCACCATATTGCAACAGTTCATCTTCCTTTGACCAAACAAGACAATGGTTTTTTATAATTGAATCTGGTTTTTGAGCATTGAACCTTACTCCCTTATGGGAAACAATTAATGATAAATAATTAGAGGAATTAACTAATCAATATGCACATGATATTTAAGATTGAGTTGATATGATAAGGAAGTGCTGATAAAAAATGAAGCAGAATTCGTGAAGTACATCATTTACAAAAGAGTGAAGAACTGAGTTGGAATTAAGGAAAATATTTTTCAAATTCTAATTGAAAACATTCCTAGAAACATTCTAGGTTATGCATGTAAAATAGTGCTGAATTAAAAACCTCTGTAATGACCACACAAAAAATGAATGATCTTAATGTAGATAATAAGATTAGTTCATCAATTTATCTTACAATTGATTTCAAATAAGACTTCAAGTAATTCTAATCTTTAAGAGCTTAATTTTGACGGAAAAAAGTTGCAAAAAGCAAGGAATGTAGACAGTAAGTATTTACTAAAAAAAAAAAAAAATCTGTTTTCTAATATAAAATTTATGTACTTTGTAATTTCTTTTATTGGCACTTGTTTTAATATTATAATTTTAAGTAATTTAAGGATATAAATAATAATTGTCAAAGAAAATTGAACGCCTCTAATCGTTTTCAAGGCCGATCAAAACCTCTGACTTGTTTGACCATTTCAAATATTCAATGAATATTTTAAGAAATGAAAAACTAGCATATTGAAAGAAAAACGAAAAATTAATGATAAAATTCAAAGTTAAAAATACATAAAAATTTTATGAGATGGACTTGGAGGAAAAAAATATAATATTAGATATTTAAAAAAATAGTATAAATATAGAATCATAAAAGGAGAATAAATACAAATATCAATGGATAGAATTATTAAACAATTGTGAAAATATTTTAAATATATTTTTTTAGTCTTATTATTATTAGTGAAAGATTCAACATTCATATATAATTCAAAATTGTGATTAATTACTAAAAACAATAAGATATAGAACATTTTGTATTCTTACGTATAGTAAATAACATTCAAATAATATAAAATTAAGGATTACAATATTTTGACAACCATTAAATTTTTATACTCAATCTAACAACATCTATTTTATCAAAACATTTTCTTTTTTTTTCTTTACAAATACAAAAGTTTATTTTTACAATAATTATATTACTTTTAAAAGTGAGTTTTTACATAGTTGATAGAATCGTCAAAGTTTCATTTCTCTCAAATTAATTTAAATATATTTTAATTTAATTATATTTTAATAATAACACATTTTAATATAAAAATATGTAATTGAAATCGCAATTAGTTTAAACATATATCTAAGAATTAAAAATTAATTTTAGAAAATATTCAAACAAGTGGATATAAAACAATTGAATCATAGCATGTGCCTGTATTTGTTTTTGTTCTAGAGACAATATACAGTGGTTCGTGATATCTGAGTAGTAGAGAAATGACATCATAGCTAGAATAGTCAATTGGGGGGTTAAAAGGATGGTGAACCTTGCCGGAGATTTTCTGCAACATTACCTCATTTATCCATCGTTTCAAGCCACCTAGTTTTTGTTCTCCATCTTCAATAATATTTTATCTCATTCAAGTAACTAATTATCCAATGTCAAACCCTTTTTCTAAATGAAAACTCCACAACAACATTAACAACATATGTATGTTACTTGTTCAATTTGATTTCCTTCACACTTCACGAACTCGTGTCTGCTATGTCTGCTACTTATATACTCTAATTTCGTTTAATTTAAAATACGTTATATATATATTTTTTGGTTAGGGAAAGTAAGTGCTTTAATTTATTAAGGATTAGTAGAAGAGATTGGTTTTGGTTTAGTTGTTTAACTTATTAGCCCAACAAAATCTTGGACCCGTCATAACCTTGATTGTGGAAAGAGTTGGTAGGTAAAAGGAACATTTTGTCAAAGAAAAAGATTTACCTAGAGTAAATGGCTAGATTGATTTATGAAGTTGAAGGTTTTATTAGGTTAATTTCTAAACATTTATTTCAAGATCATGAAAAACACTTATTGTGTTCATTACTGATCTTGAATTTATTTTTCTTTAAACTTGTGAGAAGGATGAAGTGATTCTTGCTTATTCTCACCTCTCTCATTTTCTGTCACCTCACTTTCCTAAGCATGAAAAAGAAAAGGACAAGAAAAGGGTTTGGAATTTAAGGAAAGTTTGAGGTAGGTTGAATGATTGTTGGGTAACATTCACAGTTTTTTTCTTTTTCACTTTCACTTTAGTCCTAATCTTTCGTGTATAAAAACTAACTTGACTTTTGACAAAACATTAATGTGGAATTAGGATTTTAATCATAAAGAAAATTAAGTTCAAAATATTATTCTATTTCAAAACTTAATATAAATCTCTTAATACCTTATAATTGTTTTTAGTTAAGTATGCATTAGTTTATACACCAGATTGATTCACACAATGTTTACTGATAAACATTGTTATCAACATCTTTCGAACTCTGTCTTTCTTTGCTTGTGTGTGTTACACAAGTTGAAAGGAAGGAGACAAATTTTAACCAGATTGTGTTAATTTGTATGAAAATGTTGTGTGAATCCTATAACTAAGTTCACCTTTTAATATATGAGAAGAAATTAGCTTAAAGAAGGAGAAAATGATACTAGCTCTTGCGAATTTTCTCATGTGCAAACCAATGCAAGGAAGGGTGTTTGAAATGGTTTGGTCATAAATCTCAGTGTAAATCGATCACATAATTGATTATTTTGCAATTTCATAACTATATTTCAATATGAATGTATGCTTAAACATATCACCAATTGCAAATGAAAAGGTGTTTGTCAAAAGTATTGCACATTGGAGCTCTAAATTAGTTTACGTAGATCATTAACAATGGAAAAAATACATCAGAAAAAAGGTGAAGAAACAAAGGGGTAGCAGAAAAGCAGGGGAAAAAGAGGGCCAGAGAACTTCCAAATAAGCAAAATAAAACCGAAAACCAAAAACCTATCAATGCCTAGTTTGAAGCTCAAAGTGCTAAACTTATGTGGTGCAACAGAAATCATAATTCACCCAACATAGTCCAACAAACTATATTACTGATATGAATGTAGGTTCTGATAATTAAATTCATAAACATAACCCACTTCTGATTTCATAGAACACAGCTTTGTCTTCTAAAGAAAACACATTATGATATGAATATATAAAACAAAGCAACACATGCAAGTTGGTATTTTTATTCATGAACCAAGCAAAGTCACAAGACTCAGTCAATGTTCTTCCTTTATTCAGTGATTACTATCATTATTGTTTGGGAGCAAACAATCACTAACTTGCTTCTTTTGAAGCCTTGTTCTTTTTGAGGTAATTCTTGGCAATTTCAGCCATAGTTGCCAGTGTCTGGATAGAGACAAGTGAGGCATTGGAAGCATTCTCTTCCTTCACTTCATACTCAATGGTAGATTTGATTATGCTTGACTCTTCACCTTTCTCTACCACTGCTAAACGAACCCTAAATAGAGTGAATCCAAACTCCAAGTACCCTCCTTCAACCACCTCTGTTTCCTTTATGCGATTCTCATTATCAATCTTAGTGAACTTCTCCTTGTACCCCGCTGGCCCACCCAAACCTACAACAAATCAGTGTCACACCACATTAAACCTTCATTAACACTTAGATATACATGTTCATGTATTTCCAAATGATACATATCCTCAGAAAATCTAGAAGAATCATTGAAAGAAAACACATGAGAGATCTGAAATAGTGAGACACCAGTCAGATCATGTGAAGAATCGACTTCATTTCTAACTCAATCTTAAAATATTGAATTTATGAGTCATGTTACTTATATATTAGTTAACTTTCTCGTTTATACTGAAAGTTAAAGTCATTGAATTTGTGAATTATTTTTCCTTTTGTAAGTTACAACTTTTTCATTTCTGCAACTTACTCAATTTTCTGATTTCTAATCAACATTTTTACAACTTACTCAACTTTATCTTTTCTAATCAGCATTTCTACAACATACTAAACCTTCTCATTTCTAATCAGGGTGTGTCTTTTATACATATTAGTATACTTAAAAACATAGATATGCATAAATTCAAAAGTTTTAACTCAATCATAGTTAGAATAAAGAAAGAGATGAAGGACCTGGAGCAAAAGTTAATTTGAGGACAGTGCCAACTCCTCCATCTCCTTCTATGAGCTCCACATTTTGAAACAGTTGTGGAATCTCTTGGACAACAAATTGCCCTAATCGAAGGGTACCAAACAGATCCCATGCCTCACTTGCTGGCACATGCAGCTCCAGTTCATGCTCAAGTTGGCCCTGCATCTTCAATCTTATGCTATGTTTCTGATTACAACTTTCTTATTAAACCCTTTTGATTTCATTTTCCCTTTTTGAGCTAATTTTAAAGGATATGTGGAGTATGTGAAGAAGACAAAATGTGCAGGCTTGGAATCTGAGATAATGTTAGGTCTTTGATGGCATTTTCTTCCATGACAGCAATGCTATAATTTGATTTTAACGCTATATTATTTCTGGTTATGCAATGATTGCAGGCCAAAGCGATATACCACTTTTCCGAAACAAAAATTATATTTTGAGTACATATAAGACAAAATATATTATTAATTTTATATTAAAATATAAAAACAATATGATTCAAATATTAATATATAAAATTGTGTGGTTGTGTTTTCTTCAACAGATATCAACGTATCATATTTCTTTCCGAAAAGAAAACTATATTCAACATGTCCGAGTGATTCATTTAAACTAATTTTAAATTTTTTGAGAAATTTTTATTTTATTACAAATTAACCTTAGGGAAATTAATAAGATTGAGCTAATAAATTAAATTATTAGATTATTTAAATATTTAATGATTTAATTAATATATGTATAAAATTACATAAAAAATATAATTATAATAGATTTATTTATTATATAAATAAAATTTATATTCATAAACAGAAATATATTCTTATTTAATTATGATTTCAGATTCTTTTCAAACAATTAATTTTTTATTAAAACTTTTAATATTTTTATTTATTTTTAATATATATATATATATATATATATATATATATATTTTTTAAACAAGTTATTTTGTTTAAATAAATTAATAAAAATACATTTTTATTTATTTTCAAACTTTAATTTTTTTTATTTCTTAATTAAACTACTATATTAAATTAAAAAATTATAATTTTTATTATTTGTAAGTTTTATATAATTGTTATGGTAATTTATATTAATTTTTTTTTAATTTGAAATGCGCAAAAAGATTAAAAAAGCAACTAACATTCTTTTATATATATGATTAACATGCTTTTACATATCGAATATATATTTGCTCAAGAAAATCTTCTTATAATTTACCATGTTCTTAAAACACAGACATACTATTATGTGTGATATTTATAACTATTATACCTACTTTTGTATATGTATTTTAAAAGTACACTTTGAATCTATATGAGACGAAATTTTCCATACACGATTTGGATTTAAAATAGTTCTTGATAAATGTAGAAAATTATTTTCTTTAAATACAATTTATAATCTTGAGTTTAAAAGGATATGAGTTAGCTTATTCTCTAGCAAAAGCATCTACATGTTTGGATTGAGCTTTCATTATAGTGAAAATTATACAAGTTTGAAATTGTGAAAAAAATGAAGCTCCATTTTTTTTCATAACAATTTAACGCATTCAGTTAATTTTATATAATTATATCAATTTTGTTATTGATATATAATATCTATTAGTTTTACTTTAGTTGATTAATCTCTATTAAAAAATCCGACTTATTATTTTTTATCAGAATTTGTATAAGATAATATTTAGTATACTCCCTTTTATCTAAAGGAAGATAAACAAAAAGATAATTTCTTTTTTTTTCAAGATTTTTTTACTTAATATAGTTTCTACCATCATAAGTTTTCAATAAAAGAACAGTGATAATATCTTCATTGCATATCTTGTATTTATTTTTGTTCATTTTTGCATTATTATATCTTTTATTTACTTTTGTTCATCTTTACATTTTATAACGTGGAATACATTTATATTGAGTGAGTTATAGAAAAAAAAATTAAATGACAGAAAATCAAATAGAATAGGTAAAAATTTCAAATACTAATAAAAAATATTTACATTCATTACTCAATTGAAAGTAGCTAAATTGAGAGAAACTTAAAAGTTAATTAATTCTAACTAAAATGGTTTGAAAATATAAGAAAATTAAATAGATAGAAGGAAGGTTTAGTTTTAGAAGAGAATACATAGGCTTGGGATGATAAAAGTGGAGAAAGAAGATACTAAAAATGGTGAAGGAGTAAAGTGGTGGAAGCTTGATCTCCTTCTCCAATCACCATCTAGCAGAATTTGCGTTAGTGTGTGTTCACAATTCATCATCTGCAACCAATTCTCTCACACGTTTATCTGCCTCAGCTACGTACCATAATTAGCCATGCAATATTTATTTCTTCAAACCCAAGTTTTCTTTTCACTCACACAGCACATGCAAACATGAGAAGCTCTTCTTAATCAGATCAAGTGTTGTGTTTTTCGTTTCATACTCTTGAAATCTGAATCAATGGCCACTCCTAATCCAACATGTCCTTCACCAATGAAGGCCACCTCCAACGGGGCCTTCCAAAACGAAAACCCTTTGGATTATGCGCTTCCCTTGTTAATCCTTCAGATATGTCTGGTGGTGGTCTTCACCAGAATTCTTGCATTCCTTCTCAGACCTCTCAGACAACCCAGAGTTATTGCTGAGGTCATTGTAAGTTTTCTTTCCATTGCACCCTCTTTTCTTTTCTGTTCTTTAATCTGTCAAAAAATGCTTGGTTAGTTAAAAGAACAAAACTTTTTGCATTGTTATCACTTGTTTTCTTATGGGATTTTACCTCTCAAAACCTCCAAACAAATTATGATCAAGGCCGTTTAAATTCTTGTTATTGTAATGCATGAAAAAGTTAACGTGGGGTTACATGCATCTTGTATTGGAAAATGAATGCAGGGAGGAATATTACTCGGACCATCAGCAATAGGGCGGAATGAGAAATTCCTGAACACAATTTTCCCCCACAGAAGCTTGACTGTGCTTGAAACTGTGGCCAATCTCGGTCTTCTTTTCTTCTTGTTTTTGGTGGGGCTTGAGCTTGACATGCGTTCTATACGCAAAACTGGTCACAAGGCCATGGCCATTGCTCTTGCTGGCATCACATTGCCCTTTTTACTTGGCATTGGCACCTCCTATGCTCTTCGAGCCACCATAGCCAAAAAGGCTAATGCAACCCCCTTCCTTATTTTCATGGGGGTTGCCCTCTCCATCACTGCTTTTCCCGTCCTTGCTCGGATCCTAGCCGAGCTCAAACTCCTCACAACTGATGCTGGTCGCATAGCAATGTCAGCAGCTGCTGTGAATGATGTTGCAGCATGGATACTGCTTGCTCTTGCCATAGCTCTCTCTGGCTCTAACACATCCCCTCTTGTTTCCTTGTGGGTCATACTTTGTGCTGCTGCTTTTGTCCTCTTGGCAATCTTTGCATTAAGACCCTTGCTTGCAATAATGGCCAAGCGTTCCCCTGAGGGTGAACCGGTGCAAGAGATTTACATATGCATCACATTGACACTAGTCCTGACTTGCAGTTTCATCACGGATACTATTGGCATTCACGCACTCTTTGGGGCTTTTGTGGTTGGCATAGTTATGCCAAAGGATGGTCCTTTTGCTGGGGTGTTGATCGAGAAGGTAGAGGATATTGTCATGAGTCTCTTCTTGCCACTCTATTTTGTGTCCAGTGGTTTGAAGACTGATGTGACAACTATAAGTGGAGCACTTTCTTGGTGTATGCTGGTGCTTGTTATATTCACTGCTTGCTTTGGAAAGATCGTTGGCACATTCCTTGTGTCACTGTTATGTAAGGTTCCTGTCAGAGAAGCTTTAGCTCTCGGGTTTCTCATGAACACCAAGGGCTTGGTGGAGCTCATTGTTCTCAACATTGGCAAGGATCGCAAGGTATATATCTTGTAAAACACGTAATGATTCGGTGCTCATTGAAACACGTAATTCGTGTAGTTTATAGTGGCAACTAATCAATCTTTTTTGTTGCAAAATGTGCAGGTGCTGAATGACCAGACATTTGCCATTTGTGTTTTAATGGCACTGTTTACCACTTTCATCACCACCCCAATAGTGATGGCAGTGTATAGACCAGCTCGTAGAGGATCACCTTACACGCATAAAACAGTTCAACGCAAAGATCCAGACACAGAGCTAAGAGTGTTGGCATGCTTCCACAGTACATGCAACATTCCCACGTTAATCAATCTAATAGAGTCATCTCGGGGAACCAGAAAGCGGGGAAAGATGTGTGTGTATGCCATGCACTTGATGGAACTCTCGGAGCGACCTTCAGCCATCACAATGGTTCACACGGCACGCAACAATGGCTTGCCCTTTTGGAACAAAAAGCATGACAATAGAGATCAAATGGTCATTGCATTCCAGGCTTATGGCCATCTGAGTAGTGTCGATGTTCGTCCCATGACAGCCATATCTGCCTTCAGCAACATGCATGAAGATATTTGTACTAGTGCACACCAAAAACGAGCAGCAATCATTCTCCTCCCTTTTCACAAACACCAACACTTTGATGGGACAATGGAGTCACTGGGAAACTCACTGCGCATGATGAATGGCCATGTGCTCAGCCATGCTCCTTGCTCTGTGGGAATTTTGGTTGATCGTGGCCTTGGAGGGAAAAGCCAAGTCCAAGCCAGTGATGTGTCCTACAATGTTGTTGTAGGGTTCTTTGGAGGACGAGATGATCGTGAAGCACTTGCATATGGGATGAGACTGGCTGAACACCCTGGAATCTCACTCACTGTTGTGAAGTTTGTAGTTGCACCAGGGCAAACATTCGCCTTTGGTGCAAAATTGATTGGTATAACAGCCAACAGGGACAAGAAGGTGATCAATGTGGCTGAAGGAGCTAGTTATGGTGAAGATAAACAAGAGGATGAACATTTTTGGTCTGAGTTTCTGAGTGTGAGTTGCAAGAACACAGACTCAATAATGTACGAGGAAAGAATGGTGGAAAGCAAAGAAGATGTGATAAGAATATTGAGAGAGAAGAACAAGAGCAATCTTGTTTTGGTAGGTAGAATGCCGCAAGTGGCACCTTTGGTAGACAAAAGTGATTGTCCTGAACTTGGTCCCATTGGAAGCTATTTGGCTTCTTCTGAGTTCTCCACTTCTTCATCAGTTTTAGTGTTGCAACAGTATAACCCCAAAACCGATGTTTATCCATTGGTTATGGAGGTTTCTGATTACTTGGATATGCCAGACACACCAACACGTTCTCTATAGTAGAGACATGAGCATGTATAGGTAGCATAAAAGTTTGTGAAGTTAAAGTTGTTTCTGGGTGTTTGTCGTGTTCTAAAACTGCATAATAGTGTACCACAAAATTTAGAACATAAGAAAGATAATTTGGTGTTCAACTCAAATCTGTTTCATTGTTTATTTCTTTGTATTTTGCTTCTGTACTGCATTGAAAACACATTTTAGACACTGAAAATAACTTTCAAAAACGCTAAAAAAGTGTTTGATAGTCACAAATATAAAATGATGCCTGAATATCACTGAATACTGTTCAAATATCCACAATAAATATTCAATCTCCCTTAAACACAGCATCGTATTATTCAACCTTCTCCTCTTTAGATTTTGAAATCCTAAAGCTTCTCTTAATTTCTGAACAGGAAACAGAAAACAGACAAAAAGAAATTAAAAAACAAAAGGTTTCTTTTGTTGTGTGTTGTTCATACCAGAGACTAGTGATAATCTTACGCCTTCATCATGCATTTCAAATTTTATTTTTTTTTTCATTTCGTCTAGGTGCGTGGTTTTGTTGCAAAACTACTAAAGAAAAACTTTGGCATCCAGGAGCCAACTTAGAGAAAAATTCAACTTATCAGTATAAAGACATGTGGTTGTGTTTTGTTTGCTCGTTCTTAGCTTTTAATGCAGAAACAAATATACCCAGTTATCTTTCAAAATACAATCGTGTTTTGTTGTTTAAATGATAATGTTTGGATTTGATGCAAGAAAAAAGAATTAAAGAGATTTCACAATGTAATAGTTGTCTTAAATTTTTCTGATGATCAAGAAAAAATTATTCTTTTAAAATGAGTGCAGAAGAACACCAAGAGAATTCAACAAAAACATATATTTTTATAAATAGAAATGATTAGAGTCTTGTTTTAATTCTTTAATTATTTATTTTCAATAGAATCACGTTTGCGACTCATAGTCTAGAATATGTATAAAACATTCACAATGATGCTGTAACTCATGTTTAAACGTCTTCAACTTCTTTCACAGTTCTTTCAGAAATAGGCGTTTGGTATTGTTGTAAGATAGTTCTACCACAACTTTTTTAAAAAGATTTAAATGTGTTTCTATATACCTTTTTTTTTTTTCTATTTTGGTCAGAGTAAAATATTTTTTAATTGTTTTTTTTGTTTTTTTTTATTTTTTTATTTTCTTATGATATTTCTATTTTTTGTTTTGATGTTTATAATATTTTATCCGTTTTAAATCAATTAGTTCATTAAAAAATAGTAAAAACTAAAAGAAAACTATTTAAATATTACAAGGAGAAAAATTATTAATCTATTTTATTGTATCACTTGTTTTATTTATTTTTTTTTTTAAAAAGATACAAAATAAAGCATTGAACAAATGAAACTTTTTCATGAAGAAATGGTTGGGTTGATTAAGTTGAAACTCATTAGGACCAATTTAGTAGTAAGGAAAAATGTCTGATGGTAGAATTTACTAGTAAGGAATTTGAAAATCCACTTAACAGTTTGAGTAATTTGCACAGAAATTATTTATCCCTATTATAAAAAAGAAAAATGATTGAATCCAAAAATTCACCCTATCCACTTTTCACTATGCAGAAAGCAACACAAATGCAGAGACAGAGAGAGATGGAATTGCTGAGCTTTTACTCCTCTTTATGTTAGTAAACATTGCACTTGCACATGCACTGCATTATTGGAAAATCAAAACTCTTGAATATGAAAGGGTAAAGTTTCTTAACTTGAATTGAGGTGATTCAAGATTTCGCTTTTGTTTTATTTGTCTATGTGGTACCATTTACTTGACTTTGGTGTGTTCTGATCAATGGATGACAAAGAGCTTTAATCTTGGAGTAAAAAAAATACCATGGCAATAACATTCATAATCATGGTAGCTATTTTTTAAGCACGTGTAGTTCCTAAGAATATATATCTGCAACAGGTGTAAGGTTATTGGTAGAGGGAACAAAGTCGAAACAACTGATGTGGCAGTTTTTGAGAGTACGATGTTGCTGATATGCTTATCTCACATCATCTCCACCTAAATTTATATGCTATAAATGAACAAATAGATTTTGCATCAAAAGGAGGAAAAAGAAAACAGGGAAAAAAAATTCACTGTTAGGTAAATAACCATAATTAATTCCGTTAGCGAAACTTCGAACCACATCTTCAAGGGGAAAAGATTGATCTCTGGCATAGGATTCAAATAATTAACCAGCTATGGAGGTTTGTTGCATGTCTCCTCGATCGTTACTTTCTTTCATGATTTTGTTTATAACTAAAAGGAACAATTTTAAGGATGTCTTGTTGTAAGGTAGATGATTCCGTATTTTTCGAATTGTTACGATGTGGATCTGGTAAGAATTTGGAATCAGTTCATGTTAGCATGTACAAATCCATGCCATTTTTTCTTTCGAATTTCTAACATTTTGAATGAGCTTATCGATCTCTGAGTTTCGTGTGATTTCATTTAATGTTTTTCTGTCTTTCTTTCTGGGAATTCTCATTTTTTTATCAAATACAAACAGTAGCACAGTTAGAATATTTGAGGGCAGGCAATAGAAAACAGAAAACAAGAAGACGAGGTGTGTGTATGGTGCATGTTCTTTTCATCATTTCCTCCAGAAATTAATCATTGCAATCAGAAAACGTGAAAAACAGTGGAATTAATGGAGATATTAATGTGATGTGAGGGCAATCTAAGAAATTTCTTAACTTTTACTGTTCAAATTGGTAATGTATTTGTAAAATGTTTGTTTAACAGGTGAAATCGGTGAAAGTGAGCAACATCTCTTCAGGTGCAACAGAGCAAGATTTGAGGGAATTTCTTACCTTCCCTGGAAAAATTGAACACATTGAAATGCAAAGGTTTGTGTAGATAACATCAATGACAAGGGAAGTCCCTAAATTTTGGATAGAGCATGTAGCATATAATATCTCTCATTTTTCAGTGACAAGGGAAGTCCCCAAGTGGCGTATGTTACCTTCAGCAACCCAGAGGGGGCAGAAACTGCAGTTCTTCTCTCGGTAGTTCATCCTCATTGCCTTCTGTCTAATTTTGTTCTTATGACATACGTATCCAATAATTTAGATTTTACACATCCAAATTAAAAACATGTTTCTTGAGCATTTTTTATTCATCAATGGACAATTTTAATTTTTCAATACTGGTAGAAGATGAAACAAATTGAAATATTGATGTTTCAGCAGTTAATATTCTCTATTTGCCAAATGCTTACTTACTGATACGATATGCACCTCGTTCATTTTTGGGAAAGCGTTAATTATAATATTTTGTAGGATTCATTATTATATGTTAAAGAACTGCCGTGAAACTTGTGTTGGTGTCTGCAGGGAGCAGTTGTGTGTGGACAGTCTATGAACATTGAGTTGGCTAAGGATTATAAACTGCCAAACTCGGCTGCATCTGCAGTAACTATTCCCTCTTTATTCTTTTTTTATTGCAGAGCTACTCATTCTGATATGAGAAATTATATATTTATGACCATCATGTGTCTGAGATCCCAACCAATTTCTACATAGTAGGCATTTAAAAAATTTAATTTATGAGAAAAATAATAGAACTCGAGTACATGCTGTATGGAGATTAATGGAGAGTTGGGACCATGGCAATCTCAGATCAAGTAACAAGTTTTCTTCTAACACGTCATTATGGGTTAAAACTTGCTGAAAACCACGAGATCACGAGTGAAACTCTTTAAAGAAAGTGCAACACAAATTTTTGTTACTTTCAATGAATTATAACTCACAATGAATAATGTTTTCGAGAGACTGATAGAAAGTGATTCACTCTTTTTATTTAGTATCTGTACTATGTTGACAACCATGTTCGACAATTTATAGTTTAATGATTCTGACCAGGGAACACAGACAAGTAACGCTGAGAGTGGAGAATCTGGTTTGAGGAAGGCCGAGGATGTTGTAACCAGCATGATAGCCAAGGGCTTCATTTTGGGTAAAGATGCATTGAATCGAGCAAAATCCTTTGATGAAAGGCACCAGCTTACTTCCACAGCCACAGCAAAAGTTGCTTCTTTGGACCAGAAGGTTGGTTTTACTGAAAAGATCAATGCTGGTACAGTTATGGTGAATGACAAGGTGAAAGAAATGGATGAGAAATTCCAAGTATCAGAGAAGACAAAATCTGCAATTTCAGTAGCTGAACAGTCAGTGTCTAATGCTGGATCTGCCTTAATGAAGAATCGGTATGTGTTGACTGGGGCTACATGGGTCACAGGTGCTTACAACAGGGTTGCTAAGGCAGCTGAGGAAGTGGGACAGAAAACAAAGGAGAAGGTTTTGGCGCAGGATAATCAAGGAAAGACTGAAGGTCATGTCCACACCACCATGTCCGTACCCAACACATCTGATCAAACCTCCAAACAAGCAACCACAGTCAACGAAACCTCAGAACCTGAACCTCAACAGGCCACCCCAGTTGATCAACCCTCCAAATCTGAAAGTCAGCAGGCCACCACAGTTAATGAACCCTCCAAACCTGAACCTCAAGTAGCCACCACGGTTAATGAACCCTCCAAACCTGAACCTCAAGTAGCCAACACAGTTACCGAACCCTCAAAACCTGAACCTCAACAAGCAACCAAGGATGGTCAATCTGCCAGTCCTGCAACAACTACAGCCTGATCCTATGATTTGCAATTGAGTATGTGTGAAATTCGGGTTATTATATGAGCTTATTAGAGTATTTTTTTAGAAGTTCGATGGTATATGTCTAATAACCAACTGTGTTGTAGAAATAAAATAAAACTGGAGAGCCTCAGGGGAGTAATTCTTTTCTGAGTCTTCATGCAGACAAATATGTACCCATTTACCTTGTCCTGAGGAAAAACGGTTGCGTCCATGTATCTTGTTTATTACGCTAGTTATTAATAGATTAATAGTTACATGTATCTCCCCATGAGGCTATCTCTCTCTCTAAACATATATATATAATTATGACGAATTAGTAGTTTTCTAAATTAAAAATGAAAATGACAGATTAATTCAGAATGACCGCTCCTCTCTAGAATTGCATTTGCAATAAGACTTGCTGACTGCATCTCAAATTAGGTTTTAATTTCTAAAAATTTGGTCAGATACGAGTTTGTTAACAATTGAGAACCGCATGCTATTCCGGTGAAGTTTGAAAACCGTATTAGGAGCTCGATTGAATACTTGAACGAGTTCTCACTCCTATTCTATCACAGCAAATTAATACTTTTTTCACCAAAATAGATAATGACAGCGGTAAAATGGTGAATGCGTCAGAGATTTATTTAGTCACGAATGCATAAAGAAAACAACTATTTCAATTGCTTAAATACTAAATCATAGGAAAGAAAACAACTATTTAAATTGCTTAAATACTAAATAGCATTACATCACAGCTTTCCCTAGTTTGGAAATGCATTTAACATTGTATACAAATGAATTATTGATGTAAATAAATGCTGCAGTATGTGTGCTCCGCAATCACGTCCCGAATAAAATGGGCCAAAGACTTCACCAAGAACTCAACTCAAAAAAATGTGTTAGGATGACGTCAATTTACTCACTGATGTCTCTCCAAAAACTTCTCTATTACGACGGAGAATGCCGCAAAGCCAGCACAACCAACACATGCTGCCTTTGGGCCACCTAGAACCACGTCACAACAAGGGAAACTTTAACATACATCATGAAGGGAAAAATAAAGGCAGAGAACAAGTTCATAAAAGGAGAACGTTTTGATTTTCTATTCTTGGTTTGCCGGTTCATTATCCTTTTAGGATACCTCTCTCCCTCTATTCCTTTCTCGTTACATTTATCACTCTTTCACGTCCCTCCCAAGGTTCTACTGTCAAAAAATCTATTCAACTGGTTCTTACCAAAGTGTATTATCTGATTTCCTGATTTTATCTACAGCATAAAAGAACATTTAACTATAAAACTGCTTTGAAAAGGAATAAACAGAACAATTTTAAAAATAGCCGTGGAGGAGATTGTTGCCAAGGCTCCCCAAAGAAGAAAAACCTCTCAAGTGTGTTTGGTCAGGGACACCACCTTAGGATCTCCAAGGATGCCATGCTTCCTGTTACTGCTCTCCTCTATAGGGAGGCAACGTTGACTTAGGCAACTATTCTTTCTGGTTGGTATGTTTTTTAAGTGTAGGGTACTCCATCAAACCTTCGTATTGTATAAGTGGTTTCAAGATTGGGCTCTCTTAAAAGCTGTAGGTATGTTTCCGAGTATCAGAGTACACAAGCACCTGCTTGCATTACATCAACCTTGACCTGATCAGCCCATCAACATAACTATTGCCTACCATCTTTCTTAACCATTCCCAGAACCCATTCATCAAACCTCATCCTAAAACCCATTCCCAGACAGGATTAGAGAACTAAAGCATAAGCTCTTGAAAATCAATGATACATCCTTCAACAACCAAGCCTTTTCCCACTAGGTGGAGTCAACTACATGGATATGATCAAGCAACACTATAATATTTTGTAATGAATAATTTATATCTAAATATTATTGACTTCTAAATTTTTCTTAATGGCCATGCCTATAGTTTTTCTTAGTCTCTGCCTCCAGATTGAGCTATCTCCATCTAACCTACTGTCCTGACCTGGGGCTTCGTCAGGTCACCTCCAATATGCCCAAACCACCAAAGTTTAGTTCCTCATCTTTTCTACAATAATTTTTATACACACACTATTTCTTAATGATATATCTGCGAAAGTAAACCACTTCCAAAAATGCATCTTTTTCTTTTGTGGAATCCAGAGTGTATCTAAGATGAAAATCAAACATACAATAGCAAAGTGCAATCTTGCAGTATCAGATTTCCGTGTATAAGGTCTCTAAGTCTGTTCTATACAAGCCTTGCCAGGCCATTTATGCAGTTCATTTGTTAAATCAAGTGAAAGAAAAGCATGACAAAATGACGGAAAACAAAGAAAAAAAGTGTTACCTTTTGCAGATATTGCACCTCCAGTTGCACATCCAGCAACTACGGTATTTGTTATGTCATGTTTCGCTCGAGCCTGAAAAAAAAAAAATCAAGGGCCCACGTGGTAAGAAGAATGAACCTCATAATGCTTAATGTAAATATATATTTCCATTCCTCAAATGATCAAATCCATTAGACCTTCTCAACAACACATTCAGCAGCCGAGAATACAAAACCCATAACAGCAAATGCTTTGGCTGAACTCCAACTCCTTCTCCCCATCTGCTTTGCTTGATATATAAGCTGCTGTCTGCCAGTCATTTCCTCTTGCATAATTGGGTTGTCCAGTGCTCCAAGAAATAAACCCATGAAGATGCCAAGCCCACCCCCTAAAAGGAACATCACAAAAACTCAAGTTCATTCAATGTCATATTTGATCTGGAGGTACTCCTCGAATTGAATATGTTGAAGGTAAACTATATGAGCAAAAAAGGCCATGAATGGACTGAAACATTAGCCTAAATCATATAAAAAAAAAAACATTCTGAAAACATCAATCTACTTGTCTCACAGACAATGATAAATCAGCAGTAAGGATGGTGAGTCAAATTATGAATAATCCTAAAAATCCCATCTTAGATGTCCATCATACTAAGTACCTAATAGAAAGAACATTCTAAATGGAGCTCAAATCTCATAAAACACTGCCTACACTTGAACAATTGACGATGATAAGTGGTCCATATTCATTTCAGGAAATTCAGTTCAGTTAATCAGAGTAGCAAGAAACAAAACACAGAGGTATGCATTAGGAAAAAAACAAAAAAAGGTGAGAATTGAATGACATACCCATGACTCCACTGACTACACTGCGCACTGCGCAATTGTTCCAAATGTCTTGGCCACGGATTTCCTCAACCGAGGGCAGTCTTATGGGCTCAATCCCAGGCTTCTCTGCTTCCGTTGAGTTCAAAGAACCATTTTCAACTGCTTTACCGGAATCATCCGCCATTTGTAAAGCTTAAATAGAGAATATGCTAGAGCTGATTGAAATCCGTACAGATGCTGCGTAATCAACGAATAAATAAATATTCCATCACTGTTACTACTAAGCAAAATCACTCAAAAATATCTATCAATGATACAGAATAAATAGGCAAGGAAATCGAATCATGCAGAAAAGTAAATTTGCAAAATACTATTTAACAAATGCTATGCTAAATAACAAATTCAACTAAGCTCGAAACAATGAGAGGAGAGGAAAGAGTACCAATCCGCGGAGACGAGGAGACGACGGTGGAGGTTCGCCGTGAGGACGGGGCGGCGGCAGAGGTTTCTCCGGTCGGAAGGAAGTAGAAGAACGATGGTGTGCCAAAATGCTGCCCCTTAGGGTACTTAACTATTTATACACACGTTTTTTATTTCTTACAAATAAGCTCGAAATATATAATATTCTGATTGGATTTAGTTCCTGTGAAGAAAAAAAAAATTTAAATATTTGAGATTTCACAATGGCTTCTTTTACTCTTTAATTGTTAACTATTAACTATAGTTAATTTAACATGTAGTAAAAAATATTAATTAAGATACAAAATACTTTAGAAGTAAGGTAATTAAATTAATTATAGCTGCCTATTTTGATTGGGTGATGTATTTTTTATTTAGTATAGATAAGGTAATTGTATTTATTACTTTTAATTTTTCGTTCAATAATTTATTTTTAGTATTATATATTTTATTCAAAAATAATTGTAAATTACTTGAATGTTTGTAATTTATTTTATACAATATTAATTCATATTGTTGTTTAAAATTGTTGTGATATAATCGATTTGTTAATATACCTTAACAAACACTCATTTTATTTTCAAAGACAAAATTTATAAAAAAATATAAAATAATGGAACTTTTTTTACTTTTACAATTGTTAATTTTATATATCAAATAACTATATGTAATATAAAAGAATAATTATTATTTATTAAAGAAAATGTGGTGGATCACGGAGATAATAATTTCCAAAAAAAAATTAATATCACCATTTACAATTTAATCGTTTGATGATGGTGAAACATTATAAGGATGTAATTTACAATTTAATCCAAAAAAAATTAATATCACCATTTATAATTTTTAAACATGAAATCTATAATTTAATCATAAAGATAAGAGCAAAAATTTAATCTTTTAAGTTTAACCATTCATCCGATTTTTATAATTTTATAACGTTATTTATCTTTCAGAAAAGTTTAAGTTAATAATTTATATTTTAAATAATTCAAAATGGTCATTCTATCTATTTAAAGCAATAAATAATAACGATTTATTTTAAATTATTAGAATTAACATGAATCGTTTGTTGACTATTTCAAAAAAATTAAAATAATAGTTTAGTTATGCTTATAATCCCTTAAATCTGTGGTAATTTCAGTTGTGGTTTCTCAAATTTAAAAAAGTTATTTTCCTTAAAAATTAAAAAATATAATGTTAGTCCTTAAATATTAAATTTAATGTTTAGAAGACTAAAATCATATTGTTTTAAAGATTTTGAGAGACTTTGGAAATACTAAAGAAGGTTGTTATAAATTTGAGGAACAAAAACTATAATTATTCTAGATTTTATGGACTAAAATATAATTAAATCTTAAAAAATTCATATTACAAATAAAACCATTCTTCTTGAGAGTTATTTTGTGAATTTTAAACATAAAATCTAAAATTTATCAATAAAGAGCAAAGCAAAATACTAAATTTTTAATTTTAACCATTCTAGTGATTTTATAATTCATCCATCCCATATAAATAATAAATAGTAATTATTATGTATATTGTGTATTATTAAATATAGGTTAAATTACTTTTTTTATTTTTATTAATTTAATTTATTCAATTTCATCCTTCAATTATCAAAGTTTTTAATAGACATCAAATTGAATATGTTATACAAATATGGGATGAAAAAAGTACTTTGGCTAAAAACAAATTTAATGTCACAAGCCTCTTTTGCTACTTATACATTTCCATTGGGATAACATAGATCAAGATGTTAATTTGAAATTAAAAAGTTTAATTGAAGTTATTAATAAAGGGAGAATATGGTGATTAAAAAAATTGAACAAATAAAAGAAAAGAAGTATTCTAGCCTTAAATTTAACATGCTAATATTTAATAAATAAGTTAAATTCATTTACATGAATTCTTCCACTCACTTTTGAATTTGCAACTTGGATTCAAAATTAATTTACTCAAAGTAAAACAGACACATGATTGTTAATAATTTTTATGCATAAAAATGAATCTAATACATCCAAACTAGTCAAATCGTAAATTTTTTAGATCATCTCATGATGAATTTTTCAAAATGTAACATTCCAAAAGTTACTGAAGCAAGAAAATTAAATTTTCAGTGTAACGTTGAAGTTTTCACTCAGAAAAAGAAGATTGAAGGTTGTTTTGTCTTTTGTGAGTTTATCTAACGTAACGTACGAGGAACTAAATCAAATTGGAACTTTGGACTTACATAGGAGAAGGCTGAAACTCCAAGGAACATATCCACACACTGTTTGTCTTCTCCAACATCAACAAAACAGTGGAATTCAACCCTTCTTCCTTTGGTTTTCATTTCATCAAAAGATTTCATCTTAGCTAGCTTAAGTGCAGCAGTTTCTTCTCTGCAAATTTTGAGGCCATTTGGGTCAAACCCGGTGAGGAAAAATGAGTGAGAATTTGATGGGAAGAGTGAACGCTTTGGGGGAGCGTCTCAAAACTGGTGGAGCTGAGGTGGGTCGGAAGATGAGTGCTGGAATGAGCTCTGTGAGCTTCAAAGTCAAAGAGTTTTTCCAGGATTCAAGCCATGCTGATAAACTCGTTGGGGAAGCTACCTCTGAGGCCCTTCATCACCCTCACTGGACCATCATTCTTCATCTCTGTGACTTGATCAATGGTGATCAACTTAACCCTGCTGAAGTGGTGCGTGCAATAAAGAGAAGGGTTGTTTCCAAGAGTCCTAGAACTCAGTATCTGGCTCTGGTTTTGCTTGAAGCATTAGTCAAGAACTGTGACAAGGCTTTCTTGGAGGTGGCAACTGAGAGAGTCCTTGAAGAGATGGTGAAGCTCGTTGATGACCCTTGTACTTGTGTTAATAACCGGAACAAGGCTTTGATGATGATTGAGGCATGGGGAGAATCAACCATTGAACTTCGCTACCTGCCTGTGTATGCACAAACTTACAAGGTACTTTCACAACTTTACATGCTTGTCACTGCTCAAATAACAGAAGCAAAATATGGTAATAGTGTGAATCTAGATTTGTTTATGAGAATTGAGGCAAACCATGATCTTATCATTGATTACTAGGTCATAAGAGTTGTAGCACATTGTTATGAACCAACTCTTAACGTAAAATTAAGCTGTTATTACCTGAAGGAATGATAATGAATGGTTTCATATATAACACTTTTCTGATCCAGAGTTTGAAATCAAGGGGTATTCGATTCCCTGGTCGTGACAACGAAAGTTTGGCTCCTATTTTCACTCCACCTCGTTCTGGCACTACTTCAGAGGAAGTTGTCAATCTTGAAAATCTCATGCAGCATGACATGCATGTGCAAAGTTTTTCGCCTGTTACTCCTCGTTCTGCCACTACTACTTCAGAGGCTGATGTCAGTCTTGCACATGTTATGCAGCATGATGTTCATGTGAAGAGTTTTACGTCTCAACAAACAAGGGAAGCTTTTGATGTTGCCAGAAATAGCTTTGAGCTTCTTTCAACCGTGTTATCTTCTTCAACTCAGCAGGATGTTCTAAAGGTATTCTATTTTGTTTTTGTTGTGTACTAGTTGCATTGTTATGTTTCTTTCTGGTTGCCCACATTTGAGTTGAAACTTGACATGCAAGTCAAATTCTGCTTCATTTTCAAAGACCACGTGATCTTAGTTTTGGGGTTACATGGTATAATGCTGAAACAGACTTGTGTGTGATATTTTCAGGATGATTTGGTTACCACATTAGTGAAACAGTGCCGACAGTCCCAGACTACTGTGCATAGAATTATTGAGAGTTCTTGGGATGATGAAACTGTGCTTTCTGAGGCCTTGAATATAAATGATGACATTGAGAAGGTTGTGTCCAAATATGAAGAAATGATGATGAAGAAGAAGAATCATGGAGTTGAAGCTGAAATGGGTATGGCACCTATTGCCATAGAAGGTGATGATGAGTCAGGGCATTTTACAGAAGTGAAGGCCCTGGTTAGAAAGGGTGGAGGTTCAAGAAGTGGAGTCCAGAGAGGGAGCCAGGATGAGATGTTGGATGATCTTGATGAGATGATATTTGGGAAAAAGGGTATGGATGGTTTTCTTGGGGGACAATATCCAAACAAACAACAATCATCTAAAGATGATCTCATCTCCTTCTAAGTTCCCACTGTAACAAATCTTCAAATTTTATTAGGACACTATGTTTGATTTCATGGCTTATACATGCTCACTATGAACCAATATCAAATACAACTATTCTTTTCTTTTTCTTACTTATATTTGAGAATCGATTTTTTAGGCAATAAAAGTGCTTACAAAAATAAACTTTTATATTTATAAAGAAAGAAAAAAAGATAAAAAATAAAATTGTGATTGTGTGATAAGTATAAAAATTTATTGAATGTGAAAATATCGAGATTCTATTGTCACAGTATTATGAATTTGAAGCTTTAATATTATTATTATGAAAATATTGTTATATAAAAAAATGGTTAAAACATTATTTTTCTTAATAAAAGCAAAGAAAAGAGGTAATGTCCACTTATAACAATTTTTCATTTTTTTTTCCTATATTACTTTCATATGTATAAAAGAATTACTCTAAAATAATACCTTATGAAATTAGTGTTCGTGGCTTAATTTGTTTTAGTTTTCAATAAAAAGTAACTCAAACAATCAAATACAATTTGACATATTTAATTTAATATAAAATTTAAATTAAATCAAATTAATATTTTACAGTAAAAATTTGTAATCCTTTGTTGGATATCTTATAAAAATTTCCTTTTTAATTTTCCTATAGTTCTGGTCTGTGAATACTTTTTAAAACAAAAGTATAGTTGAACCAGTTTCTGTATATATTTCATGTATAAAGTAAAAATTAAACAAAGAAGCCAAAATGTGAGAAATACACTAAAAATTGAAAAAAAAAAAAAAAACAATTTAAAAA